>Ga0187849_1002206_pt1 | contig 19076 bp, 15 predicted proteins | sample June2016WEW_4_10_2_FD_132412 | JGI IMG/M metagenome (GOLD analysis project Ga0187849, IMG submission 132412) | Peatland microbial communities from SPRUCE experiment site at the Marcell Experimental Forest, Minnesota, USA - June2016WEW_4_100 | ecosystem: Environmental > Terrestrial > Soil >...
ACGGTGCCGGCAACGGCCACCTGGACGCCGACGCCGACGAACACAACGGTGCCGGCAACGGCGACCTTTACACCGACGCCAGTGCCGCCGACGGCGACCTTCACGCCTGTACCGCCTACGGCCACCAATACATCAACGCCGCCGCCGACGGCTACCCGGACGCCGACGCCTGTGCCGCCGACGGCCACAACGCCGGCCCCAACGGCAACCAAGACGAAGACACCGACACCCGCTGCGACGTCCACTGCAACGCCGACGCCGGCCGGGTCAGTCACGCCTACGCCCACGCCTCGGGTCACGCCACTAGACAAGCTCATCGAGAGGCTCGAGCAACTGATCGACCGTAACTGCCAGGGCCGGGCGAGCAGATCATTCCAGTGCAGAGAATGGCAGTTCGAGCTCAAGCTGCTGGAGAGACTGCGCGACCACTGGCACTGGTAGTAATCGGACAAGTCTAGAGAGCAAAGCGCAGGTAATAGCTTCGAACAAAGAGTGACGCCCGCAAACGCGGGCGTCACTCTTTGTATGGTGGTTGACCGGGGAAGAAGGTCAGGCTGGAGGGGCGGACGCCGGGAGTGTCATCCGGAAGGCAATGATGCCGTCCGTCAGTTGTGCTTCGAGCTTGCCGCCATGCAACTCGACCAGGTCGCGGGCAATGGGGAGGCCGAGGCCGCTTCCCGCTGACGGTCCGGTGCGGGCACGGTCGCGGCGGTAGAAACGCTCGAACAGCCGCGGGAGTTCCTCTGGGTCTATGTCTGTCGCGGTGTTAGCGACCTCAACGCATACTTGCTGGTTCCCGTCGTTGAAGGCGTGCACGCGCACCTGGCCGCCGGCCGGCGTGAACTTTCGGGAGTTGTCCAGCAGGTTCTCGAGCACGCGTTCCACCTTGGCCCGGTCGACGAAGGCATGGATGCCTGGTGTCATATCGCAGGCGATAGAAACGTGTCTCTTTGCGGCGCTTACTGTGGTCCGCTCGACCGCTTTGGTGGTGAGCGCCGACAGATCGACGTCCTCGCGCTGGACAAGGGCTTGGCCAGCCTCGATCTCCGACAGGAACAGCAGGTCGTTCAGCCGCTCAGTCAGCTTCGTGACCTCGTCGTATATGACGGCGCCGGCATGCTTTGATTCTTCTTCGCCATTGATCACGCCGCCTCGAAGCGCCTGGGCGAACCCCAGTATCGACGTCAGCGGCGTCCTCATGTCATGCGAGACGTTGGCCAGCAGGGCACGCATCTGGTCCTGTGTTTCGCCTACGCTCGTCGCCATGGACGAGAACGCGCGCGACAACTGGCCGACTTCGTCGCCGCGGTCCGCCGGCACGTCGATGTCAAATGCGCCCTGGGCCATCTGATCGGCGGCCACCGTGAGTTTGCTTAGAGGTCGGGTGATGTTCCGGCTGATGACTATCGCCGAGGCGATGGCGACGGGAAGAGCGATTACGGCTGCCAGCGCCAGCCAGGGCAAGACTTGCAGCCAGGCGTGGGCGAAGGTATCGTCCGGAATGACGATCGCCAGGCGGTAGGGCGCAACCTGCGTCCCGGTCTGCGAAGGATCTGCGGCCGCCGAGTCGCTCGGCGGCGGAATCGTGATCCGCTGCCCCCCTCGGCTGGTCAACGGCGGGGAGACCGCCGCCAGGATGACGCTGCCGCCGGTTCCCCCTTCGAGCTGCCACGTGCGGTAGTAATCACCGCGAACTGGCGGCGAAACGCCGTCAGCGGGCAACGAGCTCTCCGGGATCTGAAGCTGTGAGCCGGATAACCCTCCGCCCGTGTCCTCGACGACGACGCCGGAGTAATCGAACAGAAGGATCCGCTCATTGTACTCGGTCGCCGCGGTGCGGGTGTATTGCTGAAGCTGCGAGAGCGAAGCGCCGTCAATGAGGAGCTGGAAGAACTGGCCGTGGATGACGGGCGCCGTCGCTTCCGTGTGGTCCAGCGCCTGCTGCTTTTCCTGGCCGTGCGTCAGGGCAACGAAGACGCCGCTGGCCAGCACCAGCGAGCCTATCACCAGCAGAACGCTCGCTGATACCAGCTTGCCGCGCAGAGTGCGGGGGTGGAAGGCAGACAGCGGCGCCATGCTAGTTCTCCGGGACGAGCCGGTAGCCCGTGCCCCAGACCGTCTCTATGCGTACGCCGTGGCCGTGGTCGGCCAGCTTCTCGCGCAGCCGTGCGACATGCACGTCGACGGTCCTGTGCCCGTAAAACGAGGTCCCCCATGCGAGGTCGAGCAGGCGGTCCCGGTCGAGCACGACGTTGGGGAAGTGAGCGAACGCGAGGAGCAGGTCGAACTCCCGCGGGGTGAGCGGAACGACCTTCTCGCCCAGTCGGGCTTCGCGGCAGTCGATATCCATGGAGAGCGATCCGACTTGCACCCGCTCCGTTCGGGTTGCGGCGCCGGAGCCGGTCCGGCGGAGCACTGCCGCCACGCGCGCCACGAGTTCGTCTGGGTTGAACGGCTTTGTCACGTAGTCGTCAGCTCCGAGGCGGAGGCCGGCAATCCTGTCGATGTCCGAAGCTCGGGCCGTCAGGAGCAAGATGGGCACCTGGCCGCGGAGCTTGCGGCAGATCTGAAGGCCGTCGGGCCCGGGCATCATGATGTCGAGGACGATCAGCGCCGGGGACGACTCTCGCGTCTTGCGCAGCGTCTCGTCGCCGTCGCAGGCGGTCTCTACGCGGTAGCCCGCGCGCCGCAGGTACAGCGACACGAGCTCGACCGTATGCGCGTCGTCGTCTGCTACCAGGATGGGCTTTTCGTCCATATTCTCACTGCACCTTATTCTATTTTGCAGCGCTAACGATCCCAGCGGCAACTTCAGGCGTTACCTCAAGGCGTTGGCGCGGGCGTCGTTTGCGGCCCCGGCGTGCCTCCGGCTCCGGGCGGCCGTCCGAACCCACGGAATCCATTGCCATCGATCAGGTTATCCAGGTTGCTGGTCGTGCTCTGTACCAGCTGGTTCGCCTGGTCCTGGGTCATTTGCTCGTTCGCCACTGCCTGGTCCGCGTTCGTCTGGATCTGCTGCGTCAGGAAGGCCTTGAGGTCGTCGCGGGACTTTCCGTGCGCCTGGGCGACCGTCGCCATCGTTGCGCCGCTAGCCGAAAGCTCGGATTGGAGTTGGTCCTGGGAGATGCCGAGGAAGTCGGCCAGGGCGGAGTTGATATTGCCGAGGAACATACCGCCGCCACGAGCGCCAGGCGTACCGAAAGCGCCGGGCGTTCCGAACGGAAGCGGTGTCCCCTCTGCGCGCGCCGTCTCGAAAGCGCCCGGCGTGCCGTTGCCGCGTGCGCGCGGCGTCCCCTGAGCCGCGGCGTCTTGTGACGGCAGCGGTATTGCCGTGGGCGTCGAAGCCGCTTTGCTCGAACCGCCGCCGCAGGCCGTGGAGACCGCGGCGACTCCAACGATAAGCGTTAGAAGCGCCGGCGCGATGATTGCAGGCCGGATTAGTCCTCTGTTCACCCTCGCTACCTCCCTTTCTTGCTCTTACTCGCTACGTAGCGCCTCGATTGGATCAAGGCGAGAAGCCCGGAAAGCCGGGTAGATTCCGAAGAACAGGCCGATGGCAGCCGATACGGTGAAGGCGACGACGATGCTGAACGGCGTCACCAGCGTGTTGACCGCAGAGCTTGTGCCGAACGACTCGCCGTTGGCAAGCCTCGCGGCCAGGACGCCGATGAGCACTCCAATGGCGCCGCCGACGAGCGTGACCAGCAGCGCTTCGATGATGAACTGAAGGAGGATGTCCTGCCGGTTGGCGCCGACTGCCTTGCGGATGCCGATCTCGCGTGTCCGCTCCGTCACTGACACGAGCATGATGTTCATTGTGCCGATGCCGCCGACGATAAGCGAGATGCCGGCGATAGCGCCGAGCAGTATCGTGAGCGTCTTGCTGACGTTCCTGGCTGCGGACGTGAGGTCGCTCTGCGATTGCACCACGAAGTCTTGAGTCCCGTGGCGGTCCAGAATGACGGTGTTGATGGCGGCCTTGGTCTGGTCCACCTTGTCGCTCGAGGTGACCTTAACGATGATCTCCTGGATGTTCGATTGGCCCGTTGGGCTGCGGCCAAAAGGCACTCTCTCCTGGAAGGTTGTGAGCGGCACGATTATCGTCGTGTCGTCGGTACCGGTGCCGGCGGCCCCGCGCGCCTCCATGACGCCTTCGACGGTAAGGTCCAGAGAGAACGGGCCGAAGCTAAGGCGCACGTTCTGGCCGATGGCGTTCGCCGGTGTGTCGAAGAGGTCCTGTGCCACCTGTGCGCCCAGGACGACGTTCGTAGCCTTGGTGCTCATGTCCTGGTCGGTGATGAAGCTACCCGTCGCCACCTTCCAGTCGCGGACGGTTGTATAGTCTGGCTGGGTCGCGGTCATCGAAGTCGCCGTCGCCGTGCGCCCGTTGCCGGTGAGCTGTGTGCTTAGGGTCAGGCTATACTGGGCGACTACGGCGCTGACGTACGGCAGTTGCGGGTTGTTCTCCAGGGCGGCAGCGTCGTCAGTCGTCAGAGAAAAGGGGTTAAATGATCTGGTGCTGGTGCTTCTGCTACTACTACTACTGCTGCTACTGCTGCTAGTGTTGTTCTGCGACTGAATGAACAGGAGGTTGCTGCCGAGGCCGCTGACCTCTTTCGTTACGCCTTGCTTCGCGCCCTGGCCCGCCGCCATGAGAGCGATGACCGCGGCCACGCCGATAACGATTCCAAGCATCGTGAGAATGGTGCGCAGCTTGTTGGTTGTTAGGGCCATGACCGCTGACTGGATCATGCTGAAGACGATCATGCCTTCGCCTCCTCTCGCGCCAAAGCAGGAACCACCTCTCCGATCTTGGGAGCGACGTTCGCCGGAATGATCTGCCCCGGTGGTCCGTCGAAGACGATGCTGCCGTCGCGCACCTGGACGACCCGACGGGCATAGGCGGCGACATCCATCTCATGTGTTACCAACACTATCGTCATGCCACGCTCGCTGTTGAGGCGGACGAACATCTCCATGAGGTCGACAGTCGTCTTGGAGTCGAGGGCGCCCGTCGGCTCGTCGGCGAGGATGAGCGCCGGGTTCGTCACCAACGCCCGGGCGATGGCGACGCGCTGCTGCTCGCCGCCGGAAAGCTGCGTCGGCCGGTGGTGCGCCCGACGCCGCAGGCCCACTTCCGATAGCGCCCGCAGCGCCATTTGTTTTCGATGGTTGGAGCCGCGGTAGATCAGCGGCAGCTCCACCTGTGCCGACGCCGGCCAGCGTGATATCAGGTTGAACGACTGGAACACGAAGCCGATGCGCCGGTTGCGTATCATGGCGAGCTGGGCGTCGGTCATCTTGTGCACGTTGTGGCCCTCAAACCAGTAGCTGCCGCGCGTCGGCCGGTCCAAGCAGCCGAGGATGTGCATCAGCGTGGACTTGCCGGAGCCGGACGCTCCGACGATGGCCAGGAACTCGCCGCGCTTTATGTCGAGGTCAATGCCGCGTAGGGCGGGGACCGGCACGTCACCGGCGCGATATATCTTGTATATGCCGCGAAGCTCGATCATGTTTCGAAGCTCGGTCATGTTCAGCTCCCTCCACGGGCACCGCCAGGAGCAGCGAACGATCTCGAAGCGCCTCCAGTGCCGCCGGTGCCGCCGCCGGTGCCACCGCCGCCGAAGAAGAGCCCTCCACCCTGCTGAGTGGTAGATGTCGTGCTGGATGACGTGGTGGTTGAGGCCGTGGCGCCGGGGATGACGACTGTCTGGCCCTCGGTGAGGCCGTTCGTGATTTCCGTCTGGGTGCCGTTCGTCAGGCCTGTCGTCACCGTCTGGCGACCGGTCGAGCCGTCGCTGTTCTGGACGTTGACGACCTCATTCTGGCCGTCTCGCTGAATCGCGGAGCTGGGGACCATGAGGACGTTCTGCGCCTGGTCGACGATGATTGTGACTGAGGCGTTCATGCCGGCCACCGGCTGCGGGTTGGGAGTGGCGCTGGCTTCGGGAGTGGGTTGCGCGGTGGGTTGCGAAGCGCCGGGAGTGGGCGAAGCGTTAGCGGAGCTTCCGGACTGCCGGCCCGCGCCGGACCTGGCGCCCTGGCCGCCGCTAACGATGTGCGCCTGCGCCTGGTAGGTCACCACGCCCTGGGTCGTCGTGGGGTTCGTGCCGATGGAGTCGATGACGATGGGGAATGCTGTGCCCGTGATGGCATCGAACGTAGCGGTACCAGTCTGGCCGACTTTGACGTTGGGCATGTCCGTTTCGCCGATGCTGACGTTCAGGACGAGAGCGTTGGGCGTGTTGAGGACGATTGCCGAACTGGTGCTGCTCGACGCGCTCGACGACGAGCTTCCTCCTCCTCCTACCGTGTCGCCGACGCTGATGTTGAGGGCTGCGACTGTGCCGTCGAACGGCGCGATGATCTGTGCGTTCTGCAGGTTCTTTGTCGCCTCGTTGAGGGCGATCTGGTCCAGCGCGATCTGGTCTTGCTGCGACTGGATAGCTGCTGCCGTGGAACCCTGATAGGTGGTGCCTTGCTTGGCCTGGGCCGCGATCAGCGCGTCCTGGGCCGAACTAACGGCTTGCTGCGCCTGGCTCACGTCGTCAGGCGAGGGGTTGCTGAGCGCGGCCAGGTTTGCGTTCGCGGTTTGTAGCGCCAGTTGCGCTGCCTGCACGTTGGCATCCGCCACGGACACATCGTTGCTGTCAGGACCGCTGCCCAGGTTGTCGAGGTTGTCCCTGGCGGTCTGAAGAGCGTTGTCGGCCGTGACGTAGGCCGAGTTGGCCGTAAGGATCGCGGACGCAGCCGAAGGCGTACACCCTGCAGTCTCGGTCGGGGATGGGGTCCCCGACAGGGAACTTGATGGGCCACTTGCGACGATGCCGTTAAGGTAGTCCCGGTCTGATGAACTAAGCGGCACCGACGTGACGCTTGGGCAGGCCGTCTCCGCGCCCTGCAGCTTGGCTTCGGCTGTAGACAGGTCACTCTCCGCGTTGTCGACCGCTGTCTCGTCCGCGCTCTTGCTGTTGCTATAGTTCGTGTCGAGCGCCGACCGCGCCTGCTGCGCCTTCGTCAACTGCGACTGGGCCGAGAGCACCGCCTGTTGGGCCGAGCTGATGGTGTCGCTGGTCGGGTTGTAAAGATCGTTTAGGGCCGTGTTGGCCTTGTCCAGGTTAGATTGCGCCTGGACGACCGCCTGGTCGGCGGCAGCGAGTTCATCGGGGGTGCTGCCCTGGAGCAGCGTGTTCAGTTGCGTCTGAGCTTCGGTAAGGCTCACCTGCGCCTTCGTGACGGCGTCCTGGAGCGACTGCGCATCCATCTGCGCCAGGATGTCTCCTTGCTTGACAGCCTGACCGACCTTGACGTTCACAGCGGTAACGAGCCCGGACTGGCCGAAGGAGAGGTTGGCGGTCGATTGCGATGCTGCCGTTGCGCTGGTAGTTATCGATTTCGTGATCGTGCCCAGCGTTACCTTAGCCGTCTGCGTCTGGGCCGCCGTCGAGCTGCCGTCGCGCAGAAACGTCGCCCATAGCGCCGTCCCCACAGCGATGACGAGCGCTGCGGCCACCACGAGCATAATCAGTCGCTTACGCCAGCGATGGCCGCCTTCTTCGAGAAAGTCGTCGTAGTCTTCTGCTGCGTTGGTCATCGTTTGCTCCTCCTTGCGACGGGCTGGTCGCTGGACCCCCCGGCGCTGCCCCTAAGGCTTTCCATACAAGACAAGGTTAGCGTTGAGTCGGTCGCGAAGTGGTTGCGGAATTGTAACAATTAGCCGGCGGAAGCGTCAGGGGGCTAGCTGGTGGAGCGCACTCGCCTGGCCGGCGCAGTCGTAGAGCACACCCTGATAGCCGGACGGCGCGTCGGTTACGGGCGTGCAGGCGCTCTGGACGGCCGCCATCACTTCAGCGGGGCTGGTCATGGAGCCGAAGAAGGTGGGAAGCGCCGACGGTCCCCCGTTCAGGGAACGACCGCCGCGGCCACCACGCGTCCCACCGAACGGGATCTGCGCGGCGAATCCTCCTTCATTCGTCAGCACGTAGCGGACCGCGCCCGCCTGAACCAGGTCGGCGAAGCGGCTGATGGAGATGGCACTGTCGGTGCCCATGAAGCCGCCCATCGCCATCACCGATATGTTGTATTGCGCGATAAGGCGCGAAGCGTTCTGCGAGCTCGTGACCGCGAGTTGCCACGTAGCGGAGGGGTCGCGATGCGTCTGTAGCCAGGCGGCAAGCTGCGCCGTGCCGCTGTCGAAGGCCTGCGAGCCGAAGGTGGCGCCGGACGCGCCTTGCTGCGGCCCGGCCTGCGGCAGCGTGGTGTTAAGCGACGGATTCGCCGCCTGGCTCACCGACCAGGCTGCCGGGAGGAGCATTAGCCCGGCGAGGCTCAGCGCCACGCCTGCCATCACGGGGAGGCGTCGCAGGGCGAGGACGGCGACGATGGCGACTCCGGCAAGTGCCGTGACCACGGTCAGCGGGCGGACCCAGCCGTAGAAGTCAGGCGTTCGCCCTTCGATGTGGAGTTGCGTCCAGAGGGTGAGCGCGACCAGCCCGATCGCAACCAGCAGCCAGCGTCGATCGCGGCGGACGGCTCCCGCCACCGCGACGGCGCCCGCGCCGACTGCTGCCGCGACGCCGGGCGCCAGCGCGGAAGTGTAGTAGCTGTGGTAGATTCCCTGCGCATAGGAGAAGACGCCGGCGTAAAGCAGGATCCAGCCCACGAATAGCGCTGCGAAGGCGCGTCGCAGCGGGTCGCGGCGCCAGTGCCAGAAAGCGAGGAGCCCGCCGAAGACCGCGAAGGGCAGAAGCCAGCCGATCTGGCCGCCATTCGCAGTGTCAAACATCCGAAGCATGCTCGGGAGACCGCCGATTATGCCGCCGGCGCCAGCGAAAGCACCGAACGCGCCGCCGCCGTTTCCGCGATTGACCGGCTGGCTTGGAGTGGTTGGGCGCATGTTATTGGCGCTCCCGGGCGTCTGTCCGGAGGGTGCACCGGGCGCTTGGCCAAAGCCGCGGTTACTACCGCTCGGCAGGTTCCGGCTGGGATTGAAGTTGGGGGCCGGATTGATTCTCGTGCCGCCCCCGCCACCCTGGTTAGTGCCGTCGACTCGCCCGAAGCCGTTGTAGCCAAGGGCGAGGTCCAGAACGGTGTTGTTGGTGCTGCCGCCGATGTATGGTCGCTGCGACGCCGGCCAGGCATCGACTACGACCATCCAGGAAGCTGAGACGACCAGTGTCACGAGGCCTAAGATCGCCAGTTGGCCCGCGAGCCGTCGAAGCGAAGTGCGGCTGAACGCCGACACGCCGACGACGAGGGCCATGGCGAGCGCCGGTCCCGGAATCCAGCCGTCGAGCATCTTGATGTTGAAGGCGACGCCGGCGAGGAAGCCGGCAAGGGCGGTCCAGGCCCACCAGCGGCGACTCTCCAGCGATCGCAGTATCGCGCCCGCCGCACCGATGAGGGAGAGCATGAGGAACGGCTCTGGGAGGTTCAGCCGGTCGACGGCGACAGTGATCGGTGTCAGCGCCAGGGCCAGGCCAGCGATCGTCGCCGCCGTTAGGCCGAAGTAGCGACGCACTATTAGCCAGAGCAATCCGACGCTTGCGACGCCGGCTAAGGCGCTGGGAAAGAGGATCGACCAACTGGAATAGCCAAAGATGCGCGCGGAGGCTGCTCCGAACCAGAGGAATACCGGCGGCTTATCAACGGTGATGAAACCGCCCGGGTCGTAGGAGGCGAAGAAGAAGTTGTGCCAGCTCTGCGTCATGCTGCGAACGGCGGCGGCGTAGAAGGTGTTGCCGTAGCCGTTGTCGGTCAGGTTCCAGACGTAGAGGACCGTCGCCAGGCTAAGAACGCCGGCCAGCGCCGCCACGTTGAGCGACACCGCCGGAACAGAAGCTATCCTCTCGAAGGCCCGTTTGCGTTCGTACGGTTCGTCTAGCGTGGACATGAGCCGATTTGCTTCTCTCCCTACAGTTCCTGACAACTATCTTATTATCCCGGGTGTGTCGCGGCGAGTGTGTTTCGAGACTGTAACGATGTGCCGATTCTCACTGCGCTTAACGTGAAAGAAGGTGTATTATCTGCCGGAGGTGGCGCTCCAGGCTCGAATCAGCATGAAGGAGGAAATCGTCGTGCGAACAAGAACCAGACTGAGGCCGGCTCTTGCCGCCCCGGTTCTTGCGCTCGTCGCCCTGCTGATCTCGGGGTGCATGTGGGGAGTTGTGCGGGACGCCGGCAGCGGCGTCGGCATTGAGGGCGCGACGGTCAGATATACCGATTCAGGGGGTAACACGGGCTCGACGACGAGCACAGCCTTCGGCCTCTACTTCTTCAACGCCTCGACCGGCTTCCCGACTGTCGGGCCGGCGAAGCTCCGGATCAGCGCTCCCGGCTACTCGACCCTGTCGACAACCCGCTCGATCCTCTATGACGACAATCCCTTCGCTAACCTGGCTGATCAGTCGAGCTTCTGGGATACGGAGTCCTTCGACCTCAAGGTGGGAAGCGGCACGGGTATCATCACTACCCTGGCGAGCGGCCTTCACTTCCCGGTCGGCGCCATGTACGACGGTCATGGTAGCCTTTATTTCAGCGAGCTTGACACCTGCCGTATACGCAGGATGGACGCTGACAGCGGCCACATCACCACCGTCGCGGGCGACGGGACCTGTGGCTTCTCCGGCGACGGCGGTCCGGCGACCGATGCGGAGTTGAACAATCCCACCGGTCTCGCCCTTGCGCCCAACGGCGACGTCATCATCGCCGACAACGGCAATTGCCGCGTGCGGAGTGTTGATCTGGCCGCGGGCACGATCAGCACGGTCGTCGGCGACGGCAACTGCGGCTTCAGCGGCGACGGCGGCGACGCCACGACCGCCCAGATCGCCATCTCGGACCCATCGATGCCGAGCGCGTACGTTTGGTCGGACATCGCCTTCGATGGCGCCGGCAACCTTTACATCGCCGACATCTTCAACTGCCGCATCCGCGAAGTGGCCGGCGGCACGATCTCGACGATTGCCGGCTCGGGGCCGACAGGCTTCGGCTGCGGCGAATCCTCGGGCGACGGCGGTCCGGCCACCAGCGCCCGTCTTGACGAGCCGGGGAGTGTCGGCGTGGATGCGGCGGGCGAGGTGTTTATCGGTGAGGTGAGCGGTTGCCGGGTGCGCAAGATATCGGCTGATGCGTCTGCCACTATCCAGACGATTGCCGGCCGCGCGATCTGCACTTCGTCCGACGATGGCGGTCTTGCGGTCGATGCCGGCCTCGCCAACGTCCGCGGGCTTGCGCTCGACGCTGGCGGAAACGTCTACATCTCGCAGTTCCGCTTCGCTCCGGGCGATCCCACTCATATGCTCGACTGCGAGGTGCGCAAGATCGACGCAAGTGACGCCCGGATCAGCCGAGTTGCCGGAGACGGCACTTGCGGCTTCGACGGCGATAGAGGCGCAGCGATAACAGCGGAGGTAAACGTACCGGGCGACATCGCGCTGGCCTGCAACGGCGATGTCGCATTCACCGACGCGCTGGACGGGAGTATTCGCGTAGTGAAGGGCGTCAACGATGGCGGGCCGGTGCCAGACGCCGACAATAACGGGACCGGCGACGTCTGCCAATAGCCGCAATCAGCCCTCTTGTTGCATCCCGCCAGAAGGGCGCGCGGAAGCGCGTCGGGGGCTAGCCGGTCGCGGCAGAGACCAGGCGTCGCGCCTTGTCGGTGAGCTGCCAGATGGCCGGGCCGGACGCTTTGTCGCAGGCCGGCGAATGCAGCGAGCAGCGGGCGCAGGCGCTCGACGTCGCGCGAGAGGCGCAACTCAGGTAGCCTTCGCTCACGAGTCGCGCCAGCAGGTCGTCGACCAGCGGCGAGGGGACGCCGAGTTCGCGCGCCAGCGTCTCGCTAGACCACGTGCGGTCACCGTCGGCGATGAGCGCGAGCAGCCGCTTGAGCATCGTCAGACTCCCAGTCCGAACAGGCGCGCTGTCTGATAGATGAGTATCGCCACGCCGAACGAGACGACGAGCATGTAGCCCACGGCGAAGGCCGTCCAGCGCCAGCTTCGCGTCTCGCGGAACAGTGTGACCGTGGACGCCGCGCAGGGGATGAAGAGCATCTGCAGGGCGATGAAGGACAGCGCGGCCGCCGGCGTCATGATGCCAGCAAGCGAGGTGCGCAACGAGGAGTCGCCGTTGCTGCCGAGCAGGACGCCGAACGTGGCGATGGTCTGCTCCTTGGCGACGAAGCTTGTGAGCAGGGCGACCATCGCACGCCAGTCCAACCCCATCAGGCTGCCGAGCGGCGCCAGCCCGCGGCCGATGTGGCCCAGGAAGCTCTGCTCGATGCCGCTGCCGGGGAAGGTGGAAAGGGCCCAGACAACGAGCGACACACCGAGAATGACCGTGCCGGTCAGCGTGACGAAATGGCGCAGGCGCGTCAGCGTCGTTAGGAGGACGGAGCGCAGGTTAGGGACGTGATAGCGCGGCAGCTCCATGACGAACGACGACTCGTGCCCCCGGAACAGGAGCCGGCTGATGAGCAACGCGACGATAGCCAGCACCGCCAGGTTCACCATCACCATGCCCCAGGCGACGAACGCCGCGGCGCTGCCAAAGAAGGCCGCAGTGAACAGGGCGATGACGACCATGCGCGCCGAGCAGGGGACCAGCGGTGCGACGAGGATGGTCGTGAGGCGGGCGCTGGGCGATTCTATGATGCGGCTGCCGCTGATGGCCGGTACGTTGCACCCCCAGCCGACGAACAGGGGAAGGAATGACTTGCCGCGCAGACCGATGAGGTTCATGAACCGGTCCATGACGAACGCAGCCCGCGCCATGTACCCGATATCCTCCAGGACGGTCAGGGCGAGGAAGAGGAGCGCCAGGATGGGGATGAAGGTGAGGACGGTGCCCACACCGCCGATGATGCCGTTGGTGAGCAGGCTTGTGCTCCAGTGCGGCCAGCCGGCAAGGGCGCTCTCCAGTCTCGTCGTGCTTCCGCCGACCAGCTTGTCGTCCAGGAAGCGCTGCATAGGCGCCGCTACGCTGAACATCAGCCAGTAAATGCCGAATACGACGGCCACGAAGGCCAGCACGCCGCCGAGCGGATGCATCAGCAGGTGGTCGGCGCGTTTCGCCAGGGACGACTCGCTTCTTTCGCGGCGGACGGTCTGATGATATATGGCGGCGGCCCAGTCGTAGCGGGCGCCGGCAATCTCTATCGCCGCGCCGTCGCGATGTCGCAACGCCGCTTCGATGTCAGGGCGGGCCTCCGGCGGCACTTCCGTCTTTAGTGCCTTCGCAAGCGCGCGGTCGCCTTCGAGGAGCTTGACGAGCAGCCACTCGCGCGGATAAGGCAGGTCGAGGCTGAGAGGAACCGCCTGGTCGAGCGCGTCGAGGAGCATTGCCGTGTCCGGCTCCAGCGGCAGGCGAGCGATGTCTGGCGTTGCGCCCGTCTTTGCCGCCTGTTCGATGGCGTCGACGAGCTCGTCGATGCCTTTGCCCTGCCTGGCGACCAGCGCAACGACGGGTACGCCCAGCGCCGACTCCAGCCGCTCGACGTCGACCTCCAGGCCGGCGGACCGCGCTACGTCCATCATGTTCAGGGCGATGACGGTGGGCAGGCGCAGCTCCAGGAGCTCGCGGACGAGGTAGAGGTTGCGCTCCAGACTGGAGGCGTCGACGACGGCGACCACGACGTCTGGCCTCTCGGTCGCCAGGAAGTCGCGCGCGGCCTCCTCTTCGACGGAGTTGGCGGAGAGACTGTAGCTGCCGGGCAGGTCAACGAGGGAGAAGACGGTGCCGTTGCGTCGGTGGACGCCGGTCTTCCTTTCGACCGTCTTTCCGGGCCAGTTGCCGGTGTGCTGTCTCAGGCCCGTCAGAGCGTTGAAGACTGTGCTCTTGCCGGTGTTCGGCGCACCGGCCAGGGCCACCTTCAGCGTCGAGACGGTCGTGGTCGTCATAAATGCGAATACCTTGGCGCGACCGTCAGTCGCATCGACTCGCCGCGGCCAAGCGCCAGGCGCACGCCCCGCACGACGAGGACGATGGGTCCGTGGCCGCTGTTCCGTTCCATTTCGATCGTGGTGCCTGGGATGCAGCCGAGCGCCAGGCAGCGTGCGCGGAACGAACGCCCGCCGGAAAGCGCGACAATCGTTCCCGTTTCGCCCGGCTTCAGCGAGCCCACCGGCACCGCGAGTTCAGTAATATTCACTGTGTAGCTCCCGCACTGGCCGCCGCATCGGGCAGCCGCTCCACCATCACGCTTCCCGCCAGATCGCCGGCTACTTCCTTAAGCTTGCCGTCGACGCGCACCCAGACTGAGCCGTCCTCCGCGCTCACTCCTTCGACCTCGACGATGCGGTCAGGCCGCACGTCCAGGCGGGCCAGGCGTCGCAGGAACTCGGGCGTCTCGTCATGGATGCGGACGATGCGCGCGGTGCCGGCCGGGTCGAAGCGGCTGAGAGGCAGGATCTGGGTTGAAAGGGCCTCCTGCTTGCGGCCGGGTATGGCGTGGCCGTGCGGGCAGGAGGCGAGGTCGCCGAGAAAGTCGACGAGACGCTCCTCGAGCGCCGGCGAGGTGGCATGCTCTAGCCGGCCTGCTTCGTCGTGGACTTCGTCCCAGGAGAAGCCGAGGAAGCGGACGAGGAAGCTCTCCCACAACCGATGTCGCCGGATAAGGGAGCTGGCAAGCCGCTGGCCTTCCGGCGTGAGGCGGACCGGGCGCCGCGGCAGGTGCTCGATGAGCCCCCTGGCGGCGAGCCGTTGCAGCATCTGCGTTATCGACGGCATGGAGAGGCCGAGCCGCGACGCAAGGTAGGAGGTGGTGACCTCCTCGCCGTGCTCGGCGGCCAGGCCGATGATCTTGAGGTATTCTTCTGGTCTTTCTTCAATCATTGCCATCTGTCCAATTAGGATGCCCTAATTATGGCGCGAAACGCTTGAATAGGTCAAGCGGCGTGTCGCGGATAGGAAGACGAGCCGCTGTTAGGCTGTCCTAATAGGATAATCGGCAGGAATTGCGGAAAGTGGAGTGACTGGCGCGGGGGAGATGATGATGGCGGTTGCCGAGTTGGGGAAGCCTACTCTGTCACCAGGCGATAGCCGACGCCCGGCTCCGTCAGGAGGTGGCGCGGCCTCTGCGGGTCGGCCTCGATCTTACGTCGCAGCCTGGCGACGTAGACGTGCAGGTAATGCGCCTCCGAGCCGTACTCCGGTCCCCAGACCGCCTGGAGGAGCATGCGGTCTGTCAGCACCTTGTCCGGCTGTGCGGCCAGCGCCTTCAGGAGGTCGTACTCCGTCGGGGTCAGGTGGACCTCTTCGCCGGCGACGCTGACACGACGGCGCGGCACGTCGATCTCGAGATCGCCGCTCTTGAACAGCGCCATCGCGCCGGAAGCCGGATGAGCGGCGTGTCGCAGCGCCACCCTCACGCGCGCCAGGAGCTCCTCGACGCCGAACGGCTTCGTCAGGTAGTCGTCCGCGCCCAGGTCCAGGGCTGACACCTTGTCGCGCTCGCCTCCGCGCACGGAAAGGATGACGATGGGCGTGGCGGCGCGCGCCCTCACCTCTCGAATGACGTCCGTGCCGTCGATGTCCGGCAGGCCGAGGTCGAGCAGAATGAGATCGGGCGGCCGCAGCGCAAAGCTGTCGATGGCGTCCCCGCCGGTCTCGGCCGTGTCCACTTCGAAGCCGTGGCGGCTGAGGTTGGTCTTCAGGGCTCTCAGGATTCCCGGGTCGTCCTCAACGACGAGGATGCGCGCGCCTCCTCCCTGTGTCATTCGCGATGCTCCCCGGGGGCCGCGTCCAGTGGTAGAGTGAAGGCGAAGCGCGCGCCACCGCCGTTGACGTTCTCCGCCCAGATGCGGCCGCCGTTCGCCTCGACGAGCCCTTTCGCTACGGCGAGGCCCAGGCCCATACCCTTGGAAGGCGAGTCGCGCCGTTTCGCACGGAAGAATGGATCGAAGACGCGCTGGAGTTCCGCGGCCGGTACTCCGGGGCCCTGGTCGACGACTTCCACCTGCACGTTGCCGCCTAAGCGCCGGGCCGAGATGCGGATCTCTGTTTCCGCCGGCGTGTGCTTGGCGGCATTCTCGATCAGGTTGAACAGGACATCCCCGATGTGCAGGTAGTCCACCAGGACCGGCGGGACGTCCTCAGAGATAACCGCGGCGATAGGATGGCCGGCGGTCAATGGGCGCAGCCGGCCCAGCACGTCCTCGATGAGAGCGCCGATATCGTGCCACTCCCGGTCGGGGCGAAGGGCGCCCGCCTCTATGCGCGACAGGTCAAGCAGGCTTGTGACGAGCCGGTTGAGGTATGCCGCGTCTTCTTCGATGGAGCGGGCGAACTGGCGCCGTTCCTCGTCGCTCCAGGTCACGTCGCCCTGCAAAAGGCTGCCGGCCGAGGCAAGGATAGAAGCGAGCGGCGTCTTGAGGTCGTGCGACACTGCGTTCAGGAGGGCCGTCTTGAGCTCGTCGGTACGCCGTAAGACTTCCGCTTCGGTCGCCACCTCTCGGAGGCGCGACCTCTCAACGGCGAGGCCGAGCTGGTTGGTGACGGCGAGCAGCAGGCGGTCGTCTGCGCTGCTTAGCGGCGCGGAATCGGGCTCGGTGACCAGGATGAGGTTGCCGACCTGACGCCCCTGCAACTGAATCGAAACCCCGTTCAGCCGGTCCTGCCCCCTGGGGGGAGCAAGCAATCGCGGCGGTACGATCCGCACCCATCTCCCGCGGGGCGTTCGTCCTCCGGCCGGCGCAGCGCCTTGACTGAGGATGTGAGCGGGCGGCGCGGCGGAGGACTCCGCGATCCGCAGCGCTTCCGCTTCGCCGGCTTCCGCACGCAGCGTCAGGGGCGCCTGCGGCCCGAAATCGACGACGACGGCCGCGACGCCGAGCTCTTCGCGCAGCCGCTCGGCGACGGCAACCAGCGCCTCACGGATGTCCGGCGTTTGCATGAGCCGCACGACGTCGTAGAGGACGACCGCCTCTCTTCGCCGACGCTCCGCCTCGCGCGCCCGCCGTCGCAGCGCTGCCGCGAGCTCACCGGTAATGACGCCCGTCACCAGCAGCACGCCGAGCGCAACCCACTCCTCGGCGTTCGAGACGGTGAGCCGGTGCGTCGGCGTTATGAAGAAGTAGTCGAAGGCGAAAAAGGACGTTACGGAGGCAAAGACCGCCGGCAGGCTGCCGAAAGCTATGGCGGTCAGCAGCACCGCGAGCAGGTAAAGCATGGAGATGTTGCCGACGTTGGCGGCCTGCCTGATCAGCGCGATAACAGCGGTCACGAACGCTGTCAGGAGCAGCGCCACGGCGTAGGCCAACCATGGCCAGCGCGCGAGATAGCGAGACGGCGTCGTCTGCATGCTGTCCACAGTATATTCCTGCCGTTTTTCCGGAGGAAATAAACGAAAGGAGGCCGCGCTGCCGCGGGGCGGCCTCGAAGCTATTCCGGGCCGGTATCGGCGGCGACGACGATGTCGATATCCTTCGTTTCGCGCATAAGGCGCGTCACCAGCGAGCCGCGGACGATCTCCTCCCAGCGGCTGGGCGCGGACTGGCCCATGACGACCATCGTCGTCTTGTTGGCGTTGACGTACTTGATAAGCTGCTCGCCGACGGAGTCGCCTTCGAGCTCGACGACCTCGCCGCCGAGGTTGCGTGCGAGGTCGAAGATTTCGCCCAGGAGCGCCTCCTGCTTTTCGTTCGGCCCGCGCTCGGACGTCTTTACATAGAGGCAGACGAGCTCGCCCTCCATGCGCCGCGCCAGCCGGTAGCCGCGGCGGACAAGCTTGAACGATACCTCTTTTGGCGAAACGCAGACCACCACTCGGTCGCGGACGGCCTTGACGGGTCTGGCGCCGGCGGGAGTTGGCACAAGCGCCTGAAGCTGCTGGTCGACGTCGATCGTCGTCTGGCGGAGAGCCAGCTCCCGAAGAGCGACGATGTTCCCTTTCTTGAAGAAGCCGCCAAGCGCCTGCGGGATGCTTTCGCCCTTGTAGATATCGCCTCGCTTGAGGCGGTTGATGACGGCATCGGGCGTCAGGTCCACGAGCTCGATTTCGTCCGCCGAGTCGACCACCCAGTCGGGCACGGTCTCCCGTACTCTTACGCCGGTTATATCGGCAACAGAGTCGTTCAGGCTCTCCAGGTGCTGGACGTTCACGGTGGTAATGATGTTGATGCCGGCGTCGCGCAGCTCTTCAATGCTTTCCCATCGCTTCTCGTGGGCGGCTCCGGGGACGTTGGTGTGCGCCAGCTCGTCGATGAGGACCCACTGCGGACAGCGCTTGAGGATGGCGTCGGTGTCCAGCTCGTAGAACGTGCGGCCGCGATATTCGATGGCCTTGAGCGGGATCTGCTCCAGCCCTTCGAGCAGTTCCGCCGTCGCCGGCCTTCCATGCGCTTCGATGAGCCCGACGACCACGTCTTCGCCGCGGGAGATGCGCCGATGCGCCTCGGCGAGCATCCGGAACGTCTTCCCGACGCCCGGCACGGCGCCGAGGAAGACCTTTAGCTTGCCGCGTCCTGCGTTCTTGACCTCGGTGGGTTTCTGCTGCTCGTCTGTCATTGAGAACCGGCGCTGTCTTCCCTGTCCAGCGCCAGGTTCAATTCTAGCACGTTGACGCGCTTCTCGCCGAGGAAGCCCAAGTCGCGCCCTGCGGTGTTTTCTTGCACAAGGCGCATCACTTCGTCGACGTTCATATTGCGGGCCGTCGCGACGCGCGACGCCTGTGCAGCCGCGTTCGCCGGCGTGATGTCGGGGTCGAGGCCACTTCCGGAGGCTGTAACCATGTCGACCGGTATCTTGCCAATCTGAAGTCCCGGGTTTTCCGCCCGGACGTTCGCCACGTCGGTTTGAATCCTCTCGATCAAGGTAGCACTTGTCGGGCCGAGGTTCGAGGCCCCGGAGGACAGCGGGTCATAGCCGTCGCCGGCTGCGGAGGGGCGCGGATGGAAGTATTGCGGCCCGGCGAACTGCTGCCCGATGTACTTCGAGCCGACGACCTGCCCGTTCTGCTCGATGAGACTGCCGTTCGCCTTGTCGTGGAAGGCAATTTGCGCCAGCCCGGTCATCGCCAGTGGGTAGAGGAGGCCCAGGATGACCAGCGTGACAACGGAGAGTTTGATAGCAATGAG
>Ga0187849_1002213_pt1 | contig 19044 bp, 16 predicted proteins | sample June2016WEW_4_10_2_FD_132412 | JGI IMG/M metagenome (GOLD analysis project Ga0187849, IMG submission 132412) | Peatland microbial communities from SPRUCE experiment site at the Marcell Experimental Forest, Minnesota, USA - June2016WEW_4_100 | ecosystem: Environmental > Terrestrial > Soil >...
ATGGTAAAATCCCTGCGGTAGAGGTCGAGCTTGAGCGAGCTATGCTCCACCCGGGGCAGAGCTGCAGGATGATCGTAGTATTCCAAACGGGCCGTGGCCAGGTCCAGCCGGTAACCCGTGGGAAGGTTCAACGTGGCCGTGCCAAATTTTTTATGGACCCGCAAGTCCCCATTTCCTTCTTTGGCCAGCGCACGGGCCAGGCTGATTCCATCCCCTTCCACCACCACGTCTATATCCAGATTCTCATTCCGTAGGAGAAGGTCCCGCACGAATCCCCCAATGGCATACACCTGCAGACCCAATTCCTGGGCTCTCGTCCCGATTTTTTTCAGCAGGCCCAGTACCTCGCCAGGTAACCGCTCCTCTATAATTTTCTGGATTCCCCTCTTGCGCGGCTCCGCCGATGAGAAATCCGCCTCGGCCAAAAAAGCCGTGAGCTGGTCGCTGCGAGTATAAAGCCAGCGGAGCAGATCGGTCCGGGTGATAGCCCCCACCAGTTTTCCCTTCTCCAGAACCGGCAGGAAGCGCTGGTTGTTGCCCACAATCAGGTCCTGGATTTTGGGAAGCGGGGTATTGGGGGTCACCGTGGCAAATTCTGTGTTCATGTAGTCCCGAACCGGAGAGTCTTTGAACCCGTGGAAGCCGGCCTTTTCGATGATTTGCCGGGAGATCAAACCGGCCAATCGCCCATCTTCCATCACCGGAAGGACGTTGATGTTGTAGCGGGTCAGGAGCTCCCCGGCGTGCTCGATGGTCTCCTCGGTCTGGACCGTCTTCACCGGGAAAGACATGAGTTCCTGGGCCAACCGTATAGGGTGAATCCTCTTCTCCAGGTAATCGAGAAGCTTTTTCTCCGCCTGGCTAAGGCTCATTCCCTTGATGGTTGCCGCGGCAGCAGTGGCATGCCCCCCCCCGCCGAAGGCGGCCGCAATCTCTCCCACATTTACCTCCTCGACCCGGCTCCGGGCGACGAGATAGACTCGGTCTTCCATTTGGGCCAGGGCAAAGAGGACGCTGATATTCTCCATGTCTTTCAGCTTATGGACCAGGAGGGCAAAGTCTCCAACGTATTTGCTCGAAGAGGCCTTGGCCACTACCACTTCAACCCCCTTTACCATGTGGCGGGTGGCGCTTTGGATTAATTCATTGAGCAGGGAGATCTGGTCCGTGGTCAACTCCCGGGTAATGAGGCTCGACACGATGTTCAGATTGGCTCCCTTGGAGAGCAAAAAGGCCGCCGTCTCCAGGTCTTCCGGCGTAGTGGAAGAAAAGGTAAAGGATCCCGTGTCTTCATACAGGCCCACGGCCATCACCGTTGCTTCTTCGGCAGTCAGGAGAATGTTCTGTTCCTTTAGGATTTTAGCCAGGATGGTGATCGTGGCCCCCACCTCCCGGGTTACTTCCACGGTTCCGTGGAGGTCCTCCGGTGAAGGGGGGTGGTGATCATAAATAAGCAGTTCAACTCCCGGCCGCTTGACGACTTCGCTGAATTTCCCGATTCTTCCGGGCTGGCGGGTGTCGACCAGAATTACTTTCTGGATGGCTTTCAAATCTATATTTTTCATCCGCTCCGTCTGGAAGACATAGAAAGTGGATTGAATGAAAAAATCGCGCAGATTTTTTTCGGTGGATCCGGGAAAGACCAGGACCGCCTGCGGGTAGAGCTTCTTGGCCGCCAGCATAGAGGCTAAAGAGTCAAAATCGGCGTTGATGTGGGTAGTAATGACTTCCATAGCTCAACCCCGGGGATGAAACTTCTGGTGCAACCGTTTCAGGTGTTCCCGGGAAACGTGAGTGTATACCTGGGTCGTAGCAATGTCTACATGGCCCAGCATCGACTGGACGGACCTCAAGTCCGCTCCTCCCTCCAGGAGATGAGTGGCAAAAGAATGGCGCAGCACATGAGGGGTGATACGTTTATGAATCCCGGCTGTCTGGACATACCTCTTCAAGATCTTCCAGAAACCCTGGCGGGTGATTCCCTTTCCTCTCGTTCCAACGAACAACGTGGGCTGGGAGGACCGGAAGGGGTATAGACGCCGGGGTCCTTCCAGGTACCCTTTCAGGGCCTGGCCGGCAGCCTTTCCGATGGGAACGATCCGTTCCTTCGATCCTTTTCCCCGGGTTCGTACATATCCTACGTCCAGATTCACGTCGTTCACCGTGAGATGAACCAGCTCCGAAACCCGAAGGCCGGTGGCATACATCAGCTCCAGCATCGCCCGGTCCCGGATTCCCAGGGGGTGGCTCGGGTTGGGCTGTTGTAAAAGACCTTCCACCTCCAGAACCGTAAGGACGGAGGGAAGCCGGGGTACGACCCTGGGCGACCTCATCCGCCGCAAAGGGCTCTCCTTTATCGCCTGCTCCTGCAAAAGGAATTTATGAAACCCTTTCAAGGTGGAGAGGGTACGGGCTGTGCTCCTGGGAGAAAGACCTTTGGATCGCATGGCTTTAAAATAACTCAGGGTGTGGTCAACCGTAATTTCTGCCACCTTCGAAACTCCCCTTCCCCGGACCAGGGCAGCATACCCCTGAAGATCCCGGGCATAGGCGTCAAGCGTATTCTCGCTCAGTCCTTTTTCCACCGCTAAATGGTGTAAAAATCGGTCGATCCAGAGGTCGAGGTCCTTTTCCATCAGAATCTTTTTCTCCGTTTGCGGTTTCATTCTAACACATCGGTTTCTTTTTTCAATTTGTTTCTCCCCGGTCGATCCCCATCGCGGGATGTCGAATGTCGAGGGAGTAGAGGAAGTAGAAAAATTTCCCTTCCAATGCTCCAGTTTTTCAGGTCTTCATCCTTTTTCCCGATAATAAAGAAGGGCTCTTCGTCTCGCAAGTTTTTCCCCGATTGTGAGGGAAACTGCTTGACAAGCCTTTCTTTTTCTAATTTAATAATTTTATTTTTCATGCCGATAAGGAGTTGAAAGAATGGACATCTCGGAACTCTTACTATTCGTGCACAAAGAAGGGGCCTCCGATCTGCACATCAGTGCGGGGGAGCAGCCCATGGCCCGCATCCACGGGGAGATGCGACGAATCGAGGTCCCTACCCTCAGCAAAGAAGAACTCCATGTCATGCTTTATGACATCCTCAATGACCAGCAGCGGAAGAAGTTCGAAGAGTTCCACGAACTGGACTTTTCCATTGAATTGAAGGGCATTGCCCGTTTCCGGGTCAACGCCTTTCGCCAGGCCCGGGGAGAAGCGGTGGTCTTCCGGGTCATCCCTTCAACCATCCTGAGCCTGGAGGAATTGGGGCTGCCCAAAGGCCTTCGGGAGGTCTGCAAGAATGAACGCGGGCTGGTTCTGGTCACCGGCCCCACGGGAAGCGGAAAATCAACGACCCTGGCGTCGATGATCGATGTGATCAACAACTATCTGAAGGGTCACATTATCACCATCGAGGACCCCATCGAGTTTGTACACGATTCGAAGATGTGCTTGATTAACCAGCGGGAGCTGGGAGCTCATACCTTGAGCTTTGCCAATGCCCTCCGAAGCGCCCTCCGCGAGGACCCGGACATCATCCTGGTAGGAGAAATGCGTGACCTGGATACTATCTCTCTGGCCCTTACGGCGGCTGAGACCGGCCACTTGGTCTTTTCTACTCTGCACACCAGCGGAGCGCCAAAGACCGTAGACCGAGTCATCGACGTATTCCCCGGCGAACAACAGGGTCAGATTCGCTCCCAATTCGCGGAATCCATCCAGGCGATCGTCTCCCAGACACTCTTGAAGCGCAGAGACGGCCGGGGCTTGGTACCGGCCTTAGAAGTCATGATTGGCACCCCGGCAGTCCGCAACCTGATCCGGGAGAGCAAGGTGGCCCAGCTTCCTTCGGCCATTCAAACCGGCCAGAAATTCGGGATGATCAGCCTCGACCAATCCCTGAAAGACTTGGTAACTAGGAACATCGTTGACAAGGAACAGTGTCTCTATCTGGCCTCGAGCCCGAACATCTTCAACTCCTAAGGAGATACGGGAATGAGCATCAATTTGCGCGAGCTTTTGGAAGAGATGGTCCGGCAGGACGCCTCTGACCTGTACATAACTGTAGACAGCCCCCCCATGTACCGAGTCGAGGGGGTCACCTTCCCCTGGGGAGAGCGAAAATATTCCCCCGAAGAAACCGAAACCATGTCCATGTCCCTGATGAGTGAAACCCAGAAGCGGTACTTTAATCGGAGATGGGAAATGAACCTTTCCATCTCTTACCCCAACCTGGGCCGGTTCCGGGTCAATATTCTGCGCCAGCGCGGCTATTTTGGTCTGGTTTTCCGTCATATTAAAATTTACATCAAGACCATCGATGAATTGGGGCTCCCTCAAATCTTTAAAGAGCTGTCCATGGTAAAAAGGGGTTTGGTGTTGGTCGCCGGTCGAACCGGGTCGGGAAAGTCCACCACGCTGGCCGCCCTCATCGACTACCGAAATTCCAATGCCACCGGGCACATCGTTACTGTCGAGGACCCTATCGAATTTGTCCATAGCCATAAAATGTCCATCATCTCCCAAAGAGAAATTGGCATCGACACCCATGGATATGCCAGCGCCCTGAAACACACCCTGCGCCAGGCTCCGGATGTGATTCTCATCGGAGAAATCCGGGATGTGGAGACGATGGAAGCGGCTATCGATTATGCCGAAACCGGGCATCTCTGTGTTTCGACCATTCATGCCAACAACGCCAACCAGGCGACCGAGCGGATCATGAACTTCTTCCCCTCCGAGCGCCATCGGCAGATCTACCTGCAACTCTCTTTGAACCTGAAGTCCATCATTTCCCAACGCTTGATCCCCAACGTGGAGGGGACTCGAGTAGCCGCGGTGGAGATCCTCCTGGATACTCCCCGGGTTAAGGATTTGATCCACAAGGGGCAAGTCGATCTTTTAAAGGAAACGATGGCCCAGGGAACTGTCGAGGGAATGCAGACTTTCGATCAATCCCTCTTCGACCTCTACCGACAAGGGATCATCGATTTCGATACCGCCGTTGGTTATGCCGACAGTGCCAACGACCTGCGGTTGCGGATCAAGATGGAGGAGGTCGCGGAGAAGAAAGACGTCCAGGAAAGTAGCTTGAGGCTCTCGCCCGATTCCCATTCCCGGTATTAACCGGAACTCTGTGCGGATTTTATCGGGAATTGGCAGTTGGCGGGAAGTCCTACTTTGCGGAAAGGCGAGAAAGGATCTCCCGGGAATTCCGCAGCATCCGTTCAAAGTCGTTACGTCCCAAGCCCGCGCCTAACGCGACTCTCAGGGCCATCTCCTCGGAGATCAGGTCGCCGGGAGCGTGGGAATCCGTGTTTAAAACCATGGAAGCCCCGAATCTTTGACCCAGGCGGGCAACGTTCCCGTTGGCTAGGCTATGCCCCTTCCGGGAGGTAATCTCCAGGAAAACCCCTTTCTCCTTCGCCCGGATCACCTCTTCTTCCGAAATCAGACCCGGGTGGGCCAGGATATCCACTCCGGCCTCGATGGCCTGGCGATTGGTTCCCGGCGCAACCGGCTCCACCAGGGTTTCCCCGTGCACGACCACAACCTTTGCTCCCAGAGCGCGCGCTTCAGCAGCCAGAGGGGCAATCAGTTCCGGGGGCAGATGGGTGAGCTCAATTCCAGGGATGGCTCGTATCTGCCAGCGGCGGTTTAAATCCTCGCAGACGCGGATGATCCGGGGGAGAATCCAGTCGAGATTGGATGAATCGGCGTGGTCCGTAATGGCCACCGCCTGGTAGCCGATCATTTCGGCGCGGCGGACCAACTCCGAAGGTAAAAGCTCCCCATCGCTAAAGAGGCTGTGGGTATGCAAATCAATCATTGCGTTCTTCTCCCTGCAAGCCGTCTAGTCTTTTCCGTCCTTGATTTCGGTCTTGTTTCTATCCTCCCCTTGCCCCCCGCCTCCGGATTTCTTCAGTAGTTCCCCTCTGAGGCTATGAGGCAGGACCTCCTGGATGCGCAACTTCACCAGGTCTCCGGTCCGGAGGGAAGCACCAGGAAAGTTGACAATGCGATTGGTCCGGGTCCTTCCGGTTTTCTCTTCGCCCTTAGCTTTGCTCTGAGCTTCCACGAGAACTCCAACCTCCCTTCCCTCCAAGGATTTGCTCTTCCTGGAGGTAATCTCCTTTTGCAGGGCCTGAAGCTCCATCAGTCGCCTCTGCTTTATCTCTTCTGAAATCTTGTCCGGGAAAAGGGAAGCTCGAGTATGGGGGCGGTCGGAATATCGGAAAGAGAAAAACTCATCGAACTGCACCTTTTCGACAATTTCCAGAGATGATTGAAAATCCGCCTCGTCTTCCCCTGGGAACCCCGCGATCATATCCGTCGTGATGCTGACCTCAGGGGAGATCCGGCGGAGTTCTGAAATTTTTTCCCGGTACTCTTCCCTGGTGTACCCCCGGTTCATGCGTTTGAGGATCCGGTTCGATCCGGATTGGAGAGGGAGATGGATGTGTTCACAAAGCTTGGAAAGTCGGCCAAAAGCCCGGATCAGCCCTGGGGATAGGTCTTTGGGGTGAGAAGTGGTGAAACGGATGCGCTCGATTCCCGGGACCCCCTGGACCTCTTCCAGAAGCTCAACAAAGCCAATTTCGCCCGAGGTCCGGCTCCCGTAGGAATTTACGTTCTGCCCGAGAAGAGTCACCTCTTTCACCCCTTGGCCAGAAAGGCTATGAATCTCTTCCAGGATGTCCTTGCTCGGCCGGCTCACCTCCCTCCCCCGAACAAAAGGGACGATGCAGAAGGAACAGAAGTTATCGCAACCTTGCATGATAGACACAAAGGCCGTAGCCTTGCCCAGAGAGGGTGAAAGAGGAAGACCAGCATAGGGGTCCACCCTGCCCTGAAGATCAGTGGCAGACCCCCGAACCCTTGAAGCTTCCAGGGCTTCAAGGATTTCGGGGATTCTTCGGAATTCTTTTGTCCCCAGGACGAAGTCTACAAAAGGAATGCGTTTCAGTAACCTTTCCCCCTCCTGCTGGGCGACGCAGCCCGCGACCCCGATGATTAGTTTCGGGTTCTCCTTTTTCAGGGCTCGAAACCGGCCCAGGGCGCTGTAGGCCTTCTCTTCCGGCTTCTCCCGAACGCTGCAGGTGTTTACCAAGATCAGGTCAGCCTGGGAAGGGTCTCCCACCTGCCGGTAATTCCGATCCGTGAGCAACTGGGCAATCCGCTCCGAATCATAGACATTCATCTGGCAGCCGAAAGTCTGGAGGTTAAATTTTTTGGCGATCATAATAAACAACCCTCCCTCTTTTTAACACCTCTCCTTCCCCCGTGTCAATTCTTTGGGACTCTCATATCAACCTCCTCTTCCACACAACTCTTCGATTGTAATTCGTAAAGTTTTTTATGCAACTTAGATTTAAATTTTCGAGTGAAAGATGCCGAAGAATATAAGCATAAGCAAAGGGGTTTGGGAGGAGGTATGCGCTTAGAAAGATCTGCCAAGGTTGGCGGAAAGACTCCGGCCACTATTTCTGAACAAAAATCGATGCCAGGACCTGCTAAAAAATTGATGATCGATAAGGTCATCCAGGAGATTGAACACCTGCCGACTCTCCCTCAAGTCGTGATGAGGGTCCTGGCCATGGCCGAATCACCCCGAGTCAGCGCCATTGAATTGTCCAAAGCCATGGATCAGTCTTTGGCAGCGAAGGTCCTGAAGGTTTCAAATTCCGCCTTTTACGGGATGAGAAGCTCCAGGAATATCAATAGCATTCACCATGCCATCATGATGATCGGATTTGAAGCAGTAAAAGAAATTATCCTGACCACCTCTTTCTTCCATACTTTTCATGATTCCCATGATGTGCAAGCTTTACAACCCCTCTGGCAGCACTCATTGGAGTGTGCCTTGATCGCCAAACGATTGGCCTGGATGTACCGCTACGATTCCCTGGATGAGGCCTATCTTTCCGGATTGACCCACGACATCGGAAGGCTGGTAATCCAGCAACACTTTTCTGATCAGTACCGCGAAATTGAGAGCAAGAAGGATCAGGGAATAGAATTGCTCGCGGCGGAAAAAGAAGTTTTGGATGTTACCCACGCCGAGATCGGCGGGAAAGTAGCGGAACGTTGGGGGTTCCCCCCTACTTTAGTCGATGTCATCACCCATCACCACGATCGGGAATGGAAAATTAACCCGACGCTGGGGAAGATTCTTCTTTATGCCGACCAGTTTACTTTCGGTTTAATCGACTTTGCCCACCTGATTCACGCCTTCAGCGAGGAAGGAATGGCCTATCCCGCAACCTGGGATTCTTCCGATCTGGCTTCCGTTGAAATGATTCTCCATGAAGAAATGGAAAAAGCCAGTTCGGTGTTTAACACGGCGACTGGAAAAAGCTTGGATGGTCGTGTCAATACTCCCGTCTAATCCCTCCCCCGCCCCCCTGAAATAGAATTTAGCCCTTCACCTAATCCAACGAATTTACTTGATTTTATCCTTTTTTTCGGCTTCTTCTCGAAAAGGAATCCGTTGAAAAAAAAGATACCTATTGACATATTTTCCCGATTGTCGTACATTATCCATCACTTGGGAGTTTCTTTAGATTCATCCCCCCCGATGCGAGATTCGACGCATCTAAACGATTGAGAGAGATAAATCCGAGGAAATTTGGTTTCCTGTTTTCTCGGGGAATCTGTCCCTAAGTGTTATCTCTAAATCGAGGCTAACATGGTTCATGCCATTTCAGCCCAATTTCCCTTCATGAGTGGAGAGAGCTTGGTCCTCTACCAGCCCTCTCCCATGGAAAGATACTTTCCCATCGCCCCAGGCATAGAGGTTTCCGTTAAACCCCAGGATGAGGTAAGATGGGAACAAGAAAGGGGCGAGGAATCCTCGATGTACAATCGACAGGGTCAAATGAATCATACTAAAAAGAAGGGGGGCTTAGTCGATACTCTCCTGTAACCGATTCTTCCTGCTAACCTACCCCGCTTGAAAATCATAGAACTTTTAAACGTCGCTCGGGAATCTTATTCAGAGTCCCTTTCCTCATAGATTATTATTTTTAACAACCGGCAGACTGAAGAATGGAGTGGAGGAGAACATTGGCTCCGGCCTCGCAATCCTCCCACCTGGTGTCTTCCACTTCCACGTGACTGCGTCCGCCAATACTGGGCACGAAGATCATGGCGGTTGGGCAAACCTGGCTCACCAAAGCGGCATCATGGCCTGCCCCGCTCACCATGGGGTGGGGGAAATATCCGAGCTGATTCGCTGCTTCTCCAACTTTTCTTACCAGGTCAGGGTCAAAGACGGTAGGCCGGATCCTCCAAACCTCTTCCATTCTTACCGGACATCCTCTTTTCTCAGAAATTCCCAGAAAATCTTTTCTTATCTCTTCTGTGGCCCGTCCCATCAGATCATGATCCCACGAACGGACGTCCAGAGTGAACCGAACTTGGCCAGGGATGATATTCCTCGAGTTGGGGAAATTATGAATTTCTCCAACCGTGGATACCATGTTTCCCCCCATCCTGGCAGGCAGTTCATTGGCCTTCAAAATCATCTCTGCCGCTGCGCAAAGAGCATCGTTTCGAACCTCCATGGGAGTAGGGCCAGCCTGATTGGCCTTTCCTTCAACAAAAATATCATACCAGCTGATCCCCAGGATTCCCTTGGGGATACCGATCGTTTTTCCTATTTTTTCCAGAATGGGCCCCTGTTCGATGTGAAATTCAAAGTAGGCGTGGACGGGCCCTCTTTTCGCAGGCTGTTTTCCCTTGTATCCTATCCTCTCCAACTCCTCCCCGAATTTCTTTCCCAGAATGTCGGTCCGACAATAAGCCCAATCCCGATCCAATACCCCTGCCCAAACTCCAGAGCCTAGCATGGCCGGAGTGAACCGGGTGCCTTCCTCATTCGTCCAATTCACAATCATGACGGTTCTTTCCGTCTCAACGCGGTTCTCCTGCAGGGTTCGTAATACTTCCAGGACTCCCATCACCCCCAGGATCCCGTCAAAGCGACCCCCTTTGGGCTGGGTATCGAGATGGGAACCGCTCAAGACCGGGGGCAGATTAGGATTCTTTCCAAGCCTTTTCCCGAAGATATTCCCCATCTCGTCCACCACAACTTCCAGATTGATCTCCCGCAGCCACTTTAAGAACAGATCCCTGGCGTGCCGGTCCTCATCACTCAAAGCCAGACGATGGACGCCCCCACCCGGAGTACCCCCGATCCTGGCCATTTCCTCCAGAGTCGTCTTCAGACGCTGACCATTCACCCTGAGGCTGCTTATTTCCATGCTTAACTCCTTTCGTTTTGCTAACGATTGAAGGGAGAGGTTTCCGGTCTCCTCTTGAATCAATTAACAGAATTTCTGCTCCTTTGGCAATCAAATTCTTCCAGGGCGAATAAATCTCAAGGGAAATTTCACAGAATGCCGATATATCAGTATGTGACTTGGGTCCCTGCCCAGAAATTCCAGCAAATGGGAACCCATTCAGGAGAAAAAGGTTGATGGATTTTCGCCCTTCAATTCGCTTGTCAATCCCGGACCCCAAGGGATAAAATACAGTCTTGCCTCGAAAAGGAAATATCGCTTATGATCGTCGGATCGAAACTTGATGGGAAGATGTACCTGGAAGGATTCCAGGAGGATTCAAATGAAAATTGAAGAAGAGACTCAAGATTTATTCATAAGCGAAATTTCCGAGCTGCAACAGCAACTGGCGAATGAAAAGGCCATCACGGTGGAGATCAGCCGGATCATCGGCTCCACCTTAAGAATCGAAGAAGTATATGAACGCTTTGCCCACGAGGCAAAGAAGCTGATCCCCTTCGATCGCATCGCGGTCAACATCATCCATGCTCAAGACCGGACCTTCACCCACGCCTATGTCTCCGGATTCGATGTTCCGGAGCGTAGAGTTAGGAAAGTGGTTCCCCTCGCGGGGAGCGGCACGGAGGAGGTCATGCGCACGGGATCCACACTCACCCTTCAGGGACCCACCCTGGAAAATGGAATTCGTCAATTTCCAGGCTTACTGCCGGGTTATCGGGCGGGACTTCGCTCCATGGTTTTGGTTCCTCTTATCTCCCAAGACCAGGTGATTGGGGTTCTGAATTGGGGATCGACCCAATCCGATGTCTATACCAAGACGGATATAAAATTGGCCGAGAATATCGGAGCCCAAATCGCCGGGGCCATTGCAAATGCAGAACTTTTCGCCGCCGTTCGGAGAGGTGAAGAAGCCCTGCGAGCTTCGGAAGAAAAGTACCGCACCCTGGTGGAAAACGCTACCGAGGCGATTTTTATCATTCAGGATGAGAAGATCAAGTTTTCCAACTGCCAAACGATTTCTCTTTCCGGATATTCTGCAGAAGAATTAACGAAGATCTCTTTCACTGGACTGATTCATCCAGACGACCGCGAAGCTGTTCTGGACTGGTACAGAAGAAGGGTTCAAGGGGAAAAAATCCCCGCCATCCAAACCTACCGAATCCTAACCAAATCCGGTGAAGAATTGTGGGTCCAATTCAACTCGGTTCCGATTATCTGGGAAGGGCGTCCGGCCACCCTGAATTTTGCCCGGGACATGACCCGGGAGAAAAAGCTGGAAGCTCAATTCCAGACTGCCCAGAAAATGGAGGCTATCGGTTCGCTGGCCGGAGGAATCGCCCATGACTTCAACAACCTGCTCATGGGAATCCAGGGACACGTTTCTCTGTTGCTCTTCGACCTCGACCCCGGCCACCCTTACTATGAAAGCTTGAAAAAAATCGAAGGCCAAGTGAAAAACGGGGCCAACCTGTCTAGCCAGCTCCTCGCTTTTGCCCGGCGGGGAAAGTATGAGGTCAAACCTTCGGACGTCAACAAAATTATCCAGCAAACCTCCAGCATGTTCGAACGTACCAGGAGGGAGATCCACATTCACCGGAAATTCCAGGAGGGGATCTGGACAATCGAAGTGGATCGGGGGCAGATCGAACAGGTTCTTATGAACCTTTACGTGAACGCCTGGCAGGCCATGCCTGAAGGGGGAAACCTTTATCTGGAAAGCCGGAATGTCACCCTGGACCGGGATCATATCAAGTCCTTTTCCGCGGAGCCGGGGAATTATGTGCGAATTGCGGTCCGGGATACAGGAACCGGGATGGACCAGAAGACCCGGCAGCGAATCTTCGACCCCTTCTTTACCACCAAGGAAATGGGTCGGGGAACCGGGTTGGGGCTGGCTTCGGTGTATGGGATCATCAAGAATCATGGAGGATTCATTGATGTCTACAGCGAAATCGGAGAAGGGACGACCTTTAACATCTATCTCCCCGTGTTGGACCAAAAAATTCCCGAAGAAAAGAGGTTATCCAGCGAGATCCTGAGTGGCAAGGAGATAGTTCTCCTGGTCGATGATGAGGAGATCATCGCGGAAATCATGGAGAAAGCCTTGACGCTAGCGGGCTACAGAGTATTGTTGGCCCGGGGAGGGGAAGAGGCAATCGAGGTTTATAAGAAAAACCAAAATGACATCGACCTAGTCGTTCTGGACATGATCATGCCGGGAATGAACGGGGGAAAGGTCTTTAATCGGCTGCGGGAAATCAATCCCGGGGTAAAAGTCATCCTTTCCAGTGGCTACAGTATCGACGGGGAAGCTTCCCAGATCATGGCCCGGGGGTGCAACGGGTTTATTCAGAAGCCCTTCGGCATCAAGGAATTGTCGCAAAAGATCCGGGAGGTTTTGGACAAACATTCCTGAACCCTATCCGCTTATATTGGAAGTGAATTTCTAAAATTGCCCTCCGTCCCCGGCTTTTCGCGCGAGGCGATTTTATGAGTGAGTGATGAAAGCAGAGAAAGTTGACTGCTTCCAATGCCAGCATTTTTTCATCACCTGGGACAAGAAATTTCCCCGAGGGTGCCGGGCCCTGGGCTTTAAATCCCGGGAAATGCCCGATCGAATGGTCCACCAGGCTTCTGGAATGAACTGCTTGAAATTTGAGAAGAAAGACCTCCCCTCAAAATCAGAATGCTGAGATCGTACCCGAGGATCCTTCCTTTTGGCGACCAAGCCATCCTGGTCGAATTCGGGGCGGAAATCAACCCGGAGATCAACCGCTTCGTTAGGGCCTTCTCTCAACAGGCAGGAGCTTCCAAGCCCCCAGGTATCGGCCCTCTGCTTCCCTCTTATTCCTCTGTTCTAATCCATTTCAACCCATTTCTCCTGTCCTTTTCGCAAACCGCTGCCTGGGCCCGAAAAATTTTGGGCAAAAAACCAAAGCCAATGGAATCAATGGAGACGATCAAAGAGGTGCCCGTCATTTATGGAGGACTATATGGGCCGGATATTTCTTTTGTGGCTGAGTACAACGGGATTGGCGTTCAAGAGGTAATCCAGCTCCATACCACTCCCCTATACTTGGTTTACGTGATCGGAGGTTTCCCCGGCCTGGCTGCCATGGGGACCGTTCCTTCCCGGATCGAGACCCCCCGCCTATCCAATCCTAGAACGAAAGTGGCCCCCGGATCGGTAGCCATTGCCGGCAAACAAACCGGGATCTACGCGATCGAATCACCCGGAGGATGGCAATTAATCGGCCGAACCCCGCTGCGACTTTTCGATCCTAATCGGAATCCTCCCGCCTACTTCCACCCCGGCGATCGGGTTCGCTTCCGCCAGATCAGCGAAGAGAGTTTTCGATCTCCGGCTACTTCTTAACCTTGTAGCGGTCCGGAGAATCGAAGATGATGACGGCTGCGTAAGGGCCTTTCACCTTTCCTGCATGGGGAACTCCAGCTGGAACATAGATCGGTTCCCCAGGACCAAAAACCTTTACCTCGCCAGCCATTGTGATTTCCGCAACTCCTTCGAGGGGGATTTCCAACTGGGCCCCATGAGAGTGCTCGGGCATGCTCATATCTTTATCCGATCGCAAAAAAGCAACCTGATGCCGGACCGCTTGGAGTAGAAAAGCCTGTACACCCGGCACCGGAAGCTCTGCCTGGGGAAGTTTCTCGATGAAATCAGGAAAACGCATGGTTATCTCTCCTTCCGAATATAGGTCTCCAAACCCAGAAGAAAAATGGCAGCTTTGAAAGTCAAAAGGCGGCTTCCTCCTTTTTCAGCCGAAGTATAGTGGAGGGCCTCCGGGGGAATCAAGGGGAAAAAGTTCATCGATTGGGCTTGGGCAATAAAGAGGTTGAAACCCCTCCGCTAAATTCGTAACATACCTCTCCTGAAAGAGAGGTCCATCTCCCCATCGAAAATATCCTCCCGGCTGCGCTCTGCGGGAAGCCGGGTATTTTACGGCTGGTGGATATTGCTCATGGGCTCCCTGATTAATGGCATCGGTGTAGGGGTCATATACCATAGCTTTACGGTCTTTTTCCTTCCCCTGAAGCGTGACCTGGGAGTGAGCAGCGCGGCAATTTCTCTTCTTTACGGCGCAGCCCGTCTGGAGGGGGGGAATCGACGGGACCTTGTATGGTTATTTGATCGACCGATTCGGGTCTCGAAAGGTGATTATGATCGGAGCGAGTCTGGCCGGAATTGGGCTGATCCTCCTTTCTACTGTGCACAGCTTCCTCTCCTTTTTCTTGATCTACGTTTTCATTATTTCGGTCGGTTCAAATGCGGGCTTTTTCCATCCCGTGTCCACGGCGGTCAATAAATGGTTCATACGCCACCGGGGACTGGGCTTTTCGGTCATCACCGGCTCCGGAAGCATCGGAGGCATGTTCATGGCCCCGCTGCTCTCCTTCATCATCCTGAACTATGGCTGGCGCAATGGAGCCCTCCTCTCCGGTCTTCTGATTCTTGCTATAGCGATCCCAGCGGCCCTCCCCATAAAACGTTCCCCAGAAGCCATAGGACTCTATCCGGATGGCCAAGCGCCTCTGGGAAAGGAAACGGAAAATATGAATTCGATTCTTCCGGAGGCCCCGGAGGAAAATTTTACGGTTCGAGAAGCTTTGAGGGCATTGCATTTCTGGCTTCTCATGACTGGCATCCCTCTCCGGATCCTGGTCACCATAGCCTTGAATACCCACTTTGTGCCGATTCTGGTCTGGAAAGGGATGAACGAGGCTGCCAGCGCCTATCTGGTAAGTCTATATGCCCTCATTTCGATTCCCGCGACGCTGGCGCTTGGCTGGATGGGGGATCGGTGGAATAAAGCTCTGTTGTGCAGCTTATGTATTATACCAACGATCTTGGCCATGATGGGGATGATCTTCAGTCAGGCAAAGGCCATCCTCTACTTTTTTCCCATCGCTTTTGCCATCGCCTACGGGACTGCCCCCCTGAACTGGGCCTTGATCGGAGATTTTTTTGGCCGGGAGCGATATGCCACACTCCGCGGGATCATGGGGATAGGCTATGGGACGGCCACTTTTTTTCTCCCGTCTACGCCGGCTGGGTCTATGACCGCACCGAAAGTTATAACCTCGTTCTTATAACATTTTCGGTCGTTTTTGCGATCGCCGCGATCTTTTTTCCCGTGCTCCGCCGCCCTATCCCGCCCGGATCGTAAGGTTACCCCCTTCCTTTTTGCCCTTTCCCTTTCTCTCCCTTTTCCTCCTATTAGAAACATGTCGAATAAGGTTCCTTCTTCATCTCTCATTTCCTCATTTTCAAATTGACAAAGGATAAATTTTCTCTATGATAGGGGCATGACCGGACCGCAGCGGATAGATGATCCCGGCATGTTTACCTACGCCCTTCCCGGCGGAAATGAGAAAAGAGAAATCTTCGTGATAAAAGAAATTGTCCTGATGTTTTCGAGACCATTGGTCATGCGCCTGAGTGCTTTCCTTGACCCCTTTCCTGCCTAATTAAAGAAAGGTAGTCGCCTATGGCAAAGAAAGAACACCTTCGTATTCTCAAACAAGGCCCTGATGTCTGGGACAAGTGGAAAGAAAGTAACCCCGAAGTTAAACCTGACCTCACCGAAGCAAACCTCAGTGGGGCGAACCTCGGCGAAGCAGACCTTGGCGGAGCGGATCTCTCCGGAGCGGACCTCAGCGAGGCGGACCTCAGGGAGGCGAACTTCAACTGGGCGGACCTAAGCCTGGCGAACCTCAGCAAAGCGGACCTCGGCGAGGCCTGCCTTAGCAGAGCGGACCTCAGAGGAGCAAACCTCAGCAAGGCAAACCTCAATAAAGCGGACTTCAGCGAGGCGGATCTCTGCAGAGCCGACCTCGGCGGGGCAAATCTCTCCAGAGCCGACTTTAGAGGAGCGGACCTTACCGAGGCAAACCTCAGCGGAGCAGACCTCAGCGAGGCCAACCTCAGCGGAGCGGACCTCAGGGGGGCGAATCTCAGCGGAGCGGCCCTCAGGGGAACGCACCTCAGCGAGGCGAACCTCAGCAGAGCGGACCTCAGCGGGGCATACCTTGAATTTGCTAATCTGATGAATGCCTCCCTGGTTGAAACCAACTTGGAGGAAGCCGTTCTCCTGGATTGCAGAGTCTATGGGATTTCTACCTGGGGGTTAAAACTCAAAAAAGCGCAGCAATCCAATCTAATTATTACTCCTCATGGAGAACCTGCTATTGCCGTGGACAATCTGGAAGTTGCTCAATTTATTTACCTTCTACTTTACAATGAAAAAACCCGTAATGTAATTGAACCTATTGCCAAAAAGGCTGTTCTCATTCTGGGAAGGTTTGAACCCCAACGGAAAGCGGTTCTGAAAGCCATCAAGGAAGAACTTCACCGACGTGATTACGTACCTGTCGTATTCGATTTCGAAGCGTCCGCTAGCCGAGATCTTACCGAAATTATCTCCATCTTGGCTCACCTTTCTCGATTCATCATAGCCGACATTACCGACCCTCCAGGGATCCCCCAAGAATTACGGGAAATCGTTCTGAAGCAATCATCCATCCCCGTTCAGCCATTGCTACAAGAGGATACCCCCGAGGATGCGATGTTCGGCTATTTTAAGAGTTGCCCATGGGTTCTTAAAATCCACCGCTATTTAGACCTTGATGATCTGCTCCCCTCTCTCGGAGAAAAAGTGATTGAACCTGCCGAGACGAAGGCAAAGGAACTTCAAAAAAGAGGGGAACCTTAGTACCTCAATCTTATATCGGTCAACCTTAACTTGGGGCCGACATGAGTTACATGTCGTTTGACTCACGATCCCTAATTTCATAAGCTTCACTTCGTTAACCATATCGAAGCCCCGTTATTCGCCCCTTACCATCAACCCGGATCCTTTGTTTCGAGAGGAACGAGGAGGTTGCATGGTTTATAAATCTTAATGGACCCTCTTCCTCATGGAGAGGGAGGATTTTGTCTTTTTGGAAGTGAAAACGTCACGGCTCTTTGTAGCCAGAGGAGCGGTATCCATGAAGCTACGAACTTTTGAAGGTAAGGGAGTGAAGGGAGAGCTTTTTGCGGAATACCCGATAAGCACGGATGGCTCCCCTGTTCTGGTCGTAAATGGCGAGCCCTATGGCCCGGATGATGCAGATTTTCTCCTGGAATCTGCTACCCCCAGGGAGTTAAAGCTCCTAGAGGCAGCCAGGTATGACCTGCCTGGATGGGGTGAACAGGAAGGGAATGGAGAATTCATGGATGACGATGACCTGGATGAAGAAAACCCGGAAGATGAGTCAGAAGATTATTAAAAACGAAGATTCGCCTTCAGTGGCACCCCTTGAGCCTCTCGTTGAATTCCTCGAGGCTAAACCCATATTCCTGAGTGCCGTAACACTCTACAGCAAACGAAGCGCATACGCTGCCCATCAGGGCACATTGCCTGATGTCCTCTCCCCGGATTAGACCACAGATCAGCCCGCCCCGGTACGAATCGCCGGCGCCTGTCGGGTCCTCTATTGCCCTTGGCTTAACTGCAGGAATGCTTATTTCACCGTCCGGCCCGTAGACCCGTGACCCCAGCTCTCCCAGGGTGGCAATGATAAACCTGGCCCGCTTAAGCAGGGCTTTTTTATTTAGGCCGGTCTTGCTCATGATCAGATCCAGCTCATAATCATTGGAGATTAGAACCCGGCACCCATCCATGGCCTGGACCAGGTCTTTCTTATCCAACATGGGCAATGACTGCCCGGGGTCAAAGATATAGTCGATCCCCCTGGCTCTACAGGCGCGTGGATAGTTCACCATGTCCTCAAGATTACCGGGAGAGACAATAATAATGGTCTTCTTGGGGTCGAGTTTATTAAAATCCAGAGAGGAGGAATATTTCATGGCGCCCGGGTTGAACCCGGTGATCTGGTTGTCAGCTTGGTCGGTGGTTATGTAGGCGCTTGCGGTGAATTCGTCCTGTATGATTTTGATGTGTTCGGTAGAGATCCCATTCTTCGCCAGCCATTCGAAGTACCGGTGATAATCATGGCCGATCGTAGCGGAGATTCCGGGCTTTTCGCCCATGAGGGTAAGGGCAAAGGCAATATTGCCCGCCGTGCCGCCGAATTTCTCGTTTATGCCATTTACCTGGAAGCAGACGTTCAAAACATGTATCTTCTCGGGGAGGATATGCTCCGAGAAGTATCCGGGAAAATCCATAATCCGGTCGTACGCCAGTGACCCGGAAACGATGATATTCATACGGATAGACCTTTCAAATTATTTCGAAATCATCCTCAACGATGCAACGCAACCAGCCTTGTGCGCTGGGTCCGGTTGATTCGGACACGGGCATTTCTGAATCGTCAATAATTCGATCATGAGTGACAATACACACGGGCCACCCAGGAAAGCCCCATGAGCCGCCATAGTTATCGTTTATCCGATAGGCAAAGAATTTCCTCTCGCTGCAGAAAATCCGGTATCTTCGGTCACGGTGCTTGATTCGGAGCTCCCGGTTGAGCCATCCCTTGTTCACGAAAACGACAACCAACTCCTCCAATACATCCATCGGCTTCTTTTCTCCAGGATCTCGAAACGGTGGGTTTCCGGTCTTCATGTTGCCCCCCACTTATAGGTTTATCAGAAGACTTCCCGGCTTCCCAGTTCAATACTTACCCAAGATGACTACTTTCAAAAACCCCCTAATCCACCAGGATCAAACATACACGATGTGTTCTTTGACTGTCAAGCCATTTCAAATTCCTTCGATGAGCGAAG
>Ga0187849_1002214_pt1 | contig 19040 bp, 12 predicted proteins | sample June2016WEW_4_10_2_FD_132412 | JGI IMG/M metagenome (GOLD analysis project Ga0187849, IMG submission 132412) | Peatland microbial communities from SPRUCE experiment site at the Marcell Experimental Forest, Minnesota, USA - June2016WEW_4_100 | ecosystem: Environmental > Terrestrial > Soil >...
CCATCTACGCAGCGAAGCCGTGACTCGAGGAACCGTATGCCTTAATTGGGCTAGTACGGGTCTGTGGGGGGGCCGGTGGGCAACCACCGGCCCTACCCGGAAGGGGCAGACCTCCGGTCTGCCGGTTAGGCGGGCCTCTGGCCCGGCGTTCTGGCTCAGGCAGGTCCACGGAGCCGGAGGCTCCGCGACCGGCAGGCCAGGAGGTCTGCCCCACGCCTGGACAGTTTCGAACTCGGGCAGGAGTTCCTCCACGGCGCGTTCCTCCCGGGAGCAGAGCTCGGGCTCGGTGCTGTCACAGAGGAGATACCAGTCACAGTGCTGGTCCAGGCCGCGCGATTTGCAACTCCGCCACGTCTGCCGTATCCCCGCCGCGACGCGGCCCATGTCTTCGTGGCAGACCGGCATCACAATGGCGGTGCGCGTACGAATTGCCGACGTACGGCCGCCGACAGATTCAGGCGGACGGGCGGGCGCCTGGGCGGAGGCGCCAGACGCCAGATCGGTCGCCTGGCAATAGCCGACCAGATACAGAAGCAGGTTGAAAGTCCCCGCCGCCAGGAGAACCGCGAACAGGCCGCCGCCCACCGCCCGGAGCGCGCTAAGGGGGGCGCCCAGCCGCGAGGGCGTAAAAAGCCATAAAGCAAGAACCGAGAACGCGGCGGAGCCAGCAATTGCCCACAAGCGCCTCCTCCTCACCGCCGTCGGCCGGCCCGAGGCCGGCCCCGCCGGAAGCGCTCCGTTCCTAAGGAGTTCTTGCTGGGCGCACGACGGATTCCTTCCAGGGCCCCGCCTGCCGCATAAATGCGGCGTTCCGGTTGGCTTCGGAACGTCGCATTCATGCGGCAGGGAAGAATCTTGTCGTGCGCCCATTTTTGATCCACCCAGGAATTTGGGGGGCTGCGATTAGCCCGGACATTTCAAGGCCTAAGAGCGGTACCGGGCTCCCGAGGCTGCGTAGCGCAGGTTTCCAACCTGCTGTATCGCCGGCTTCCAGCCGGCAGGCTGTCACTGCCTGGGAACATCTGCGAGTTGGAAATCCGCGATACGGCAGACTGGAAGCCTGCGCTACGCGCTCGAGTTGGCGAAACCCGTGACATATCCGGTTCAGCGTGGCTTGGCCAATAATCAACATTTCATGCCGAGCAACCTTGATTGAAGGTCGGCACGGCATTGGACTTTGAGTTTCTCGTGGAGACATTTCTCGTGCCAGCGGACGGTGGCGACGCTGATGCCGAGTTCGCGGGCGATCGCCCCGTCATATAGTCCGACGCACACCAGTTCGGCCATCTCCTTCTCCCGCGCGGTGAGCCGCCAGGTGATGGCCGGCTTCGGCCGCCGTTGCCGGTACTCGCGGAGGACCAGCTTCAGGGCCCGATCCGACAACGGACACCCGCCCCGGGCCACCTCCGCAAGTTGCCCGAGGAACGCCGACCGGTCCATGGGCTTGTCCAGGAAGCCGTCGGCCCCGGCATCCAGCGCCTCCAAAACCGCCGAATCGTCCAGAGTTCCGCTCACCGCGGCGATCTTGATGGAAGGGGCCTTCTGCTTTGCCCGCCAGATGACCTCGCCGCCTTTGATTCGCGGCAATCCGAGGCCGATGAGCGCCATGGCCGGGTTCATCGAAGCAATCTCCATCAGGGCCGCCTGGCCATCGGCCACGGCCCCGACGCACTGGAACAGCTCATCCGCGCGCAGCCACGACTCGCACTTTGCCCGGAAGAAATCGTCGCTATCGGCGACGACCACCGTGATCCGGCCGGTGCGGCGGCTTGACATCCTCGGTTCCGCCCGACCGCCGGCAACCGGACCGGAACCAGCAACCGATTCTGACTCGTTTTTGTGAGACATTGGCCCTCCTGTAACAATTGTGCCTCATCCGGCGAAGCGCGGTACTCCGCCAAACAAACCTAACCTTGCTGTCTTCAGCCCTGACATCCTTTCCCCGGTCGCCGGGCCCGGCACCGTAATGCGGAGAAAGGCCACGACTGGGAAACGATCCTCCGAGGAATCCTGCCGGCGCGGAGCTACTTAGGTTGCAAATTCTTCTTTAGCAGTTCAACGTGTTTTTCGATGACTTCTCGGACGCTCTTTTCAAGTGCAGGATCCGGTGGATTCGCTTTCAAATTGTAGAGCAGCCTCAACTGATTGTCGCCGGCTCCGTAGGGCAAAGCGTACTCATGCGCGCGCTCGATTTTAACAGCCCGTTGCACAACGTAGATTTCCAGTCTTACACCCCCCCTCTCTACGGTTTGTATCTCGGCCTGCTGTGGATCCGTGCCGTCCGGACCCGGCTTGAGCTGTTCTGTCCTCACGTTCTTGTGGTAGGAAAGCCGATGGTGCTCCCACGTCGTGTTTCGCCAAACGAGTGGCTCAGCACTGACGATATGCGCGTTGGACATGCCGTCCAACACCGGAAAGGTGCGGACCAATTTCAGCAGATCGGCGTGGATATTTGTCAAGGTTTGTGCGCAAGCACCGTGGACGAGGCGCAGTGTTTCCGGGCTGGGAGTCGAGACGCCATTTGTGACCGCGGCCGCCGAGACTCCATGGCCCGTGGCCAGTTGCGCGGCGAAGACCAGGGTAACCAGCGTGATTCTTTGTGTGTTCGATGTCATTTTGCTCCGTCTCGGTTAATCTATGTTGAGGCTGACCCTGTTTGCCTTTAGTACGTCGGCTCCGGTGGGTTGGGGTAAGGTACGAATTGGTTCTGCTGGTCGTAATAGCACTGGTGGTGGGCCGTGGAGCTTGTATTCGGATCCGCAACGTAGTGCAGAACTCCGGCAGCGCTTGTCCTGGACGTCCCCAGCCCTCCCATCCAATACTTGCCCTGAAAGAGGCAGCAGCCCTCGTAGTTGTTAAAACCGTTGCCAGCGACATATCCGAGGCGCGTGCTGTAATTGCCAGGAACCCTGTACACATAATAGCCCGTGGACGGAGGACTGTCCTGCACAACCCCGGTCCAACCGCTGTTGTCAGGTCCCAAGCGCGCATAGACCAGTTTAACCGCTGAGTCCGCCGCCCCCAGGAGGTCGAGCTCTTGTTTCATCAAAGTTGACAGGGTGGCGCAGTCCGCGTCGTTCCCATCCAGAACCGCCCACGCGTTGGTCAGCGTTGGCGGGTTCCCAAATATGCTATTCCCTCCAAAAAGGCTCCCGCTAGTCGCCTGAGGCCCGATTAGGTTGCCAATGGCTGCCTCGCTGGCCGCGGCGTGCGCCACAGTGCAGACCTTGTCGATCCGCTTCAGCGTCGCTGTGTTCCCGCCGTACGTGGACGGGTCGGCCCAGGTCACGTAGATCTTATGTGGCCCGGACATGCCGGCGTAACACAAGCTGCTTGAGCCCTGCGGGAGCACGAACCAATAGATCGGGGCTGAGACGATGTCCACCAAGTTGGTCCGAAGCCACACGGTGGCCCTGACGGCTTCGGTTTGATCGGACCCGGTCGAATTGACGATGGCGTTGGTGAAGCACAGGCCGGCCTCCGAGCTGGTGCCGATCAGGGAGTAGGTCTGGCCGGCCGGACAGACGTTGATCGTGACTTCCAGCGTGACCGTTGTGTTCGCCGGCTGGATCACCGGGTTGTTGACCGCCGGGCTCAACTGCCAAACGGGCCGCGAGAACGTGGTCGTGCCGCCGTCGCCGTTGTAGTCCGCGCTGTAGCTGTAGAACGGGATGTAATCGCTCACCCAGTCCACGGCGTCCACTGTGCCCTGCAACACCGTGACCCAGAACTCATCGCCGCCGTAGTTCCCGCCGTTGCCGACGAAGTTGGTCAGGACGGGGCATCCAGACCAGCTTGGGATCCCGTTCTCCATGGGCATAAAGGTATAAACGCCGCAGGCGGGGAAGCTGGCGGGGATCGGCGGGACCCAGTAGAGCGGGCCAGGGGTGTAGGTGACGGGCATGGAGGTGACCCAGTTGGTTGCCGTGCAGGAATTGCTGTAAGAGATGAGGGCGAACGAGAACGGAGGAAAATTCAGATTGGACACCACGCTCGGAGGGGTCACGCCGCCGCCCACGCAGATGTTGGTAGCATCATAGCTCATGGCGCCGGAATTGGTCGGCCCAAACCACATGTAACAGTTGGTTACGCTGGTGACGCACCCAACGGGCGGATTGTTTTGGGCCCACGAAGCAAGCGTAGTCCCCAGCAGGAGAAAGGCAAGCGGTATCTTAGGTGTCAGCTTCATAAGCTGGGGTTGTCAGCCGTTTAGCCGGGCTTCCAGACGGCGGAGCGCGGCGCGGGCGGCGGTTTGAATCCGGGGATCGTCGGCCGTGAGCAAGCCGAAGAGCAGCGGGACCTGGTCGGGACCGCCCAGCGCCCCCACCGCGGCCAGGGCGGACATGCGCAACGGGACGCTGGCGGCGCTTTGGGCCAGGTCCACCGCGGCGGGCAGGACTTCCTTCATTCCCAATTGGGCGCAGACTTGCAGGGCGGTGACGCGGGCTGCCTCGCTCCCGTTCGGGTCCTGGGCCAGCGCGGAGGCGGCGGTTGCCAGGCGGGCGGGGTCGACGGCCGGGACGGGCTGAGAGGAGGCCGGCCCGGGGCCGGCCTGGTCTTGGGAGAGGCGGCCCAGGCCGATGAGGGCGGTTCCGGCGATGCTGGCGTCCGGGTCCGTGGTTCCAGCCCAAAGGGCTGCGAGGACCTGCGCTTTCTGGCCGCACTGCTCGTACCACGTGGCCAGGTGTTGGAGGGCGTAATTGCGGATGACGGGGTCCTGCTCCTTGTCGCGGAACATGCCCAGCAACACGCCGGCCAGTTGTTCGGGCGGGGGCTGCTGGTTCTTGAGGGCAAGGATGACGTCGTTCTTCAGGACGCCGCGCATGGGACCGTCGGCGTCAATCTCATGCCCGCGGAGGTAGCGGCACAGGGCCTCGATTTCCGCCCGGTCCAGGTGCGTTCCCAGCGCCCGGATTGCCGCCCAGCGCGCCGCGGCTGACTCGTGGCCGAGACCGATGGTGGGGCGGACGGCCTCGGGGACAGCCTCCGGCCCGGGGCCTGCTTCTCTGGCGTTTGCGGGCGAACCTCCCGCGGAGCCCTGCTGGCCCAGGGGGCGTCCATTGGGGGCGCCCGGCTTGGAGGGGCTGTGCGCCACCCGCGCCGGCCGCGCGCAGAGCCAGAGCAGGGCCGCGGCGGCGGCGGTTCCGGCGACAATGGCTAAGGACCTGGTTTTCACAGGCGGCGGCGGTCTTGGCTTCAGTACTCGCCAACGAGAACATCGTTCTGGTAGGCCTTGACTATATTGCAGATGGAGGTCGGCACACCCGCCGCTCTGAGGAAGCGCACGGAGGCTTGGCCGAGTTCATTGAAATCGGACGCGCTCAACTCCTTGACCAGGGTTCCGTCGTCGAACGTGACCCCGCCAACCAGAATTTCCACCCGCACTCCGACCTGGGGCAGCAAGGGGCTGAGCACCAGGCCGGATTCGATGAGCGTGCTGCCATCCGGGAACGTTTGAACGGCGTCGACATAAGTCTCCGCTTCGGCGAAGAGCCGGAAGCCGTCCACGCGCAGGCCGGCCAGGACCGGCCCCGCCGTCCCCAGGCGGGCCAGCAGGCAGCGAGGCGCCTGGGCGTCGATCTTGAGGCCGTAACCCGGCCCCGGGGGCGAGCCATTGGTGAGGGCGATTAGTTCCAGCCGGGGGTCGGGGTCCAGAAAGGCGCCCGCTGGAAGGGCCGGGCAGCTCCAGAGACGGGACTTTTGCATCCAGGCTGCGGGAGAATCGCCGAGGCCGGCGCCCACGACGGTGACGGTAATGCTCCGGCTTTGCTGCGTGCCATCAGGCGCAAGGCCTGCGCCGCTGACGGTGTAGGTTCCCGCCGTGGGAAAGCCGCACGCTGCGCTTTGGCCCGCCGCCAGGCTGTAATTGGTCGCGCCCCCCAGCGTGACCGAGGCCTGGGCGCTGTTCTGCCCCACGCAGAAGAGGAGGGCGTCGCCCTGGCGGATGGTCAAATTGGTCGCTTGCAAGAGGTCGGTCGCCTGCCACTGGACCTGGCGGGTTTCCTGGAGGCCGCCGTTTTCGTAGGAGACAGTGACCGCCGTCGGGCCTGAGGCCGACAAGGGGACATTGGCGTACCAGCGTTGGCCCGCGCCGGCCTGTGGCTGGACACCGCCGGAAACCCGCATCATGCTGAGAAAACCGCCGCGGCCCTCGAGGCACACCGGCGAGACCTGGCTTGTCGCCGGCGCCGCTTCGGCGCCACACGCCCTATGCAGCGCCGCCTCGACCCAGTCCTTGATGCCGTTCCCGTCCGAGTCGGGGCCGTCGAGCCTCTGGAGCCGCACCGCCGCAATTTCGAGTTGAGGGACATACTTGGCGGCGTTGTCCCAGAGCACGCGGACCACGTGAGACCCGGCTTTCAACCAAGGCGTCAGTTGCTGCACCAGGGCAGGCGTCGATTGATTCGCGTTCGAGTTGAGACTGAAACGGCCTAAATATTCCCCATCGACGGAGAGGCATAACTGAAAGGCGAAGCCCGCTGGCTGTGTGCCGTGCGCGCCGCCCTGGATTTGGAGCCGGTACATATCATCCCTTGGCGCGCTCACGGCGTATTCGACATAGCCGCGAGCATCGAGGGCAAAGGCCGAGCTCCCGCCCACCGACCAATGGCCGAGGCTTCCAACAAAGGCAGCGCCTGGAACCTCCGTGACGGTGACGACGTTGGTGACGCCGGCGGGCCACGAGTTCGTGTCGGCTCCGACCGCGCCTGGCGCCGTGATATTGTTACTCGTGGTCGATGAGCCGGGGCCGGCTTGCGCGGACTGGGCAAGCGCAGTCGCCTCTTGAAGGACCAACGGATAGGCCGAATTCTGCGGCGAATACAATTGCGTCTGCGGAATGGTCTGTTTGGGCGTTGACGGGCTGCTCCAGAGCAGCTTGGCCACGGCTTGACCGGTCCGCTGGTAGTAATCGACACCGACCACGTAGTAATGGCCGGCTTGCAGTTTCACCCGCGCCGTCGCCTCTGTGGCCTCGTGGTCGCTCCAAGCATCGATCAGCATCTGACCGTTCAACCACAGTCGCGACCCGTCGTCACTGATCAAGTGCAGGGTGTAGGGCTCGTCGAATTGGGCCTCCAGCACGCCTGACCAGGCCGTTGAGAAATTGGTTGCGCCAATACCGTCCGCCGGCGATCCCAACCCCCAGTCAAAGTCAATCGCGGGGTCAACGCGGCTGACCGTGGCGTCCGAGGTCCAATCACGATAATCCCCCCACAGCCCATCGCCCGAGCCGATCCGCGGCGCCGGTAACGAGGGCACCTGGCCGAAGCTGACCTCGTCGAACCAAGCAGACGCTAAACGGGAATTATCGTGGCTGGTCACCGCTGGTCCGATACAGACAGACTGCGGGAGGTTCAGTGGAACGGTGCCGATCCATTGCCAGTTGAGGCGGTCGTCCGACTGCCAGGCGCTGAAGACATTTCCCTGCCGTTGCAGCTTGAGCCAGCACAGGTCGCCAACTGGACCGCCAAATTCTGCGACGGTGCCGCCGCCTGCCGTCGTGCGGTACTGAAATGTCGCCCCGTGGCCCGGCGTCCGGGCCACGAAGGCGTTGATCGAGCCGTCCTCCAAGTCTGGCCTCACCATAAGGCCCGCTTTGGCCCACGGATCGGTGTTGTCCACAGTTCCGACCTTGGCCACGATCTGTCCGTCGCCGGTGAGCGTCTGGTAAAGGAAATGCAGCCCGTCGGAACGGCCCCAGACATCGGCCCCGGCCCCGCTGAGCACAATGGCGCTGCCCTGGACAGCCGCGCTGCCGGCTTGGCCCACGAAACCAACGTCCCCGTCAGTCCAGCCTGGCGGCAGACCAGTCGTATTCTGGGTGGCCTTCCAAGGTTCGATGCCTTGCGCAAACACCTGCAGCCAGGTCAGGCCGCCAAGGCCCGACGGCTGACTTGCATCGGCCGGGTTGAGTGGATTCAGCCCGTTGGCGGACTCCCAGGAAGCCGTCGGCGCCAGCATCGAGCGCGTCGAGAACTACGGAATCGCCGTGAATTCCGCTCACCGCAGCGATTTTGATGGAAGGAGTCCTTTCCTTTACTCTCCAGATGACCTCGTCGCCTTTGATTCCCGGCAATGCGAGGTCGATGACCGCCACGACCGGGTTCTTGGAGACAAGCTCCATCAGGGCGGTCTCGCCGTCCGAAAAGGACCCGGCGCAATGGAACCGTGGGTTTGCACGTAGCCATGACTCGACCTTCGCCCGGAAGAAGTCTTCGTTATCGACCACGATGACCGTGATTGGGCTTGCGGAGTGGTTTGTCATTTTCGGGTTCGCCCCAGCATCAGCCACCTGACCGGCGCCCTCCGCCGCAGTTCGTGCGACAGATGGACAGGTGCCACGGGTCTCGCGCGTTGGGCGGATGGTGCCAACGAGCCCATCCAGAGCGTTGGCGCCCCTTGCGTCCTATTCGATCTGTACTCCGCGCTCGACATCGTATGGCCTTCTGTTCCAGGCACTTGCACAATCCTGCCAATCGGCGACATTGCCCGTGCCGGCTCACGCGATCTTCCGGCCCGGCCTGAGGTCTGGCCGGGCCGGCCCAACCCATTCAAGCACTGGGCTGCGCCGAACCCGACTTCAGCCCGGCGCAGCCTTTCGTGCTCACCCACAGAAGCCACGAGGCCCTCACTGTAAGTACGCTCCGCGAAGGCCGGATCTTTCAACAATTCCCAATTTTCGCTATTTTTTCCAAAGCCGCGTCGCGGCTCTGTGATGCGGTCGCTGAGAAACAAAAAGAAGGGTGGTGGGTCGCGGTCCTCTATAAACAGGTCACCCCTGCGCGGATTTTGGCCCCCGGCGCATGCCGGCAGTGGCAGGAAAGCACGAAGTCCAGGCGGTGCGCATCGCCGTGCAGGAAGATCCCCACGGAAGGCCGCGATTCGCATTCAATACGAATTTTGATGCTGGACACCCAAAATCACCCCTGGCACCGGTCCCCGCGGATAGTCTTGCGCCAGCTCATCCATGGCTTGGCGGCTCAACCGATAATCCCGGGCCAGCATGTCCAAGAAACCCGGATCGGTCACGCGGCTGCCGTTATCTATGGCCAGGTCGGCCTGAAAATCACTCAGCGTCGAATAACTCTTGTGACGCCCCCAACTCACGCCCCATTCGAACCACCCCTGCCCCGGCGCTACAAAATAGACGTTTTCCTGAAAACGCAGCCGCAGTTGTTCCAAGGCCGGCGCCTGAGGCTGTTCCTCCCGCCCGCCAAGCTCAGGCGCCGCACCCGTGTTGGGAACGCGGGGGTCGGTCCTCCCGGCTGCCGGCCAATGTCGATTGTCCTTAACGTCGAACCATAGGCCATTGCCGCGGTTGCGGATAAACCGACTGCGCTCGAGGGTGGCGTCGCGGCATAGCACCAGCTTATCCCCGCCGGCCTCCCAACCGCGATCGAAGCCTTTAGTGTTGTTGTCCTCGACCAGACACTCGGTGAACAGCAGTTGGTGGGCGCCATTGGCGCCAAACCCCAACTGACCGTTGCCCCGAAAAACACAGCGGCGGACGACTTGCCCTTCGCCGGCGAAAGTCGCCCCGCTGGCGTTCATCCCTTCAGCCACACAGTCCTCCAGGAGGTCATGAACCCCAGCCAGCACTACCGCTCCATGGGAGGACCTGGTTGGAGATGCCCGCGTAGAACGTGCCGGGAGCCAATTGGCTGGTCGCCAGCACCTGGCGAAGCAGATAGCTGTCAATGGCCACCTGCTCGCACCGGCCGATGAGAAGATGGTAATCGTTATCAGGCTGGGCCATGCGTCTGGACCACGCCACAAATCGGTGGGGCCAGGCAACCCTGTAAACCCGAAGGTCACCCTCGACCCTTTGCCAACCGGTGAGCCGGTCAGCGCCGGTGAGCACCACATGCGCGCCGGGAGCGGCTTGGAAACAAATGGGCTGCTGCGCTGTGCCGCTCATTTTGGCCACGACCCGCTCCCGATAGGTGCCGTCACCGATCAAAACTATGTCACCCGGCCCAGCTTTCTCGGCGGCCTTAGCGAGGCTCTTCCACGGCCGTTCCACGCTGCCTGGCCCATCATCGCTGGCCGTGGGGTCGCGTTGCGCCACCGCGCAGGTCGCGGCTCGAAGCGAAATGCCCGTGACGGCCAGGAGCAAGCTCGCACACACCGAAAAATGCAAACGCACGGTCAGAAGATTAAAGAATTGCCCGGACCACTCAGGCGAACAACTTGGTGACGGCTTTGGCTTTGACCAGTTCGCGCGGCTGTTTGAGGTGGTTGAAAACGATCGTCTCCGGGTCGATGCCGAAGGCGTGGTAAATCGTCGCGAGCATTTCCATCGGATGGACCGGCTCCTCGGCCGGGCTGCTGCCGGTCTTGTCGGACTTGCCGTGGACGTAGCCGCGTTTGATGCCGGCGCCGGCCATGATTGAAGTATAACAATAAGGCCAGTGGTCGCGGCCATCATCACTGTTCGAGTTGCCGGAAGTGCTCACGCCCCGTTTCGGGCTGCGCCCGAATTCGCCAATCGCCAAGACGAGAGTTTCTTTGAGCAACCCGCGCTCGTCCATGTCGGCGATGAACGCGGCCAGGCCGCGGTCGAACATCGGCCCGGACTGATCTTTGATGCGCTTGGTCAGATCGGAATGGGTATCCCAGGAATGATTGTCGGAGTTGGCGATCTTGGGCCAAATGACTTCGACGACCCGGGTGCCGGCTTCGATGAGGCGCCGCGCCAGCAGACAGCTCTGGCCGAAGGTATTCCGCCCGTAACGATCCCGCGCCGGGTCGGGCTCGCGGCTGAGGTCGAAAGCGGCGCGGGCCCGGCCCGAAAGGACGAGGTTCAGGGCTCGCTGGTAGTAATCGTCGAGATTATATTTTTCCACCGCCTTTTCCAGGTCCGGCATCGCTTGCTCGATGGCCTCGCGCAGATGCGCGCGGCGCTGCAGTCGCAACGAGAAGACCTCGGGGGGCAATTGGAGGTCGTCGATCCGGATACGTTCCATCTTGTTCATGTCCATGTCATCGCCCTCCGGGTAGAGAGTGTACGGATCGAAGGCTTTGCCAAGGAAACCGGCGCTGCCGCCTTTGCCGATGATATTGGATTCCTGGAGCGGGCGAGGCAACATCACGAAGGGCAGCATCGGCTCGGTCACCGGACGCAGGCGGACGAGTTCGGACCCGAAATTGGGGAAATCCTTGGGGTCGGGAGGTTCGAGTTGGCCGGACGGGCTGACTTTATCGGTCGTGTAGCCGGTCATGATCTGGTAGATCGCGGCGGTGTGGTTGAACAGGCCGTTGGGGGTGTAACTCATCGAGCGGATCATCGTGAACTTGTCGTTCACTTTGGCGAGTGCCGGCAGGATCTCCGTGAAGCTCACCCCGGGAATTTTGGTCGAGATCGGTTTGAAGGGGCTGCGCATGTTGTCGGGCAGGTTTTCCTTCGGATCCCACAAGTCCAGGTGGCTGGGGCCGCCCTGAAGGTAAATCATCACCACGTTTTTTGCGGTGCCCCAACCGGGGCCGCCGGCGGATTTACCGGGCTCGGCGGCCAGGGCCTGTAATTTGAGGAGCGAGCCGAGGGACAGTCCGAGCACCCCGGTCCCCCCGATGCGGAGCAAGTCCCGCCGGGTCATTTTGAGGTGAGGATCACAGAGGTCAGAGCAGGTGCCGCCGGGTATTTTGAGCATAAAGGATGTTTTTGGGCTGAGCGTTCTTGGCGGGAAATGGGTCAATGGTTGAACAGGAATCCGGCGCTGTTGATCAGCGCCCAGGTTAAATCCTGCGCGACGGTGAGTCGTGTATTCTCGGTTTGGCGGGCACTGGTCTGGGCATCTTCGCGCAATTGGACCAGAGAGGGGTCGAGGCGGATGGGCTGCTCCCCGGTGCCGAGGGCTTTCTGGAGCTCGTCGAGCTTCGGGTCGAGCGGCAGGGGTTCGGCGGCGGTCACGGCCGCCTGTTTTCGTTTCCAGAACTCGCCATCGGCGGCGCGGTAGAAATCAACCATGGCCGCCGCTTGCTCCGGCTTGCGGAGTCCGGCCGGGGCGCGCGCGGCCAGGACGACCGATTCCGGCAGGCCGAAGTCCAGCGGCTCGTTGCTGGTGGTCAGGTAGAGGCGGAAGCGGCCCAACAGCATATCTTGGCCGTAGTGTTGCAGCAAGGTTAGGCGCAGCGTGACTCCGTTAGTGCTGCTAATCGGCGATTCGAGCTCGAAGGCGGCCGTGTGGCGCTGGATGGCGGGAGCGCCGCCGACGGCCCATCCGTTCTTGCCGGCCTCCACTTTTCCGTCGATGGCCTGGCCGACGGGATAATCGTTTTGGGAAAAGTCCGCGCGGGCATCGGCGAACTTGGCCGTTTGGGCGGGCGCGTTCGTGCCGGGAGACCACTTCATTTCAATCTCGCTCATTACGAAGTTGCCGTCACCGGATCGGCCCGGACCAAAGCGGGGAAGGGAATCATCGGGCAAGGTCTCGAGCAGGACCCCGGTGATGTTCGATAAATCCGAATGCGCAAGGATGAGGTAATCGGATGGGCCCGTGGGGCCGGAGGCGAGAATCGAACCGTCCTTCTGGAGGACCAGCTTGCTATCACCCGTGGCGGAAAGGTCCCGGGGCTCGACCAGAGTCCAAACCGTTTTGGTTTCACCGGGATGGTTTTTGGTTTCCCAAAATGCCGCTTCCGCCGGAAGCAACTTTTCATAGTCCTTCAGCTCATCCCGTCGGAGAGCGATCTCCCGCTGGCGGCGGCTCTCCAATTCCGCCCGGAGTGACTTGGTCATTTCGCCGTATGTGCCAAGGTCGGCCTTGGCCTTGGCGATGGCCTCTTCGCGCCGGCGTTTGAGCTCCGCTATCGCGGGCGCCATTTTTACCTCGAGCGGCCCCAGTTCATTGGTGATTTTGACGTGGTCGGTTTCCACGGCGCTGAGCAGGCCGAGCGCGTTTTCGGTTTCACGCTCCGAGGCGGGGCGATTGAGCACCCGCAGAAAAATGTCATTGACGAGTTGGTGGTCGTCCTTTTGCCGCTCGACGAGCCTGGCCAACCCGTTGGTGGGATCATTGATGGCAGCGGAGATGGTGGGCCCGCTGAGCAAGGCCATCACCGAACCGAGGCCAATATCGCTGGTGCGTTCGCACTCGCAGGGGCTCTGGCGGGCGGGACGCCCGAGCGTCGCCAGGAGGCCGCTGCCGACATCGGTAGCGGCGTCGGCCAATTGCATAGCGCGCTGGCCGGGTTTGGCGCCCGGAATGTGCGGCATGCTGCCGGTGACCCGCATTACGGTATCGAACAGGGTTTCGGCCGGCAGCCGCCGCGCCAGGGCGTGCGAATAGTTTATCTTGTCATCCTCGTTCCACTGGTTCGGGCGAATGGAAAGCTGGTAGGTGCGGGATTTACAGATGAGCTGGACTATGTGCCGCGGGTTAAAACCGTTCGTTATGAACTCATGGGTGAGGTACTCGAGCAACGCGGGGTTCCGCGGCGGGTTTCCGGCGCGGGTATCGTCCAGCGGCTCGATGATGCCCGCTCCGGTAAGATAGCCCCAGAGGCGGTTGGCGTAACTGGAGGCGAAGAACCGGTTGTCCGGCGTGGTAATCCACGCGGCGAGTTGTTCGCGTCGTGTCTTTTTCTGCCCAGCTTCGTGCTTGGCAAGGTACGGGAACACGGGGGGCGAGACCTTGCCGGTGCGGTCGTGCTTTACCTCACCTTCCGTGGCATCCGCCACCGTCTCGTAGAGAGGCTTGGCGCTTTCGACTTCGTTGCCGCCAATCCGCCGGCCTTCGCTGGCCGGGTCTTCCTCGAGCGACACCTGCGCGAAATAGGCCGCCAAATGATAGTACTGATCCTGGGTCCAGCGCTCGAAGGGATGGTCGTGGCACTTGTTGCAGTTGAAGCGGGTGGCCAGGAACAGGTGCGTGGTGTTCTCCATGGCCTCGCCGGGAGCACGCAGGATTTTCCAGTAATTGGCGGCCGGAGTTTCGCGAGTGGAGCCGGACGCGGTGAGAATCTCGCGGGCGAACTGGTCGTAGGGGGTGTTCTTCTCGACCTGGCTGCGAATCCAGGCCCGGAACAGTTCGGCGCCCTCGCGGCCGAGAAACTTGGAGTTGCATTGGAGCAGGTCGGCCCATTTATTGGCCCAAAAATCAACGTAGTCGGAACTGCCGATCAGGCGGTCAACGACCTCGTCGCGTTTGATCCTCACCTCGCGCGAGTCGTCAACGAAGGCGCGAGTTTCCTCGGGCGAGGGAGGCAGTCCGGTCAGATCCAGATAAACCCGGCGGATGAACTCAAGATCCGTGCATAGCTCGGAAGGTGCGATCCGCAGCCGCTTCCATTTGGCGGCGACCAGCTCGTCTATCTTGCCCCACGCCTGCGGGTCCACCCAAACAAATCCCGTCCGGTCGCCCATCACCGTGAGCGTGGTGGCGGCGTAATTCCCCTCGTAGCGGGCCAGGACGGGGGCCTCGCCTCGTCGCAAGGTCGTGATGAGGCCCCCGGCATCGGCCGTGGCCACATCCGTGTTGCCGCTCTCGACGAAGGCTTCGGCGGTAACATCCCGCACTAATCCGTCGCCGTAACTGGCCACGACGCGGATCTGCTGGCGCGAGCCGATTCTTTGCACGACCGGGTCCTGCGGAAATATTTCGATCTTAACCACCCGCGGCGACTGGCGGTCGAGCGTGGCGCCGTTGGCAATCCATTGGCGAAGGGTCTGGTAGTATCGGGAATCGACCGTGGTGCGGCGGCCGCCTTCGTGCGGCACTTCCGCCACCGCTTTGAGCAACATCAAACTGTCATCGGGCGAAGCCAGGTTCACGCGGCGCGAGGCCAGGTCGTCGGTGAGCGAGCGCAAATCGGTTTCCGGATCATAACCGCGCAACGAGAGTTTAAAGCCGTTTTTGCCCTCCTTGGCCCCGTGGCAGGTGCCGGCGTTGCAGCCGAGCCGAGCGATAACCGGGCTGACGTCCCGGATGAAATCCGCCCGATAACCATTTTGGAGCCCGTCAATATCCAAGGGCGCCGCCTGGGTCTTGCCGTCCAACGACACGATGACCTTGCCGGTGCCGTTAGTCAGCGGGCGCAGCACACCGCGAGGCGAGACTTCGGCCAGGTTGGGTTCGACGGCGATTTTCACCAGCCGGGTCACGTCGGCCGTGTCGCCCGATTCGAGGCGGGCGGTGACCAAGAGTTGGGCGTAATCGTTGGGGCTGGTAAAGCGGAGCCGGGTAGGCTGGATTTCCAGGCCCGCCACCTTCGCGCCATCGGGCAACAATTCGGGAGCCAGCGCCGGCCCAGGGCTGGTCTTGGCCGTTGCGCCCCAGGCGGGCCGGGCTTGGGCCACGTTATCCTTCGTGAGGGGCACGGACACGACTTCCTTGATGATAGTCCCGTTCGTGGCGTTAAAGAGCCTCACCCAGCCGTCGGAGCCGGCCGCCGCCACGATGGCGCCATCCGGGCTGAAGGCGACCGAATATATCGCTGACTGCGGAAGCGACGCGCGGGCGATTTCACGGATGCCCTGCTTTTTATAATCATCCAGCCGTTTTTGCTCCTCGGGTTTACGGGACCCGGGAACCTTGCCCATGATCTCCCGGAGCCTCTTGGGGACATCATTGGTGAAATCGTAAGTGCAAACGAGCAATTCGCCTGCCCGGTCAAGGCCGCTGCCGCAGGCGATGCGCTTGCCATCGGCGCTGAATCGGGCGCTGAACACGCGGCCCGCCATCGGGAACAAATCGCCAATGAACTGGGCGTCGTCGCCGATCTCGCGCTTGGTTTCGCGGAAGATGCGATAGACCTTGGGCAAACCGTCGGAACCGGCCGCGACGATATGCTCCAGGTACGGATGAGTCGCGACGGCGAGGACGCCGCCCTTGAGAGCCCCGGGAGTGATCGAGGTGATGTTATCCACAAATCGCTGTTCGGCAATCTCCGTGAGCTTCACGCTCATGTCGCGCCCGCCGGAGATGAGGTGGTCCCCTTTAACCGAGAAGGTCGTGCACAGCACCCAATCGTTGTGGGAGCCCATTTGCACGACCTGCTTCCCGGAGGCCGCTTCGATGGCGCGGAAGGTATTGTCCGCGCAGCCGAAGGCGATGAGTTTGCTGTCCGGCGACCAGCTTAGCCCGTAAAGCGTATCGTACGAGATTGGCGTGGAAAGGGTGAGCTTGCGTCGGGCGACGTCCCAAACCTGGATTTCGCCGGAACGGGCCGGATCGCCCCCGGCAACGGCGAGCCATTGACCATCGGGTGAAAAGCGCACCGCTTGAACGCGTTCCGAGAGGCCGATGAGCCGCCCAGCCAGATCGGCGCCGTCGTGTTCATAGAGCAGCACTTCATGAAACCCCGCCACGGCGAGCAGCTTTCCGTCCGGGGAGAAGTCGAGGGAGGTGACGACTGGCGGCCGGGAATAAACGGGCGGATGTTCGGGGTCATAATGCCGTTTGGCGTCCGGCGGTGTGTCGTCGGCGGCGCCTTGCTGAATCCAGGAGCTAAGCAACGCCACCTCGGCCTCCCGGAGGGGGGCGTTCCCTTTGGGCATCCGCACCTCGCCGTCCAGGGGCGTAACCATTTTCAGGAGCGAACTCTGGTCCGGCCGGCCGGGGACAACGGCCGCGCCTTCGCTGTCACCGCCGGCCAACAGCCGTTTGAAATCCATCATGGCATACCCGCCCTTGGCTTTTGCCGGCTGGTGGCAGCCCTGGCAGTTCGCCTGGAGCAAGGGGCGGATGTCACGGTAGTAGCTTGCCTTGGCGGCGGCGGCCATCGGGGCTTCCCTGCCGGCACCGGGCTCCGCCGAGCCCAGGAGTGCCAGGCCGAGTAAAAGGCCGGCGAGCAAGCCCGACCGGGTGGCGGAACCGGCGGGTGAGGCAGGCGGCTGCCAAACGGGGGTTTTCATCGCTTCTCAATATAAAGATTCGGAGAACTTAAGCAAGAGTTTTTTTGAGCGGCGGGGTGGCGTGGCGTGTGAGACAAAACTCTTCGTCTGGTTCCGGCTGGCTCTGAAATGCCATCGGCAACCGGCCAGCGCAGGCTAAAAACTCCATTTTCCTTGCGACACGCGGGCCCAGAAGCATCAGGCGGTCACACGTGTGCCCCGCCGTCCCTGTGCCACGGCTGGCATTTTTTTAGTCAAATAGGCCCTTAGGGCGAGGGCGTTGTTGTGTTCGGTGTCCCGGGCGCTAAAGAGCAGAGTGATATCGCCCGCCCGGGCTGCCCGCGCCAGCGGCTGCCACGCCTCGGGCTTGCCATCGAGTTGGGCAAAATAGCGGCGTTGAAACTCTTTCCACTTCTGCGGATCATGTCCAAACCAATGGCGAAGCGCATCGCACGGGGACGCCGCCTTTATCCAACTGTCCGCCCGCAAGGCGTCTTTCTTCAACCCGCGCGGCCACAAACGGTCCACCAAAAAGCGGGCGCCATCGCGTTCGTCAGCCGGTTCGTAAACTCGCTTCACGTAGATCATAAACATGCTTCAGGACATTATTCTCACTTATCGCACGAAAAGAAACCCGGCGCCACGCTGAAAGTTCGTGCGGCGGAGACCTGCGCGCCTTAGGCCGGATGCCTGCGTGGTGAACCGCGCAGCCGAAGCGAAAGTCACTCTGCAGGACGGTCGAGAGTTCACGGCCAAAGTAGTCGGTCGCGACCCGAAGTCGGACATCGCCGTCGTCAAGATCGACGCGAAGGACTTGCCCGTGGTCACGATGGCGGATAGTGACAAGATCCAGGTTGGCGACATCGTCCTGGCGATTGGCAATCCGTTCGGGGTCGGCCAAACCGTCACCGAGGGCATAGTCAGCGCCAAAAACCGCGGCAACATGGGCATCGAAGATTATGAGGACTTCATCCAAACCGACGCGGCCATCAATCCCGGCAACTCCGGCGGTGCGCTGGTGGATATCGACGGCCGCTTGATTGGCATCAACACGGCCATCCTGAGCCGCTCCGGCGGCAGCCAGGGCGTCGGCTTCGCCATCCCGTCCGACCTCGCCCGCGCCGTAATGGAGAGCCTGGTCCAATACAGGCATGTGACCCGGGGTTGCCTGGGAGTAATGATCCAGGACGTCACCCCCACACTCGCCAAGGAGTTCAACCTTAAAGCATGGACGGGCGCGCTGGTGGGTGATGTGGTGCCCAACGGTCCGGCCGCCAAAGCCGGGTTCAAGGACGGCGACGTCGTGCTGGAATTCAACCACCGGAACGTGACCGACAGCCGGCAACTCAAACTCGCCGTGGCGGACACCAAGCCCGGCTCGACCGTGCCGGCGAAAGTCTGGCGCGATGGCTCCGCCAGGACGCTGGAAGTGACCGTCAAGGACCTGCCGGGAACGGAACCGCTTGCCCAAAACAACACGGACCACAACAAGGACACCGGGACCCTGAGCGGCGTGACCGTGGGCGACCTTGACCCGCAGACTCGCCAGCAGTTCAACCTGCCGGACACGGTCAAAGGGGCGGTGATCACCGGCGTGAAACCCGATTCCGCCTCCGCTGAGGCCGGTCTCAAGCCGGGTGAAGTGATTGAGGAGATCGATCGTCATCCAGTCGAGAGCGCCGAGGAGGCCGTGCGGCTCACGGAAAACGCCAAGGACAAGCGCACGCTCGTTCGCGTTTGGGAAAACGGCGGCAGCCACTACGTCGTGGTGGACGAAAGCAAGCAAATGGGCTGATCCTGAGGGTGAATCGTCGCCCGTCGGTCGACGAATCCGGCGGCGCGGAAATATTCGAGAACCGGCCCTGGTTTCCCCCTCTCCCTCGGGGAGAGGGCCGGGGTGAGGGGGGATGGGCCGCCCAACAAAACTGGTTTCCCAAAGCTGAATTGCGCCCGTCGAAGAGCGTGCAAAAAACGTAATGGTGTTACTCCGGATGGTCTTAACTACGCGCCATTCGACTGGAAGTACACGGCGACCCACAGGCACCGCTACGCGGTGCCCGTTATGCCTCCCACCTGGCCATCTGAAATGTCCAAACTCCTCGCGCCAGGAAAAGCCCAGGAGCAGGGAAGGCGCAGCCGAAACTGCTCGAAAGAACTCAGTGGGTAGTCAATCCCACCCGGAAAAGGTTAGCCACCACCGGAAGCG
>Ga0187849_1002219_pt1 | contig 19008 bp, 17 predicted proteins | sample June2016WEW_4_10_2_FD_132412 | JGI IMG/M metagenome (GOLD analysis project Ga0187849, IMG submission 132412) | Peatland microbial communities from SPRUCE experiment site at the Marcell Experimental Forest, Minnesota, USA - June2016WEW_4_100 | ecosystem: Environmental > Terrestrial > Soil >...
GGCGCCAGGCTTATTGTTGTCGATCCCCGCAGGACCGAGCTTGCCGAGAGGGCCGAGCTGTGGCTGCAACTTCGTCCCGGAACCGCACAAGCGCTTGCTCTGGGCTTTTTGCACGTCATCATTGGGGAAGAGATCTATGATAAAAAGTTCGTTGAAAACCATACCTACGGCTTCGAAGACCTCGCACTGCATGTGAAACATTACAGCCCGGAGACAGTCTCTGACATCACTTGGGTTCCGGCCGACCTGATACGCAAGGCCGCAAGGCTTTATGCTGCGGCGAGACCGGCCGCACTGCAGTGGGGTAATCCCATCGAGCATGACGTCAATGCCTTCGACGCTGCCCGCTCCCTGGTTTGCCTCATGGCAATCTGCGGGTATCTCGAAGTGCCAGGCGGCAATATCAATGCCCATGAGCCGAAAATTATGGGGCTTGGCGAATTCGTACGGGCCGACCTCATTCCGGACAAGCGCAAGGAGATGATCGGCGCCTACCGGGGAGTCATTCCGAGACTGATGACCGTACCGCCGGCCTATTTCCGAAAAGCCGTGCTTGAGGGGAAGCCTTATCCGGTCAGAGGATACTACGGTATGTGCACCAATCCCCTGGTAGCCTGGGCCGACAGCGGCCTCACCTACGAAATGTTTATGAACCTCGATTTCGTCGCTATGGCGGAGATTTTCATGACGCCTACCGCATCCCTGGCTGATATTGTCTTTCCAGTGGCGCACCAATACGAAATGAACGATATCGGCCACTACGGCATTGGACATGGGATGATACTTGCCCGACCGAAAATCGTCGATCCACCGCTGGAGTGCTGGCCCGACATGAAAATCATCAATGAACTGGGAAAGCGGATCTCTGAGCCTCAATATTGGCACGATGATTTTGAAGACTTTCTAGGAGATGTTGTCAGACCCGCTGGCCTTACTTACCCTGAATTCGCCGCCAAAGGATTTCTGAAGGGGCCTGATCGTTTCAGGCTCTATGAGGAGAAGGGCTTCCGCACTCCAACAGGAAAGGTAGAACTGAAGTTAAGCACAGCGGAGAAGTTCAAATTGAAACCGCTCCCCGAATTCACCGGTCTGCCCGAAGAGGATGATCCCGATTACCCGCTGATCCTGATTAGCGCCAAGAGCCGCTATTATCTCCTTTCCTCCTATCGATGGGTGAAACGGCTTCGTCAAAAGCGGCCCTTCCCGATCGTTGAGATCCACCCCGACACGGCAGCGGCTTATGGGATCAGCGATGGTGACCAGGTCATCATTTCGACGAATTACGGCGAGATAATTCAAACGGCAAAGGTTACCGGCATCGTGCACCCGCGTGTAGTCAGTGCAGACCTGGGATGGTGGTTCCCTGAAGGAGATGCGGCGAAGCAGTTCGAATGGCGCAAATCGAACTTCAATATGCTCACCTCTATCGGGAAGCTGGGTAAGGAGTTCGGGACGCCAAACCTGAAAAACCTCCCCTGCAGAATACGAAAACAATGATGTTGGATCAGGCGATAGGAATTTGCTTTTCAGAGGTTTCCGGGTATCACGTCCACTGAATGCGGTCAAGGACAAGTCAGTGAAATGATGGTCCAATACTTCAGGTGCATGGCATGAATGGCCATCCATTTCAGTGAAGGCTGCCCCAACCGGCTCACCAATCCCGCATTCGACCCGGTCACTAAAACGGCGGAATATAAGGGGTGCGCCGTGAGGATCGAAAAAATCGCCGCGGCGGCGTCATAGCTCGCTTGAAGCCCCAGGGGGGCGGTAATGAATCGCTGGCCTTTATCGGCTTTGTCTCGCCTCCCCTCGGGTTCCCGGGCAAACTCTGAGGTATCATGAGATCTTGAGATGAGTATAGGACAATATTCTTACGAGGAATACTTGAGTGTGGTGAGGTCTTTTCACGGCTACACCGCGCCCGGTTTGGCGGCGGGGGGGTTCATGGTGGACCTTGCCCTTAGCCGCATGCCGGATGGGGTGTTGTTTGAGGCGGTTTGCGAAACGAGAAACTGCCTCCCCGACGCCGTACAATTGCTCACACCATGCACGGTCGGAAACGGCCGGCTGAAAATTATCAACCTGGGGCGGTTTGCATTGAGCCTTTATGACAAGCACAGCGGGGAAGGCGTACGCGTCTACGTCGATGCGCAAAAAGTTCGGGCTTGGCCGGAAGTGGAGGCATGGCTTTTCAAGCTCAAGCCGAAGCGGGAGCAGGACTGCCAACTCCTTCTGGAGCAAATCAGGCAAGCGGGGCCGGAACTCTACGGAATAGAGACCGTCCTCGTCCAGCCTCAATTGCTTGGCAAACGCCGCAGGGGCGCCATTGGCTGCTGTAACCTGTGCGGAGAACCTTATCCGATAGACGATGGGGCGATCTGCCGGGCATGCGCGGGGAAAACTCCTTACCTGGTCCCCGGCGCGGAGCATTTTGAGCGACCCTTTGATGGCCCGGCCCTTGATGCGGCGCCTCTTCGGGATACCGTGGGAAAAACGGCGCTGCACGACATGACGATGATCGTGCCCGGAAAGAGCAAGGGAGCGGCTTTTGTTAACAGGGTGATGAAAAAGGGTTCCCTGCTGGAAGAAACGCCTGAAAATTGCTAATGATTTCGTCATTCCGTACCGGCTTTCGCCGGGGTGACGTTTATAGGGCTTTTCGCCCTGATGTGGGAATTCCAATCCTTTTTCATCGCACCGTTAAAGTCGCTAAAATCGCTAATTGCTCTCCCCTTCACGGTGAAAAATATCAGGTTTTCTAGGTTCTTTTTAATTTCCCTGACTTCATTTCCTTGAACTCATTGTAAAAAGCAGCTTTTGGGAATATTATTATCATCTTTGGAATTTGACGCTTAAACGGTTTGAAGTTCTCTGACATTCAATCGTAGAACCGATCCAGCTTATGTACAACTCTCAGGAACGGGCAGAAGTATTCAGCCGATGCAGGCGTGTTCTCATTAAGGTAGGCAGCGCCGTTGTGACGGGGCCTAAAGGGCTTGACCGGGCCACGATTCACCGGATTAGCGATCAGATTGCCGAACTTCGTGAACGCAGCGCCCGCATGGACGTGCTCGTCGTATCCTCCGGCGCGGTGGTATCCGGCATGCACAAAATGGGTCTCACAGAGCGCCCGCGGACTATTCCGCACAAGCAGGCGGCTGCGGCCGTTGGCCAGGGGGCGCTGATGGAAGCCTGGGAGGTCGCCTTCGACAAGTACGATCTGCGTGTGGCCCAGGTGCTCCTCACCAGTGAGGATCTCGCTCACCGCCACCGTTATCTCAATGCGCGCAATACGCTCGAGACGCTCCTCTCCTGGGGAATCATGCCAATTATCAACGAAAACGATACCGTTGTCGTAGAAGAGATCAAGTTCGGAGATAACGACCACCTTTCGGCGCTTATCGCCGGGCTTGTCGGGGCGGACCTGGTTATAAACCTTACCGACACTGATGGACTCTACGACCGCAACCCCAAGGTTCAAGCTGGCGCCAAATTGATTCCAATGGTTCACCGGGTGGACGCCAAAATTCTGGCCTGCGCCGCTCCGGAGCCGGGTTCGGCAGGTACGGGCGGAATGCTGAGCAAAGTGAATGCCGCCCGCAAATGCCTTGCTTTGGGCATTGCGATGATAATCGCTGCTGGAAAGCAAAGAGATATTCTCCTGCGGCTTTTTGACGGTGAAGAACTGGGTACGATGTTTGTGCCCAGGGAGCGTGCTTACTCGGGCAAGAAAGTCTGGCTTGCTAATTTGCCCAAACCTGCCGGTGAGCTTACCCTGGACGATGGGGCTGTAACGGCCCTGATTAAGCGGGGCAGGTCTCTTCTGCCTATCGGCGTAAGGGAAGTGAGGGGCGTTTTCGGAGTCGGCGCTCCGGTGCGGTGCATCGACAAGGACGGAAATGTGATAGGCATAGGGCTCACCAATTATAAATCGACCGAGATCGAAAACATAAAAGGCCGCCACAGCGAGGAAATCGAAAAGCTTATCGGCTACAAGCATTCCGATGAAGTGATTCACAGGGACAATTTCGTTCTCACAAGTGAGATCTTCTAAAGAGTTGGAAATCGAAACCGGAGGAATTTATGCGGGACGAAATTTTGGAGATGGGCAAAAAAGCCCGCGAAGCTTCTCATCTCATGGCACTGGCAAACAGCAATCAGAAACGGGAATTTCTCGATAAGATGGCTTCTGCCCTGGGACTCGAGCGAGATTCCATCGGCGCCGCCAATCGCAAAGACGTCGAACAGGCCGAGCGCAAGGGGCTTGGAAAGGCAAAAATAGACCGGCTCGTTGTAAGCGAAAAAGTTCTCGAGGAGATGATCGAGGGGCTTAAAGAAGTCTCGATGCTGCCCGATCCGGTTGGCGAGGTCACCCGGATGTGGACGCGGCCCAACGGTCTGCAGGTCGGCAGGATGCGCATTCCTCTCGGCGTGATCGGAATCGTCTACGAATCACGCCCGAACGTCACGGTGGATGCAGCGGCGCTGTGCATCAAGGCCGGAAACGCTGTAATCCTGCGTGGCGGATCCGAGGCTTTTCACTCAAACATGCGCCTTGCAGGGATTTTAAGGGAGTCGCTCAACCAAGCCGGCCTACCAGAAGACGCCGTCCAGTTTGTCGAGACCACCGACCGGCAGGCAGTGCTCGATCTGCTTGGCCTCGAGGAATATGTGGATGTCATGATCCCGCGCGGCGGAGAAGATCTGATACGCTTTGTAACCAAACACGCGAGGATGCCCGTCTTAAAGCATTACAAGGGCGTCTGCCATGTCTACGTGGATTCTGAGACGGACCTGGAGATGGCCCGAAATATATGCCTTAACGCCAAAGTGCAGCGCCCTGCCACCTGTAACGCAATGGAAACATTGTTGGTTCACGAGGCGATTGCAGAAAGTTTCCTGCCCGAAATGGCCGAAGATTTTCGGCGTAATGGCGTCGAGTTGCGCGGCTGCCAAAGGACCAGGGCGCTTGTGCCCAACTGCGCCGCCGCTACCGAGGAGGATTGGTACGCAGAGTACCTTGATCTGGTTCTTGCGGTGCGCGTAGTGCCGGACATGGACGAAGCTATCCGTCACATAACCGCATATGGCTCTCAACATACCGAGGCCATTGTTACGGCAAACTTCGAACGGGCGCACCGTTTTGTCCGGCAGGTACAGTCTTCCCTTGTCCTGGTGAATGCTTCGACACGATTCAATGACGGATTTCAGCTTGGCCTTGGGGCCGAGATCGGCATCTCCACTTCTCGGCTCCATGCTTTCGGCCCTATGGGTGTCGAGGAACTTACGACAACCAAATTCATTGCCTTCGGCAACGGCCAGTTGCGCGGCTGACGGACTGGAGAAGAGCCTATGCCACTGCGGCTGGGCATATTTGGAGGGACTTTCGATCCCGTTCATCTGGGCCATTTGAGGGCAGCCCAGGAAGCCCTGGATATACTTGGACTCGATGAGATGCTTTTCGTGCCGGTAGCCGTTCCTCCCCACAAACCAGACAGGCAAATTCTCTTTTTCGAGAGCCGCTGGCGCATGCTCCAGCTTGCCATTGCCGGCAATTCGCGTTTCCGGCTTTCGGACCTTGAGCAGCGGATACCCGGAAAATCATATACAGTGCATTCGCTCAAACGGCTGCGCAAGGAAAACCCCGGGGCCGAGCTTTTCTTCCTCGTCGGATGCGATGCTTTCTTTGAGATGGATACCTGGTATAAGTTCAAGGAAATTTTTCGGCTGGCAGGCATTGTCGTGCTCTGCAGACCCGAGTGCCGTGAAACTGAAATATTGCAATTTGTGTCCAAAAAGGTATCCGAATTGTATAGAATCGTCCCTGAAAATCGAGAAATCCGGCATCCGGTGCTCTGTTCGGTGTACTGCCTCCCAAATACCCGGATGGATATCTCGTCGACCAGGATCAGGGAGCTTGCCTCCGAAGGGCGATCCGTGCGATATTTGGTCCCCGACAATGTATGGAGTTATATTGGGGAAAATGGGTTATACCCAAAGGCCCTCAGCAGGCCGCATTGCGAACGTGCAAGGGAAAATGATGCCTGATCTGGGTATCTCGGGAGCTGAACAAAAGGGCAAAGATCTCCGAATAGAGATGAGCAGCAAGGAAAAAGCCATCCTGTGCGCCGGGGAGGCTTTGCGTTTCAAAGCCCTCAATCTGGTTCTTCTGGAGGTCCGCCGGTTTTCCTCCTTTGCTGACTATTTTATCATTTGCAGCGGAAAATCCGGAAGGCAAGTACAGGGGATCGCCGACAACATTGAAAACGAACTCAAAACCAGGGGACTCAAACCAATCGGGACCGAGGGAAAACGAGAAGGACACTGGGTCCTTATGGATTATGGAGATGTGATCATCCACATTTTTTACGAACCTGTGCGCTGCTTTTACGACCTGGAAAGCCTGTGGTCCGAGGCTCCCAGAGTCGAGTGGGAGCATGGGCCGGATGAAACCATATCAAGAAAAAATTGATGAAGGCTTGCTTTTATGTTTTCTATATCGGTTTCCGGAAGGAAATTAAAAAAGGGATTGATCGCCCTCACTTTGTTTGTTTTCACCTTCGTAATCCTGTGCCCGCGAGGCAAAGTGAGCGCAATTAGTCTTAGCGAAGAAAAAGACCTGGGCAAAAAGTTCGTTATATTGATCCACAAGTCGATGCCATTTGTGGAAGACGGCGAAGTCCTCACTTATGTCAGAAACATTGGTAATCGCGTCGCCAAACAAGTTGGCATAACCACTTACCAATTCCAATTCTTCGTGGTCGATGCATCGGTCCCGAATGCCTTCGCGGTCCCAGGCGGCTATATATTCATTTACCGCGGCTTGATTGAAATGATGACCTCAGAAGGCGAACTGGCAAGTATTCTGGCCCACGAATTGGGGCATATAACGGCGCGGCACCTTCAGAGATCCATAGACGAGGCGAAGATTCTGAGCGTTGGAATGGTAGCCGGCATGATCGCGGGGATTCTTCTCGGGGCCCCGGGGCTTGCGGTCGGAGGCTTGGCTGGTGCCCAGACCGCTGCCTTACAGTACAGCCGGGTACACGAAACGGAAGCCGACATGCGCGGGTTCGGGTATCTTTGTCAGGCAGGTTACGATTCTACTGCCATGCCCTCCATGATGCAGAAGCTGCTGGACTGCACGTGGCTCCAAAATTCCACGATTCCCAGTTATCTTTCCACCCATCCGGCCGTTAGTGAACGAGTACAGTACCTGACTGAGATGGTTAAAAAACAGAAGGCGCCATCCCGAAAAGCGGTGGAGCCCCCCAGCGGGGATTTCCAAGTCATGCAGGCTACCCTGATAGCGGACTATACCGACGAGACAAAAGCTTTTGACCGTTTCCAGGAGGGGATAAAAAAAGGTGACAATGCTGCCGTATTCGGGCTGGGGCGTCTCTACCTAAGGCAAAATCAGTGGTCCAAAGCGGTGGAGCAGCTCAGGCAAGCCGCTCACCTCATGCCGGCCAGTCCTTTTGTTCTGAGCACGCTGGGAGAAGCTTACCACAGGATAGGCAAACTCCAGGAGGCGCAAAACACCCTGGACTCAGCCCTGATGATCGACCCTTCCTCCTCAATCGCCGACTTCAGGCTGGCCTTGGTGTTGATGGATATGGGGAAAAAAGATGAAGCCCTTGAGCATTTGATGCGAATAGAAGATCTCACGCCTATGTTCCCCGAGGTGGACTATCAGCTCGGAGTGATCCTGGGACAGGCCAACAAGCTGGGGCCCGCGCACTTCTATCTCGGACGCTATTACTTTCACAAAGACAACAAGGAACTCGCTATCTCGCACTTTAAAAAGGCAAAATCCCTTATCACAGACTCGCCATCGAAAATTGATGAGATTAATGAGGACCTCAAAGAGCTGGAACCAAAGAAAAAGGGGTTTTTTTCATAAGTCAGATTCGGTTTGAGATTTTAAAATTGAGGAGACCGTGAATTTATGCCCTCCCGAAAAACCCGAATACTAGAAAATAGACAGGACAAACTGGAAATACCTCCATTTCATGATCGCAGTAAAACAAGCCTCCTTTTGCTGCTAATTTCCCTGGCCGGGCTGATCGTATCCCTGATGAGCGGATTTTACGAGAGTATCCCATTTTTTAAAGCTCTTTGCCCGAGCGCATGCAAAGATACACTCGAAATTCATTTTCTGCGTATGCCTTTGTGGCTGCTGGGCGTCGTGTTTTATTTAGTCGCAGCCATGTTGGCCCTGTTCAGAAAGGAGATGGCCACATGGATCGCAGGCCCCGCTGCCGGGGTGGAAGCTCTTCTCATTCTGCTCATGATTCAGCTCAAAGCGCCCTGCGTATTTTGCATGGCTAATGCCGCCGTCATCCTCCTGCTGCTTATGGCTACGTTTAGAAAAGAGCTTTTTTGGCAGGAAACGACCCTGGCCCTTCTTTTCTTCGCGGGCTTATTGTTCTGGGTCCCTTTCGGGATCGATCTATCACATTCCACGCCAAAGAGTGCGCCCCGCCCCGCTGCGGACGCCCTGGGCGCCGATGATTCCGGGATTGCGGCCACAGTGGCCGATGAGGTCATTACCAACCAGCGGCTCGATGTGCTCCTTGGCCCACAACTCCAGGAGCGGCGCAGAGACATCTACCGGATGAAGATGGAAAAGCTGGACCAGTTGGTAACTGAAATGGTTCTCGATAAGGAAGCAAAACAGCAGGGAAAAACGCTGGACAATCTCGTGGAGCAAATAGCCTCTGCCGGTTCGACGCAGGTTGAAGAATCTGAAATCGACAAATACATCCAGGACAACCAGCAGCAGTTCCAGGAGTTTAAGGGAACCATTCCGGATCTGAGACAGCAGGTAAGGACCTTTCTGGAACAACAGAAAAAAGCCCAGGTCATCAAGGGTTACGCTCATGGCCTCGAATCCAAATACGGCGTCCGTATTCTTGTGCCCGTGCCCTATCCGCCCAGGATAACAATCGACATCCAGGGCGCTCCCACCCTGGGGCCTTCCGATGCGCCGGTCACCATAGTCGAATTCTCCGACTACGAGTGCCCCGCCTGCCGATCTACCCATGATGTGGTAAAACAGATCAGGGCCGCTTACGGTGACAGGGTCCGGTGGATCTATAAAGACTATCCGCTCAGGCGGCATAAAGATGCTTTCAAGGCAGCCGAAGCTTCTCACTGCGCCCAGGAGCAGGGTAAATTCTGGCAGTATCAGGAAAGCCTGTTTACCGCACAGGATCTCTCGCCCGTCAACTTGGTGAGTAATGCCGCCAAGCTCGGAATGGCCGCGGAGAATTTCTCCCAATGCCTTCAGGATTCAAAATATAAGGCCGTGGTGGAAAAGAACCTGCGCGAAGCAGCTCAGGCGGGATTAGACAGGACCCCCTCATTTATCATCAACGGTGTCCTGTTTGCCGGCGGCCTGTCGCTGGATAACTTCAGGAGCATAATAGACGAGGAGTTAAAAAGAGCTGGGTTGCATCCACAACCTATTGAAATAGCTAAATGAAACAGATAGCGGAAAAAGGGGAACCGGGGAATTAATTCCTCCCTTAGGCCGCCGAAGGCGGGACCCCAAATTTGCTATCAAGAATGATTCTTGACGCCAAAGGGTCGATAATGCTAGCTTTATTTTGTGTCGGCAGTTAAGGCGCATTCTGTCCCAGGAGAAATCGATGAAAATTCTTGTCAGCGACAACCTTTCCGAATCGGGGATCGAAAAGCTTGCGAAGGTTCCCGGCTTCGAAGTGAAAGTGAATACAACAATGTCTGCCGAAGAATTCAGGCGGGTCATAAAGGAATTCGACGCGCTGGTTATCCGGAGCTCGACCAAGGTTACCGCCCAAGTGTTGCAAAATGCGGATAATCTGAAAGTGATAGGACGCGCCGGAATAGGGCTTGACAACGTCGATATTGAAGCGGCAAGCAAACGCGGCATAGTAGTAATGAACACCCCGGAAGGCAACGTTATAACAACAGCCGAACACGCCATAGCCATGATGCTTGCTCTTACCCGCAACATTCCGCAAGCCTCCACCTCTCTAAAGAATGGCGCCTGGGAGAAGAAACGCTTCAAGGGAAAGGAAGTTTTCAACAAGGTGCTTGGAATCATAGGAGTCGGCCGGATCGGACGAGTAGTGGCCGAACGCGCCCAGGGACTCAAGATGCAGGTCATCGGCTACGATCCTTACATCAACCCCGAAGTGATTGACTCTCTGGGTATCCGGGGCGTATCTTTCGATGAGCTGTTGGCGTCATCGGACTACATTACGATTCATACCCCTATGACTTCGGAAACCCGCAACCTGCTCAATACCGATGCCTTCAGGAAAATGAAACCCGGTTCTTTCATCATCAACTGCGCACGAGGAGGAATCATAAACGAACAGGATCTCTATGAGGCAATCAAACAGGGGGTCGTGGCCGGGGCTGCGCTTGACGTGTTTGCTAAAGAGCCCCCTACGGATAATCCTCTGCTCACCCTCGATCAGGTGATAGCTACGCCTCACCTTGGAGCTTCCACCGCTGAGGCTCAGGAAAACGTCTCCATCGCAGTTGCAGACCAGATAGCAGATTTCCTGACGCGCGGGACGATCCGCAACGCTGTAAACGCTCCTAATATTGACGGCTCTGTCCTGTCCAAACTGCGTCCCTACCTGATTTTGGCCGAAAAGCTCGGATGCGTGCTGACTCAGATAACAAAGGGCGCCATACAGAAGGTAGCCATAGAATTCGTCGGTGATGCATCTTCACTGGAAACGCAACCTCTGAGCATTTCCATCCTAAAAGGCATGCTTACACCGATCCTTGGCGACATGGTCAACTTCGTCAATGTTCCTATCCACGTAAAGGAGCGCAATATCAGAGTGACCACGTCGGTCCGTCGAGAGGCCGAAGACTTTACCAACCTGATCAGCATTCATGTAAAGACTTCACAGGCTGAGAACTTCGTTGCGGGGACCATAATTGGGAAAAAAGACCCGCGCATGGTCCGGATCAACGACTTCCGCCTTGAAGCAGCACTCGAAGGACATCTGCTGCTGATCCACAATATCGACACCCCGGGCACTATAGGCACCATCGGTACCTGCCTCGGACGCCACAACATAAATATTTCGCTTATGAATGTCGGGCAGGTGCTCGAACGCGGACAAAACATTATCTTTCTGCGCACTGACACGCCCGTTCCCGCGCATGTCATCGAGGAGCTGCTTGCGATGGATAATGTGGATATTGTCCAGGCAATCGAGCTTTAATCCACTCGATTGATTGAGGAGGCAAAAGCGCCATGGCAGACAAGGAACAAGAAAAGGGATTTGTAATAAAGGACCGCCGAAGGTTCGCAGAGGGGACCGAAACGGAAGAAAACGAGCAGGGACCCCAGCCTGAAGCGGCTTCCGCAGAGGGGGAACAAAGGAGCGCCAGCCCCGAAGAGGTTTCCGACAGGCAGGAGGAACAAGCACGGGGCCCTTTGCCCGAAGTTACCCTGGCCACCTTCATTTTCTCCCTTAGCTCATCGGCGCTGGTGCACCTGGGAGAAATTCCGGAGCCGGAAACCAATCGGACGCTGGTTGATTTGCCCATCGCAAAGCAGATTATCGACACTCTGGGCATGCTCCAGGAGAAAACCAAGGGCAATCTCGACCAGGATGAGGAAAGGCTTCTCAAGTCCGTGCTCTATGATCTTCGGATGCGCTACATCCAGAAATCAGACAAATAGCAGGTGTCCGTCCGCAAACACCTGATGGCTGGGACACCCGCAAAGGACCGGTTCGGATTTGATCCTCAAGATCAGCGTTCCCGCGAAGATAAACCTGTGGCTCGAGGTGATCCGAAAAAGGCACGACGGCTATCACGATATCTCGAGCTTAATGCTGCCCATTTCGGTTTTCGATAATATCTCGATCGACGTCCGGCCCGGGGGCGGGCTTATTTCAATGACCTGTGACTCGCCCGAAATACCATCCGATGACCGAAACCTGGCTTGGCGCGCCGCTGATCTTTACGTGAGAAGCAGCAACTCGAAGGCCGCAGTGAACATACATCTTGAAAAGCACATCCCCTGGGGCGCCGGGCTCGGGGGTGGCAGCGCGGATGCAGGCGGCGTTCTTGTCGCCCTGAACTCATTTTTCGAAAGCGCCCTCCCCCCGGGTGATTTGGAAAGACTGGCCCTGAGCCTTGGGGCCGATGTGCCTTTTTTCCTGCACTCAAGACCTGCCCTGGCAACCGGGATAGGTGAGAAGCTCCAATTTACGGACAAGGTGCCCGATTATCGGCTGCTCCTGATAAAACCACCCGTGACCGTACCGACGGGCTGGGTTTATCAAAGTTTAAAATTGACAAAAGAGTTACCTCAAATTAGGCTTAGTAGTTTAAGTGAGCACCCATGGCAACTTCAGCATCTAATTGCAAATGATCTCGAATCGGTTACCGTACCCCGATTTCCGGTCATAGCCGAACTTAAACGATGGTTGATCCGCCAGGGCGCCCTGGCGGCCTCTATGAGTGGAAGCGGGCCGACGGTGTTTGGAATTTTCAGGACCGCGCAGGCGGCAGAAGATGCTGAAACCATCGCAAAAAAAAATTGGCCGGATTGCTGGGTCCATACTGCAGAAGTAGTCGGCCATCAAATTTGATCTGACCGGGGGCGCCTCTTTTTATTGCGCCTTCGCTGTGATCTGCCGCATTAGCGGGATATTGCGTTGGGGCGTCGCCAAGCGGAAAGGCACGGGTCTTTGGAACCCGCATTCGGAGGTTCGAATCCTCCCGCCCCAGCCATTTTTTTCTTTGGCATGGCTGTCTGTAATTTATAACGGCTTGCAATCTGGTAAATTGCGCGGGAGGGCCTGAAACCCTTTCCGTAGGGATACAAACTGCCGCAGGCAAATTGCAATTATGTGGAGCCGCCTCACTCTTTTTGCCGGAAATTCCAACCCCGTCCTTGCAGAGAAAGTTTGTTCGCAGCTGGGTATTGGTCCGGGCAAAGCTCTTATCACCCGCTTTTCTGACGGAGAAGTCAGGGTGGAATTAGGCGAAAACGTTAGGGGCAAAGACACCTACGTTCTCCAGTCCACCTGCCCGCCTGTCAATGAAAATCTCATGGAGTTGCTGGTTATTATAGACGCCCTCAAAAGAGCGTCTGCACGGCGAATTAACGCGATAATTCCTTACTACGGCTACGGTCGCCAGGACCAGAAAGAAAAGCCCAGGGTCCCGCTTTCCGCCAGAGTGGTTGCCGATCTTTTGAGCGTAGCGGGGGCTGACCGCGTGATTACGATTGACCTGCACGCCGACCAGATTCAGGGCTTCTTCGATATTCCGGTGGATCATCTTTTTGGCACGATTGTTTTGAGCAGCGCACTCAAAGATAAATTACGGGGAGACGAGATCGTGGTTGCCCCGGATTCAGGAGGCGCCGAGCGCGCCAGGTCTTTCGCCTCCCGGCTCAAGCTTGATCTGGCCCTGACGGACTATCGCGAGGGCAACGGCGCCTACCCGAAGATCGTCGGAAACGTTAAAAGGAAAAAGGTTATAATTCTTGACGATCTGATCGATACGGGGCGGACCGTATTGCGCACGACAAATGCAGCTAAAGCGGCCGGGGCCGAGACAGTCGAGGTCTGCGCCGTTCATCCGGTGCTCTCTGGAGCATCCGTGGAAAGGATTGAATCCTCGCTCATCTCGAAACTGATGGTGACAGATACAATTCCTCTTTCTGAAAGTGCGAGGGCCTGCAATAAAATCCGTACGGTCAGCATCGCGCCCATGCTGGCCGAAGTCATCAAACGGGTGCATTTTGAGGAACCGATAAGCTCCATATTCAACGAAATTTGAGATCCAGGCGCCCGGAATTTTACCGAAAACTCCCGGCCGGGTCTTTTTGTGCAAAGTTGAGCGCCGGATACATCAGGAGGCATAAAGAATGACTCTGGAAATTCAAGCGGTAACAAGAAATAAGACTGGAAAGGGCGCTGCGCGAACCGTGCGCCGGGATCTGAGGGTCCCTGCGGTGCTTTATGGACCGAAAACCCAGTCGACCTCACTTTCGGTTTCGGCTTTGCATCTGGAGAAGCTTCTCAGAGAGACCGGCGGCGAGAGTAAACTCCTCAACCTTAAGATCGATGGCGGCCAAACCAGGCAGGTGCTTATTCGCGAAATTCAGAAGCACCCTTACCGGAGGCGCTTTCTCCACGTCGATTTCTATGAAGTTCCCCTCGATCAGCCAATCACCGTGGAAGTTGTCGTGGAACTGGTAGGAGATTCCATAGGGGTGCTGAAAGGCGGAGAGATCAATCTCATTCAACGAACGCTCTCCGTGCGCTGCCTGCCAAACAAAATTCCGGAAAGCATCCGGATCGATGTGAGTAATATCGATATGGGAGAGACACTCCACGTCGAGGACCTTGTAGCGGAATCCTCTTATGAATTCGACGAGGACCCGGCCGTAGGGGTCGTAAGCGTGCTGGCTCCTGAGAGCACGCCCCAGCTCACGGAGGAAGGTGCCCCAAAATAGCCCCTTCCACGAAACGGCTCAGTTCCTATGGGTGATGTCTGCCGCAGCGAAGAGCAAATCCTTGCCCTCATCGGCCTTGGCAATCCGGGGAAACAATACGAACACACCCGCCACAATGTGGGGTTCCAGGTCGTTGACCGGCTGATTGCGCACTATTCGCCCCTGATGGTGGAACGTAAGTTCCGGGCTTCGTGGGGTTTCGCGATTGCCGAAGGACAAAAGATCCTTTTTGCGAAGCCGCTCACCTTCATGAACAACAGCGGCGAAGCCGTTGGCGAGATCATCAAATACTTCGGAATCCCTCCGGACCGCATGCTCGTTTTACATGACGACCTGGATCTGCCGTTTGCCAGGGTTCGAATCGCACAAAGAGGCGGCTCAGGGGGGCACAAGGGCATCCAGTCCATAATTGACCACGTCGGCAGTTCGGATTTTCCGCGCCTCAAAATGGGAATCGGCCGCCCCAAACACGGGGAACCGGTCGAAACCTTTGTCCTCCAGCCCCCATACCCGGAAGACCGGCAAGACTTCGAAAAAATGACGGCACAGGCTGAAAAAGCAGTCCGCGCCATCCTCGCCTCATGCCTGACCGATGCGATGAATGAGTTCAATCGGCGCGATTGATTAACGGCAGACAGCTCCTGTCCTTTCTCGACCTGCTGATACTCGTTTGCCGTATGAACCCACAAAGAGCCGGGATTAATCCCTCATAACTTCCTCATCTCCCCAATAGCCCACTTTTCGACAGAAGCTCCATCGGGCCGCAATGGTCCCCGAATCCGAGGATCACCCCCAAGCCCCTTATAGCCAATGATGCGCCCATCATTACAATGAAAATCGCGGCCGCCCGTTCGCCGAATAGCCGTGTCCGCGCGGACACCAACGTGGCCGACATTCCTGCCGCGAGCAGCGCCGGAATGGTTCCCAACCCGAAAGAGGCCATCATGACAATCCCCTTGGCGGAGCTGAGTGTGCTTGCCGCCGCAACCAGCATGGCCCATGTAAGACCGCAGGGCAGTAACCCAGCAAGGATGCCCAGCTCTATTTTGGAACCGAGGCTCGTGGAGTTCGCCAGTCTCGCCAGGCTTTTGCCGAAAACCGATGCCTGAGGCGAAAAAAGACGGGCGACAAAATGGGGCAGCGGTAGGGTCCCAAAAATTACCAGGCCCAGACCAATGAGGGCGGTTCCCGAGGCAATGGCAAAGCCCGCCCTGTATTGCATTGAGAATCTGTGTACTTCCAAAGAACTGAAAATACCCGCAACAATGGCGCCCAGTAAGACATAGGTGGCAATTCGTCCGGCATGGAACGCGAGGTGATGCAAGAACACCCCGGAGAAAAGGGAAGGCCCAGCTTTCTTCGAGCCGGCCTGAGATGCGCTCCTGTACCGCAGAGACCATGCAATAATGAGCGGCCCGCACATTCCGAGACAGTGGAGACTGCCCGTCAGTCCCACAATAAAAGAAGCAAATATTTCCAGCATATCAAACCAAATTAAGTGATACCGCCTTTTTGAAGTTGATCCTCAGTTTCCATTGGCCAGAAGGCTCGGATAGTCGTACCTTCACCAGACGTGGACTCGATTGAGAAGCTCCCTCCGGTCAATTCGGCCCTTTCTCTCATGCTGGTAAGACCAAGACTTCCAGCGGCACCGGTCTGCATTATTATGTCCAAATCCATGCCAACACCATCATCAGAAACGACCAACTCGATTCCACCTCCATTCTTTGTGAGCGAAATGCCAACCCACTCCGCCTTGCTGTGCTTAGCAATATTGTTCAGTGCCTCCTGGACGATTCTAAAGATGTTTACCTTGAGGTTTTCCGCGATTTCTTCTTCTGCAATTCCAGCCTCAAGCTCAATGTGGCGTTCGGGATAAAGTTTCATGCATTCCTGGCGTAACCACTCAAGTGTTGATAAAAGCCCCTTACTGTCCAACATCGAGGGGTGCAAACACATGTAGATACTTCTTGTTTCCTCAATTGACCGATGGAGGATCGGAACAAATTGCTCCAGGTGGTTCAAGGCAGCATTGCTATCACCTGCATCCCTGAGCTTCAAGGCCATCTCTACCCAAAACTTAACAGCGGCTAACGTCTGTCCGATGCTGTCGTGGAGTTCGGCAGCAAGCCTTTTCCTCTCTTCCTCCAGAACCGCTATGAGCTTTGATGGTATTTCCTGGAGTTTCTCGCTGGCCCTGACGAGTTCAGCCGTGCGCTCCCGTACACGCAATTCAAGTTCATCACGTGAGTTGCGAAGCTCTTCTTCCATCTGTTTGCGGCGAGTAATATCCATGGTGTATACGATAACCTGAATGAGCTTTCCTTCGTTGTCCAGAACCGGGTAGCCATGCACTTCAACATGCCGCTCACTTCCGTCTTTATCATAATGAATATGTTCGGTGGTGAAGGGCTCCCTGGTGTTTTTCACTTTCTCCATAGGGCACAAATGCTCCGCTCCGCTGCACGGTTCGGATCGCTGGTGTGTCAGAGCATAGCATGTTGTGCCGTGGGGCAGACCGCCCTGAATCGTGGCCGAATTAGCCATTAGGACGCTATAGTCATCCGCGTCCACAACATAGAACGGGTGGGTCAGGGATTCGAATATATGGCGAAGAAACTCATTTCGCTGGATGATCTCCTGTTCGGCAAGCCACCTCTTGTTACTCGCTTCCTCCAGTTTAAGCAGAGTCTCGGAAAGGTTTGCATTCAATTCATGCTTCTGGTCGAACGCCTTCCTTATAACGATCACAACCAATGCCGCAAGGGAAAATGCGAGCCCTGGAATCCATGCATTCCGCCACTCGATAAGCCAAGAGGATGGTTGGTGGTTTGACAGCATATCGGCAAATAGCCAGGTCACAATGGACAGCAGGACAGAAAAGACAGCAGCCCATATGCCGGCAAACCAGGCTGAAATGGCTATGGGTATAAAATAGAAGAGGAAAAAGTCCATTTCGCGGCCGGTTGCATAATCCAGAAATCCAACGAAGAGAGTCAGCATAACGCAAATTGCGATGACGCTGAACCTGCGGCCGGGAAATTTTTCGAGGAAACTGTGTGGTAGTTTGAAAAAATTAGTCATATTCAGGCCCCGATTCCGGAAACAATGGATCGACACAGTCCCGATATGCTCCTCTGGGGGAAACTTTCCGGAAGTTTAATCCGATATCCTCCCTGAGACAAGCTCAAGGGATTCGAAACGACAAAACCCCCAGACTACCGGGGCGAAGCTTCTCGCCCACATACATTACGTATGGCTGGTGAAAAATATAGATGTTGTATGAATATGCTCCTGCCCGGGCAAGCGACCTGCCCAGACCGGGTATACTGTCGAAACGGTAAGCTGCGTGAATCAATGTTTCCATGGCCAAATCCACTTTATCTGGATTACAATGCCTGCGGTTGACGGATAAAAACAATTCATCTCCCACTTATAACCTCACCTTTTGGGCAGCTTACAAAGCAAGATCTGAAATGCTTAGAGCAAATCTTTCAAAGCATCTGTATGGACTGTTCATTTTCATCTGCGTTATCTGTCTATTCCCTGTATTTTCATTGGTTGAAAACTTGAGCGGTGTTATGAATGCAGACAGGACGGTCATGATCTTCACGTACACATGGCCGGAAAGAAGTAGCCCGGGAGATTAAAATTTTCACGAAGGCTGCTCTTCCTGCTGGCCGACAGGGGCAGCGGCAATAAAAAGTGATGCCAAGGCAGCGGTCAGCGCGAAAGTTGCGCAGACTCCGGAAGGCACTCTCAGAGAGGAGTGTCCAAAAATTGCAAAAATCAGTATCATTGACATATCATTGCATGTTCCATCTAAAGGCGGTAAGAAGATCTTCCGCCTAAAGGCGGTAAGAGGAATGACCAAATTAAGACCAGATTAAGACCGGATCAGACCCTGCGTAGCGGGCGCCTTCCGCGCTTCGCGAAGTACCTTCCGCCTAAAGGCGGTAAATTGAATGACCAGATTATAGCTGAGGGGTGCCCGCAATCGATATGGCATTTTCTTGCCCAGTGTTGTTCATAAGTCTGTCTTACGAGGAAAAAGCACTTCCAGCCCTGCATGGATACCCCAAACGCGGTATAGCCATCTTTTGTTGTTTTGAGATGGTTATCGGACGGAGGTTGGCAGATGAACATTGCCATTAATAATAAATTCTCATCAAGTTACAAGGTTTCAATATTTTATCTGATTCTCTTATTCATTGTTGTCGGTTCGGGATGGTTCACAACGAGATATCTGGGTGATAAAGCCCGACAGGAAATACTTCAATTTAACAAATCCACTATATTAACACATTCTTCCTATTTTACCGGTGAGTTCGAACATATTGAAAGAGAGGTTAAAGTGCTCTCAGGGTCTCCCCTCATTGCGCCTGCTCTCATTGCCCGCAAGGATGAGGATATAGCGAATGCGAACTCAGCTTTAGACAGGTACAATTCAGGCTTGGGTAGTTCTGTCAGTTATCTCATGGACAGCAATGGAATGACTATCGCTTCCTCCAACCGCA
>Ga0187849_1002223_pt1 | contig 18984 bp, 15 predicted proteins | sample June2016WEW_4_10_2_FD_132412 | JGI IMG/M metagenome (GOLD analysis project Ga0187849, IMG submission 132412) | Peatland microbial communities from SPRUCE experiment site at the Marcell Experimental Forest, Minnesota, USA - June2016WEW_4_100 | ecosystem: Environmental > Terrestrial > Soil >...
GCGCTCGGCTCGCGCGGCGCGGCGCTGCTCGAGGACTACAGCGACGAGGCGGGGAACCGCGGGTATTACGTCACCGACTCCGCGACGATCCTCGCGACGGCGATCTCGGCCCTGCGGCACGGCTTCCAGCTCTGCGTCCACGCCATCGGCGACCGGGCGAACCGGATGGTGCTGAACGTCTACGAGGAGGCGCTCGACTCGGCGCCCACCGCGGATCACCGCTTCCGCATCGAGCACGCCCAGATCGTGACGCACGAGGACATCCCGCGCTTCGCCGCGCTCGGCGTGATCCCCTCGATGCAGACCAGCCACCAGACCTCGGACATGTACTGGGCGATGAACCGGCTGGGGTGGACACGCGTGCAGGGCGCCTACGCCTGGCGCTCGCTCCTCAACACCGGGGTCATTATCCCGAACGGCACCGACGCGCCGGTCGAGCGGGTGAACCCGATGATCGGCTTCCATGCGGCGATCACGCGCCAGGACGCCGACGGCTGGCCGGCCGGCGGGTGGTTCCCCGCGCAGCGGATGACGCGGGAGGAGGCGCTCGAGGCGATGACCATCTGGCCGGCCTACGCGGGCTTCATGGAAGGCGTGGCCGGCTCGCTCACTCCAGGGAAGTACGCCGACTTCACGGTGCTCGACCAGGACATCATGACCGTGGCGCCCGAACGCATTCTCGCAACGAACGTCGTCATGACGGTGCTGGGTGGCCAGACGGTGTACGAGAGGAGCGGGCGATGACCGACACCCTGGAAGCCTTCCGCCACTTCCGCGAGAAGATGAACGCGGCGATCCTCGCGGCCGACAACCTGACGATCAACCGCTTTTTCGCGCTCGACACGCGGACCTACGAGGCGGGAGCGCTCCCGGTCAAGACGAAGGAGTTGCTCGGCCTGGTGGCCTCGATGGTGCTGCGGTGCGACGACTGCGTCACCTACCACGTCGTGCGGTGCCGTGAGGAAGGCGTCACCGACCCCGAGTTCTACGACGCCTTCGCGGTCGCCCTGGTGGTGGGCGGCTCGATCGTCATTCCCCACCTGCGGCGGGCGGTGGCCCGCCTCGAAGACCTGCCGGCGAGATGACCATGCGACGCTCTGCCATCTTCCTTGCTCTCCTCGCGCTGGCGCCGGCGGTCCTGCCGGCGCAGCGCGCCGTGCGCTCCGACACGAGCGCGGCCCGCGCGGTGTTCGAGGCGAACATCGCCGCCATCAACCACCGGGACCGCGCGGCCTACCTCGCGCTGTACCTCGACTCGCCGTCGCTCGCGGTGAACGGCCCCTCGGGCCTGGCCCTGGGCTACGCGCCCTTCGCGGCGCAGCGGGACACGACCTGGCCGGATTCCCTGATCGCGACGGACCTCGAGCTGGTGCCGGTCCGCCCCGGCGTCGTCTACGGGCAGTACCGCTATCGCGTCACGCAGCACGGGGTGACGACGCTCGGGACGAGCGAGCGGGTGTTCGTTGAGACCGCGCGCGGCTGGAAGATCGCGGTGAGCACCGCCTTCCCCGCCCCGCGCGGGACCCACCCCGCCCCGGTGGCGCTGGTGGGTGCCACGCTGGTGGACGGGACCGGCGCACCTCCGGTGCCCGATGCCACGGTCGTCGTGAAGGACGGCCGGATCGCCTGCGCGGGGCCGCGCTCGTCGTGCCCCGTGCCTGCCGGCACGGACACGATGGACCTGCACGGGCGCTGGATCATCCCCGGCCTGATCGACGCGCACGTGCACTTCGCGCAGACCGGGTGGGTGGACGGGCGCCCCGACGCGCTGGACCTGCGCGCGCGCTACCCGTACGAGCGCACCGTCGCCGACCTCGAAGCGCACCCGGAGCGCTTCTTCCGCACCTACGTCTGCTCGGGCGTGACCGGGGTGTTCGACGTCGGGGGGTATCCGTGGAGCTGGGGGCTGCGGCAGCGGGCCGAGGGGGACCTGACGGCGCCGCACGTCGCGGCGGCCGGGCCGCTCCTCTCGACGGTGGACCACTGGATCAACCTGCCCGACGAGAAGCAGATCCTGTACGTGGGCACCGATTCGGCCGCGCGCGCCGCCGTGCGCGCGCACGTGGCGCGCGGCACCGACGCCATCAAGGTCTGGTACATCGTGCGCGCCGGCGCGGACACGACCCAGCTCAAGGCGGTGGTCCACGCCGCGGGCGACGAGGCGCACAAGCTCGGCGTGCGGCTGATCGTGCACGCGACCGGGCTGTGGGAAGCGAAGGACGCCCTGCGCGCCGGCGCGGACGTGCTGGTGCACAGCGTCTTCGACCTGCCGGTGGACGGCGAGTTCATCGCGCTGGCGAAGGAACGCCACGCGATCTACGTCCCCACGCTCACGGTCGAGGACGGTTACCGGCAGGTGCTGGTCCACCGCTTCGAGCCCCACTACCCGCTCTCCTGTGTGGATCCGGCGACGCTCGCGAAGGCCCGCGCCACCGACTCGCTGCCGCCCTCGCCGCTGAGCGCCGAGGCGGTGGCGGCGCGCGTGGACCGTGAAGTGCGGGACATGGCGACCGGCCTGGCCAATCTCGGCGTCGTCTTCCGGGCCGGGATCACGGTCGCGATGGGCACCGACGCGGGGAACCCGCTCACCCTGCATGGACCGTCGGTGTACTGGGAGATGCAGCGGATGCAGGAGGCGGGGATGGCGCCGATGGACGTGCTGGTCAGCGCCACCCGGAACGGCGCGCTGGCGATGGGGCGTACGGACATCGGCACGCTCGAGGCGGGGAAGCTCGCCGACCTGGTCGTGCTCGGCGCCGATCCCGCGGCGGACATCGGCAACGTGCGCGACGTGCGCTACGTGATGCGGGGCGGCGCCCTCAGCGTTCCCGCCCTCCTCGCCCCGCGGTGAGCGCGCGGGACGGGTGCCGATCGGGGCACGACACTTCCGATGCGCCGCCCGCAGGATCCCGCCGCGAACCGAGTGCCACCGAGCGGCCCGCAAGCGGCCGCCCGGCTATATTGTCGCGACTTATGGGCCCGGCGCATGACTGAGGTGAAGCGCAGGACGAGCACCGTCGTGGACGTCGGCGGCGTGAAGGTGGGCGGCGGCCACCCGATCGTCGTCCAGTCCATGACGAACACGGACACGGCCGACGTCGAGGGGACGGCGCGGCAGGTCGCGGCGCTCGCGGGCGCCGGCTCGGAGCTGGTGCGCGTCACCGTGAACAATGAGGAGGCCGCGGCGGCCGTCCCCAGGATCGCCGAGCGCCTCGCGGTGCTCGGCGTCCAGGTGCCGATCATCGGCGACTTCCACTACAACGGCCACCTCCTCCTCACGAAGTACCCCGCCTGCGCCGAGACGCTGGCCAAGTACCGCATCAACCCCGGCAATGTCGGCGGCAAGCGCCACGACGAGAACTTCCGCGCGATCATCGAGGTCGCCGTCCGGAACGGCAAGCCGGTGCGGATCGGCGTGAACTGGGGCTCGCTGGACCAGGCGCTGCTGACCGAGATGATGGATGCCAACGCGAAGCTCGCCGTGCCCAAGGACGCGCTCGAGGTCACGATGGACGCGATGGTCGAGAGCGCGCTCCGCTCGGCGAAGCTGGCGGAGTCCGCGGGCCTCGGGCACGACCGCATCATCATCTCGGCGAAGGTGTCGGGCGTGCAGGACCTGGTGGCCGTCTACCGGAAGCTCGCCGCGCAGTGTGATTACGCGCTCCACCTCGGACTCACCGAGGCCGGGATGGGCGCCAAGGGGATCATCGCCTCCACCGCCGGGATCGCGATCCTGCTGCAGCAGGGGATCGGCGACACGATCCGCGTCTCCCTCACGCCTGCCCCGAACGGCGACCGGACCGAGGAAGTGCAGGTCGCGCAGCAGATCCTCCAGTCGCTGGGGCTGCGGAGCTTCGTGCCCCAGGTGACGGCCTGCCCCGGGTGCGGACGCACGACCTCGACGTTCTTCCAGGAGATGGCGGCCGACATCCAGCGCTACCTGCGCGAGCAGATGCCGCGCTGGCGCGAGCGCTATGCCGGCGTGGAGGAGTTGCGGGTGGCCGTGATGGGGTGCGTCGTGAACGGGCCCGGCGAGTCGAAGCACGCCAACATCGGCATCTCCCTGCCCGGGACCTTCGAGGAGCCCAAGGCACCGGTCTACGTGGACGGCCGTCTCGTCACGACGCTCAAAGGTGAGACCATCGTCCCGCAGTTCCAGAAGATCCTCGACGACTATGTGGAATCCCACTATGCGAAGACGTGATGCCGCTCTGCTCCTCTGCCTCGTCGCGGCGCAGCCTGCGCTCGCGCAAACACCGAAGCCTGCCGCCCCTCCATCGAACGCCGCGCGTCCTCATCCGGAATTCCTGGTCAACACCGCCTGGCTCGCCGCGCACCTCGCAGCGCCGGACGTGGTGGTGCTGCACGTGGGCCGCACCGACTCGGCGTACCGGGCCGGCCACATTCCGGGCGCGCGGTTCCTGCCGCTGTCGGCCGTCGCGACCACGGTCCGGGGCATTCCGAACGAGTTCCCGCCGCAGGATTCCCTCGCGGCCACGTTCCGCGACCTCGGCGTGGGCGACAGGGCGCGCATCGTGATCTACGGCGACGACCCCGGCCTGTTCGCGGCCCGCGCCTGGGTGGCCCTCGATCTCCTGGGCCAGAGCGGTCGCACCTCGCTATTGGACGGCGGGCTCGCGCGTTGGACGGCGGAGCACCGCCCCACGGAGACGACCCTCCGGATGTCCTCGCTGGAGCCGTTCACGGCGCGCTGGCAGGCGGACCGGGTCGTGACCGCCGCATGGGTGCGCTCGCATCTCGGCGACCGCGGCGTCGTCCTCGTCGACGCCCGCCCTGTCGATCGGTACGCGGGCGGGCACCTGCCGGGCGCGAAGAGCCTCTTCTGGGTGGAGAACCTCGTCTCGCGGGACGATCCGGTCTTGAAGCCGATGCGCACGCTGCACGAGGAGTTGTGGCAGGCCACCGGCGCGGACGCACCGGAGGCGCGCACGGTCGTCACGTATTGCCAGACCGGCATGCAGGCCAGTCACGACTACTTCGTCGCGCGGTACATCGGCTACCCGGACGTAAGGCTCTATGACGGGAGCTTCTCCGAGTGGACGAGCCTCGCGCCGGCCGGCGACTACCCGGTGGAGCGCACCGGACCCTGACCCTGCGCGGCGCTCAGTCGGCGGGTATGGGCTCCGGCGCGTGCCGATCGATCGGCACGCGGAAGGCCAAGCCCCCACCCGCCACGCCGAGGATGGTGGCGGCGATCAGGAACGGATAGGCGGGTCCCAGCAGCTGGAAGGCCGGCGCCGACCACATCGGACCCGCGACCCGGGCGATGCCCCCGAACGCCTGCTGCACGCCCATCGTCTGCCCCAGCTCCTTCGGATCCGACTCGTGCGACACCAACGCCGTCACCGCCGGGAAGAGGAGCGCCGTTCCCACCGGGAAGAGCGTGAGGACCACCGCCATCAGCGGTATCGTGTGCGGCACCGGGAAGAGGAGCATGGCGAGCGCCAGTGAAATTGCGCCGGTCCTGAGCAGTCGCGTCTCGCCGAAGCGGTCCACCAGCGGCCCCAGGAGCAACGCGCGCAGCAGGACGGACAGGAAACCCGTGTAGACGAAGAAGTACCCGATGGTGCGCACGGTGACGCCGAAGCGGTACTGGAGGTACAGGGCGAGCACCGCCGTGAACGAGCCCTGGGCCAGCATCCCCACCGCGTAGATCCAGATCAGCCGCGGCTGCGGCCGCGCGGGGTGCCGCACCACCTCGAGCATGGCCGTGCGGATGTTGCGCCGTGGCCGGCCGCGCGACGCGTGGGATTCCGGCAGGAACGCCCAGGCGAACAGCACGTTGAGCGTGCACAGCCCCGCGGCGAAGAGCCCCGGCGCGGCCGGGCCGAGGTGCGAGGCCAGCGAGCCGATGGCCGGTCCCAGCATCACGCCCGCGTTCGTGGCCGAGGACAGCCATCCGAGGCCCCGGACCCGCTGCGAAGGATCGGTGGCATCCGACACGTAGGCCTGGACCACGCCCGTCGTGCCGCCGCCCGCGCCCTGCACGAGCCGCGAGGCGAACAGCAGCCAGAGGCTGTGCGCGAAGCCGAAGATGACGTACGCGATCGCCGCAGCGGAGAGTCCGATCAGCAGCGTGGGCCGGCGTCCATAGCGGTCCGACACGCGGCCCCACAGCGGGGAGCTGGCCAGCTGCGCGATGGAGAACGACGCCACCAGCGGGCCGACGATCCACGGGCGCCCGCCCAGGCGGAGGGCGTAGAAGGGCAGCAGCGGGAAGATCATCGCAAACCCGAGCATGTCCACGAACGCCGTGGTCATCAGGACCGCGAGGGACTTTCTCACCGGCCCGCCTCCACGGCCCCGGACGCGCCCGCCTTCGCTCCCACACCAAGGGCGATGGCGCTCACGGCCATCAGCACGACGCCGAACGCCGCGGCCACGCCCACGTCGGCGAGGCGCAGGCTCGCGAGGATCTCGATCGCGATGGGGCGCGTGTCGTAGGTGTAGAGCAGGACCGACGTGACGAAGTCGCCGAGCGCCGTGATGAAGGCCAGGCTCGCGCCGGCCGCGATCGCCGGCTTGAGGAGCGGCAGCGTGACGCGGATCAGGCGCCGCCACGGTCCCGCGCCGAGCGACTCCGCCGCCTCCTCGAGCGCCGGATCGAGCTGGCGATACCCCGCGAGCAGCGAGCGGCCGGTCAGCGGCAGGCTGCGCACCAGGTACGCGAGCGGCAGGATGACGGCGGTGCCGACCAGCACCCAGCGTCCGGCCAGCGGCCGGTCCACGCTGAAGAGCGTGGCGAGCCCGATCGCCACGACGGTGCCGGGCACGGCCCACGGGAGCGAGAGCAGCGTCTCGATCGTGCCGCGCAGGGCGACACGCCGCCGGACCGCGAGGTGCGCGGCGAGCAGCGCCACGGCCACCGCCGCGGCCGTCGCGACCGCAGCCATCCAGAGCGAGTTGAGCAGGGGCGTGAGGCGCCCCGCCTCGGAGAAGAGCGCGGCGTAGTTGCCGAGCGACCAGGCGGGCGGGATCGCCTCCGTGGTCCACGTGCCCGGCGGCACCAGCGACACGACGATCAGCGTCAAGTGCGGCAACAGCAGCACGAACGCCAGCGTCCAGCCGAGCGCCGCCGCGGCGCGGCGCGCCCAGGGGTGCTCGATCCGCCGCGCCCGCGGCGCCGTCCCCTTCCCGACCGAGACCAGCAGGCGGTCGCCCTCTTGCTGCCGGACGACGACGAAGCCGATCAGGGCCAGCACGGCCAGCGCCGCGGTCTCCAGCATCGCCGTCGGCAGGTCACCGTTCAGCTTGGTCGCGACGATCTGGGTCGTCATCACGCGGAACGAGCCGCCGAAGACGTACGGGGCGCTGAAGGAGGCGAGCGCGGTCATGAACGTGAGCAGCGCCGCGCCCCAGAGCGACGGGGCGAGGAGCGGCAGGGTGACCTGGCGGAAGGCGCGCCAGGACCCGGCCCCGAGCGACGCCGCCGCCTCGAGCATCGAGGCGTCGACTCTGGCGAGGCCGGCGCGGGTGAAGAGGTAGAAGTAGACGTACATCGAGTACGCGTGCACCAGCAGGATCGCCGCCGGCCCCTGCAGCCGCCACGGATCATGCGACAGATGGAGCAGCGCACGCACGCCGCGCGCGACGAAGCCGCTCTCTCCATAGAGGAAGAGGAAGGCGATGACCCCCACCAGCGGCGGCAGTACCGCCGGAAGCGCCACGAGCGCACCGAGGACCTTCCGGCCCGGGAAGTCGTAGCGCTCGAAGACGAACGCCAGCGGGATCCCGATCGCGGCCGCGAGCGCGACGCTGGCGACCGAGATCCACAGGCTGGCCCAGAGCGCCGCCAGCTCCGAATGCGACGCGAGGAACGCGCCCAGGTCCGCGTGCGTCGCCTCGACGCCCACCAGGAGCAGCGGGTAGACGACCAGCCAGGCGAGCCCCAGCGCCAGGATCAGCCCTGCGAGACTGCCGCGGCGGCGCGCCATCATCCCGTGCCTCCGCGCGCCTGTGCCTCCGCGCCCTCCCAGAACAGCACCCGATCCACCGCGACCCGCACGCGATCGCCGATCCGCGCCGAATCACGGCGCGCCTGCACGTCCAACACGACCCCGCCGCCGGCGTCCACCGTGAAGTACGCCGTGGCGCCGACGAAGCGCCGCTCGATCACGCCGCCCTCCAGCGCCGCGGCACCCGCGCCGCCGGGGAGGAAACGCATGGATTCGGGGCGCACCAGCGCGCGGGTGCCCGGCCGGCCGCCGACCCACTCCCCCGGGAGCGTCGCCGTGCGGCCCACGAAGCCCGCGACGAACGCCGTCTGCGGCTTGTCGTACAGATCGTCCGCCGTGCCCAGCTGCTCGAGCCGCCCCGCGTGCAGGACGGCGATCCGATCGCCGAGATCGAACGCCTCCTCCTGCTCGTGGGTCACGAAGACCGTCGTGATCCCGACCTGCTTGATCGCGCGCCGCAGCTCGCGCCGCGTGCGTTCGCGCAGCGAGGGGTCCAGGTTCGAGAGCGGCTCGTCGAGGAGCAGCACCCGCGGCTCCGGCGCCAGCGACCGCGCCAGCGCGACCCGCTGCTGCTGCCCCCCCGACAGCGCCGCCACCGGCCGCCGCTCGTAGCCCGCGAGGTCCACCATCGCCAGCACCTCGCGCACCCGCTGCGCCGCCGCCGCGCCGCCCAGCTTGAGGCCGAACGCGACGTTCTCGCCGACGTCCAGGTGCGGAAAGAGCGCGTAGTGCTGGAACACCATCCCGAAGCGCCGGGCCGCCGGCGCCGCCGCCGTGACGTCCTCGCCGTCCACGACGATCGAGCCGGCATCCAGCGTCTCGAACCCCGCCAGGAGCCGCAGCGTCGTCGTCTTCCCGCTCCCGCTCGGCCCGAGCAGTGCCAGGATCTCCCCCCGCGCCACGTCCAGTGTGAGGTCGGCGACGGCGGTCTGGCCCTGGAAGGCCTTGGTCAGCGCCCGGACGTACAGGTAGCTCACGTCACCCATCACTCGCCGCGGTTTCCCCTGTCACACCTTCACTGCTCACCCGTCCCCCTGACGTGCTTGTCCCAATACTCCATCCACCCGACGCCACGCGCCTCCACCGTGTCCCAGTTCAGCGGCTCGGCCCTGAGGTGGGCCTCGACCGGACCCATCCACGCCGGCATCGAATCCCGCGGCAGCTCGATCCCCGCGGCCGGCAGCCGGAACCCGACGCGCGCGGCCAGGAGCTCGATCTCGGGCGTGCGCACCCAGCGGATGAACTCGCGGGCGATGTCCGCGTGGCGTGCCCCGCGCACCACCGCGATCGCGTCGTCGATGACCGGCGTGCCGGACGTGGGAAAGAGGAATCCGAGCTTCCGCCCTTCGTTCTGCAGCAGCAGCATGTCCGGCAGGTCCCAGAGCGAGATCAACCCCTCCTGCCGCTCGAGCTTGGTGTGGAGCAGCGCGGGCGTAAGGACGTATTCCTTGGTCTGGGCGTCGAGGCGGCGCAGCCACGCCATGCCCTGGGCGGTGTCGCCGGTGCGCTGGAGGCTCCGCATGACGATCATCTCGAAGATGGCCCGCATCGTCCCGCTGGCGAGCGGGTCGCGGAGCAGGAGTTTGCCGTGCCACCTCGGCAGCAGCACGTCGTCCCAGTCGTGCGGCGCCTCCGCGTCCGTCAGCGCCCCGCTGCTGTACTCGATCACCGCCGGCGTGCGGTACACGGAGACGTAGAGCGGGCCGCCGGGCGCCACGGGCTCGAGGAGCGAGTCCCGTGCGCCGCGGGCGAACAGGGGCGAGGGGGCGCCGAACCAGAGGTCGGCCTGCGGGTTCGCGCGCTCCGATCGCAGCCGGTCGAGGACCTCCTGCGATCCCATGTCCATCCACCGCACGTCCACGTTCGGGTGCAGTGCCTCGAACCGCTGCTCGAGGACGCTCAGCAGCTCGCGGCCGTGGGGAGAATAGATGACGAGAGGGGTCTTGCCGCTCGAACAGGCGCACAGGAGACCAGTCACCAGGAGTGCCGAGACGCGCAGACGCGCAGTGATACGCAGTGTCCACTGGGCAGCCTTATTGGATGGGCGTCCCGGCACCGGCACGGTCACGGCTGCGAACTTGTCACTGGACACCACTGCGCGTCTGACGCGTCTCCACACTACTGATACCTGTTCACGGGACGTCACTGGGTCGCAGGGCCAGCAGATTGGCGAACAGCCGGTACGCCCCCGTCACGGCCGCCGGCAGCTGCCGGAAGAAGGCGAGCCCCGTGTAGACGTAGAGGCCGCGGCCGAGGTGCGCGACCAGCAGGCCGCCGCGGAGCCGCTCTCCCGCGTCGCCCGTCTCCAGCATCGGCTCGTAGGCGGCATCCCAGGTGTGGGCGAAGTAGAGCCCCCGCTCCTGCACCCAGCCGTCCCAGTCGCCGGCGCCGATGGCGTTCGGCCTCCTGAACAGCGCGCTGGACGGCTCGAGTACGCTCACGGGCGCCGTCTCGTCCGTCACGCGGTCGTGCGGACTGGCGATGGTGAGCGGGAACGGTGCATAGCCGCCACGGACGAACGCGTACTGCTGGTACTGCACGATGAGGCGCCCGCCCGCTCGCGCGTAGTCGAGCAGGCGGCCGTTGGAGGTGACGAGCGCGGGGGTCGTCTCGTAGGCGCGGCTGCCGACGACGATCACGTCGAAGCGCGACAGGTCGCCCTTCTCGATGTCGTCGTTGGAGAGGAGCACCACCGGGACGCCGACCGCCTGGAGCGCTTCCGGCACGAGATCGGCGGCGCCCCGCACGTACCCGACCCGCGTCAGACGGGGCAGCGCCAGGTCCGCCAGCTCGATGCGCAGGGCGGCCTCCCGCACGTACGCGGCCGGCCGGATGTGCGGATAGTCCACCAGCTCGCTCGCGCGATCGAAGCTCCGGCTGCCCACGCTCGCCACGGCGCGGACGACGTATCGGCCCGGGCGGACGTCGCGCGGGGGCCGGATCGTGAACGTGAAGCTCTTGTGCGTGTCCTCGCCGTCGAGCGTGAAGCTCTGCGCATCCGACGCGGTCCACGTCGCCGGCAGGTCGAGGCGCAGCACTCCCTCAGCGTGCCCGCTCCGGCCGTTGGTGAGGGTAACCGTCACCGTCCGCTCGCCGTCCGCCGCGACCGGCCACACCATCATCGCCGGGGCAAGCTCGACACTGACCGCGGGGACGACGAACAGCGGGCGCCGGACCTCGCCCAGCGCCTCGTCGTCGTGCCGCCACACCACTTCGCGCCTGAGCGTGACGCTCATGCCGGCGATCGTCGTCTCGACCCGCACAAACAGCGCCGGCGGCTGCAACGGCTCGCCCTTCAGGCTGTCGGGGACGCCGGACCAGTCGTACAGCGCCCCCTGGAGCGGCCGCTCGAGGAAATAGGGCTGGCTGAGCGCCGCATCCGCCGGCACGCTCACCGTGAACATCCGCGTGGCGACGCTCCGCGCGGACGCCGAGAAGGGCCCGCCGCGTTCGGCGGGCGGCGCCGCTGTGCGCGCAGGCCCTACGTCCCACCCGGACGGCGCGTCCACCGCCACGGTGTCCAGCGGCGCATTCCCGTTCGCCCCCCAGAGGTAGGCGAACACGTTCAGCGGCTCGCCCGGCACGGCGTGCGCGTCGCCCGCGACGGCGTCCGCGACCACGCCCGCGGCGCTCGCGAGCGCCTCCTCGAGCAGCGGCTCCTTGGCCGCCCGGAAGGCGGGCGGAGCCGACGCGCGCAGCTCGGTCAGCGCCGCGGCGAGCAGCGGAACGATCCGGGCCGGAGCGCGCGGCGTGAGGGTCTCGCGGGCCGAATCCACCAGCGCCGCGTAGCGCGCGAGCGACGGCGCCAGCGCGGTGTCGATCCCCGCGAAGAGGCTCGCGCCGCCCGCGCCGGTGAAGTCCTCGATCAACGCCAGCCGCGAGGTGGACGCCCCGATGTCCTGGAGCCGCCCCATCTCCTGCGAGCGGTGCATGCTCCGGCTCGCCATCGCGAGCTGGTGGTACGACTCCCCGGCCTCGGGATCGAGCGCGCCCGAGTTGAGGGTCACGGTCGTCCCCGTCGTGTCGAACCGCCCCTCGCGGTACAGCTTGCGCGGCCCCCACGTCGAATCGCGCAGCAGGTCGAAGGCCTCGCGGGCCAGCACCCCCGCCTCCTGGTGCTGCCCGTGCCCGTCCCGCGGCGTGCCCGAGAAGATCGAGACGATCACCTGCGGCCGGAACCGGCGGATCACCCGCAGCACGTCCGCGAGCACGGTGTCGCGCGGCCAGAAGCGCAGCGTCTCGTCCAGCGTCTTGGAGAAGCCGAAGTCGAAGGCACGCGTGAAGTACTGGTGCGCGCCGTCCACCCCCCGCGCCGCCAGCAGCTCCTCCGTCCGGAGCAGTCCCAGGCCCTCGCCCAGCTCGGAGCCGATGAGGTTCTGCCCGCCTTCGCCCCGCGACAGCGAGAGGTACGCCGCGTCCACGCCCATCCCGCGGGAGAGCAGCGTCAGCAGCTCGGTGTCCTCGTCGTCGGGATGCGCGCCGATCACGAGGACGCGCTTGTTCTGATCGAGCCCGCGCAGCGCGCGGTCGAGGGCGGCGATGCCGCCGGTGCCGGCGGGGGCCAGCGGCTGAGCCGCGGCCGCGAGGGGGGCGGCGGCCAGGACGGCGACGAGCCCAAGACGGGACAGCACCGATTCGATATTGGCCATGTGAAGCGAACAAGCTAACCTGGCGGCGGCTCTTCCGCTCGGGGCCCGCCGGTGGCAACATCTCCCTGCCAATCCGGGTACCGGCAGTGCACGTACCTCGTCGCGGAGGCTGGGATGGAAGCGGTCAACAGGCATAGCGTTCGCATCGGCGCGCTGTGGGGCGGCGTCGTGTTCTTCGTGTGGAGCATGCTGGTGGAGTTCGGCGGCGCCTACGCCATCGTCGGGAAAGCGCGCATGGACATCGCCATGAACGCCGGCTGGTTCCTCAAGGAGCCGCGCGTCCCGACCTGGCTCTTCTTCGTCGTCTGGATCGTGTGTCTCTTCGCGATCTCCTACGGCCTGGCGTGGATCTACGCCGCGATGCGGGCCACCGCCGGCCCGGGCCCGAAGACGGCCGCGCTGCTCGGTCTGATCGTCGGATTCGCCGCCGGCGTCCCGATGGAGTTCGCCCACGCGGCCTTCCAGCCGCTGACCGGGCGCTACGCCATCGTGTGGATGCTCGAGATGCTCGGCGGATGCGTGCTCGCGGCCCTGACGGCCGGCAAGCTGTACAAGGACGCGCCCGCGCAGAGCTGAGCGCAGGATGACGACCGCACCGGCGCCCCTCGCGTCCTGGCGGGGGGAGTTCCCCATCCTGGAGACCACGACCTACCTGATCTCCAACTCCCTGGGCGCGATGCCGCGCGGGACCGCATCCGGCCTGGCCCAGTACGCGCAGACCTGGGCGCAGCGCGGCGTGCGGGCGTGGGAGGAGGGATGGTGGGAGATGCCGGGCGCCGTGGGCGACATGGTGGCCGGCATCATCGGCGCACCCAGGGGCTCGGTCACGATGCAGCAGAACGTGACGCAGGCGGAGGCGGTCGTGCTGTCCTGCTTCGAGCCCAAGGGCCGCCGGAACCGCATCGTCTGCGAGGACGGGAACTTCCCCTCGATCCAGTACCTCTACGGCGCGCAGCCCGGGCTCGAGCTGGTGCCCGTGCCCGTCGAGCAGGTGGCGGACGCGATCGACGACCGGACGCTGCTCGTGCCGATCTCGCACGTGCTCTTCAAGAGCAGCCTGGTGCAGGACGCCGCGGCCATCGTCGAGAAGGCCCATCGCTGCGGCGCGCACGTGGTGCTCGACGTCTACCAGTCGGCCGGCGTGCTGCCGCTCGACGTGACGAAGCTGGCGGTGGACTTCGCGGTCGGCGGGTGCCTGAAGTGGCTGTGCGGCGGACCCGGCAACGGCTTTCTCTACGTCCGGCCGGACCTGGCGCACCTCGAGCCCAGGCTGACGGGCTGGCTGGCGCACGCGGATCCCTTCGCGTTCGAGCCGCCGCCGCAGCGGTACGCCGAGGGGGCGTACCGGTTCCTCGGCGGCACGCCCTCCATTCCCAGCCTCTACGCGGCGATCGAGGGGCTGCGGATCGTGCGGGAGGTGGGCGTCGAGCGGATCCGGCAGCACTCGCTGCGGCTCACCGAGCGGCTCCTGGCGCGCATCGACGAGCACGGGTTCCCGAGCATCACGCCGCGCGATGCGGCGCGGCGAGGCGGCACGGTCGCCGTGAACCCGCCGGACGCCCAGGGCATCTCCCGCCGCCTGCTCGAGCGCGACTTCCTGATCGACTACCGACCCGAAGCCGGGATCCGCATCTCACCGCACTTCTACAACACGGAAGAGGAGTGCGACGCGGTCGTGGCGGAGATCGCCGCGCTCGCCGGCGGCCGCCCCGGCCTGCGCAGTACGCGCCACGACTAAGACAGTTGCGAGTTGCGAGTTGTGAGTCGCGAGTTGCGAGGGGGAGCATCCTTCGCGGCTTCCGGGCCGCCGGCGTGACGCCGTGAGCCGCGACCCCGTCGCGCTGGAGGCCGGTCTCACCCGGGAGCTGTCGCGCCGTCAGCTCACGATGATCGCCATCGGCGGGGCGATCGGCACCGGCCTCTTCCTGGGCAGCGGCATCTCGATCGCGTTGGCCGGTCCCGCCGTCATCGTCTCCTACCTGATCGGCGCCGTCGTCGCGTTCCTGATGACGCTGGCCCTCGGCCAGATGACGGTCCGCCATCCCACCGCGGGGTCGTTCGGCGTGCACGCGGAGATCTACCAGGGGCCGTGGGCCGGCTACACGGTGCGGTGGAGCTACTGGCTCGCGCAGACCATCGCGGTCGGCGAGGAGGTCATCGCCTCCGGCATCTACGCGCGCCTCTGGTTCCCGGACGTGCCGCTGTGGGTGTTCGTCGCGCTGTTCTCGGCCGCGATCGTCGCGGTCAACGCCATGCACGTCGGGGCGTTCGGGGCGTTCGAGTACTGGTTCGCGATGATCAAGGTCGTGGCCATCGTCCTCTTCATCCTCTTCGGCGCCGCCGTGCTGGCCGGCTTCCGCCACGTCGCCGTGCCGGGGGCCGCCGGCTACGTGCCGTTCGCGCCGAACGGCGCCGTGGGCGTCTGGCTGGCCGTGGTGATGGCGATGTTCAGCTACCTCGGCACCGAGATCGTCGCCGTCACGAGCGGCGAGGCGAAGGACCCGGAGCGGGCCGTGCCCCGCGCGCTGAAGGCGACGATCGCGCGACTGATTCTCTTCTACGTCGCGTCGATGGCGCTGCTGATGGGACTGGTGCCGTGGCGCCAGATCGGTCTGGCGAAGAGCCCCTTCGTCCAGGTGTTCGAGATGGCCGGGATCCCGGGCGCCGCCGGGATCATGAACCTCGTGGTGCTGACCGCGGCGCTGTCGAGCATCAACGCCGACCTCTACCTGACCACCCGGATGCTCTTCTCGCTCGCGCGCGGCGGCCACGCCCCCGCGGCGTTCGGGCGCCTGTCGCGCCGGGGCACGCCGCTCAACGCCCTGGCGGCGTGCACGGGCGGGATGGCGCTGGCGGTGGTCGCGGCGAAGATCATGCCGCAGCACGCGTTCGTCGTGCTGGTGGGGATCGCGATCTTCGGCGGGCTCTACGCCTGGGCGCAGATCTTCCTGACGCACCTGTTCTTCCTCAGGAAGACGCACGGACGCACAGACGCACGGACGCACGGGCTCCGTTGGCGCTACGTTGGGTCGTCGGTCGGGCTCGCCTTCATGGTCGCCATCATGATCACGACCTGGTGGGTCCCGGGTTTTCGCGTCACCTTGCTGTGCGGGATTCCCTGGCTGCTGTTCCTGACCGTGGTCCGGAGGGCGTCGCCATCTCCTTCGTAACCGGCCTCGTCTGCGTGATGTGCGGCGCCGAATACCCGGCGGGCCCCCGCGCGCCGATGACCTGCCCCCGCTGCGGGATCACCGGCATCCTCGACGTGCAGTACGACTACCGCGCGGTGGCGCGGCGCCTCACGCGGCGCGCGCTCGCGCGGAGGACCGACTTCTCCGAGTGGCGCTACCGCGAGCTGCTGCCGCTGGGCGCCCGCGCCCACCTCCCTGCCCTCGCCGTGGGCTGGTCGCCGCTCGAGCCGGCGCCCGCCCTGGCGCGCCACCTCGGGCTCGGCTCCCTCCTCCTCAAGGACGACGGGCGCAACCCCTCGGCGTCGCTCAAGGACCGCGCCTCGGCGGTGGGCGCCGTCAAGGCGCTCGAGGCGCGCAAGCACACCATCGCGTGCGCCTCCACAGGGAACGCCGCCTCGTCGCTGGCCTGCATGGCCGCGTCGCTGGGGCTCCAGGCGATCATCTTCGTGCCGGAGCGCGCGCCGGAGCCGAAGCTCGCGCAACTCCTGACGTTCGGCGCGACGGTGCTGCGCGTGCGCGGCAGCTACGACCAGACGTGGGATATCTGCCAGCGGTCGTGCGAGCGATGGGGCTGGTACAACCGGAACGCCGCGGTGAATCCGTTCCTCGTCGAGGGCAAGAAGACCGTCAGCCTCGAGATCTGCGAGCAGGCGGAGTGGCGGCTCCCGGAGTGGGTGGCGGTGTCGGTCGGCGACGGCTGCACCATCGCCGGCACCTGGAAGGGGTTCCGCGAGATGCGCACGCTGGGCCTGATCCGGCGCGCGCCGAAGCTGCTGGGCGTCCAGGCCGCGGGCGCGGCGCCGGTCACCGAGGCCTTCCGGAGCGGCGCGGCGCTGCGGCCGGTGGAGCCGCACACGATGGCGGACAGCATCGCCGTCGGCGTGCCGCGCAACTGGAAGAAGGCGGTGGACGCCGTGCGCGAGTCCGGGGGCACGATGCTGAACGTCGGCGACGACGAGATCCAGGAAGCGATGCGCGTGACCGGACGCCTGGCCGGCGTCTTCGCCGAGCCGGCGGCGGCAGCGGCCGTGGCGGGGCTCGCCCGCGCGGCGCGCGAGGGAGTCATACCGCGGCGCGCCGCGACGCTCGCCGTGATCACGGGCAATGGGCTCAAGGACACCCGGGCGGCGCTCGACGCCGCGCCGAAACCGATGGACATCCCGCCGGACCTCGCGGCCGTCGAGGCGGCGCTCGCTCCGTGACCGCGCGCACGCCCCGCCAGCGGTCGCTCCTGATCCGCGACATCCATCTCCTCGTGACGATGGACGGCGGAGACCGCCGGCTCCGCGGCGGCTACCTGTACGCCGAGGACGGGGAGATCAAGCGCATCGGCACGCAGGTGCCGCGGGGACTGCGGGCGGACCGGACGATCCGGGCGCCGTTCGCGGTGGCGCTGCCGGGCCTCGTGAACACGCACCACCATCTCTGCCAGACGCTCACGCGCGCGCACCCCAGGGCCGCCAACGCGGAGCTGTTCGACTGGCTCACCACCCTCTATCCCGTGTGGGCGCGCCTGGACGAGGAGGCGGTCCACGTCGCGGCGCTGGTCGGGATGGCGGAGCTGATGCTGTCCGGCTGCACCACCACGTCGGACCACCACTACCTGTTCCCGCGCGGCGAGACGAAGCTGATCGACGCGGAGATCGCGGCGGCCCGGGAGATCGGCATCCGGTTCGTCGCGACGCGCGGGAGCATGAGCCTCGGCCGGAAGGACGGTGGCCTGCCCCCCGACTCGGTCGTGCAGGACGAGGAGACGATCCTCGCCGACTCGGAGCGGGTGATCCGCCGCTACCACGACCCCAAGCCGGGTGCGATGCTGCAGGTCGCGCTGGCGCCCTGCTCGCCCTTCTCCGTGTCGGAGCGGCTGATGCGCGAGACGGCCGCGCTGGCGGAGCGTCACGGCGTGCGCCTGCACACCCACCTCGCCGAGACGAAGGACGAGGAGACCTACTGCCTGCGGCGGTTCGGCCGCCGTCCCGTCGAGTTCCTCGCCGACAACGGCTGGCTGGACGACCGGGTGTGGGTGGCGCACGGGATCCATTTCAACCGCTCCGAGATCCGGCGGCTGGGCCGCGCGCGGATCGGCGTCGCGCACTGCCCGACGTCGAACATGCGGCTCGGCTCCGGGATCGCGCCGGTGCACGCGCTCGCCGCCGCGGGCTGTGCGGTCGGGCTCGGCGTGGACGGCAGCGCGTCGAATGACGGCTCGCACCTGCTGGCGGAGGCGCGGCAGGCGCTGCTGCTCGGGCGCGTCGCGCGGGGCGCGGATGCGGTGAAGGTGGAGGAGGCGCTCGCGATGGCGACGGCGGGCGGCGCCGCCTGCCTCGGCCGCCGGGACATCGGTGCGCTCGAGCCGGGCAGGCGCGCCGACGTGGCGCTGTTCGATCTCAGGGACGTGGGCTACAGCGGCGCGGGCGATCCGCTGCTCGGCCTGTTGCTCTGCGCGCCGACGCGCGTCCACACCCTGATCGTGGACGGCCGCCCGGTGGTCGAGGACGGCGTCCTCCGCACGATCGCCCTGGAGCGGGTGGTCGCCCGCCACGGCCGCATCGCGGCGCGGCTGCTCAGGTGAGGCGGACCGTTCAGTTCACGGCCCTGAGTAACGAGCCTGCTCATTGGCCTTGAGGCGGCTGCCATAGCTCGACCTTGTTTCCCTCGGGATCAATGACCCAGGCGAACTTCCCATACTCGGATTCGTCGATCTTCTCGAGCACATTGCAGCCTTCTTCCTTCAAGGCCTTGACCAAGGCGTGGAGGTCTTCCACTCGGTAGTTGACCATGAAGGGAGCAGAGCTCGGAGCAAAGTGATTACTTTCTTGCGGATCGATTGACCAGGCAGTTGTGCCTGCAACCGGCTTGCCCTCGGCGTCGGTCCAATCGAAGGCAGCTCCGCCCCAGGCTTGGACATCGATTCCCAAGTGCCGCTTGTACCAAGCCTGCAGTGATGGAGCGTCTTTGGCCTTGAAGAAGATGCCGCCGATGCCAGTGACTCGCTTCATGTGACCTCCGATGCGCGGTGGTGGTGAGAGGGATGTTCCCTGTGCGGCCTTGTATATCGACTCTTCCCTAAACTGCGATCAGATTTCGGCGGGCGATAGCCCGTGCAGCCTCAGGTCTGCGAGACCGTTCGTTAGCCGGGGCGTCGCCCGCCGTTCTCGCTCGTCGGAA
>Ga0187849_1002230_pt1 | contig 18947 bp, 23 predicted proteins | sample June2016WEW_4_10_2_FD_132412 | JGI IMG/M metagenome (GOLD analysis project Ga0187849, IMG submission 132412) | Peatland microbial communities from SPRUCE experiment site at the Marcell Experimental Forest, Minnesota, USA - June2016WEW_4_100 | ecosystem: Environmental > Terrestrial > Soil >...
CAACTACAAGCCATAGCATTTCTAGATCTTTCGTATCAAGCTTTTTTGCAGATTCCAGATATTCCAAAGTATCTTTGTGGTCGTTAAAATCAGCGGTAACTACAGCTACTTTTGTCATACTTCTTTTAATATATCGTGGTATATATCCGCACGAACCTTATTCCCTGTCAAACTAAAAATTAACCATCTTTCAGCAACCCCCAGCCAAATAATAGGTTTCATAATAAAATCGTCATCCGGATAGTACCTTTTAAGATAATATCTTAGCCCCTGGATTTCTCGGGTTAGTGGCTTTCTTACATCAAAACCCGAACTGGCTTTGTCCAAGTGGGTAATTTCAAATGAAGGCGTATACCAAACTTCTAACTTTTTATCATTGATTCTCCTACACCATTCAATTTCCTCCATATACATAAAGAAATTTTCATCAAAACCTTTGGTCTTCTCAATCACCACACTTCTCATAAATAAAAATGCTCCCATAACCCAGCCGACTTTACGGTCTTTTGCAAAAAATTCTTTATTCTTGGGGTGAACAGGACTAACGGAGAACCTATCCAAACCCAGCATCCAGAGAGTTGTATTTAAGGGATCCGGCAAATAACCGGCCGAAGGCTGCATCCTTCCGTCTCCAAATTTCAGCTTGCACCCAAGAACTTCACAGGTACTATGATTTTCCATAAATTCGACGGCTTTGGATAAAGTTTCTGGAGCAACCAATGCATCTGTATTAAGAAACAGATAATATTTTGTTTTTGTATCTGAAGCTTTAATACCTAAATTATTCCCTTTGGCAAACCCTGTATTCTCTTTAGGTTCCAAAAGTTTCACCCAAGAATATTTTTTCTTGATAACGGCCGCTGTTCCATCGGTTCCGTTTTCAATAACAATTGTCTGAACCTGTTTTTTCAAATAGTCTATACTTTTCTTCAGTTTATCCAGACATTCGCAAGTCAAATCTTTAGTGTTATAAGTGCAGATAATTATGGATATTTCGGGAGGCTTGGTATTAGGCATAATTCATTCCTTTTTCGATTTTCCACAACCGATATTTTTCCAGAATAGAAATTCCCAGTCTAACGATAATCATAATGGGCGCCGGCCCCAGTTCCTTCCAATGTTTGTTGGTAAATATCCTCATTGCTCTTGCAGCTGACCGCGCCGATTTTATCTTTGTCTCTTTAGCAACTACTACTTTTGATGTGGACCATAGACCTGATGATGAACCTTTATAATGCATCATTATTTCCGAAGGTTCGTACCAAATCTTAAAACCCGCCTTTTTAATTCTGTAACAAAGTTCTATGTCCTCTCCGTTCCACCAGTAATCTTCATCCCACCAATTAACTTTATCTAGTACTTTTCTTTTAATCATTAGGAATGTACCGGAAATGCAGTCAACAAAACTACCTTTATTTATATCCAAATATGTGGCTGCGTAACCCGCAAAGACTGGAGATTCGGGAAATAACTTAGAAAGCCGGGTCCAATAGCAAAAGGTGTTCCAGACTGTAGGAAGCCCTCTGTGACAAGAGTAATCCAGTTTGCCGTTAGGGAGCATTACCTTGCAGGTGATCGCTCCGAGCTCGGAACGGCTTGCCAAAATTTCAAGACACTTTTTAATGGCATTGTCCTTTACTTCCGTGTCCGGATTCAAGAAAAGTACAACCTCCCCTTTTGTAATTTTCCTGGCTAAATTATTACCCGCCGCAAAGCCAGTATTGGTGTCGCTTGTAACTACATCTACTTTAGGAAAATTCTTCCTAACCATGGCCACACTTCCGTCCGAAGAAGCATTATCAACAACTATCACCTGAAGACCCGGCTCTTTGTAGGTATTATAAACCGCCTGAATCGCTTTTTTGAGCAATTTCTCAACGTTATAGGAGAGAATTATTACCGTCAGGGTCATATGAGCGTATTATACCGCCCTACGAGTAAGCTTATCTACTATCTCTCTCCAGGAGCTAAATTTAATTCCCAGCCGCCTTTCGGTATTTTCAACTTTCAATCCCCCGTATTTCGGGTACCTGACGGGGTTATCCACACCTTTAAGAAAATCGTCGATACTAACCCCCTTGACCGCATTTTTCTTTCCCCGTGCCTTTTCAATCATATAAGATACAAGTTCAAACGGGGTTGAAGTATCGCGGGAGCCGGCATGGAATATTCCATTGAAGCCGCCGTCAATTATTTTTTCCAAAGCAATGGCCACTTCATCCACAAATGCAATTGAGACCTGTTGGTCGGTAAACATCGGGTAAAGTTTACCTTCATCGTATAAAGAGAGCGGTTTTCTTAAATAATCCAGTTTCAAATCGTATTTAACACTTACCGGATAAATTAATCTTAAAATTGTAGCGTCTTTTCCGAATTTTTTAAGTACTTCCTTCTCTCCAAGATTTTTTGTATATCCATACCAAGTCAATTCACTCTCTTTATAAATGCTCGGGTGGTTTTCCTCGTAAGGTCCCGGGTCTTTCCCGGAACCCGGAAAAATCATATCCGTGGAAATTTGAATAAAATGGCAACCGGCAGGGACTGCCTCTATCAAATTCTCAACTCCTATGACATTTATCTTGTAACAATCTCCATTTTTATCGCCTCTCTGTTTTTCGGCCTCACCAACATTTGTGTAGGCGGCAAAGTTGACTATTGCATCAGGATTTGCACTTTTTACCGTTTCGGTAACATCTTTTTTATTTGTAAGATCAAATTGGGGATACTCCGGAGTTATAAAATCATACTTATCTTTATAAAGTTCAATAAATTTGGAACCTACCAGGCCTGAAGCCCCTGTGACAAGTACTTTTATCATCTATCTATGAATTTATCAGGAAACACATCCCTTAATCTAGGGTTATTTCTATCCCGAGTTGAAATAATGGGTTTTTTAACCGGCCACTCAATTGCCAAATCGGGATCGTTCCATGCAATGGCAGTTGTATCATGGCCATCATAATAAGCATCCACCAAATAAAAATATTCCACATCCTTTTTGCCTGTCACACATATTGAGTTGGCAACTCCCTTCGGAATAAATAAAGCTTTATGGCTTTTTTCGTCAAAATTTAAAGTTTCCACTTTTCCAAAAGTGGGAGATTCCGGCCGAATATCAACTAAAGCGGAAAACATTTTTCCGGTTACGGGATAAACCAGCTTATTCCATCCTTCGGCATGCAAAGCCCTAATTACTCCCGGATGGGATTTGGCATGATTCCACTGCTTAACATTGAACTTAAATTTATTGACCTTATCCAATGTATTCAACCTGACATTCTCCCTGAAAAAACCTCTTTCATCCTCAAAGGTAGGCATTTCGATAACCAGAAGGCCCGGAATTGACGTTTCCTTTATATATTCCGTAAACTTTTCCGCCTGAACATCCTCCGCAATACCTCTATAGAATTTTTCCGATTCCTCTTTAATCGGCCTCCACCACGCCTCATTTTCTTTATACCATTTAACCGTTTCGGCCAATTTAGCTTCAAAATCACGCGAAGGTTCCCAGCCGAGTTCTTTTTTAATCTTTGAATAATCAATGGAATAGCGTCTATCGTGGCCCGGTCTATCCTTAACAAACTCTATATAGGATTCATCCCTGCCGAAAAGCTTCAAAAGCATCTTTGCAACCGTCAAGTTATTAATTTTATCGTTACCTCCACCAGCTAAATAAGTTTCGCCGCTTGCTCCTTTATGTAAAACCAAATCAATTGCCCTCACATGGTCCTCAACAAATATCCAGTCACGGACGTATTTTCCGTCACCATAAATCGGAACTTTCTTTCCGTCAATTAAGTTCGTTATGGCACGGGAAATGAATTTTTCGGTATCTTGATACGGCCCAAAGTTATTAGAAGTATTGGTAATAGTTATATTCATCCCGTAAGTCGAGTGGTAAGCGCGGACTAAGTGGTCCGAGGCTGCCTTACTGGCAGAATACGGACTTCTGGGATCGTACGGAGTTTTTTCGGAAAACTTTTCGCGACCGTTTAATGAAAGCTCTCCAAAAACTTCGTCCGTCGAAATATGATGAAACCTCTCGATTTTGTTCTTAAGACAAGCGTCCAAGAGATTCTGGGTTCCCACTACGTTTGTTAACACAAAGTTTTCCGGATTTTTGATTGACCTGTCTACGTGGGTTTCGGCGGCAAAGTTAACAACGTGCGTAATCTTATTTTCCTTTATAACTGCGTTAACCCTATCCCCGTCGGCAATATCACCTTGAACAAACTTATAATTTGGGTTTAGTTCCACATCTTTCAAACTTGAAGGGTGTCCTGCATAGGTAAGTTTGTCGTAATTAACGACAAAATAGTCCGGGTATTTATTCAAAATATAGCGTATGAAGTTGGAACCTATAAAACCGGCTCCTCCTGTAACCAGAAGTCTCATTCAAGATTCACCCCTTTCCTCATAGCCCAATACAAATTGGTCTTTAAAAGTGAGGCGGGAGTACCGGCATCTGACCAAAAACCTTTAAGTTCTGCCCAATCGAGTTTTCCCCGCTTCAAGTATTCATTATTAATATCGGTTACCTCAAGTTGTCCTCTATCTGAAGGTTTAAGAGTCTCAATAATATCAAAGACATTATTGTCATAGATATATAAACCTGTAACGGCAAAGTCGCTCTTAGGCTCTTTGGGTTTTTCCTCAATCGCAAGAATTTTTCTTTTTACGTCGCTTTTCGGACGGGAAAAAACGGGGACTCCGAATCTTTCCGGATCGGCAACTTTCTTCAAAAATATGAAAGCTCCATCCTTGAATGATTTAACTGGTTCACTTATATCGGTATCCGTGGTGTTATCACCTAAAATTACGGTTACAGCGCCTCCTTTTGCAAAATCACGGGCAAGCCCCAAGGCATCCGCAATTCCGCCGTCAGGTTTCTCCTGAAATGCATATTCAATGTGTGTTATGCCAAAATCGGCTCCATTCTTAATTACACTCAAAAAATCCCCTGCGTGGGGACCACCTGTAACTATCAATATTTCTGTAATACCAGCATTAACCAATGTTTGAATAGGATAATAGACCATTGGTTGGTCAAAAACCGGCAATAAGTGTTTATTTGTAGCGTGAGTCAGAGGATAAAGTCTCGTCCCCAATCCACCCGCTAATATAACTCCTTTCATAATTTCTTGAATCTCGAGCAGGGTAATATAGCATGAAGTAAGAATATAGTCAAGACTTATAGTATATAGACTATAAGTCATATTGTGTTGTGTAGTACATGCCCTCGGGGTAAATTCTGATCTTTCGATCAAAATCTATTGTTCCCCGAGGGCCTGGTTTTGCGCCAACTGTCGCTTCCAATTGACCAAGCTTAATGGTCAAAGGCCGCATTCGCGGGCGCGCTGGTTTTCTTCCGGCTGTTTCTCGTTCTTACTCTACCAGACCGTTGTAGTGCGGTTCACGCATCTGGTGATATATCTGGTCGGCCATTTCTGCAGGCATATGTTGCAATGCCTTCAAAAATACCGCTTGGCCCAAGCTGTCCGGTGACTGAACGTAGTTGAAAACGTCCATCATCGAATCGGCCTTTTGAGGCGACCATGGAGCATGCACGTAGTGCTGAGCGATCATGTTTCCACCCAAGCGTGCAGGGTTCGCATAGCCGCGACCAACTTCGACCACCGTTCGCTTGATTGCCTGAATTACATTATCCAGGCTTGAACGGATAGCCCGCCAGACTTTTTGGACCGTAGTCTCATCGAGGAATGCATTTTCTTTTTCGACCTCGACAAGCCAACGCCCATAGGGAGCCTTGCGGAAGATCAGAACCACATCTCCAACTTTATTGCGGCCCTGATCGTGCTCAAAGCTCATCGGCTTCCAGAAACGGAAGGTTTTACCCTCCGCATTCAAAGCTTCATCCTCAACCAAGGTCGTGTGGAAATGCTTTCCACTCACCCGTGCGAGAACAAAGTTATCCGCGATCAGCTCACCAGTCTCTCCCTGCTTGGGATTGACCAGTTTGATTTGCCAATCACATCCGGGCTTTCCAAACCGGACTATTGTGTCCATCCAGCACCTCCTAGCAAACAGGACAGTTGATGTGACAACCGGAATAAACCAGGGCTATAGGCTAGCAAAAAATGCAGCAGAAGTCAACTTAAGTATGTTTGTCGGCAACAGATGAAGCTCCCCAGCTTTCGGGTTTGGTTTTGGCCTTGAAGCCGTTTCCCTGAACCATACCGGTAACCTCCTTAATCATGTCTCGGGTTGGGCCCATTGGACCCACATCTATGTGAATTTCAAAGTCGTATCTGGCAGCAGAAATAGCCTCTCTAAGCATGGGGACAAGCTCTTTAGCTGTATCAAGCGACATCTGGGTCTCCTTGTATATCTTGTCCCGCAGGACGGGTGCCATATTCAATCTTTCCTTCCTCCAAAAATATCGGGCACCTCTGCCTTCCCTGTGTACGATAATGGCAGTCACAAAATCAATCTCGGAGTGCTTATTTACTGCCCTGGCCTGGGAGTCCGAACCTATAACCACAAGGTATGAACGATCAGGCTCGGAATCGATAAAATTCTTAATTTCACCCACAATTTGGCCCACGCTTAACACCCCTTTCGTCGGACTGATAAATCGCTCATTTTCAAATGTCATACAGGTTCGAATTATACTCTTTCTTGAGGCTAAGAGGCAACTTTAGAGCTTCAAACTTTTGAGGTAATCCCTGAACTCTCCGTTAACATCCGGGTGATCCAATGCAAACTCAATTACCGTTTTAAGATATTCAATTTTATCACCAGTGTCATAATATTTTCCATTTTCAATCTCACAAGCATATATTGGAATACCCTGTTCTCTTAGGGCATTTATCCCGTCAACAAGCCAAATTTCCCCACCTTTTCCTGGTTTAAGGCTCTTCAAAGCAGGAAAAATCTCCGGAGGAAGAATATAAGCTCCGTGTGTTGCCAGGTTTGAAGGAGCTTCGTCAGGAAGTGGTTTTTCTACAATCTTTTTAATCTTAAATATTTTATCCTCAACCGGTTCAAGCTCTGCTATTCCGTACCTGGAAAGTTTGTCCTTTGATTCTATCCTCACTCCCGATATAACAACACCTCCGTATTTCTCCCAAACTTTTATCATCTGAGCAAGTCTCGGGGGTTCTGATTTTATAAACTCATCCCCCCAAAGAACAGCAAAACTTTCATCCCCAACCACAGGTTCGGCCGCCAGAACCGGAGTTCCGTTTCCGTAAGCTCCTTTTTGCCTTATGTATATAAAGTTAGCGAGATTTGCAATCCTGTTTAACTCATCCAAAAGCTTTTCTTTTCCTGCCGACTTGAGATTGTTTGCCAAATCCGCATTGGGCAAATCAAAATGATCTTCTATTGCTCTTTTTGAGGCTCCTGTAATGATTGCTATATCTTTGATTCCGCTTGCAACAGCCTCCTCGACTACATACTGAATGACCGGTTTGTCTACAATTGGAAGCATTTCTTTAGGCATGGCTTTAGTTTGAGGAAGAAAACGGGTTCCAAAACCCGCCGCAGGAATTACGGCTTTTCTTATTGCTTTCATATATCTGGATAGAAGTATATCACGTTCGTATTATGATAGAAAAAATAATCACGAAGCCTAAAAAGGCAATAACAATATATTCAAGAATGGTCTCTATATGCAAATCTTTATGAAGATAATGATGAACGATTCCCCAGGATATATAAGCCAGGGCCAAAGCAAGACTAACGGCTATCTGGAAATTTTTGTCATACGAAAAAAGTATAAGCCCCGCAAAACTGGCAATTAGAATACCAAAAAGCACAAAGTAGTGGGAGATATCCTTTACAAATGCTCTCATATAATTTGCCCCGCTTTCAATATTAGTATAACCGCCAAAATCATACCAAAAAATGCCAAGTGTGCCAAAGTTCTGCCCCCAATCCTCATTATCCTGTTCCTTCTGACAACTATTAAATCAATTGACAAAACCAAGATTAAAATCCCCGTGACCAGAAGAGAAATATTTTTAGTTGAAGTGAAAGGTGAAATAAAGGAAAGGGAGGCTCCAATGGTACTTTGATTTAAGGTTGCGGCAGCAACCGGTACGGGGGTAGGTATTAACGTTGGGACAGGCACGGGTTTAGGTGTCGCAGTCGTATTTCCTTTCGCCTGGGCAACGGGAATTGAAGGCGAACCGGAAAGCGGAGTGCCAAAAAACTGCACAATTATTGTGGTGTCCGCCCCAGCTAAGCTTCCCTCAACAACTCCAATCCCTATGTCTTCATAATTGGGGTTAAGAATATTTTCTCTGTGGGAAGGAGAATTCATCCATGCGGTAACGGCACTTGATGCATCGGGAAAATCCCTGGCCAGATTTTCTCCCGCATATTTGTATTTATAACCGAAACTCAGGAAAAAGCTCCAAGGAGAAGTGCCGTCCGGCGCAAAGTGGGCCCAGTAGCCTTTTGCAAGCATATCATTACCTTTGGCGAGGGCTGCGGCATCCAAGGTGGAGTTTTCACTTAAAGGGTTGAGACCGTTTGCCGTCCGCTGAACATTCGTTAATCTTATTACCTCGGCAGGAGAAATATTAGCCGCATAACCAAGAACTTTGGGAAAAGCACGGTGCGCAAATCCCAGCACAAGCTGAAAAGCTATGAGAGTTACCGCCAGAATCGCCAGGCTTGAGGAATGTAAAAGTTTTGCTTTCTGGTTGTTGCTTTCGTGGGGTATGAAAAGGTGTCTTAAGAGTCTTAAAAATCGCATTACTTCATATTAGCATACCCCTCAGGGTGATTTTTATGCCAAAGATATGCTGACTCGATAATTTCTTTCAAATCGTATTTAGGCTGCCAACCCAAATCCTTTTTAATTTTCTCGTTCGATGCAAAAAGTTTAGCGGCATCCCCTACCCGTCTTGGCTCATATTTAACACTTACCTTCAGACCTGTTACTTTTTCAACCACCTCAACCACCTCTTTGTTGGAGTACCCTTTCCCTATCCCCGCATTATAAAATTCACTTTTTGCTCCATCCATTAAAGCCTCCAACGCCAAAGCATGATTGTTGGTTAAATCAAGAACATGAATATAATCCCGGATGCAAGTCCCATCCGGAGTATCGTAATCATTCCCAAAGATTTTGACTTCAACACCTTTTAGGGTTTTCTTAATTATGTTTGGAATCAGATGACTTTCTTCAGGATGGTCTTCGCCTATGGAGCCATCAAGTGCTGCACCTGCCGCATTGAAATACCTGATGGAAATAAATTTAATTCCGTAAGCAGCATCATAATCTTCAAGCATTCTTTCCATAATGTATTTGGTTTCCCCGTATGGATTTAAAGGATTTTTCGGATCATCCTCCTCAATAGGAACTTTTACGGGATTTCCGTAAACTCCTGCACTCGAAGATAAAATTATTTTACCAACCTCATTTTTCACCATCGACCCAAGGAGATTGATAAAGCCTATGACATTATTAATGTAATATTTCTGAGGATTAGTAAAAGACTCTCCCATCTGGATAAAACTGGCCATATGTATCACTCCATCAAATTTTTCTTTTGAGAGCAGCTCGTCAAGTTTGTCTTTCTGTGTAACCAAATCAATTTCTTCAAGCCTGAAGTCTTTAACCGATTCCCTGTGGCCTTGAGACAAATTATCCAAAATTACCGGTTCAAATCCCTTAGTTTGGAGCTCGCGGACCATAAAGCTCCCAATATATCCTGCGCCACCTGTAACCAAAATTTTTTGCATTTAAGTAATTCCAAATTCCAACAAAAACGCCTGAATTTTTTTCGGAAATTTCGGCAAAAACCGGTAAATCAAATAAATTATAATTCCAGCTCCCCCTCCGTCAATAAAAACATCCCTTACGGTTGCATCACGGCCTTGAGTAAACATTTGGTGAAATTCATCCGTGGCTCCGTAAAACATAGCAAAAATAACGGAATAAATTGCCGCTTTTCTTCTCCCTACTCCTTCACCAAGAAATCCGCGATAAAGAAGGACAGCCAGTATCCCAAAAAGCAGTACATGCCCTGTCTTTTTAATAGTAAAGTCCTGCCAATAAATGGTGGATGCCACGGGAATAGTTCCTGAAGAAAAATGAAAAATTAAAGCCGCCCAAAGTACCGGCGGCAACCATAAGTTAAGTAATCTCCGAATCCTGTTTTTCACTCCCATTAGTATAACTTTTTTTTACGTTTTTAATAATACTAAAAACCGAAAGGGCAATAAATCCTATTCCTACCACAATTGGTAAATACAGTTTTTAATTGAAGCTGACCGTAAAAAGCAAACTAATATTACTGACACTATACGTATCGGTAAAATTCCTGTCTCCCCCGTTCTCCAGAAATGGATCGTTCATTATGTAGTTTCCACCCGAGCCGCTCTTTAACACCACATAATGATCTGGACCGGAATATAAACCGACAATTACCGGCCCGGATGAAAGTTTCTGGTCAAGTTGAGATACAGGAAAATTATTAAGATTTATATTTATACCATTCACGCTAAATTGCCAATATAAAAGAGCTGTCTGTGCATTTGGACTGAAAAAAGCACTGGGAGTGTTGGCAATATCCGATGGCTTAAATTCTTTCCGGCATGAGTTGCCATCATTGCCACAGAAGTAACCAAACAACCATAGTCCGCCATTGTCAATTGACTCGAACCCATAAAACTATTTCCCCACTCGGAATCTCTTTGGTTATAGTAATAACCGGGCCATGAACTTTGTTGGACTGTTTGATTATTTAAAATTGATGCACCACCATGGCTGTTTACAAAGCCCAGGAAAGCATTTCTTTGGGCAACGGCTTGCGACAGTAACGATTGATATTTAACCTCATCGTTTTTAGTCGCAATCAAAAGATTATTTTTGGCGGCTTTTTGTGTATTCAAATTTGCCTGTTGTACTTGAAGTTGTTTCTGCAATTCTTCCTGTGTTTGTTTCTGACCCTGATAAGTTGTCTCTGCAGTTTGCAGTTGTTCAAGCAAATTTCTATCTTCTTCCTGAATTTTCTGCAGATAATGCAATCGAGAAACGGCATCCGTTAAGTCAGATGCCGACAGAAGGAAAATAAAATTATTCTCAAATCTCGAAAGTTTATATGTTTCAACTGCTCTGGCGGAAAACGCTGCGGTTAATGAATTTAATGAATCGCTAAGTTCGTCAATCCTGCCGCCCAAAAGAGCAATTTGCGCTTGTGTTTGAGAAATCTTAAGGGTTGTTAATTTTATCTGGGCATCAAACTGCGCAATTTGATTCGAAAGGGTACTTGCCGTGTTTTGTAATTCTGAAACTTTGGCCTGACAAAGGCTTTGTAAATTGGTCAAACAACCAAGATCGTTGGAGTCACAAGTACTATCACATGATGTTTGAGCTTTAACTACAGTCAGCAATAAAAAAAATCCTAGCGCAGAGAGAAGAAGAGAAATTTTTTTCTTTCCATTTATTTTCATCTCACTTTTTTGACTCGCGAAATTGCCAATAGGCTTCCGGAAAGGGCAAGGACAAGACCGATAATCAGCTCCCCAACAAAAATAATTCCGAATAACTCAAAAATTCCCAGAGCACTACCCGGCAAGATTGGAATTTCTCCAAAGTAGGAAACTACGGTCGGCGCCAAATATAACACGGCAATAAAAGATATTGCCCATCCGATTAATACGCCAAAAGCGGTATAAATAAATGCCTCAATAATAATCGGGCTTCTGATAAAGTTTTGTGTGGCCCCAATGAGATTGAGAATTTCCACCTCTTCCTTCCTTCCCACCATACGCATACTGATAATTGTAAAAAGAACCACAAGTGAGGATATCGCCAAAAGACCCACAAAAATCGCACCGCCAACTTTAACATACGTTGTAATTGTCCTTAGTCTCGCAACAACATCGTTAAGACTGCTTTCGCCACCCAAAGCCGCGGTAAAACCTACCGAATCAACAATGCTTTCACTTTTAACCGAGTCTATTGCGGTTTGGGCATAAGAAAGATCCGTAACCGAAAACTCCAGTGATGCCGGAAAAATCGAAGGGCTGACAAGTTGCCCAAGAAGCGGATTGTCACTTGTGGCTTTTTTATAAATAGAAAGTGCTTCTTCTTTACTGACATACTTAACATTCTGAATTTTAGGATTATCTTCAAGACTGTGCTGTAAGTTCGCAATATCCGTATCCGTCGCCGCATCTTTCAAAAATGCAATCACTTGAGGACGTGTTTCAAAATAAGTAATCAGTTTTGATGATGAATAAACCAAAACCGATACCAATGTGGCAACAAAAAAAGTCAAGGTGAGAACAAAAGATGCCGCGAGTGCCTGAAACGGCGAACGCCTGATGTAATCAAGCGCGGTTTTAAAATGAATGTTCATTATTTAATTTTACCACCAACAATATTTATTGTTCTTTTATTATATTTTTTAACTATATCGAGATTGTGCGTTGCCATTATTATTGTTTTCCCTTCCTTGTTTATTTTTTCGAAAAGCTGCATCAGATTATCGGAGGTCTCCCAATCAAGATTTCCGGTGGGCTCGTCGGCCAGAAGAATTCTTGGATTAACGGCAAGGGCCCGGGCTAAGGAAACCCTTTGAAGTTCCCCTCCAGAAAGCTGGGAAGGGAAATGGTTAGCCTGCCGGTTCAATCCCGCGAGTTTTAATACATGAGTAACTCTCTCGGACCAATCCTTTTCGGGTAGCCCAATTACGGCAAGAGCCACGGCAACATTTTCATAGACAGTCCGTTCCGGAAGAACTTTAAAATCCTGAAAAACGGTTCCGATTTTTTGCCGAAAATACGGAATGTCCTTACTTTTCAAAGTTTTGACATTAAATCCGTCTACCGTAACTTCACCCATGTCGGGAATAAGCTCCCCCAGAATAATTTTCAAAATCGTGGTTTTGCCTGCACCGGAAGGACCCGTGATAAAAACAAATTCACCTTTTTTTACATCAAAAGAAATATTATCAAGAGCCACAAGTGAGCCGAATTTTTTAGTAACGGCCTTGAAATGAATGGTGCTGGTTTCGTCAGCGGACATAGATATAAGTATTCTCAGGGTAGCAAGTGAAAACAAAGAAAACCAGTATTAAAAGCTTACGGAGTTACTTGAACTTTGGCTACGTCCATCAACCAGCCTGCATGTTTGGAAGCTAGGGTTTCGCCCCAAACCTGAACATTTTTATTCAGAAAATTATTTAAATCTATAACGCTTGAGGTTAAATAAACATATTTTGATGTTCCGCCATCGCGGACAAGGTGAAAAGTGCCTTCGTTGTCAATTCCACCAGTCTGTAAAATTCCGGTTGCGGTATCATACTTGACGCTGGGATCCAGGGTTCCGGCTTCAGTTGCACTTACTTTAGTCGTGGCCGGACTTACTCCACCACCCATCGGCCTCCCTGCAATCAACCAGGCAGTTCCTACGCCAATCAAGACTATCAAAACGCCTCCTGCAACGTATAGCCAAATCTTTTTGGCTCCACCTTTTGGAAAATTATTCATTATCGGAGCCGCAGGACCTTGAGGATTCATAACCACAATATAGCACTTAAAAAACTTAAAATGCAAATACCAAAAATTAGAGTTTCAATTCCGCGTCAATGAACTCATCAATTTCCCCGTCAAGAACGGCTTCAGTATTTCCGGTTTCAACATTAGTTCGAAGGTCCTTAACCATTTTGTAAGGATGCAAAACGTAACTCCGAATTTGAGTTCCCCATGAAGCAGGCCTGTAATCACCCTTGAGCTCTTTCTTGACTCCCTTTGCCACTTCCTGTTCCAAAAGCCAAAGTTTTCCTCGAAGAAGTTCCAGCGCAATTTTTCTATTCTGTTCCTGAAAGCGCTCAGAGGAGGCGGTAATAACAATCCCGGTCGGAATATGAGTCAGGCGGACCGCGGTTGCGACTTTATTTACATTCTGTCCCCCGTGACCTCCGGCATGAATAAACTGCCAGTCCAAGTCTTCATCTTTAATTTTAATATCCTTAAGATCAACATCGGCCAGTTCCGGCATTACCTCGACAAGAGCAAAAGAAGTTTGGCGGAGTTTATCTGCGTTGAAAGGAGATTGTCTGACAAGCCTATGGGTTCCGGCCTCACCCTTCAAGTATCCGTAGGCATAATGCCCCGTAACCTTGAAGGTAACGCTTTTGATGCCTGCCTCCTCGCCGAGGGTCATGTCCAGAGTCTCCGTGGCCCAGCCCTTACGCTCACAGAACCTCAGGTACATCCTATATAGCATTTGTGTCCAATCCATAGCTTCAGTGCCTCCTTGGCCGGCATGTACGGAGACGAGGGCATTTTTGGCATCATACTCACCCGAGAGATAGGACATTAGCTCCAGTTTAGCCAGGGTTTTTTCAGCCTGTCTGACCTCAGTCTCATCCGAAACCTCTTTCAGGATAGCCAAAGTTTCCGATAAATCCTCGATTTCGGCCACCTCCTTCTTAAGATCGGCAAGCTCCTGAGTCACCGCCTTCGCAGTTGCCGGATCACTCCAAAGAGCAGGCTCAGAGGCTTTAGCCTCAAGCTCTTTTATTTTTTCCTTTTTGTCGGAAATCTTAACAGACTCAATAAGCTTAGACATGCGAATATTAAGTTCCTCAATTTTTTGTTTGATGTCCTGCATATTTGAAGTATATCAAAAGAGAACCTAGGGCGTTATTGCTGGCAGAAGATGGTTTTAACTTTCTTGATATCGGTCGGGTTTAGACTTTGGAGAAGCTCAACGGCACCTGTAACGGAACTATTTTCCTTGGCCAAAGATGACGGAACCTGATCCTGAATTCCCAAAACCTGGATTAATTTACTTTTTCCGGCATCAAGCGCTAAAGAAATCGGTTCGGGAGGATTTTTCCAACCCAGAATACTTGTTAGCGCGGTCCTGCCCCCTATTAATAAAAATCCTTCCAAGGTAAGTGCAAGTAAAAATCCGAAAAAGGTTCCGAAGATGGCTCCTTTGATCGACCAGTTGACATAGTGACGTCTAAATTGTGCCAAAAGTACAATAAGAAGAAAGGTTAAAAAAACTATAGCACCGACTTGTATAAAGCTAACGGGAAAGGAGAGTTTTCCAAGATTTAAATTGAAGTGACCCAGAAACATTTGCGGCAGGTTACCCACGGTAATTTATTGTAGCACAGGCGAAAGATATTAAATGGGTTACGGGGACGTGGTGGCAGACGGAGAAGCGGTCGGTGTAGCGGTTGGGGTAGCTGCTGGAATAGCCGTGGCACCTTTTCTAAGACCCGTCACAATTACGACATCATAGGTTGTACTTGCGGAGGTGGCTGTGGTTACGCTTTGATAAATCGAATTAAGCTTTGCGGTAATTTCCGTAATAACGTCACTCGAAAGCGTACTTGCAAAGCTTACCTGGGTCGCCGTTAAATTCTGTTGGGCTGAATTGCCGACGGAAATAGTTGTGTAACCCAGTCCCTTAAGTTGTGTCTGAAGATATGCAGCCTCTCCGGTTATACCCGTCCCGTTTTGTATCTGAATTTTAACTCCGGTTCTATTAACTGTAGCGGTCGGGGTCGGTGTTACCACTGGAACCGTTTGGTCCTGAGACGGAGTCGTCAAATTTTCAAAAGGTGTAGGTTCATTTGAACCATTTTGGTTTTTACCCGTAGCACTTTTGTAAATTACAAAACCCAAAATTCCAACTAAGATTAAAACTCCGATAATCAGAAGTGTTTTCGCCCCGCCCGACTTTTTTGGTTCTCCAACAGTGGGAAAAGAAACATTAGGCGCAGGTGCAGGACCGGCTTCCCGGGGAGTTTCTTGAGTCTGTGTTTCTTGATTTAGACCTTCTTCCATATTGGCGTTGCAGTATAAGCTCACCAATTACTTTATGTCAAGAGCTTACCGAAATTTTCCCATATGAATGGATGCGTTCCATAAGAATGGAGTAAAAACGCAAATTATGAATTGTTGCAAGGCGTCCCGCCGTAAAATCATTAATCTTAAAAAGATGTGCCAGATATGCCTTTGAGTATTTTTTGCAAAGCAGACAATCACATGCCGGGCTTACCGGGGACTTGTCCGAAAGATACTCTTCTTTATCGGGTCTGTAAAATGAATAAAAATTTGGGTTTCTTATATCAATTTCTTTAATCGATTTAAAATTAAATACGTAAAGTCTGCCGTGCCTTGCATCACGGGTCGGCAGGACACAGTCAAAAATATTGTACCCAAGGCGTGCACAGGCAACAATATCATCGGGCTTTCCGACTCCCAATCCGTAAAGGAAATAATTTTCCGGGGTATTTTCCGCTATAGTTTCTGCCGTTTTAATATCAAATTTTCCTCCCTCATCAATCGGCCAGCCTCCGTAGCCAAATCCGTCAAAACCGATTTTTGTTAATTCTTCCGCACAATATTTCCGCAAATCCTGGAACTTTCCCCCCTGAACAACGCCCAAAATATAAGGTCTACCATTTTCGGAAAGTTTTTTTGCTTTGCATATTTTTAAAAATTCTTTCTTGCTTCGGGCGGCCCACCCAATTGTCCTAATAACTGATTCTTTTGCCTCCTCATAACCAACCTTCGGATCTGTAAAATCATCCAATACGACAACCATGTCCGTATTTAAACTCATTTGAAATTGAATAGATTTTTCGGGAGTTAAAATAACTTTTCCCTTTTTAGAAGGATAAAAGATAACACCTTCGTCGGTAACTTTTCCTCTCAAAGCACCGGACTTAATCACGGACATTACCTGAAACCCACCCGAATCGGAGATGGTTGCACCATTCCAACCCATAAAATTCCCTATTCCCCCAAACTTTTTTAAAACATCCGGCTTTAGCTCCCGCCAAAGGTGAAAAGTGTTTACTAAAATCCCCAGAGTTTTCGTAGATTCCAAATCAGATGTGTCAATCGACCGCACGACCGCTCTTGTAGCATCCGGAAAAAAGACGGGAAGAGGTAAATTGCCGCTTTTCGATTTAAAAAATTTCCGCGTCATTTAAAACACGTAAGGATCGGGGTGATCCGTTCCTCCCATTTTATCAATTCCGGTAATATCTTCAGGCGTAAGATCCTGACCTTCACCCAACCGTTTCAATCCTATTGCAAGCCAGGGCGCAAGCTGCATATCGGGAGTGATATTTTCATACCTGACCCCGCGGCCGTAGGCTTCCTTAATCACTTCTATCCTCAACTGTTCAGGACTTATGTTTCTACCTTTTTCCATAGAAGCCAATTATATCACTATTATGGGACGAAAGGGAAAATTGCGATGAGACTCCTGCCCAAGTAAGCCAAAACTACAAATTTTATTAATTTGCCGAAAAATACGGCAATCAAATATTTTTTTATAGACAACCCCGCCGCTCCGGAAATAATGCCTGCCAAATCAAAAAAGGGGTTCGGTATCGCCGCCAAAACAAAGACAACCCAAAGTCCGTATTTGTCCATCCACCTTTCAACCTTTTGAATATTTTTATTGTCTTTAACAAATTCTTCTCCTCCGACTCCTGCATAATAACCTGTAAGTTCACCAATTGTGGCTCCAATTGCCGCCAAAATTCCTACAAGAAGAGGGTTAAGAAACGCACCGGCTGCAATCACAGTCAAAAGCGTCGGAACGGGCAAAAAAATTGATGCCGAGCCGATTAAATTTGCAACAAATATTCCAAGGTATCCGAGGTTTTGAAGATAAACCATCTTCCCTCTGAAAACGAAAGCCAAAATTCCAAATCCGACAGAAACGGAAAGAATTATAATCGCCCAAGCCTTTTTAGTTAATTTGAGTTTTAACATTACTCAACCTTGAGAAGTTCCACTTCAAAAATTAAAGTCGAATTAGGTGGAATTGAACCGACCGCTTGCGCTCCGTATCCTAAAGAAGCAGGAATCGTTAATTTTCTTTTTCCTCCGACCTTCATTCCGACCACTCCCTGATCCCAACCCTGAATAACCTCACCCGCGCCAAGGTTAAAAGTAAAAGGCTGGTTTCGGGAATAAGAGCTGTCAAAAGTTGTCCCGTCGGTCAGGGTTCCGACATAATTTACCGTTACACTTTTGCCCGCAACCGCATCGGCACCGGTTCCGACTACTTCATCCTGAATTTGCAATCCATTTTCCATTGTCACTATTTTTGCAGAACTCGTTGAAACTGGTTCCTGCGTTGCTTCAATTGTAGCGGTTGGAGAGCTTGTTGCCAACGATTGATTTCCCGAAGGACTTTTTGTAACAAAAACATATGTTACACCGGCAACAATCAAAATCCCGAAAAAAATCATTACGTATAAATACTTTTTGCCCATGGAGAAATTATACCAGATTTAATTAGGAGGCGGCTGAGGATAATGACACTTTTTCCATTTCTTTCCGCTTCCGCACCAACATGGATCATTGCGGCCGATTTTGCGATTTGAAGTTGATTGCGACGGGAATGCTTTTTCTCCAGACTTTGCCGTTTGGTCGGCATTTCCAGCCAAACCCGTCGTATCCGAAGTATCCAAATTTTCTCGGGCTGCCGCAAGCGGAATTTCAGGCTGGGGCATTGCAACTCCAATCCTAAAAATTCTGTGGGAAAGCTCCTCATCGATTTTATCAACAAGATTTTCAAACATGTTGTAAGCTTCATTTTTAAACTCAACCAGAGGATCCCTTTGTCCATAGGCGCGCAAAGTCACTCCCTCGCGCAAATCATCAATATGATCAATGTGATCCATCCAAAGATGGTCAATTGAGCCCAAATATGCATACTTTTCAACCTCCCGCATAACGGCAGGGCCTAAATCTTTTTCCCTTTTTTCATAAACATCCTCCAAAACTTTTTCCAAAAATTCGGCTTTATTATCTTGTCTTTTTATCTGGTCCTTAATCCGCAGAAGCGACGCGTCGTCAAAAGGAATTATTTCGGCAAGTCCGACGGCAAGTTCATCACTGTTAACATTTCCGTCGCTTTCCTGGGAAGTAGCAAGAAGAACATTTTTATCAACCTGCTGTTTAAGCTTTTCTTGAAC
>Ga0187849_1002231_pt1 | contig 18945 bp, 13 predicted proteins | sample June2016WEW_4_10_2_FD_132412 | JGI IMG/M metagenome (GOLD analysis project Ga0187849, IMG submission 132412) | Peatland microbial communities from SPRUCE experiment site at the Marcell Experimental Forest, Minnesota, USA - June2016WEW_4_100 | ecosystem: Environmental > Terrestrial > Soil >...
GCCCCCAATCTGGATTTCGGTCTAAGCGAACCCTCATGGCTGAAAAGGCGTGACCATGTATGTCGGCCTGCTATCCGGCTGCCCGGCTTTGGCCGGGGGAATCTCCCAAACGGAAAAGTCCGATTCATTCCAGAGCGGGTCGATGCGCCCTACATTCCCCCAAAGGTCTTCCACCAAGGTGTTCGGGGTCACCACCAGAATGGGCTGCAAGTTTGATTTCGTGAGGGCGCGAAATTCGGGGAGCGTGACCAGCACTCCCTTACCCGGCTGGCCGCCCGCCGCGCGCCGAGCCTCCGCCTGGTGCGCCACTTGGTAGTTGCTGGTCATCTCCCCCCATCTAATCGAGAGTAATCCCACCGGACGCCGCAGATAGAAAGGCAGGCTGTTGCGAAAATAATAGTAGCCGAAAATCGGCGAATCCCGCTCCGGGCTGGAAAGGATGGTCGCTGCCAGGCGGCGGCTGGAATCGGTTTCAGCGAGCAACTCGAGTGGCGCATACCAGCGCAGCACGAGGGTTGGAACAATCGCGGCCGCCAGCGCAAATGTCGCGATCGCCGTCGTTCGCCCGCGCCTCTGCGCCGCCAGCCTCCGGCCGAGAAATCCCAGCGCCACAAGGATCAGCCCGCTATAGAGCAGCGACGGCTGGATGAGTTCCAACACATTGGGGTGGAGTTTCTTGGCCAGTCGCACCTGAAGCGTGGCGAAGAGCCAGGAGTGCGACGCGGCGGCCACCACGACTCCCAATCCCAGCAAAAGCGCAAATCCTGCCGTCAGCCAATCCGGCGGGCGGGCTTGCGCCTCCTTGCCCACATCGTGCCAGACCTGCCCCATGAGGATGCTCAGCGGAACGACCGCGGGCAGAAAATAGGTGGGAAGCTTGGAATGCGAAAGCGTGAAGAAGACGAATACCCATGCCGCCCAACAAAGCAGAAACAGCATGGGCCGGCCCGCTTCTTGCTTCAGTTCCCGCCAGCGTCGCAAGCGATTCCAACCCGCCAGCAGCAGGAAGAGGCTCCACGGGAAAAAGCCGCCGAGGAACACGGGAAGGTAGTAGAGGATTCCCCCTCCGCGGCGCGCGGCGCCGGTGGTGAAACGCTTCAGGCTCTCGTTCCAAAAGGCATAGCGGGGGAAATCCGGATTGCGCACGGAAACGGCAATGAACCACGGCAGAGCCACGGCAAACAAAACCAGAAGGCCCCATCCCCATCGCAGGCGCAGCCATTCCCGCCAGTGGCCGCGCGCCACCTCGTAAATCAAAATCGCGATCAAGGGGATCAGAATGCCGACGAATCCTTTGGTGATAACCGCCACCCCCATCGCCGCGAACATCAATGCGTCGAACCACGGCCCTCGGAAGTCCTTCTCCTCCAAGAGCCAGAACGCCACCATCGCCAGCGTGACAAGGAAGGTAAGCGTCATGTCAAAGATGACTTCGCGGGCGAGCACCAGGGCCAGAGGACATGCGGCAAAGACCAACCCCGCCCGCAGCCCCGCGGAGTCCCCGAACATGCGGCGCGCCAGGAACCATACCAGCAGCATGGTTGCCGCGCCCATCAACGCCGACGGCAAGCGCGCGGCGCCTTCGGAGACGCCAAAGGTTTCGAGTGAAGCCGCCACCATCCAGAAATACACAGCGGGCTTGTCAAGAACGGCGAAGCCGTTGAAGTGCGGCGTAATCCAATCCCCCGACGCCAGCATCTCGCGCCCCACCTCGGCGTTACGGCCTTCGTCGGGTTCAACCAAGGGAAGCCGTCCCAAACCCGCGAAGAACAGCACGGCCGCCGTGAAGAGCAGCAGGACAAGCGAGAGAGCGAGAGTGGTCCGGGAGTTGGGGCGGGATTCCGTGGGCGTCACGGCTATCGGGTGATCCGATGATCCGGTAATCGCGTGATCGGTCGCTTTGGTGGTCACCCGATCACCCGATCATCAGACTTTACCAACCTCCTGTCTTTTGAAGTTGCTCGTGGCGGGCGTCTCCACAACTTCCAATACGCCCTCGTAAGCGATCCAGTTTTTCTTCATCCAGCGCACCGCCCACACGTCCGCCAGACCTTTTTTCAATCTTCGCCAAGTATCATACTTGGTTTTTCCCGCCCGGCGGGGGTGATGACTCACCGGTACCTGCATCACGCGGTAGCCGCGCAACTTCAGGAGTGTGGGAAGGAACCGGTGCATACCGTTGTAAAGTTCCAGGCGCTCGACGCATTCGCGGCGATAAGCCTTCAGGGTGCAGCCGGTATCCACAATATCGTCGCCCGTCACCCAATTGCGAAAGCCGTTAGCGATGCGGGACGACCGGCGCTTCCACCAAGTGTCCTGCCGGCGGGCCCGGATGCCGCACACGACATCACAATCGGAGAGCATCCGGGCGAGCCGGGGAATCTCTGCCGGATCATTCTGCAAGTCGCCATCCAGAGTCACCACGCCGCGGCCCCTGGCCAAATGAAAGCCCGCCTCCATGGCGGCGGTTTGACCCAGATTGCGGCGGAAGTGCGCGATGCGAATTCGTGGATCGCTCGACTGGGCGCGCTTGAGAAGTTCCAGCGTCGCGTCGGTGCTGCCGTCATCGACAAAGAGGAACTCCACCTCCCCAGACCAGTCCCTCAGCGCGGCCTGTAACTGCTCAAGGAGGGGCGCGATATTCTCCTCCTCGTTGTAAACGGGAACGACGACGCTCAGCGAATCGCTTTCCACTTGCCTCCTCAGGACGGGCAACTTTGCCGGCGCCACGCCCCCACCGGAAATCCATCGGGGTTCGCGGCGCCGCACGGACGCCGGCGGCAAATCGGCCACCTGCTGGGGGTTGGTAATACCCGCCGATTCGACGTAATTTTAACATGCTTGCCGCGCCGGGCCGGGTATTTCCCGGGACTGTTCAACCCCAACCGTAGCAGGCACTTCTTCTGCCGGTTGGATATTCGCCAGAGTGGTACCCTACGTGCATCCTATCGGTAAGGGAATGAATCAAAACAGCACGATGTAACGGATTCCCCGCTGGGGAGAGGGATTATGCAAAGGTCACAACTCCGACTGGCATTCTTGATGATTATGGGAGTGCTTCTTCTCGGAGCTTGCAACATTTCCAAGCTGTTCCAATCGACCGATGACAAGGCGGTCACCACCAACATCCAGGCGAAGCTTTTCAGCGACCCCATCTTGAAGACGCGCGACATTCGTGTCGATTCGCGGAATGGCATCGTCACGCTCTCGGGGACGGTAGGCACGGATTTGGAAAGGGCGGCGGTGGAGCAGATTGCCACGCAGGAAGATGGCGTTAAGAGTGTTGTGGACATGCTCAGTGTGACGTCTCAGTCCGCCACGCCCGCCTCCGAGGGCACCCAGACAGCGGAGAGCGCGGCGCCTCCCCAGGTTGCGCCTCCCGCCGCGACGCCGGAGCAACCGGCGCCGGAAAAGCCGCGGCGTGTGCACCACGCTCGGGCGGTGAGCAATGAAGATAAGGCCTCGGCGGAGTTGCACGCTTATACGAACTCAGTTGCTCCTGATGCCGCCGCCAACCCCACACCCACGCCAGCTCCGGCTCCCGCTGCGCCCGCGGCTGCTGCCCCGCCCCCCGTGGCCACAGCGCCTGCCGCGCCTGCGCCGCCGCCTCCGGCGCCGCCGCCCGCTCCCAAGCCGCAGGAGCATCTAACGATTCCGGCGGGAACGGTTGCAACCATCCGCATGATTGATAACATCGATTCCAGCCGCAACCGGCCCGGGGAAGAGTTCGCAGCCAGCCTGGATTCACCCATCGTTGTGGGTGACCGTGTAGTGGTTTCCCGCGGCGCCGACGCGCGCGTGCGCTTGGTCGATGCCAAGACCGCGGGGCACATATCGGGCCAATCCGAGTTGCAGCTCGAACTTATCGCCGTAACAATTAACGGCCTCCCCTATGCAACCCACAGCGGCTACTACCAGCAGCACGGGGGCTCGCGCGGGACGCGGACGGCGGAAACCGTGGGCGGAGGCGCCATCCTGGGAGCGCTGATTGGCGGCATTCTCGGGCGCGGCAAGGGAGCGGCAATCGGGTCGGTCGCGGGCGCCGGCGCCGGAACCGCCGTCCAGGTCTCCACCAAAGGCCAGCAGGTCAAAGTCCCCGCCGAGACTAAACTCGACTTCACCCTCAAGGATCCCGTTACCGTCACCATGGGCGGGAGCCAATGATCACCACCTGATTCGTCAGACTGCCTGAATACGTTGTCACGTTAGATTCCAAGCCAGGCGATTCGTAAACACGGGGCGACGATTCAGGGGCCATTTCCCCAACACCCGTTTGGGCGGTCTGAACGGGACGCGCCATTTATCCGGTTAATTCCGACTTACCGTCAACTGGCGGCCGGCGAGTCCGAACCGGAGCAATGAATCTGCGAAGGACTGGGGGCGGCGGACGGAACGACCGGGAAGCTTGCCACGAAACCAAGCGGTCGGGTAGAAGCAAGGTCGCATTTAACCTGGGTTTGTCGGAAAGTCAGGCGCAAGGCTAGTGCAAGGCGTGATCTGTCACGTCCTCTTCCGCTTGTTCCCGAGGGTAATGGGCTAATCTATAGCAGAGATCCGCGACATGGTGGTAGGATATGCGCATGGCAGCCCAAACCGACCAGGAACTTTGTCGCAGGTGTGGCCACGAGCGAAGTTATCATTACGATTCCGTCTGTCATTGCCCAGTCACTACCCCGCCCTACATATGTATCTGTCTGGCTTTCCTTCCTGCTGAAGGAACAACCAAACCGAAGCAACAACGAAGAAGCGATTAGCGACGACCTGTTTTGGTGGTCCGCGGCCCTTGGGCGCGGTCGGCGAAAAGAGACGCAGACCTTGAAAACAGGTCTATGCTACATGCTTCACAGAGCAGAGATCTTATATTCCGAACATAGCTTTGATCTTGGAATCAATTTGCTCTGATTTCGCCGCCAATGCTGCCACTTCATCTGTGGGCACCTTCCTTATGCCATTTGGTGTTACTTCCACGAGCTCTAAACCGCCAACGTAAGTTGGATTTTGAGTGGCGCCCATGCGTATGAAATGAGTGGCTATCAGTCTTACGTCGTTCAATAGTCGTGGAGCTGGTAATTCTGGTAAGTATCGACTCAGGAAAAATGTAGCTGCGTTGGTACAATCGCCCGCAATTTCAAATCCAGAAAAAGTCCTTTGCACAAATGGTTGCGAGCATATCTCGACGCGATAGATTGAGCCGTGTGTTGCCACGAGCAACAGACTTTTCGCTTGTTCGGCTCGCCCTTTTTCCTTCAATTGATCGAAAATAGCTCCAAACTCAATACGAAGGGCTTTAAGCGCAGTCCGCTCCAATTCGGGGATAATAGTTGATGAGTCGAACTTACCGGGGTCAATTTCGCTTACAACCAGTCGGGCAGCGAGTGGTGCGGTTTCAGTCCCTGCGCAAGCCGCAGCGATGACATGATTGGCAGAAGTTTCGATCTTGCTAAGGTGACTGCTATAGCGAAATTCTCTGGTCTTTTCTACGAGCGTGTCACTTGCCAACAAGACTCCATCGCTGCACACGATGCCTACGCTTAAGGTCATATTTTCGCAATCCTTTCATTAGCGCGTCTTTCTCACGAGGCGCTCGTAGGCCGTCCGGTAGTGACTGTATTGAGGTTTGAGTTCGTAGGCCCTGCGGTACTCCTGCGAAGCCTTTTGCTCAAGAGCGGTACCAAGCCAATAATGGGCCTCGTCATCATTCGGATTCAACCGCAGGACCTCGAGGTACTCCGCAATCACAGCGTCCCAGTCGCCCCTCTGTTTGAGAGCGACGGCGAGGTTGTGGTGTGCGGCATCGAGCTTTGGGTTGAGTCGCAGCGCCTCTCGGTATTCCGCTATCGCTCCATCCAGGTTGCCCTTCTCTTTGAGCCCGACGCCGAGGTTGTTGTGTGCCATGTCATTGTTCGGGTTCAAGCGCAACGTCGCGCGATTCTCCGCAATCGCTCCGTCCCAGTCACCCTTGTTTGCGAGCGCGGCGCCGAGGTTGGCGTGCGCCCGCTCATTATGGGGGTTCAGCCGTAGCGCCTCGCGATACTCCGCAATCGCACTATCCAAGTCGCCCTTCTCACCGAGCGCGACGCCAAGACTGTGGTGCGCAGATTCATTCTTCGGGTCTAAGCGCAGGGCCTCGCGATACTCCGTAATCGCCCCGTCCAGGTCGCCCGCTTCATCATGCACAAGGCCAAGGCCCCGGTGGGCATCGGCACTATTCGGGTTCAGGCGCAGTACCTCGCGGTATTCAGCTATTGCACCGTCCGCGTCGCCCACGCCTGCGAGGACGTGGCCGAGGTTTAAGTGCGTCATTTCATTTTCGGGGATTATGCGCAGCGTCTCACGGTATTCGACTATCGCCCCGTCCAGATCGCCTTTGTTGTGGAGTGCCCGGCCGAGGTTGTAATGTGCGATTTCATCATTGGGGTTCAATCGAATCAGTTCGCGGTTTTCAGCAATCACACCGTCCCAGTCGCCCTTGTGGTTGAGTGCTGCACCTAGGTAGTAGTGTGCCAACACATTGTTAGGGTTCAGGCGAAGCGCTTCGCGGCACTCTGCCATTGCACTATCCCAGTTGCCCTTGCTTACGAGCGCGCCACCGAGGGCGGCGTGCGCCATCTCATAATTGGGGTCCAGTCGGAGTGCTTCGCGGTACTCTGCTATCGCTCCATCCGGGTCGTCCTTCCCCAGTGCCAAGCTGAGACCGAGCTTGTGGTGCGCCGGTGCAAGATCCGGTTTCAGACGTAACGCTTCGCGAAACTGAGCGATCGCGCCGTCCGTGTCTCCCTTGTCGCTGAGCGCTTGGCCGAGCCCGAAGTGCGCCAAGTCATCATTGGGGTTCAAGCGAAGCTCCGCGCGGAATTCCTCAATCGCTCCGTCCCAGTCACCCTTGTTTGCGAGCGCGAGGCCGAGGCCGTAGTGCGCGTCGGCACAATTGGGGTTCAAGCGCAGCATTTCATGGAATTCCGCCATCGCGCCGTCCCAGTCGCCCTTCAGCCAAAGCGCGAGGCCGAGCTTTAGGTGCGCATCTTCATTCTTCGGGTTCAAGCGCAATGTTTCCCGATATTCCGCAATCGCACCGTCCGTGTCGCCTGTTTCATTAAGCACATAAGCGAGGCCCCAGTGCGCGTCGTCACTATCCGGGTTCAAGCGCGATGTTTCCCGATATTCCGCAATCGCACCGTCCGTGTCGCCTGTTTCATTAAGCACATAAGCGAGGCCCCAGTGCGCATCGTCACTATCCGGGTTCAGGCGCACCGCCTCGCGGCATTCCGCCATCGCGCCGTCAAGATCGCCCTTGCCGCAGAGTTCCATGCCAAGGCAGTAGTGCGCGTAGTACGCATATTCATTCTTGGGGTTCAGGCGTAGCATTTCACGGAACTCTGCAATCGCACCATCCCCCTCGCCCTTTCGACGGAGCGCGACGCCGAGGCAGCAGTGCGCATCGTCATCGTTGGGGCTTAAGCGGAGCGCCTCGCGGAATTCCGCAATGGCCCCGTCCAGTTCCCCCTTTTCGCAGAGCGCTCTGCCGAGGTTGTAGTGAACCGCTGCGTCGGCTGGCTCCGATGGCATAAATGGTTCCCCTTTCCCCGCCTCGCGCGGCTGTCGAGGACTGAGAAGAATTTATGGGCAGATTCTACCACGAACGAACGGAATCGTTGCAGTTGGAAGAGCGTTCTTTCAAGTGAACTCTTGGGTAGTTACCAAGCGGGCGTAGCGTCTAATCGATTGGTCTGTCAGCATGTACAGGGAGGGCGCCGCAAGGTGAGAGCAAGGCGTGATTTAGTCGCTGAACTCTGGGTTTGGAACCGCCTCGCCGCTGGTCGTTTCCAGGTCGTCCGCAGGACGCGAGTTGAGAGTCGGGATGGCGCCACCAGTCAGAGTTGAGACAGGCGGGTTGTGCGGCAGCCCCCGGTGGACCCTCCTTCCCCCGCCGGATCGCCCGCTCTACATGCCGGTAAACGCCCAACCCGCGGTTGTGCGTGGCAGGCAACCGGTGGTCGAGGGGTCACTTCCTCCCCTTCTCCCCCACCGCCGCATTGCGCCCATAGTTTTTTGACCGCTTCGGGTGGGCATTTTGTCGTCATTATAGGTCTTTTAAACTAGGCTCACTTCGCTATTGACAAAGCCTAGGAGTAGTAACATACTAGTCTGGGTACTGCTTGCTGGCCCCGCAGAAGCGGGATACGGGACACGGGATTAGGGATTCGACGAGCCGTGGGCCCAGAATGGGGAATGAGGGTGCTTCAAGGATTCATCTGCAATAAGAGACTTCGACTTTCGCCGGATGTGCCGCCTTATCAACGCTTTCGAGAAGATCCGGCAGAGATACAGCAAAAAAAGATGTTAGAAAAATACGTTCGAAGCTGTTATGTGTATGAAAACAAACAAATCTCAGACAAAAAGCCCGCAAGAAAATCGGACATTTATGTCTTAGATTCGGACATTTGCGTCGAACCGACACGAATTTTGCAGAAATTCGGGGTGAATTCGCTGTGAAACGATGGAATTTTCCAACCCAATCCTTGGCCGCAGGCAGGGGTGCAGTTTGATGTAGAGGCGGCTTTAGAGGCTGCGGAAAAACTCATGGGAATTGTCATTCTGAGGCGCCAGCAGGCGGCGAAGAATCTGTATTTGCTTGAAAATTCAAATGCAGATCCTTCGCTGCTGCTCAGGATGACAGCTTGGATGGGTTTTTCCGCAGCCTCTTTACGCCGCCATATGGCGAGATAAACTCGCCGCTACGACTTCTTTCCGGTTAGAATGCTTGCTGGGAAGCGACGTGCAAGACGCGGTCTAATAATTCATAGGAATGCACTTCCTCCCCCGAATTGTGGGGGGCCTGGGGTGTAAGTAAGAAGGAGCAAGCGATGTGTGGAATTGTGGCGTATACGGGAAATCAGCCGGCCAAGGAAATCCTGATTGAGGGACTGAAGCGGCTGGAGTACCGCGGCTACGATTCGAGCGGCATTTTCATTATGAACTCCCCGCCCTATCTTGCCCGGGCCGTCGGCAAGGTCGCCGAACTCGAACGCCAAGTGTGGAATTCCGCTCCGGACGGCGTGGCGGGAATCGCCCACACACGCTGGGCCACGCACGGCAAGCCCAGCGTGGCGAATGCTCACCCGCACACGGATTGCGGCGGCAAGCTCTACCTGGTGCACAATGGCATTATTGAAAATTACCTGCCGCTGAAAAAGCGGCTGCTGGAAGCGGGCCACCAATTCAAGTCCGAGACCGACACGGAAGTGCTCGCCCATCTCCTCGAGGCCAACTACCAGGGCAACCTCCAAGCTGCCGTGCAGAAGGCCCTGTTGCAAGTGCAGGGTACGTTCGGCATCGCCGTGATGCACGTCGATCACCCCGACTCTATTGTGGTGGCGCGGCGGGGCAGCCCGATCATTCTCGGCATTGGCGAAAAGGCCTCCCTGGCAGCGTCGGACGCCTCCGCCCTTGCCCAGCACACTGACCAGGTGGTCTTCCTCGAGGACAATGAGGTGGCGTGCCTGGAACCGGGGAAATTCTCCATCACCACCCTCGACAACCGCTCCGTCAGCCGCGGCACCACCAACCTGGATTGGAATATCGAATCCATGGACCGCGGCTCATATCCGCATTACATGTTGAAAGAAATTTTCGAGCAGCCGGAAGCCGTGGAGAACGCGCTGCGCGGCCGGGTGAATCACGCGGAAGCCGTGGCCAAGCTGGGTGGTTTGGAATCCGTGCAGGAACGCCTGCTGCAAGCCCGCCACTTGATTATCGTGAGCTGCGGAACCAGCTATTACGCGGGCCTGTTCGGGCGTTACGTTATCGAGACCCTCACGGATCTGACCGTGGAGACCGAATTGGCCTCCGAGTTCCGCTACCGCAAGCTGAACATCCGGCAGGGAACGGTGGTGCTGGCCATCAGCCAGTCCGGAGAAACCGCGGACACCCTCGCGGCCCTGCGTGAAGCCAAACGCAAAGGCGCGCTGGTGCTGGGGTTGGTAAATGTGGTGGGCAGCACCATCGCCCGCGAAACCCATGCCGGGATTTATTCCCACGCGGGCATCGAGGTGGGCGTCGCCTCCACCAAATCCTTCACATCGCAGCTCACCATCCTCACCCTCATGGCGCTGCTCATCGGGCGCAGCCGCGATCTTTCCTACGAAGAAGGCCATGACATCATCCGCGCGCTGGAAAAGGTGCCGGAGCAGATCCGTGAAATTCTGAAGCAGGCGGGGAAAATCCGCGAGCTCGCCGAAAAATATTGCCACTCGGACCATTTCCTTTTCGTCGGGCGCAAGTTTCAGTACCCCATTGCCTTGGAAGGAGCGCTGAAGCTCAAGGAAATCGCCTACATTCACTCGGAGGGATATGCCGCAGGCGAGATGAAGCACGGGCCGATCGCGCTGATCGATCCCAAGTTCCCCACCCTGGCCCTGGCGCTCGAAGACGGCTCGTATGAGCGCGTGGTCTCCAACATGCAGGAGATTCGCGCTCGTGAAGGCAAGATCATCGCTATCACTACAGAAGGCAATACCAAGCTTGGTAATCTGGTGGATGACGTCATTTACATTCCGCGAACGCACGAAGCCGTGGCCCCGTTGCTGACCGTCGTGCCTCTCCAACTCTTTGCCTATTACTGCGGGGTGCTCCTCGGCCGCGACGTCGATAAGCCCCGCAACCTCGCCAAGAGCGTGACCGTGGAGTGAAACACGCCCCAAGATCTTTCACAATGCCGAGACACTGGGATTGTCAGACTTTTCGCACGGGACCCCGGTACCGTGCCACCGTTGGATCGACAGTCAGCAGAGCCATGCCCTCGACCGTTGCCTGCGCGACAAGAATCCGGTCGAAGGGGTCCTTGTGAAGGGGAGGCAGGCCGTCGATGGCGACGGCATGTTCGCTGGTGACGGGTAGTTCGAGATAGCCGTTATCCAGCAGGCCGCGCCGCAGCAGCCGCGGGTCAACCCGAAAATCACTTCTCCCGAGTCGGCGTTTAATTGCGATTTCCCATAGGCTGGCCGCACTGAAAATCAATTCATTGGCGGGGTCGTCGATCAAGGCGCGTGCAGGGGCAGGCAGCTGGCCGGGTTCACCCGCAGCCCAGAGCAGCAAATGTGTGTCGAGCAGCAGCTTCATTCGGCATCGCCAAAGAGCTTTTCTATCTCTGCCCTTCCCATCCGGTCAAAATCCTGGGGCACCGCGATCTGTCCGGCCAAAAATCCCAGGCGGCGTATCTGTGCGCCAGACGGTGTGTCCAGTGACATGACTTTTACTAACGGCTTGCCGGCTTTGGCGATGATGAACGGATCGCCTTTGGCAGCTTCGTCGACTAATCGCGAGAGATAAGTTTTCGCTTCATGAATATTGACGGTGCGCATGAATACCTCATTAAACTAAGTCTACTTAGTTTAGCTTAGCCTGAAAGTTGTGGCAAGAGGGGGTTGCAAAATGGCGAGCGTGCTCTTACGACCGTAGGGTCGACGCATGTGTCGGTATTGTGCGGAGCGAGCCCCGGCCCTACCACGGGAGGGGACTCGCAGCAAGCCGTTGCTGCTATACTCTGGGGCGCTGTGCCACTCCAACTCTCACAAGAACGGAAACTCTGATGAAAACTTGCTGTCATAGAATACTGGCATGCGTCTGCCTCCTTTGCACGCTAACGCCCGTAGCCTTGGGGCAAACCAAGCAGCCGGTGGATTACGTGGACCCGCACATCGGCAGCGTCTCGCATCTTCTGAAGTCAGAGCCGCCCACCGTGCAACTCCCCTTTGGGATGATGCGGCTGGCCCCGCTGACCAGCCCCGGCATTTCCGACTCCTACCTGGCGGAAAAAATCTATGGGTTTCCGGTGGATGGCGCCGTACTGATGCCCACCACCGGGCCGGTGGAAACGGACCCCGCGAAAAACGCTTCGCTCTACGATCACGATTTTGAAACCGCCATACCTTACTACTATGCGGTGACGCTGGAGAAGACCAACACACAAGTGGAGTTCACCGTTACGGAGCGCGCCGTCTACTTTCGCATCGCGTATCCGAAGCCGAGCGAGCGCCACATGGTGATCCGTGTGAGAGGCGGAATGCTGAGCGCTGACCCGGCCCATTCGGCGCTCTCCGGGTTTGAGGACATCCGCGGCGCGCGGCACTACTTCTATGCTGAGTCGTCACGCCCCTTTAGGGTGTGGGGCGCTTGGGAAGGAAGCAAGGTATCGCCGGGCCTCGCCACCGAAACCGGAACCAACATCGGCGTGGCTCTCACTTTCCCTGCCGCGGCGGCCAATCCCTCCGAATGGCGCATGGGCATTTCCTACATCAGCGTCGAGCAGGCGCGCCGCAATGTGGAGGAGCAGATTCCCGCCTGGAACTTTGCCGCGGTCAAGAGCCGGGCGCGCAACGTGTGGAATCAAGCCTTGGGGAAGATCGCCGTGAGCGGTGGCAGCGAAGATGAAAAAACGATTTTTTATACCGCGCTCTATCGATCGCTCGGCGGCATGGCGGACATCACCGAGGACGGCAAGTATTACAGCGGGTACGACAAGCAAGTGCACGCGAGCGACGGGAATGACTTCTACGTTGACGACAGCCTGTGGGACACGTATCGCTCTGAGCACCCCTTAGAACTCCTGCTCTCGCCGCGCCGCCAGCTCGACATGGTGCGCTCCTACATTCGCATGTACGAACAGGATGGGTGGATGCCGCGTGACCCCACCGTGGGCGGCCCCGGCGTGTGGATGATCGGGAACCATTCCGCGGCTCTCATCGCCGACACCTATGCCAAGGGCTACACCACCTTCGACGCGGAAGAAGCTTATGAGGGCCTCCGGAAGAACGCCACGCAAGCCACCGTGCTGCCCTGGCGGCTGGGGCCGCTCACGCCGCTCGACCGCGTCTACCAGGAACGCGGATTCTTTCCCGCGCTCGCCAAAGGCGAGACCGAGACCTCCCCGGACGTCTTCCCCTCGGAGCGTCGCCAAGCCGTCTCCGTGACGCTCGAAAACAGTTATGACGACTGGTGCGTGGCGCAGATGGCCAAGGCGCTGCACAAGGATGCGGATTACGCGTACTTTTTGAAGCGCGCGCACGATTACCAGAACGTCTACAACCCCGCCACTGGTTTCATGGCGCCGCGCACCATGGACGGAAAGTGGGTAGATGACTTCGATCCCAAGTTAGGCGGCGGGCAAGGGGGCAGAGATTATTTCACGGAGTGTAACGGATGGGTCTACACCTTCCACGTCCAGCACGACGTGGCCGGCCTCATCGAACTGATGGGTGGGAGCAAGAAATTTGTGGAAAGGCTCGATGGGTTGTTCGAGGAGCCCTTCGGTGAAGCCAAGTTCCGTTTTCTGGCGCAATTCCCTGACGCGACGGCTTTGACCGGCAATGACCCGCAGGGCGATGAACCCGGCTTTCACATTCCCTACCTTTACAATTACGCGGGCGAGCCCTGGATGACCCAGCGCCGCGTGCGCGAGATCATGAAGATCTGGTACACGTCCGGCTTGATGGGGATTCCCGGTGATGAGGACTGGGGCGCCATGTCGTCCTGGTACGTGTTCAGCGCCATGGGCTTTTATCCCGTCTGCCCTGGCAGCCCCACGTACAATATTGGCAGTCCGATTTTTGATGAAATAAAGATTACTCTCGAGAACGGGCGGGTGTTCACGATCCGCGCTATGAACCAGTCCGCCCACAACAAATACATTCAGTCGGCAACGCTCAACGGACGCGCGCTCAACAAGCCCTGGTTCTCTCACTCCGACATCGCCCAGGGCGGCACGCTCATTTTGCAACTGGGACCGCAGCCCAATAAATCCTGGGGTAGCTCCCCCGCTGCCGCGCCGCCCTCGATGTCGCAACCGTAGGCGGGATTCCTCACCGAACGGAGCCGTTTTCTTCGGATTGTGGGATGGACGCGCTCTATTTCTGTGCTAATGCCGCGCGCACCCGGCGCCACACATAGCGCGCGGGCCAGAACAGAATCAGCGCCCAGAGCAGCAGGAATGGCCCCACGCTCAAGAGGAACAGCGCCAAGCCCACCAGGCTATCGGCCGCCGTTTGGAACCCCTCAACCACCGCGTTCCAAAGGCGTCTGCCGAGGGGGGGCGTGATTTCGAGCTGTGCCTTGTATTCCTCGCGTAATTCCACCTGCAAAGTGGCGAAGCTGACGCGATTCTGCAAGCTCTTCAATTCCGCTTCCATGCGCTCGATCTCTTCGCGCACGCGCGCCAATTCCTGCTCGACGGCCAACACATCGGAGAGCCGGCCGGTGCGCTTCTCGAGCACGTCGAGAAGCGTTTGTTCGGTACGGCGGGCGTTCGAGAGGCGCGCCGTCAGGTCGACGTACTGCTCGGTGACTTCTTCCCCGCCCCGCGATTCCTGCTGCACGTGCGCGAGCTGTTTAATCTCCGCGATCGCCGCGTCAAGCTGGTCGGCGGGCACGCGGAACCTTGCGGAAAGTGTGCGAGCGCTGCCCGATTCGCTGCCCGCCGTGAGTTGCGCGCTGTAACCGCGGTGGCGCCGCACCACCTCTTCGAGCGCGGCCCGCGTCTTGTCAAAATCCTTGGCCAGCAGAGTCAGCGAGGCCGTGCGCACGATCATGGGGCCAGCGATGGTCGGGCCCGCTTCGCCGCCCCCGCCACCGCCAGAAACAAGTTTGCCCAGGGAACCTTCGGCCACACTCCCAATTTCGCCAGCGGGGACTCCACCGGGCACTCCGCCGACTGTGCCCTGGGCACGCTCAGGGGCGGCTGGCAGATAGGCCACCGACGCGCTTTGTTCCCCCAGTGGGGCCAAGGCGGTGCGATCTGCAGCCTGGCGAGAGCGGAGCAGGTTCGGAATCGAGACGGCGGCGATCATCAGGAACAGGCACACTGCACCCCCCGTGGCCCACACCCAGCGCGGCAGGCCGAATCGATGGAGTCGCAGCAGAGAGGAGAGCGCCATCCCCGTGGCCTGCGGCTTGAGCTCGCCCGCTGGGATCGCGGCGGACACGTGTTCGGTGAGGCTCAGCGGCGCAGGCTCCACTTGCCATGCGGTGAGCCGCTCGGAGAGGGCGCGAGATTCCGCCGCCCACGCCCGGCACTCGGCACACTGTTCAAGATGGGTAGCCACCAGCGCGGCGCGATCGACGGAAAGTTCGCCGTCGAGGTAGGCCATCAATTCTTCTTGCTCGATAGAATGCATGGAACTAGCCATGACATTTTCCTTAGTCAATCGACAGGCCGGGCCGCTCCTTGAGGCGACCTGGATTGGGGCGCGCCCTGGCCCCACGAACCGTTGGGTTGCGGCAACAGGTCGACCGGCGCTGTACCTACACAGCGCGCCTGGCCGCGCGCGGGCTCACCAGCAATTCCTTCAACGCCAGCCGCGCGCGAAACAGCCGGGAGCGCACGGTATTGATGGGCACGCGCTGGAGGGCGGCGATTTCCGCGTAGCTCAACTGCTCGTACTCGCGCAGCATCAAGACTTCGCGCTCATCAGGTGCGAGCCTTTCCAGAGCCTGCCGGATTGCGACCTCTTCCTCCGTGTTGCCGGCGGCGGGCGGGTCGGCGGTGGTTGGTTCAAGACTTGCCTCGCGGTGGGCGCTTCGGCGGCGCTCCGCCGCGAGCTGCAAGAGCGCAATCCCATAAAGATACGTTCGAAACAAAGCGCGCGGCTCATAGCGCGTCACCGCGCGCAGAACCGCCAGGAACGTTTCCTGCGCAAGCTCCTCCGCGCGCGCCGCGTCGGCAAGGCGGCGCCGAAAGTAGCCGTAGATGGGCTCGCGATAGCGCGCGAAGAGTTCCGTGAAGGCCTCTTTCGAACCGCGTTGAAAATCCAACATCAACTGTTCATCGGTCAGCATCGGCCAGCCACGCTGGAACTGAGCGGTTTAACGATCGGCTATCAAATGCCACCGGTCAATCACCAATCGTCGAATCACTCAATCTCTTCCTATTCTGTAATGTCGCGAGGGCTCAAAAAGTTCCCGAGAAACTATACACCTATTTAACCCTGATTCCTCACCACGATGTTGGAAGAGCGGGGCATCCGAGTGTGTGTGAAAACGTTCCTTGACGCTCTCGGCACGCATTGTATTCCCATCCCGTGTAGATGCGAAGCTTTGGAGTGCGGCAGCAAGCTGCCGCACTCCAAAGCTTCGCATGCCTGCACACGCTGTAGTGACGCCGTATGACCGTCCGAGGGTGGTGAGAAATGCAGGCTAAAAGCTACGGTGTGCTGGGCTTGCGGCCGCCCAGGGCGTCCATTTGGCCGGTCATCTCTTCCGGGGGTTCACCGCTCCTCATGCCCTGGGCCAAGATGAGCTGGCGCGCCTCGCCGCGCATCGCCGGCCATTTCGATCCAAACACCAGCGAGCCCGCGATGCAGACCGCGCCGCCGATTGCCACCGTGAGGGGCGCGCCGAGGCGGTGGGCGATGGCTCCCGCCAGCAACGCGCCGAACGGGGCCATGCCCATGAACATCATGGAGTAGACGGACATGACGCGCCCACGCAGATCGTCCGGCACCATGGTTTGGATGAGGGTGTTGGAACTCGCCATCTGGATCAACATGCAAAAGCCCGCCGGCAAAAGCAAGGCAATGGATAGGGGCAGCGAACGGGAGAACGAAAACAGGATCAGGCTCGAGCCGAAGCCCGTGGAGGCGTAGCGAATCCAGCGTCCCAGGCCGCGCACCTCGCGCCGCGATGCCATCACCAGGGTGGCGATCAGTGCGCCCACGCCCGTGGAACCCATCAGCAAGCCCAGGCCGCGCGCGTCAGAGTGCAGAATCTTGTCCGCGAAGATGGGCATCAGCACCGCGTAAGGCATGCCCGTCAGGCTGACCAGTCCGAGCAGAAGCAGCAGGGCGCGGATGGGCCCGGTGTGAACCACGAAGCGGAATCCTTCCAGAACGCTCTCCAGCCCCGAAGCTCTCCGCCCGGAGCGGTCGCGCGGCGTGACGATCATGAGCAGCAGGCAGACGATCACCGCAATGTAACTCACGCCGTTGGAAAAGAAGCACCAGCCTTCGCCGATGGCCGCCACCGTGATGCCGGCAATGGCGGGCCCCAGGATGCGGGCTCCGTTAAACATGGCGGAATTCAGCGCGATGGCATTGATCAGGTCTTCCGGAACCACCATTTCGATGATAAACGCCTGGCGCGCCGGGATATCAAACGCATTCACCACGCCCAGCAGCGCTGCCACCAGCATGACTTCCCAGACCTGGATGTGTCCGAGCAAGGTCAGCGCCGCCAGAATGAAGGCGAGCAACATCGCGGCGGTTTGCGTGGCAATCACGGTGCGATAGCGGCTGTAACGGTCCGCGAGCAATCCCCCCAGGGGGGCGAAGAGGAAAACCGGAATCTGTCCCGAGAACCCCACCAGCCCCAGCAGCAACGATGACTTGGTGAGCCGATAGACGAGCCACGCCTGCGCAATCGACTGCATCCAGGTGCCAATCAACGAGATGATCTGGCCGCAGAAGAACAGCCGGTAATTGCGGTGCCGCAATGCCCGGAACATCACGGGCAGCCGCGACACGGGTTTTTCCGAAAGGGTTTCAGTCCTCAGAGCCGCCGCCCACTCTTGGTGTCATCGAGCATGATTTAAGGATCCCTGATTATCATAACATCCTCTGGCGCCGAGTCCGCAGTGTGGAACGGGGGGCGGGAAGGAAGTCTTCAGTTTTCAGTCTTCAGTTGTCAGTAACCTATCCTCCAAATTGGCGGGGAAGTAAACGCGAGAGGTGTTAATTTAAGTTTAGTACGCTGCCGCCCAAGGGGGAAACCTTACTGACAACTGAAGACTGAAAACTGAAGACTTAGTTCCACTACTGTGGGTCCGGTGTGACGAAATCGACGCCGCGCTCTCCGTTCAGGCGCTGGGTGGCGGCGAGGTCGAGATCGGCGAGCGGGACTCGCTGCGTCCTCTGGTCCGAAAAAACCCAGAGCGTCTTGCCGAGGATGGCATAGTCCTGCACTTCCATTTGGTGGCCGTCGCGGTAAACGAGGAGAGTCGCAGGGGGCTTTTCTTCGGCCGCCACGGAAGGCTCCGCGGAGGGAGCATTACGAGAGTCGCGCAGAGCCTGATCCTCGCGCATCATTTCAACTTCCGCCGCCAGATTGCCGACTTGCGCGGCGAGTTGAGTGTCCTGTTCCGGTTCGGGAGCTGGCGGGGCAGGCTGGTCGGTCCCGTACCCCATCGATGGGAACCAATAGGGATAGACAGGTTCAACGCCGAACGAGGGGCGTCCGGAAAAGAATTGCCGGCAGTATAACGAACCGGCATAGGAAGGATTCAGGAGACATGCCGACTCGCCCGAACCGATCAGGGACGTGCCGCGCACGGGTGGTGGAAACCCCAACCTTCTGGCAGCACCATTGGAGGCGATGGACCTGCCCTGCCGAGGCATCAGTCGCGTTCGTGGCGTAGCGGGATAGCTTCGATAATATCCGACCGAACGGGAAAAGGAGGAACGGGCCGCGCCGCGAGGCTGCGCATATAGACACAAGGGTACTAGCAGACCCGCCAGAACAACCGCGTTGGCGAGCAAGCTACGCATAACCACATTCTACCAGAAACCGGGAGTCAAGACATTTTTAAATGAGGAAGAAGGTTAGGGATTTCTGTTTCCGGACATCTCCTAAGGCGGGCAGCCACGGTCTCGCCGCGGCTGAAAGTCCGCCGAATTTGCGCTCTAGCTAGCGTATCGCAGACCTGTTTTGCAGTTTTGCGGCACTTGGGCGCCGTCGGTGAGAAGAGCCGCAGACCTTGAAAATATTGCCAATCTGCGAGCGTGTCGGAGGGGCGGTTCGCGAACCGCCCGCCAGCCCGCCCGCGAAGCGGGCGAAAGATCGTCACTGCTGTCCAAAATAATCGGTTCTCCATCGTCGACCCCTTGCAAGGAAAGGGTTTAGGACAGGGAAGATCGGTAAATGAGAAGGAGGTTTCGGTTTTCATAAGTCGGGTTGCCTGTCCAA
>Ga0187849_1002232_pt1 | contig 18944 bp, 30 predicted proteins | sample June2016WEW_4_10_2_FD_132412 | JGI IMG/M metagenome (GOLD analysis project Ga0187849, IMG submission 132412) | Peatland microbial communities from SPRUCE experiment site at the Marcell Experimental Forest, Minnesota, USA - June2016WEW_4_100 | ecosystem: Environmental > Terrestrial > Soil >...
CCACCAACAAAGGCAGAACTAATATGGCCGCGAAAAAACCGGTGAGGTTCGAAAAGAGCAGCGGGAACGTTTTCGCCGATCTCGGGCTTAGCCATCCCGAGCAGGAACTTTTGAAGGCGCGCCTCACCCTGCAGATTTACCGCCTCATCAAGCAGCGTGGCCTCACTCAGGCGCAAGCGGGGGAGATCCTCGGCATCCAGCAACCCCGCGTCTCGGTGTTGATGCGCAACCGGGCCGGCGCCTTCTCCGTCGAGCGCCTCATGGATTTTCTCACCGCCCTGGGTCAGGACGTGGAGATTACCGTCCGGCCTACACGCAAGGAACACGGCAGCGTCTCCATCGTGATGTGACCCGGGCATGTTAGTAATGAACATCACTCTTGAAAACCAAGTCGCTCTCATTACCGGCGGCTCTCGCGGCATCGGCGCGGCTACGGTAAAGCTATTCGCCGAGGCCGGCGCGCGGGTGGTGTTCAGTTATCTGCGCGCGGCGCGGGAGGCGCAGGATCTGGTCAGATCGTGCGGGGGCAGTGGCGGGGTGGTGGCCGTACGCGCGAACGTCACGAAGCTGGTGGACGCCAAGCGTTTGGTCTCGACGGCGATCCGGCATTTTGGAAGACTGGACATCCTGGTGGCGAACGCCGGCATCTGGAATTACGCGCCCCTGCCCATTGAAAAAATGACGGAGAGGGAATGGGACGAAATGGTGGCGGTCAACCTCAAGGGTGTTTATTCGGTCATCCACCACGCCGTCCCCCACATGATCCGCCAGCGGGGAGGTCGCATCATCGTAGTATCCTCCACCGCCGGCCAGCGCGGCGAGGCGTTTCACACTCATTACGGAGCGGCCAAAGGGGGAGTCATTAGTTTGGTGAAAGGCCTCTCCACGGAGCTTGCCGCGCATCATATCCTTGTGAACTGTGTGGCGCCGGGGTGGATCGAGACGGACATGGCGCGGCCGGTACTGAAGAGCCGCCGCCTGCACCGCCAGGCCATCTCCGCTATCCCGCTCCGCCGGTTCGGCCGTCCGCAAGAGGTAGCCATGCCCATCCTATTTCTCGCCTCTTCGCTCGCCACGTATATGACGGGAGAGGTAGTCAACATCAATGGAGGAAACGTTCTCTGTGGTTAAATCGCTTCACACCAAGGTTCTTCGCATTCTTGGGGCATTCGCCATAGCGATTTGCGTGATCCCCGGCACGCTCCCGGCACAACAGGCCGCAGCCCGTCAACTTTCCCGGAACGTGGACCCCCAAGCGCGCCAAATGCTGGACCGAGCCATTCAGGCGATGGGCGGCCAAGCTTTCTTAAACGCCAGATCCCTGACCACGAAGGGCCGCATCTTTCTTTTCCAGGACGGCGCCACCGCCGGCGTGGAACCCTACCAGAGTTGGGTGCTGTACCCTGACAAGCGCCGCTTTTCGTATGGAAAGACCAAACCGGTCATCCAGATCTTCAACGGTGACAAGGCTTGGGAACTCGATCGTATGGGACTAATGGCGCTTCCCGATCGGGAACTGCAAAACTGGATCCGCTCAAATCGCTACAGTATTGAGAACCTGTTGCGCTTGCGCATCAAGGAACCCGGCGTGCTCATCCAAATCGGCAAGGTTGACTTTGTGGATAATGTGCCAACCCAGGGCCTTGAGATCATTGCGCCGGGAGGGACCAGCGTGCGCCTGGATTTGCACCGGGAAACGTTCGTCCCTTCCCGCATCACCTACCGCGTGAGGAACGTCAAGGAAGAGGCTTGGGATGACTACTCGAACGCGTACGCGGACTACAAGACCTTTGACGGGATTCAAACTCCCATGCACATTTCGCGTTATCTGAATGGGGATCGGATCGGTGAAACCTTTCTGAACTTCGCCCATTACAACGAAGATTATCCGTCCAACTACTTCACTGCCGAGTGAGAAGACCCGGGATACGGGGCACGGGATACGGGATTCGGGACTCGGGATTCGGGGTTAGGGACGAAAGCAAATTATGAATTATGAATTATGAATTATGAATACTGAACATCTCGAATCTCAATTGCGCCAGAGTAAGTGCAAGAGGCCTTGCATTCATAATTCAGAATTCATAATTTATAATTTGTTAATTCCATCCCCGTGTCCCGTATCCCGAGTCCCAGTTTTTGGAGCATCTGTTATAATGATGGTGATGGAGCCAGCGTGAATAAATCATCCAGAATTCGCAGCACCACGATTTTGTGCGTACGCCGGGGCGGCCGATTGGCGATGGGCGGCGATGGCCAGGTCACCATGGGCGAAAGCGTGATGAAACAGAAGGCGCGCAAGATCCGCCGCCTGTACAATGAAAAGGTTATAGCGGGCTTTGCCGGCAGCACCGCGGATGCGCTCTCCCTGTTTTCCCGCTTCGAGCAGAAGCTCGAGGAATACCACGGAAACCTGAGCCGCGCCGTGGTGGAACTGGCCAAGGATTGGCGCACCGACCGCGCCTTGCGGCACTTGGAAGCGTTGCTGTTGGTGGCGGACGAAAAATATACCTATCTCGTCAGCGGCAACGGCGACGTGATCGAGCCCGACGACGGGATTGTGGCGATCGGTTCGGGCGGGCCCTTCGCGCTGGCCGCCGCGCGCGCGCTCGCCAAACACACGGCCATGCCCGCCAAAGAAATCGTCCAGGAGGCCATGCTCCTGGCCGGGCAGATTTGCATTTTTACGAACGATCAAATCGTAATTGAGGAGATCTAAGGCAGTCCGAAATCGAACATCGAAAGGGTAAAGGCCAAAGGGTAAAGGATAAGGGGTAAGAGCTTAAAGTTGTGAACTGCACGAGTGAGATCATAGATCAGCTTTACCCTTTATCCTTTACACTTTAGACTTTCGAACATGGTTTTCTATTTACCCGAAAATATCGAGAATGCCACCTCCCTCGACGACTTGACCCCGCGGCAGATTGTGACGGAGCTGGACAAGTATGTCGTAGGCCAGGCAAACGCCAAGCGGTCGGTGGCGGTGGCGCTGCGCAATCGCATGCGCCGGCAAAAACTGGCGCCCGAGCTCGCCGAAGACATCCTTCCCAAGAACATCATCATGATCGGGCCGACCGGCGTGGGCAAGACGGAAATCGCCCGCCGCTTGGCGCGCCTGACCAATTCACCTTTCCTCAAGGTGGAAGCCTCGCGCTTCACCGAAGTCGGCTACGTCGGGCGCGACGTGGAATCGATGATCCGCGACCTGGTGGAAGTGTCCATCGACATGGTGCGCGAAGAAAAGGTGGACGAGGTGGCGGAGAAAGCCGAACAGAGTGCCGAGGAGCGATTGCTCGATCTGCTCCTGCCCCCTCCCTCCCTGATGCGGAAACAGGAAAAGACTCCGCTTGAAAGCGACGATGGCCGCGCCGCGACGCACGAGCAGTTTCAGCGCACGCGGGAAAAACTCCGCGCCCAGCTTCGCGAAGGCAAGCTGGACGACCGGGAAGTGGAAGTGGAGATCCGCGACCGCAGCACGTCCGCGTTCGAGATCATTTCTTCGCAGGGCGTGGAAGAGATGGATATCAATATCAAAGATGTCCTCCCCGGACTCTTCGGGCAGCGCACCAAGAAGCGGCGGATGCACGTCACCGAGGCCATGGAATACCTGATCCAGGAAGAGGAAAACCGGCTGATTGACATGGACCAGGTGACGCGCACGGCGGTGGAGCGCGCGGAGCAGTCAGGTATTATCTTTCTGGATGAGATCGATAAGATTGCGGGGCGGGAGCGGGGGACGGGACCGGACGTGAGCCGCGAGGGCGTGCAACGCGATATCCTGCCCATCGTCGAGGGGACCACCGTCAATACGCGCTACGGCATGGTCCGCACCGACCATATCCTGTTCGTCGCCGCGGGCGCGTTCCACGTCTCCAAGCCTTCCGACCTGATCCCGGAATTGCAAGGCCGCTTTCCCATCCGGGTGGAGCTGCATTCGCTCACCACGGAGGATTTCATCCGCATCCTGAAGGAGCCCAAGAGCGCGCTGGTGAAGCAATATATCGCGCTGCTCGAGACGGAAGGCATCAAGCTGACTTTCAGCGACGAAGCGCTACAAGAAGTCGCCAAGTTTGCGGCGGCCGTCAACGAAGCCACGGAAAACATCGGCGCGCGGCGGCTGCACACCATCATGGAAAAACTGCTGGATGAGATTTCTTTCGAGGGGCCGGACCTGAAGAAGAAGATCGTGCGCGTGGACGCAGCCTACGTACAGAAGCAATTGGCGGACATCGTCAAGAATCAGGACCTCAGCCGATACATCCTGTGAAACCTTATCCTCGAACGCGGCGCGCGGCCGCCCCCAAATTCTCCTTGCACCGAACCAGCCTGCTGAAACGGATTCTTCCAGCGTTGGTCTTGGCTTCCGCCGCCGGGTGGCTGTTCGGATGCGGCGTGCAGGGAACTCCCCATCCCCCCCGTCTGGAGCGGCCAGCAAAAATCACTGACCTTTCCGTGGTGCAAATCGGCCAAAGTCTGGAAATCCACTTCAGCCTCCCCCAGCAGACGACGGAGGGCGAGCGTTTGACGAACCCGTTGGAGGTCGAGATTCTTCGCGCCGTCGCCCTCCAGGGCACGGGCCTCGCCAAGCTGCCGGAGCCGGAGGTCTGGACGCGGCTCATCCCCGAGGAGTGGTTGCCGTACGCCCAGGGCAATAATGTTTCCTACTCCGCGCATCTGACCGAGCGGGAATTTCACGACTGGCGCGGGCAGACCCTGGTGGTGGGGGTCCGCACGCTGACGCGGGGATTCCGGCACCGGGCGCTCGAAAGCGCTCCTTCCAACCTCGTGGACGTGCCGATCTTCGACGTCTCGGAGCCCGTGGGGAGCATCCACTGCGTGGTCACCGAAAAGGCCGTGGAGGTTCAATTTCCCCCACCCGCCAGGACGCTCAGCGGCGAACCCCTCCATGACCTTGCCGGATACCGCATTTATCGCAGTGCTACGGGCCCGGCCGCCGGCTATGAACTGCGGGGAGAGACGGCCACCTCCCCCTACCGGGATAACCAATTTGAATTCGGCCAAACCTATTATTACCAAGTGCGTGCGATTTTTGGTAAGCCCGGCCATTTGGCCATGAGCGATGCCTCCCCGGCAGTGAAGGTCACGCCCCGCGATGTCTTCCCGCCCGCCCCCCCGCAGGGATTGTCGAGCATCTACTCGGCGGGCGCGGTGGAACTGGTGTGGACGGCCAACACCGAAGCCGATTTAGCGGGGTACAACGTCTATCGCCTGGAAAATCAAACCGCCCAGCGGGTGAACAAAGAACTCCTGCGTACGCCCATCTTCCGCGATGCGACCGCCGCGCCGGGGAAGACTCTCACCTACTATGTAACGGCCGTTGACCTCGCGGGAAACGAAAGCAAGGCTTCGAACAAAGAAGAAGTGGAAACGAAATAAAAGGGTAAAGGCTGAAGGTTGAAGGGTGAAGGTTAAAAGTCTTCAGCCTTTAGCCTTCAGCCTCTCAGCAGCTAGGAATAACTCGGGACGTCCAAAAACAGTGACGCTTTCGAAGGACTTGGGAATCGCCGTTGCAGGGACGGGCGCGATCGCACTCGCGGGAATGTGGGCATGGAGAACTGTGCGCCGCTGGCGACGCAAAAGCCCTGACGAGCTCGAACGCTTGCGCCGATTGGGAGTGAACGCTTGCGGGCGCATTCTCCCAGGAAGAATCGTGGAACTGGCTGAGCCCGTGGCGGACGGCCCGGCCGGACCAATTCTCCTTTATGAGTACGAGGTGGCCGGCGTCACCTACGAGGCGGCACAAGACCTGAGCGCCCTGCCGGAAATCGCCGCCGCCGCGCCGTTCCTTCCCGGCCAGACCACCAGTGTGAAATACGATCCCAAACAGCCGACCAATTCCATCCTCGCCTGTGAAGTCTGGTGTGGCATTCCCAACCTGGAACCCCACCGGAACGCTTTACCCGAACGCCGGGAAGAATCCGCCGAACCCTCCGCGAAAAACACCTCATAAACAGGGCCAGTCTGGGGAGGCAAAACTTTCCCCGTTTCTGGCGATGCCGTGGGCCGTTATTGCCCATCCGCGTGGGGCGTATTCATTTTCCCAGGAAGTCTGATCGCCAACTTTCTCCCTGCCAACAAGTTGCAAGCCGCTCCCGAAAAGGCACGGACGGAACGCCGGTTGCAGTCAGAAGGATGCGAAAGCAGGGTCCAGCACTGCCGGAAGGTAAGTGGCGACCGCACTGGAAAGGCCACGGCCGAAACTTGCGAGTGTCCTTTTCCGGCGGCATGGAGCCAAAGCCATTTTGGATTTCCGATTTTGGATTGAAGGGAGAACAGCCGCACACCGTCATTAATCCAAAATCCAAAATCTAAAATCAATTCGAGGTGGACAATGTCCGTATCTGGCATTTCGTCAAACAGCTCCCTGAGTCAAAGTATGCAAACCTGGCAAGCTAGGGCTCAGAAAATTCAAAGTGAGTTTCAACGACTGGGGCAGGATCTTCAGGCCGGGAACCTCAGCCAAGCCCAATCGGATTTCAGCACACTGAGTCAGAACCTTTCGGGCCCCCTGCAAAGCAATACCACCCTGGCCCAAGCATTTAGTGCCTTGGGATCGGCGTTGCAATCCGGAAACGTGTCGGCCGCACAGCAAGCTTACGCAATATTTCAACAGGACATCCAGCAAGCCGACCAAAGTCATCACCATCACCACCACGCGGGGGGTAGTTCGCAGACTACCAACTCCTCCACAAGCAGTACGTTGTCGCAACTGTTCAGTAGCTTGGGATCAGCCCTCCAGGCTGGGAATTTGTCAGCCGCTCAGACGGCCTATTCGACGCTCCAGCAAGACCTACAGCAACTCGGCTGGAGTTCGGGTACCACCTCGCAGTCGACGGCTGGGACGGTAAGCTTGTTGGGTTGATCGATTCCGGGCGCTGAATACCATGCTTGGAGATTTCCGTGCCGGGTCGCAAGCACGTGTAGCGCAGACCTGTCTTGTAGGTCCGCGGCTTTTTGTCTTCGTTAGGGGACGAACCGCGGACCTTCAAAACAGGTCCGCGCTACGCTCCCTTCCGTCCCCATTGTGAAAATAGCCTGCCGGGTAAGTTGTTTTACCGCGCCCTTGCCTGCTATGACCATTCTCGACTATAGTGCCGTTCAGGTTGGGAATGACTCGGGAGCAAAAACTCGAAGAACTCCGCCGGCGCCACGCGGAAGCGGAGGGGGGTGGTGGCGAGGAGCGGCGCGCCCGCCAGCACGCGGAGGGTAAACTTTCGGCGCGCGAGCGGATCCTCCTGCTTTTTGACGAAGGAAGCTTCGAGGAGATTGATAAGCTCGTCGAGCACCGTTGCCAGGACTTTGGCATGGCCGAGCAGCGCATTCCGGGCGATGGCGTGGTGACCGGCTATGGGAAAATCAACGGCCGCCTGGCCTACGCCTTTGCGCAGGACTTCACCGTGATTGGGGGCTCGCTGAGTGAAGCCAACGCCGCCAAAATCTGCAAGGTGATGGACCTGGCCATGAAAGTCGGCGCGCCGGTGATCGGCCTGAACGACTCCGGAGGCGCGCGCATCCAGGAGGGCGTAGCGTCGCTCGCGGGCTATGCCGATATTTTCCTGCGCAACACGCTAGCCTCCGGCGTGATCCCCCAAATCTCCGCCATCATGGGACCATGCGCGGGCGGGGCGGTTTATTCGCCGGCCATTACCGACTTCACGGTGATGGTCCAAAACTCCAGTTACATGTTTGTCACGGGACCGGACGTCATCAAGACCGTCATGCACGAGGATGTGAGCAAGGAAGATCTGGGCGGCCCCATGACCCACAACGCCACCAGCGGCGTAGCGCACTTCATCGCACGCGATGACACAGACGGATTGGCGCTCATCCGCGAATTGCTCAGCTTCATGCCGCAGAACAACCAGGAGGACCCGCCCCGCGTCGAAAGCCGCGATCCGGCCGACCGGCGAGACGAGCTGCTTGACTCTCTGGTGCCCGTTGAGCCTGACAAGCCTTACGACATCAAAGAAATTGTGACGCGGGTCGTTGACGACGGTTACTTTGTGGAAGTCCACGAGCACTTTGCGAAGAATCTGGTGGTGGGGTTCGCCCGGCTGGCCGGGCAAAGCGTGGGCATCGTGGCCAACCAGCCTGCCGTTCTGGCCGGCTGCCTCGATATCAACGCCTCCGTCAAAGGCGCCCGCTTCGTGCGTTTCTGCGACGCCTTCAATATTCCGCTCATTACCTTCGAGGATGTGCCGGGGTTCCTGCCCGGCACGCAGCAGGAATACGGCGGCATTATCCGCCATGGCGCGAAGCTGCTCTTCGCCTACGCGGAAGCCACCGTGCCGAAAATTACCATCATCACCCGCAAAGCTTACGGCGGCGCGTATTGCGTGATGGCCTCCAAGCACCTCCGCACGGATGTCAACCTGGCCTACCCGACAGCCGAGATCGCGGTGATGGGGCCGGAAGGCGCGGTGAACATCGTCTACCGCCGCGATCTTCAAAAGGCGGAAGATGCCGAGCAACTACGCCGCGAAAAGGTGGAAGAATTCCGCGAGCGCTTTGCCAATCCTTATATTGCTGCCGAGCGCGGCTGGGTGGACGCCATCATCGAGCCGCACGACACCCGCCCCAAATTGATCGCCGCCCTCCACATGCTCGAAACCAAACGCGACACCCTGCCCCCGAAAAAACACGGGAATATTCCGCTTTAACTGTTCCGTGGGCAATCATATGGTGCCGGGATTCTTCACGCGGCCGGCGATGGCCGGGGGCAGGAGCAGAAAATCCTTGGTGTTCCATGTGTAGATGACCTCGGCCTTGGCTTTGAGCGCGCAGTGGCCGAGGATCGCGTCGTAAATCGCGCCGCCGGCGAGATGGGCCGCGGCGGACGCTTCCGCCATTTGAAAATACTCCTGCTCGTCGAGAGAGACGACCGTCAGCCGCTCCCGGATGTCGCCGAGGAACAGCAGGGCTTCATCGCCGCTGACGCGGCGCCGGCTCGGCATCCCGGTCAGGGTGGCGTAGACCTCGGCGAGGCTGTGCGCGCCGCAGCAGACGTCTTTTTTTCCGAAGCGCAGGAAGAGATCGATGCTGGCGGGATGGTGCTCATGATCCGCGTAAAACGTGGCAACGAGCACGGAGGTATCAAGAAAAGCCTTCACGGGCTCTCCCCGGCGTTCTGGCGCTGGCGCTCGGCCCGGATGTTGCGAAGCGTTTCTTCCGTTTCGCCGGCGGTGAGCGGCTCGCCCGTGCGGAACACCCAGACGCCGCGTTCCTTTTCGAGGGGCGTCGAGCCGCTCCGGGGCCGCAAGATGACCTCGTCGCCCTTGACCGTAAGGTAGAGAGTGTCGCCGGGGGCGAGGCGCAACTCGTCCCGGAGGGTCTTGGGAATGACGACGCGGCCCGCTCTGTCGAGTGTGACTTTGCTGCTCATAATCCCATTATACAATGGGTGCGCCCATTTGGGAAATGGTATTTATAAAACCCAATTGGTTCAAAGTCGCGGGATGGGGGACACGCAGGGGAAAATGTAGCGCAAGGCTCGCACTCCGGCCTTGCGGCTTTTCCACCGCGACGCGCAATGGGCGGCGCGGCTAGGGGGAAGGCTTGTGAATGCTCTGAATATGTTGCGCACCTATAAAGCGATCTTGCGCGGTGACCATGGGGAATGGCTCGACCAGCGCCCTGAGCAGACGCAGCCGGTGCCCGTACACATCACGCCGCTGGAAGACACCCCTCTGGAACCAGCACGCGAACGGGGGCGAGTTATGGCCGAAGCACTCGCCGCCCTGGCCAGCCGAGGGACGTTTGCCGCCATCACCGATCCTGTTGCCTGGCAGCGCGAGGCACGCCACGAGCGCACGTTGCCTACCCGTGAGCGGTAATGCTCCTCGATAGCAATATTATCATTTACGCCGCGCAAGCTGAGCACGCCACGCTTCGGCAGTTTATTGCCGATCATACCCCTGCTGTCTCGGTGATCAGCTACATCAAGGCGCTCGGTTACCACCGTCTGAGTGAAGAGGAACGACAGTTTCTGGAGCGATTCTTCCAGGCAACTGAGGTGCTGCCGGTGTCGGATGCCGTGGTGCAATGGGCGGTCAGGTAAGGGCCGCACACAACCCAACAAAGAGCATCAGGACGGATACGCCACCCATGAGTCGTGCTACAATGCGGAAGAGCAAAGGGAGCACCGGTCATGTCAAAGAGGGGCACGGAAGTTCTTGAGGAAGCGTTATCCCTTCCACCGGTTGAGCGGGCTGAGTTGGCAGAGCGCCTGTTAACAAGTCTTGATGCATCGCACGACCGAAGACTCGACGAATTGTGGGCGCAGGAAGCTGAAGACCGCCTTGATGCGTTTGAGCGAGGTGAGATGAAAGCCGTCCCGGCAAAAGATGTCTTCGACACAATTCGCGGCGTGAAACCGTAATGGTGGTTAAGTTTCTAGCGCCCGCCCAAGCCGAGCTGGCAGAAGCGGTCGCCTACTATAATTCCCAGAAATCAGAGCTGGGCTCCCAATTCGCCGAAGAAATACGGCGGACCATCGAGAGGATTTTGCAATACCCCGAAGCATGGACACCGCTTTCGAAGAGAACCCGCCGTTGCCGAACCAATAAATTCCCTTATGGAGTCATCTATCAGGTGCGAGTCGATGTTCTGCTGATCGTTGCGGTCATGCATCTTCATCGTGAGCCACAAACGTGGAAAAGCAGGCTCGGAGACGGCAGCACATGATCAGCGACAATCGCCATGAGTTCAGGTTTGGGGGCTGGCGCAGAGCGAAGCTCTGCGTTTTGGTCGGGCGCGCATGGTGCGGTGGAAACCGGAGGTGCTGATGGCTGGCGAGGGGCGAGAATCGCAGAACTGCGTTCTGCGCCAGCCTGCCAGAAAGACGGCTCATCGACGTGGAAGAGTCCGCAGATGACGCCCGTTAATGTTTCGAATCGGTAGGATCTGACCCACACGCCAATCTCGGCGTTGATTTGAGCCAAGTGTCAGGTTCAGAAGAGCGGTGCATGCCTCGCCTGAGGACTGCGCAGTCAACTCACCAAGTCCCTTCGGGAAATCGCAGACCCCACAGAACAGGAGTCTGCGCCAGCCCGCGTTCCAAATAGTGTTCAACTTGACGCTTGCATGAAGCGAGACTCTTACGTTATTCTGAAGGCAATGGAAGTACATTTCACCCCCGAGCAGGAAGCGCAGCTAGCGCAGATGGCCACTAAGGCCGGCACCGACCCCGAGCGCTTGGTAATGAATGTTCTGGTCCGTTATCTGGACGACGAGGCTCGGTTCCTTGCAGCCGTCGAAAAAGGAATTGCGGCCGCAGAGCGCGGCGAGTTTATCGAGGAAGAGGAAATGGACGCCCGTATCGAACGCATGTTCAAACCCTGATGCGCATTCGCTGGACCATTCCCGCCGCCGAGGATTTAGAGGCCATCAAGAATTATCTTGAAAAGCACTACCCGCACTTTGCCGAGCCGACCGTGCGAACGATCTACCAGAGCGTTCGTTCCCTTAAAACCACACCCTACCGGGGCAGACCCGGCCACCGTAGCGGCACAAGAGAACTGGCGGTTACACCGTTCCCTTACGTTGTGGTCTATGCAGTAAAAGCTGAAGGCTAATTGCCCTGCGGACCGCACTCCACTGGACTTCTTATTCCAGAACGTATATAACTAACATATACGATGAACCCGTTAACTGAATGCGTTGGCTTTGATTGGGATGCGGGCAACTGCGGGAAGAACTGGACAACGCACCGCGTCTCGGACTCGGAGTGCGAGGAGGTCTTTTTTAACCGCCCCTTCGTCGTTCGCCGGGACCTTGAGCACTCCCAGGGAGAATCCAGGTTTTATGCACTGGGGCAGACGGATCGAAGCCGTGGGCTGTTTGTGGTCTTCACGATTCGAGGGAAACTCATCCGCGTGATTTCAGGGCGCGACATGACGCGCAAGGAACGGAGAATCTACCAAACCCATGAGAAAACTGAAGAAAAAGGTTATTCCGAAATTTAAGTCCGAGGCGCGCGAAAGAGCTTTTTGGGCCAGCCACGATTCGAGCGAGTACCTGGATTGGACAAAGGCACAACGCGCTCTGCTGCCGAATCTGAAGCCTTCCACCCGAACGATTTCACTGCGCTTGCCCGAAGCTCTCGTCGCCCGGCTCAAAGTCCTGGCGAATAAGCGCGATGTTCCCTATCAATCGCTGCTCAAGGTTTTGCTGGCCGAGCGGCTGAAACAAGAAGAGGTGAAACAAGTGCGGAGTTGAATGCTGGGGGTGAGAGATTTGTCTTGCGTACCTGTCGTCGGAATCGCGAAGTGGGCGCCACCCGCTGGCTTGTAGGGGCGCTTCGCGAAGCGCCCTCGTCACCAATCGCGCGCATTTTCGCAAGGGCGGTTCGCGAACCGCCCCTACAACATGCTTATCGAGGCAGCCAGGGACCGTTGTTCCAATACCCATATGGGGATCGCTTTGTGCGCCATGAGAAGGAATTCAATAAGCGCCTGGAGTATATGCACCTGAATCCCGTGAAGAAAGGGCTAGTGAAGCGTCGGGAATATTGGCGGTGGTCGAGTTACAACCACTTTGCCTCAGACAAGGCGACGGTGGCGTGCCTCCTTCAGATTGATGACGTGCGGTTGCCCCTGGGGTATCGCGCATGAGAAAAGTCCACGGACAGAGGCGCGCTTCGTGGCTTGTATCTACCCGCTGTTGGTCACGCCGCTGTCGCTACTGCTGCCGCTCGCGACCATCGAGGCAGCACTTCGAAAAGCGGGGAAGTACTGACATTCGTTGGGATGTTTGCGAACCAGCGTGGTAGACTTGACAAAGAAGGAGGCGACTTGAAGAAACTCAAAGCGAGGCCGTCGGCTAAGGCCGGGATTCGTTCCAACATAGATCGCCGCAAAGCTTTCTCCATCGGTCGGCTCCGGAAGTACATCGACCCGAGTCCGCCGGAAGAAGCCGAGAAGTTTGTGCAGCTTATTTATGAAGAACGCCGCAATGATCGCGAGCGAGTGCCCGCTGAATGAGACGGCTTCTGGTGGATACGGACGTCGCATCCTACATCTTCAAATGGCACCCCTTCGCCCCGCGGTACGTTGATCTGCTGGCGGACAACGAAGTGCTCATTTCGTTTGTCACTCCGGCTGAGATGCGACTCGGGGCACTGAAGGCACATTGGGGATTTCGCAAGATAAGCCTGCTGGAAAAGTATTTGTCGCGTTTCTCTGTTTGCTACCCCGACGACCGGTTGTGCTCGGGTTGGGCAGAGGTCAAGCACGAGTCGAACCGCAACGGGCATCCGATGGCCTCGCAGGACGCCTGGATCGCCGCCACCGCCCTATATCTCGATGCCCCTCTCGTAACCAATAACACGAAGCACTACGCGCACTTGAAAAACCTTGAGATTCTAACGGACCATGGTTAGACGATCCGGAGGCTGACGCAGAGCGAAGCTCCGCGTTTTGGTCGGGCGCGCATGGTGCGGGGGAAACCGGAGGTGTTGATTGCTGGCGGGGGGCGTGAATCGCAGAACTGCGTTCTGCGCCAGCCTGCCTGGCCTATCCGACGGCCGAGATCGCTGTGATGGGGCCGGAAGGCGCGGTGAACATCGTTTACCGGCGCGAATTGCAAAAGGCCCAAGACCCCGAAAAACTGCGGAACGAAAAGGTGGAAGAATTCCGCGAGCGTTTTGCCAATCCCTACATCGCCGCCGAGCGCGGCTGGGTGGACGCCATCATCGAGCCCCACGACACCCGCCCCAAGTTAATTGCCGCCCTCCGCATGCTAGAAACCAAGCGCGACACCCTACCCCCGAAAAAGCACGGAAACATTTCGCTTTGATGCGGGGACCGGCCTCGAACTTTCCAGCTTGGCCCAACTTGGAACTTGCCGGAAGCGAAACTTTTCCGTTATCCTAAAAGCCGATGGAAGTACATTTCACCCCTGAGCAGGAAGCGCAGCTTGCGCAGATGGCCACGAACACTGGCACCGATGCCGAGCGGTTAGTGAAGGATGCCGTGTTGCGTCTGCTTGAGGGAGATGGTGGCTTCCGCGCCGCACCCCCCGGCAGTGTGGTTGCCGAGATGCGTGCATTACGCGCGCGCGTCAAACCTGATCCTGAAGGCTGGACAACGCGCGATTACGTCAACTATGGGCGCCGGTAAATGCCTCTCGTCGTTGATGCTTCTGTCGCCCTTGCATGGGCTTTGCCTAATGTATGCGCCACCCACGTTTGAGGTTCCAATTCAAAACCAAGCTATAGCGTAGTAGAATACCCTCATGGGAGAAATTCGGGTCCAGATGCGTTTAGAGAACGAAGGCGACCTTTTTCTGCATGACCGGCGCAAGCTCAGTCGCAAGAAGGTCCGGAAGGCCGAGATAGAAGCCGTTGTGGACACCGGGGCTGTAATGATGCTCTTGCCACAAGAGCTTGTTGAACAGCTAGGGCTGCGTCGCGCTGGCAAGGTCGTCGTTCGACTCGCAAATGAGGAAAGGGTCGAGATGGAAAAAGCCAGCGGAATTCATTTGGCGATCGGCGACAGAGAAATGTCGGCGAGCTGCCTGATCGGACCGCCCGGATGCGAGCCGCTCGTCGGCCAGCTTGTGATGGAGGAGCTGGACTTGATCCCCGACCCGTTACTGAGAACGCTCACTCCCAGGCCGGAGTCGCCATTCCTTCCTACCCTTAAAATGAAGTCTCTGGCGCGGGTGACGCCGCCGACCGCCTGATTGCGGAAATTCTGGACGCTATTGATGCTCTTGTGCCTTTTCCCGGGCGCGGCCACAGACGCCCGGACCTCACCTTACGGCCTCTGCGCTTCATTTTGAATACCTGATTGCCTATGCACCCGACGAAAAACCTCTGTGGGTCATCGCGGGATGCACGGACGCCGCAACCCCCGCGTGATGGCCGCAATCCTCAGAGGCAGACAATAACCCCACGTTCCAAATAGGATCTTCCTCGCGGGTGGCGTCAATCCGCTGCGGCGGACCATTTATGTCGGCGACCACAAGAAAAGCTGGGACAGGCCAGGGTTAGAACACGTGGACAGAGACATTGCGCGTGTTGCTGGAGCGCATACATGAAAAACAATGTATGCGCCACCCGCGGGTGGCGCCGACATTGCCTTTTATGTCGGTGACCATAAAAGAAGCTGGGACAGGCCAGGGTTAGGACGCGTGGACAGAGACATTGCGCGTGTTGCTGGAGCGCATACATGAAAAACAATGTATGCGCCACCCGCGGGGTCTGCGCCAGCCCGCAGTGTTAAGGGAAGAACCACTTATGGGCGGTGGAACAGGCAGGCGGCCGCCGAATTTGGGCGAGCGTTATATAGCCCAGTTATTTGAGCAAGACAGCAGGGTTTAATGGTTGCTGCCCCACACGACGGCCCCCCCAACGCCGGGCGTTATCCGAAAGCCGTGCCCTGTTGCCCATACCTGCGCGGCCCGTTCCAAATTCGGATTCCCGCAGTTCAGGAATTCCACAGCTATCTGCTTGTCGCCGAACACACCGAGCACCCAGATCAATGCATCCTCTGTACCCGGCGCACCCCATCCAATGAGGATGTAGGTAGCTCTGGCGATCACTATCTTTTTGCTCCTCTGAAGGGCACTCACCACACGCGGATCTTTGATTTCGGCCAACAACGCCGCCCCGCCCTAGTCCGGACGCGATCATCCTTGTCCTTCAGGGCGGCGATCAGGGGCTCTACGGTAGGCGTTCCGATTTTGACCAACGCATAGAATGCCTCGAACTGGACATGTGCATTCGGATCATTCATAGCAGCAATCAGGGGTTCCACCGCGCGGAGATCTTTGATTTCGCCCAACGCATAAGCCGCGAACTGTCGGCCGTTAGGATTCGGGCCGTCCCTCAGGGCAGCGATTAGGGGATCGACGGCAGGCGTGCCGATCTTGGCCAACGCTTTGCCCGCAGCCAGGTCATCAGCGCCTGATGAGTGCCGTTCGTTCATAGCGCCAATCAGGGACTCGACCGCTCGGGGGTCTTTGATTTCGCCCAACGCATCGGCCGCCCCCCCATCGGATCTCATAATCCGGGTCCTTCCAGGCAGCGATCAGCGGTTCGACCGCGCGAGGGTCTTTGATCTCGCCCAGCGCATCGGCCGCCCAAAATCGAACGTGAGAATCTGGGTCCTTCAGGGCGGCAATCAGCGGGTGGACCGCCGGGGTTCCGATTTTGACCAACACCGCAGCGGCAATCTGTCGCATGTTAGAATCCGGGTCCTTTAAATTGCTGATCAGTTGGCTCACGTTATCGCTTTGCCCATGCCCGCCCGAATTATCTCGACTTGCAGTCGTGATCGCTGGTGCGCTCTTAAGCTCCGGCACTTCGAGCGAGGCGGCACCCTTTGCGCCACGACCGCGTAAGAGTTCGGCCACCTGCGTCTTGCCGCTTGCGAGCGCTACATCTAAGGCCGTCTTTCCAAATTCCGTCTTCGCGTCGATTGCAGCGCCAGCCTCAAGTAAAATGCGCGCAGCGGCGACATTTCCCGTATAAGCAGCCTCCATAAGCGGTGTCCAACCTTTGGCTACAGAACCGTCGGATTCATTTGGATTTGCCCCAGATGAAAGACGGGTTTGGAGGGCAGCAAGGTCGCCGCGTTCGACTAATCTTGTCAGCGAGTCTGCCACGACTGCTTGTCCCTGAGGGGCGGCACCAAGCCACGAAGCGGCACTAAAGAGCAACGCGGTAGCCAAGGCGCTTGGCAATCGATGTTGCAAAAGTTGAATCCAAAGAGTAGTGGGTGAAGGGGACCGCTGCGCCCCAAAACCAAATAGTCGCGTGAAATACCTCATCGCTGCCTCTCTGTGTGATTATCGCCGGATCGTTATCCAGGAACAGAACGGAAATTATATTCCGATGCGCTCGACTTCCCCCACGCTGATGTCATCGTTGCGCCGGTCGTAAAGGCCGGTTGTTTTCGCGTTCAAGTGCCCGGCCATGCGCTGCGCAACCTCGATGCGCCCCCCGTTGGTGAGGTAATCCGTAACCCCCGTGGCGCGGAAGGTGTGGCAGCCTATCGCGGTTTCAGTTCCCGCATCGGAACCACGGCGCCGCACCCTGCACCAGACATCCCCGCGCAGCATCGCCCCGCCGGAGAGGATACCGGCGTCAAAACCCTGCCGCAAGAGAGTCCCTTCGCGTAACACGCCCGAGGCCCGTCCGCTTCAAAATGCGTCACTACTTTTCAGGGCAGGCTTGGTGAACTTGCAACGATCCTAAAGTGCAAGTGCCTTCCTGGGCCTACCTCCCAGCCTTCCATTGGCTTTGGCTGCTGCCCTCTTGGCCCGGCTGCGGGATTGGCCGCCAACTTGACCAAGCCTGGAAGCCATCCACTTTTTCGAGCCGAGGAAACCCTCCAACAGTCCCGGCACGTAGAGGTCGGCATCGAGCTTGGGAAAGTGAATCCCCAAGCCCGATGGACTGATCTCAATTTCTTCAAGCTGCGAGGGCTTGGCGTCCCCGAGTCCTTGCGCCTCCCGCGGTGAGAAACTCAGAATCAGGTTTGAACTGAGATGAATCACGATATGCCCGCTTTTGCGGTCGTAACGCGCCGAGACGGCCCGGGGAAAGGACGCTTGAACGTCCTTAGCCCGCTGATTCGCCAGTTCGAAGTTTTCATTGTGCGCCATGAATTCCCCCCCAAGCCCGGCATAGCTTCTCCAGGTGCTCCGTCAACACGGCTTGGATGGGTACGATTTCCCGCCGTGAGAATCTGTAGTTTTCCCGGAGCTCCACCGGTCCCGCCGGACAGTTCAAGTTGAATATCGCTTCACGCCCACTTCCGATCACATGCACATGAGCCGGTCGGTGATCGTTGGGATAAACGACAACCCGCATCCCGTCAGATCTGAGGACAGTCGGCATTATGGTATCTTACTACAAATCCTAAGCGGTTGGGCTAGAAGGTGTGGCAGCCTATCGCGGTTTCAATTCGCGCATCGGAAGCACAGGGGCGCGCGCTGCGCCGGACGTCCCCGCGCAGCATCGCCCCGCCGGAGAGTATGTCGGCGTCAAAACCCTGCTGCAAGAGAGTCCTTTCGGGAGACCGCCCCGAATCGTCGGGGCGCATGCGCCACCCGCCAGAAGCAGTGGGCCGAGCGTTGGTCTTTAAGCGAGAGCGGTTGTCTGGGCTTTAGGGTTTCATCGTCACCACATGGTTGGCTTCTGCTGCGTCCTGCAATTTCTTGTCGTTCGTCGCCAGCGGGAGACGGGAGGCAACCGCGGCCTGCAGATAGCAGGTATCGTACACGGACAGATTATGTTTAACGGCCAGCCCCAGAAGCTGCGGAATGTCGCGATGGCCATGGGACGGATGGGCAGGAGCTGCAATTCGGCCCAGATGTCGAGGGCGCGCGCTAAGGGCACCTTGGCCCTGGTGACGGCCTTGCCGAGAGCGTTGCCGACTTCCACCTGCCACACCCACGGCACTATGGCGTAGTCTTCCCGCGCTTCCAGTCGCTTCAGAGTAGCGTCCGTGTTGGCGGTGGCGCGGTCAGGGAAGCACCAGGCGAGCGTGTAGGACGCGTAGGCGCTCACTCGCGCCCTTCTTCAATCAGTTCGCGGATGGATATGTCGCCCAGGCTCAGCCCTTCGCGTAATTCCCACAGGCGGGACTTGCGGGGTTGGCCGTTTCCGTCCTGGAAATCTTCCGCCAGCATGTCCAGCGCGGCGCTGATGACTTCGCCGGGGTACTGGTACGCGCCGGATTGGATGGCCCGGGCAATCAAGCGCTGATGTTCGGGTTTTAGCTCGATGGTCATGGCCCGTCTCCTGTGTTTCCCTACTCTACCTTCGCCCCTCTCACTCCGTCAACCAAGATAGTACACCATGACGACCTTTAGGTCCCGGCTATCCGCGCCCTGGCTGGGACCCCATCAGTGGTGCGAGCGGAATCGCAGATGCGGTTATGCAACGGTGGCAAGCCCATTCTTCTCGACCAAGG
>Ga0187849_1002233_pt1 | contig 18935 bp, 17 predicted proteins | sample June2016WEW_4_10_2_FD_132412 | JGI IMG/M metagenome (GOLD analysis project Ga0187849, IMG submission 132412) | Peatland microbial communities from SPRUCE experiment site at the Marcell Experimental Forest, Minnesota, USA - June2016WEW_4_100 | ecosystem: Environmental > Terrestrial > Soil >...
AGCGTTGATGTGGTGCGACGGTTGGAAGTTGGGGAACCACTCGGAAAAATTAGCCAAGTTTAGAATTACAAATTCTTGGCGCTTTCTGTTGGGCGGTACGATATAAAGAGACCATTGTTGTGCAGCCAGTTACCGTGCCAGGAGTTGAGGGAAACCGCCAACTGTTTGGAACAGTATTGCAAAGAGTCAGGCTCGCTACCCAGTTAATTGCGTCGGAATAAGGTCTCGGTATAATTGGGGCATCATACCAGGTGATTTTAAGATCTGTGTCGTATATCATTCCCCCACCATGGTCAATAAATTCTGCATTGGCCACCCCCGCAAGGAATCCCATAGCCAAAAAGAAAACCAGTACCTTTTTCATTTTAGTCTCCTTTACGTTTGATGGTAATATAAATGGATTCCCGAACTGAGAAGAAAAAGCCTCCAGAGCAATATGGAAATCGCTCGGAGGCTTCATAGCGGCACCTTCCGGTAACTCCATTTCATGCGACACTCCAGAAGGTTAGTGGTTAGGTTGTTGGGTTAAAAAGAGCCAGTTGGAAATGATTCAAGTCTTTAAATCGTCATATTTTTACCCCGAAGCCGAAAGGATGTCAAGGACAAAATTAAGGGAAAATTACCTTTGGGATAGCCTTGGTTTCCAAGCCCAATTTGAGGATTTGCGTTTGAAGTATTGTATTCAGAAGGAAAATGCCAAAAACACTCTTTCAGGAAGCAATGTTCATGCTAGCCTATGGTCAAATCCTGAAGAAAAAGGAAAAAAACTCGCGGGCGGTTTGATGGTCCTGTCTGACGTAGGCTTCCGCTTCAGGGCAAAGCTGCGAGCAAAAAGCTTTTTGGGGGCATTCCTGGCAAAACAAAAGGCACCCTCCTTCTTGGAAGGTACCTCTGTATTTTCAGGTGAGCACTCCAGTGATTTGTGGTTTCCGCCGGGGTTTTCCGTTGCGGATGGAGCCTAAGGAATTGGGACATTCAAAGAAATTAAGTCACAAGAAATTATATCATAAACTTTTCGAAAACGCGCCCGCCTGGCCTCAACGGCTCCACCCAAAAGTGATTGTCGCGGGCGAAATTCGAGCGCTGAGGACTACGACTTGAAGGTAACGCGAACAAATCAGCGGGAGGCCCGATTTTAGGCCGATCCGCTGGATTGAATGGATGTGAAATGGATTTAGTTCCCTTTCTGGCTCGATCCTCAATGGTTTTCTTTCCTCTTATCGCTCTCAGGAACTCTGAATGGGCCAAGTGCCACATCATGTGGACCGAATTCAATGACGATCTTATCATCATCTCGGTTGGCCACAGGTTCCACTTTCATCAGTTTGATTGTTCGAAAACTCATGAGAGCATCCTTGAAAGGATTGGATTGGAGATTGTAATTACGACAGAACTCTTCCGGAGAGAGCTCACCAGAAAGAATTCGAAGTAACTCCACTCCGGACATTTCTACGCCATTTCTTTTCATAGTGAAACCTCCTAAACGGCGAGTTGAGATGGGATTTGCAGATATTGAACGTAATACGTTGGCCGGAAACTCTATAGGCACAGGAAGCTTTGAGATAACTTGGTTAAGTAGTTCAATGCTCGTTTTGTCCAAAGGAAAGCGGCAGTAGGGGTTTGGGTATAGGTTTGTCTTCAAGATAAACTCTCTTCGGTTCGGAAGGAAGCTCAGAACATTTACGGGCTCTATGGTCAACACAAGAACTGCCGTTATATCTTCTTCGGTTATCCATGACTTGGTTTGATCCTCAGAAAACTTTGGTCTTCGCCAGAAGTGACCAAGGACCTGATCGAGACGGTACTCAGATCCACCGCCTAAAGAATTGGTCAACGCCGCGCAGCCTGCATCGCAAACAAATACAATGCGCGGCAATTCCTCTATAGCCAAAGCGAATTGCTCACATTTTTCGATTAATCTCCGCCACAAAACGTGGCTCTCGATATCTGTGACTGCCGTGTAGGAAGGATATGATCCCCTTATTAGCCCATCTCCATTGGGGGTATATGTGATTGTGAAACGGACCATAATTTCTGGGTTATATTGTTCATTCACATACAAGGTTTTGGGGGTGTTCAGGGACACCTGAAGCTCTTCAAAGAATGGCAGAACCTTCTTATATAAGTATTCACTTAATTCGCCCGATGGCGGAAGCGCAAGCCTTTTCAAGGAACCACGATTGATCGGTCTCAGCCTGGAGCTAAGGTGTAGTGGCCAACAAAAACTGGTAGATTGTGGAGCAGTTGACGGACTAATATCAACACCCTCGACACGCCACGCAAGACCTCCTTTTGAAGGCCCTAAATCTACCCAAAGTCTTTTGATAATTGTGGAGAAATCATCAACGGGATTCTTCTTGTGTTGTTGGTCATCAGATACCGCAACGACATCGGCTACTAATGAAACCCCTCGGTCGCAAAAGAAAATGTCAGGCCTTTTCCCATTCGATATTTTTTTTTCGTACTTGGTATCTCCGATCTCAGCGAAGGCCGATATGATTACAACCTCCCAGGCAGTCGCCAAAGATTCTAAAAGTCGCTTTTCATTAGATGTGCTGCCTTCAATGTTCAAGGCTTTAACGATCTGCCTGACCTTACTCTTCCCAGCAATTGAGACGAAATAATCTAAGCTCTTTTTAATTTCTCTTCGGACGAATATTGACATCCTATTATCCTATTGTACCTCTCCAGTTACCTCTTTCGAGGAATGCCCCTTTATGCCCAACGCCGGGCTTCAGCGGGAGCCGGATTTATTGGCGATCCGGTGGAAGCCATTGTTGGGCGTATCATCGTCATCCCAGACCAAACTCACTGTAAATACTGGGTCCATTATTTATTCTTTATCTCAGGGCTAACGGCAAGCTAAGCGGGAGGCGGGCGCCGTTTTCCGCCGATCCGCTTCAGGGTCAGGTTAGACCTTCTCTTGTTTGACGAATTCGTCAAGACGGGCCTTAAGAGACCGATAGCAAGCTTCCGCTTCTGTGAGATTCTTTACCTCTATTACCACCTGGCCTTCCGGTGCGCCTCTGCCTGGTAATACCTCAATGATCTTTATGCCGCCGCGATGGCCTACCTTATGATCATACTTAGCCTTAAATTGACGTGCTTTATAGCGAAACATTATTTGCCTTTCTCGATTTTGTCCTAGCGTCCCGTCAGCGACTTTTTCCGCCGCAACAATTATAAAGCCTATCCATGAAGCAACTCGTCTGACATGCCGTGAGCCGTGGTATTGGTCAAAGAGATAAGACACAAAGTGGTCTGCGAGACGTTCTGCAGAGATAGGCGCTATTTTCATTTTAGTTTCCTCCTCTGAATGGGTCTAACGTACCGGCTCAAGCGTGAGACTTGTCCCCATCGCCTGCAGCCGGGAGTTCGGTGCCGGCCCTACTGGGTTGGGGTTTGATGTGGCGCGAGCACGCAGGTCATTCCACTGCAAAAAATTCCCTTCTGTCTCCCTCCTTAAAAAATATTTTTTTGAAATTTCCTTCGGGATCTACATCGGCGAAAAAAGATTTGAAGTTGGATGGGATGGTCCCGCCGCGCCAGAGAGGATATACCTTGCGCTTCTTGACCTCTTCCTTGAGGTCTTCGGCAATCGCCTTCAATTGGCCGAGGGTGGGCGGGAATGACACCGTTCACTCCTTGGAGGTGAACGCCTGGGTTCAGCAGACGGCGCACAGCGACGATCTGATGCAACCCATTGCTCGACATTTTCTATATCTCCGCAGTGACGAGAGGCGGAGCATGCTTCACCCCGATGAGTCCGTCAATAGACAAATCTTCATCCACATCCGGCCAGTGAATTCCGTAACCGGCGGGGGATATTTCGAAGTTTTCCCTCTGTTTCTGCGTGGCGTTACGCAAACGTTCCGACTCACCGGCAATATGGATCTGGTAATCCTTCCCGTCGACCCGCAAATGCATGACTGTTCCAGAGAAGGACACGTGTTGAATGTTGTGTATCATCAATAATATAGTCGGCATCTTGTACCAGTATTCTCCGCCCGATCCTCTCTCCTATTATCACCAGGAGGGCCGGGGGATCACGCTCAGCGGCGCACGCCCACGCGCGTCCGCTGGAGTGATTTGTTAGGCATTTCCTTTGCTATTTGCTCAAATGTCAAAGAAGGTAGGCTCGCTTGTTGCCGAGCATGCTCAATTGTCATGGCCACCAGATTGCCTGAACGGTCCAGATCGATATATATATTTTCGTTAATCTCTTTGGTTTCGGCGACTTTGCGGCCAGAAAACTCAACCAGCGCCGTATCCGTATCCGAAAAGTATTTGATTTTCATTTCGTTTCTCCTTTAAAACTCCTATCCAAGAAGGCATTATGAATGGTTTTCCCATCGGGGAGTAGAATCACTCGGAGAAATTTACCCTCTTCTTTGATCCTTTTCCATTTTCGGATTCTTCCATCCGACTGAACCTCGGTGTATTCTGGATTCTTTATTGTCTCTGCTATCCATTCTATTTTTATTTTAGCACGGTCAGCCCTTTGCCTCATATAAAGAAAATATTGGGTAAATTTCATATCTATATCTTCCCCGGGTGAACGAAATTATTTGGCTTTCGTTCCCGCGAGTGTATCAAAATTATTCAGGAAAGACAAAAGAATTTCATGGGCTTTACGGAAGGGATTTCAATTTCCCGGAAAAACTTTTGCCCAGGTCTTTCTCTGCGGCCGTCATCGCCGTTAAATGCTTTTCCCGTTCCCGAATAGATTTGAAGGCCTTGAGAAATGCCTCCCGCTGAATCCCGATTTTGGCGGTTTCGGTCAGGCAGAGCATTTTCCGCCCGCCGATCGATTTAACCACTCTCATGTGGCCAAGAAATTTCTTGACAAGGGGTCGGGTAGAACCTAATATTCCGTTGGAAATACCCAAGGGAAAGATGGGCTTCGGATGAACCCGGGATGGATTCTTGGTAGAGAGTTTGACCCGGGAGAAAAGATTCCCTCCGAAAACGGATTAGTCGAAAAATTCCAGGAAAATCGGCTGACCGGCCGCCAGGCGATTTTTCAAAAAGGACAGGATCGTCCGCGAGGACTTTGAGCTTTACACCAAAGCCGCCAGGAAGTTCGGGTGCGAAACCGAATAGGGAAGGGAAAAATGCTGGAAGAGTTATTCGGGCCCTTTAAGATTGGGCCGGTGGAGATAAGAAATCGGATCGTCATGCCGCCCATGATCACTTTCCTGGCGAGTGAGTCCGGGGCAGTGACTCAGAGGATGATCGATTATTACGCGGAAAGGGCCAGGGGCGGGGTGGGCCTCATCAACATTGAATCTGTTTATGTTCTGGAAGAGGATCGTGATTTTGGCCGCCTCGGGGTCGAGAACCCCCAGCTCCAGGTAGGCCTAAGCGAATTGGCCGAATCGATTCAAGAGCAAGGGGCCAGAGTCTTCCTTCAGCTCAATCATCGGGGAAGCGCCCTCAGTATCCACAAGGGGAAGGGGCCGGATGACCTGACCCTGGAAGAGATTGAAAGGATCATTGAGGCTTTTTCCCTGGCGGCACTGCGTGCTCAGAAGGCCGGGTTTGACGGGGTGGAGATTCATGGTGCCAATATCTACCTCATCGCCCAGTTCCTCTCCCCCTTGACCAATCATCGCCGGGATGGATATGGCGGAGGGCCGGAAGGGCGCATGAAGTTTTTGAAGGACGTTTTTCAGCGGGTGCGGCAGAAGGTGGGAGACGAATATCCTGTTAACCTGCGTATGGCAGGCCACGAGTACACGGATGGGGGCCTCCAACTCGCCGATACCCAATTCATCGCCCAGCGCATGGAGGAAGCCGGAGCGAGCGCTTTGCACGTGTCGGCGGGGAGCCCGATGGTCCCCTACTGGCATGTCCCGCCCATGGCCATAGCCAGGGGGTGTCACGTTCAGCTGGCGGCGGAGATCAGGAAGGTTGTAAAGATACCCGTTATTGCAGTGGGGAGAATTAATGACCCTGTCCTGGCCAATGAGATCGTGGCAGAAGGGAAAGCCGACCTCGTGGCCATGGGCCGGGCCCTGATTGCCGATCCCTATCTTCCTCTAAAGGCTAAAGAGGGAAGGTTAGAGGATATCCGAAAATGCGTGGCGTGCAATTATTGCCGGAAGCGGGTCTCCCAATTGAACCGGACCCTGCGCTGTGCCGTGAATGCGGAGGCGGGGCGGGAACGGGACTCGCGGATACTCCCCAGCTCCAGGAGCCGAAAAATTATGGTGATCGGAGGTGGACCGGCCGGCATGGAAGCGGCCCGGGTCCTGTCTTTGCGCGGGCACCGGGTGGCGCTGTATGAGAGGGATCCCCAATTGGGAGGACAGGTCAACCTGGCTGTGATCCCGCCCCACAAAGAGGAACTGCGCAACCTTCTCGATTACCTCGTCGTTCAGATGAAGAAATTAAACGTGGAAGTTCATCTGGGAAGAGAGGCCACTGCAGAGACGGTCACGAAAGAAAGGCCCGAGGCGATCGTCGTGGCCACGGGCGCCATTCCTATTCTCCCTGAGATCCCCGGCCTTGAGCGGGAAAGGCTGTTTACTCCCGAAGGAGCTCTGGAAGGGGAACGGCCGATGGGAGGAAAAATCATGGTCATCGGAGGAGGAATGGTAGGATGCGAGGTGGCCGAGTATCTGGCCGGCAAAGGAAAGGAGGTCACCATCATTGAAAAACTCCCAGAAGTCGCTTCCGGAATGGAGGGCCATACCAGAAGACTTCTCCTGGAGCGATTGAAAAGCTTGTCCGTCCAGATGATTACCGGAGCTGAGGTGTTCTCCATCCAGGGAAGAAATGCGATCGTCCGTAAGGCAGGAATAACCATAGAAGTGGAAACGGAGGGGATCGTAGTAGCTATGGGAGCCAAGGCTGACCGCACCTGCGCGGAATTCCAGTCCTGCGGTCTGCCCTTTTACGCTGTCGGAGATTGCGTAGAAGTGCGGGACATAGCCGCAGCCATCCAAGAAGGATTTCGGGTGGCCATGGGAATTTGACCTACACGTGTTTATTTAGAGGAGAGAAAAGCTGAACGGATCAGATAATGGAACTTTTGCATAATTTAGTCCTGGGCTTTTCTGTTCTCTTGCAGCCTGCCAACCTTTTCGCCTGCTTCATGGGGGTGCTCATCGGGACGTTGGTCGGGGTTCTTCCGGGCCTGGGACCGGCCGCGGCCATATCCCTCCTTCTGCCCACAACCTACAAGCTTTCCCCCTTGACCGGCATCATCATGCTGGCGGGGATCTACTACGGGGCCATGTACGGCGGCTCCACCACATCGATCCTGGTCAACATCCCCGGGGAATCGGCCTCAGTGGTCACCTGCCTGGACGGCTACCAGATGGCGAGGCAGGGGAAGGCCGGCCCAGCTCTGGGCATTGCGGCCTTCGGCTCCTTCATCGCGGGCACGTTCAGCATCGTGGCTTTGATGCTCGTGGCGCCGCCGTTGGCCCGCATGGCTTTGAAATTTGGCCCGCCGGAATATTTTTCCCTGATGCTCCTGGGGTTGATGATTCTTTCTTATCTCTCCAGCGGGTCCATGGCCAAAGCCTGGATGATGGCCGCCCTGGGGCTTTTCATCGGGACCATCGGCCAGGACCGAATGGTGGGCACGCTGCGCTTCACCTATAATCTGGATGTCCTCATGGACGGCGTGGGGCTGGTGCCTGTGGTCATGGGCCTTTTCGGGATCGCCGAGGTTTTGCTCAACATCGAGCAGTCGGTGAGGCGGGAGATCTTTAAAGCGCACATCTCCAACCTCTTGCCCAGCCTGCGGGATTGGTCCAGGTCCATCCTGCCCATTCTGCGCGGCTCGGTCCTGGGTTTTTTGCTGGGGATTCTGCCCGGAGGGGGGGCGATCATCTCCTCCTTCGCTTCCTACGCCATGGAAAAGAAATTCTCCCGGACCCCGGAGAAATTCGGCACCGGGATGATCGAGGGAGTCGCCGGCCCGGAAGCCGCCAACAATGCCGCCACCGGCGGGGCCTTCGTCCCTCTCCTCACCATGGGCATTCCCTCCAACGCCGTCATGGCCCTGCTGCTGGGTGCCCTGCTCGTCCAGGGAGTGAGACCGGGGCCTTTCTTCGTCAGGGAGTACCCGCACCTCTTCTGGGGGATCATCAGCAGCATGTATCTGGGTAATGCCATGCTGCTGGTCTTGAACCTGCCGCTCATCGGGCTGTGGGTGAAAATCCTGAAGCTCCCCTATCCGCTCCTCTTCCCCCTGATCATCCTCTTCTGTCTGATCGGAGTCTTCAGCCTGAATAATATGACGGCCGACATATATGTAATGGGCATCTTCGGCCTCCTCGGGTACCTGATGAAAAAATTCGGGTACGACGGAGCTCCGCTGGTGCTGGCCCTGGTCCTGAGCCCCATGATCGAGGATGCCTTCCGCCAGTCCCTTTTGATGTCCGACGGAAGTTTCCTCATCTTCTTCCAGAGGCCCGTTTCTCTGGTTTTGATGGGCGTGGCCGTCCTGCTCATGGCCTCCAACTTTTTGCCCTGGCTCAAGCGGCGGCCGGCGGAGGGGCTGGAAGAATAAAAGGAACCGAAAGTAAAAAAAATAAAAGATTAACCGCAGAGAACGCGGAGAACGCAGAGAAGAATTAAAATGTAAAGACGCAACAAAGAACCGGCCTTTTTGAACTTTGTTCTATGAATGATTTGATCCCGCTCCGAGCGGGACGATCTCTGCGTGCTCTGCGGTGAAGAATTTAAAACAAAAAAAGATTTTTTATAATTTCTTAAGCAAAAAAATGTACCCCATTTAAAAATCCGGGGGAAGAGAAAGGAGACTTTCCATGGCCATTACCTACAGGTTCGGGAATTCGGGTTGGATAATCTTGGGCGGCCTGCTAATCCTGGGGCTGAGCGCCGCGCAGGTGGGAGCGGCCGAGAAGGATTACCCGAATAAGATGATCACCTTGATCAACCCCTACGCCCCCGGAGGGGGGATCGACTTCGCCTATCGGGCCATCGTGGACATTTTGCCCGATTACCTGGGACAGAAGATTGTCGTCTCCCACAAGCCAGGGGCCGTGGGGTCGATCGGGAGCGCCGCAGCGGCCAAAGCCAAGCCCGACGGGTATACCCTGCTCGCCGGCTCCACCTCCCATGTGAACCTGGTCCCGGCCACCCGCAAGGTACCCTATACTCCAAGCGATTTCGTCTCGGTGGGCACCTTTGCCAAGGCCATCAGCGTCTTCTCCGTCAAAGCCGATGCCCCCTGGAAGACCCTGGCGGAATTCGTGGCCGATGCCAAGAAAAACCCCGGGAAGTACAAATTCTCCACTATCGGGCTCATGTCCGCTCACCACTTCTGCATGGAACTTTTCATGCGGGCCGCAGGGATCCACATGGTCCATATTCCCTATAACAGCGACACCCTGGCCATTACGGCCACCCTCGGGGGCCATACGGATGTTTGTCAAACGACTGTCCAGCCCACGCTCCCACATCTAACCTCAGGGGCTTTGCGCGCACTGGCGGTCTCGGATGTCACCCGGTACCCCTTCCTGCCCGATGTTCCAACGTTCAAAGAACTGGGATACAACGTGGAGATGATCATCTGGTTTGGCATGCTGGCGCCCAAGGGCACCCCGAAGGAGGTCATCAATAAACTCTATGCGGCCCAGAAGAAGGCCTTCGATGACAATAAGATGCAGCCCCTCATTGAGAAGATCGGCATGATCCCTTTCCTGACCAATCCGGAAGAGATGGACCGGATCGTCCGGGAAAATCAGCAGCTTTACACCCGAATCGCCAAGGAGGCTGGCCTCGAGGTTAAATAGGGTCCTCCATCCTCTCCCTGCGGAGGGGGAAAGACGGAAGGGGAAAATGAAAAGATTCGATCTTGTCGCCTCTGCTTTTTGGTTGATCATCGGATTCCTCATCTGCGAGGAATCCTGGCGGATCAACCTGGGGGAGTTCCGCAACCCGGGCCCCGGGTTCCTGCCCTTCGGGACCGGGTTGATTTTGGGGGGATTGGCCCTCGCCGTCCTGGTGAGAACCCTGCGGGGGGAAAGCAGCGGGGATAAGGCATTCTGGGCCGACCGAAGCCGTTGGCCTAAGGTTTTTCTGACCCTGGCCTGCATCTTCATTTACGGGGTCTTACTGGAACCCCTGGGTTTCCTCCTGACGACTTTTCTGACGATGGGCTTTATGTTCCGGGTAATCGAGCCGCAGAGATGGAGGACCGTCATTGCGGGGGCTTTCTTTTCGGCCGTGATAGCCTATTTGATCTTTGATACCTGGTTGCAGGTAGAGCTGCCCAAAGGCTTCCTGGGAATTTGAAGGGTTTCCAGGTAGCAGAATCAAGAAGAGGAAGATTGCCCGGTCAAAGAAGAATAATTTTAACCTTCTTAAATTAAAGCAGAGGAGATTGTTTTGATCGAACGGGAACAAAGAATTCGGAAGGCCGAACTTCGCGCTAGGGTCACGACGGCGGAGGAGGCAGCGTTATTTTTCAAAGATGGCATGGTCGTCGCTACCTCCGGGAATGCCCTATCCGGTTATCCCCGGGCGGTTTTCGCAGCTCTGACGAAGAGAATTAAAAATGGGGATCCTCTTCGGATTGATCTCCTTTGTACCGGCCCTTTAGGGCCGGAGATCGAAGACGCCCTGGTGGAAGTTGGAGGCATCCGGAGGAGGATCGGCACCGTAGGGTCAAAGTTATTACGGCAGGCCATCAACCGGGGAGAAGTGGGATTCCTGGAGGGCAAATCGGGGAAGGTGAGCCAGTACGCCCGGCGGGGATACTATGGAAAAATCGATGTCGCAGTGATTGAAGCTGCCGGGATCAACGAGGAAGGACAGGTCATCCCGGCCACCTCTGTGTATGATGCCCCGGATTGGTTGGATTTAGCCTCCTCGGTCCTCATCGAGATTAATCTGCGTCGCCCTCTGAGCCTGGAGGGCATCCACGACATCTACGATCCAGAGCCCGGCCGCTGCACCCCCTTGAACAATCCCCTGGAAAGAATCGGTTCGCCCTACATCCCATTGGATCCGGCAAGAGTAAAACATATCGTCTTTTCCGATATGGAAGACCGGGACATTCCTTCGTCTCCTCCCGGGGAGAAAACCCTGCGGATAGCAAAGAATATTGAAGAATTCCTGGAAGAAGAGAGGGAAAGACAAGGGGAACTCCCTCCCTTAGAGGTGGGGATTGGCGACGTCCTGAATGGGTTCCTCTCTTCTCTGACCCACAGCAGCTTTTCCTCCCTCATCTTTTATCAGGCGGTGGCCGTGGACCCCTTCCTGGATCTGATCGACGCGGGTAAAGTGAAAGGAGTTTCCTGTAACAGCCTGCGTTTTTCCGCCTCGGCCCTCCATCGATTTTTATCCCGTCTGGAGTATTACAAAAAATATTTCATCCTCCGGCCCGTCACGCTCACCAACTCGGCAGAAATGCTGAGCCGGTTTGGCGTCCTGGCGATCAATTCGGGCCTGGAAGCCGACATTCAGGGGCAAATCAATTCGAGCCATTTAAGGGGAACCCAGCTCATCGGGGGAATCGCGGGTTCCTATGATTTTGCCCGCAACAGTTCCATCTCCCTATTCGCCCTTCCCTCCACATCGCAACAGGGGAAGATCTCCAGCATCGTCCCACGGGTATCCCATGTGGACCATACGGAGCACGAGGTCGATGTTCTGATTACGGAGCATGGAATCGCAGATTTGCGGGCTCTCGAACCCTACGAGCGGGCTCGGCGGATTATTGAACGGTGCGCGGACCCGAAGTTCCGGGAGGCCCTGAAAGCCTATGTGGAAAAAGCCAGGCTCAATCCGGGTCGGATTCCGGTCCTAATAAGGGATGAGCTTGATTTCTAAAGAGAGGAAAAAATGGATCAAAAAAGAGTTGGAGTAATTGGGACGGGAAGGATGGGCAATGCCTTCGCCTGGAATTTGATTAAGGCCGGTCATAAAGTCTATGTATATGATATTAACCCCAAGGCGGTTGAAAATCTGGTCGGCCAGGGAGCTATTTTGAGCCCCCCATCGGAGATGGCCCCTCAAGTCGAATTCATCATCACCTCCCTCCCCAAAAATGAAATCGTGGAAGGGACCGTCATCGGGCCAAAGGGACTCTTGCCGGGGTTGGGTCGGGGGTCGATCGTCATCGATATGAGCACGACTTTACCCAAGACCGCCCAGGTCATCGCCGAAGAGCTGGCCAAAAAAGGGAGTGATTTTCTGGATGCCCCGGTTAGCGGGCATATGGTCGGAGCCAAGAATGCCAGTCTCACGGTTATGGTGGGGGGAAGAAAGGAAGCCTTCCTTCGGGTCAAAGAGCCGATTTTGGAGAAGCTGGGGAAGAATATTTTCTATGCAGGTCCAAGCGGGGCCGGGCAAGCCTTGAAATTAGTAAATAACCTCCTTTACAATCTGAACCGCCTGGCCATGTGCGAGGGGCTGGTCTTGGGGGCCAAAGCGGGGATCGATCCGGAAATCATGTGCAAGGCGATTTCTCTGAGCACCGGGGGAAGCTATGTCATCAATAGCCTTCCCCCGGATATCCTGAAAGGAAATTTTGAAGGGCGCGAAAGCAGCCTCAACTTGGCCTGCAAGACTCTCAAGCTTATCACGGATTTTGCGGATGAATTGAACGTGAACCTTTTACTCGGAAACATGGCCAAACAGCTCTATAACTTCATGCGGCTCCAGGAGCACGGAGAGGAAAGCCCCTCCACCGTCATCCAGTTCTACGAATCCAGTGCGGGTGTCAAGGTCCGCAGATCCTAAGAAGGTTTCCGATGGAAAAGACTGAGTCCGGAGGACCCATGTTCAAAATAATAAAAAGTGGGAGAATCTATTCTCCCGATGATCTTGGGCAGAAGGATATCCTGATCGCCAACGATACCATCATTTCTGTAGAAGATCAGGGTTCCACCAACCTTCCTTTTCCGGTCGAAATCTATGATGCCGTCGGCAAGATAATCCTCCCGGGAATTATCGATCCCCATGTGCATTTTATCGGCGGAGGGGGGTCGTCCGGCCTCAATTCCAGGACCAAGGAAATCGCCATCGAAAAAATCATCGAAGCCGGGGTTACGACAGCCGTGGGCTGCCTGGGATTCGACCGGACCTCCCGGACGCTGAAGACCCTGCTGCTGAAGACGAGAGGCCTCGAGGAGTCGGGAATGACGGCTTTCATGCTGACCGGGTCCTATAGCCTGCCCTCCCTGACCATCACGGGATCGGTAGAGGAAGACTTGATCTTGATCGACAAGGTCATTGGAGTCAAGCTGGCGCTTGGCGAAACGCTCGCCAATTCCCCTGAAATCCGGGATATCCGGAACTTGCTGGCCGAATGTTTGCGGGGCGCGCACCTGGGCGGTAAGGCGGGATTCTTGCAGATTCACATGGGGGTTCAGGGGAAAGTTTGGAAAAAACCTTTCATGGAGATCCTTCAGGAATTGAAGATTCCATTTTCCCAGGTAGTTTTTACCCATGTGAACCGGTCTCTGGATACTCTCGAAGAATTCATGGGATATGTTCAGGCCGGCGGGTATATCGATTTGACCGCTTCTTACACGCCGGCTGAACGCCCCGGAAGCCTGACCGTCCCGGAATCCCTGAAGAGACTGATCCGGGCGGGAATTCCCCTGGATCATGTGACCATGAGCTCCGACAGCAACGCAACCCGTAAGCTCCCGGATAAACGCATCAAATACCTCCCCATCCAAACCATCTTCCAGGTTACCAAGGAGTTGTGGCAGAGCGGCGAGATACCCCGGTCCCAGGTCGTACGCTTCGTGACGGAGAATCCCGCGAGGGCCCTGGGACTGGGGCGGATCAAAGGAGGGTTGGAGCCTGGAAGACACGCGGACCTGATTATCATCCAGGAACCGTTTGAGCTGGACGGTGTTATGCTTAAGGGGAAATGGGCCCGAAAAAACGGGCAAACCCTCATCCACGACGCCTTTTAATCCCCCAGAGGATTCATGAAAATTACCAAAGTAGAAGCGATTTCCTTCCACATTCCCTTCGACCCGGATTATCATCTGAAATTTGCCTACCGCACCTCGGGGGCGGCTGACCACGTCCTGATCCGAATTTTCACGGATGATGGGATCGTGGGGATCGCCGAAGCGCCCGCCCGCCCGGAGATCTACGGAGAGACCCAAAAATCCATCGTAGCCTTGGTCGATCAGTACCTGGGCCCTTACATCGTGGGGAAAGACCCTTTTTCCCTCGAGGAGATTCACGCTCTTCTCGATCATATTCCCCACAATAACTGCGCCAAGGGTGCGGTGGACATTGCTCTCCATGACATCATCGGGAAATCGCTGAACCTGCCGGTCTATAAACTTTTGGGTGGGAAAAGCCGGGATACGGTTTCCCTGTCCTGGATGGTAGGGATCAATACCAAAGAAAAAATGGCCAAAGAGTGTAAAAAATTTCTGGGTCTGGGGATCGAGGCCTTTAAGATCAAAGCCGGTGTGGATTTCAAAGAAGATCGGGAGAGGTTTCTATCCATCCGGAAATCCGTGGGGAACGATGCCCTTCTTTATATCGATGCCAACCAGGGGTTTAAATCTTTAAAAGAGACGGTGGCCTTCATCTGCGACCTCGAAAAACATGGACTGGCCTTCATCGAAGAGCCATTTCCAGTCCGGAATCGGAGGGACCGTCTGGAAGCATCCCGCTTGATCTCCATCCCGATCATGGGTGATGAGAGCTGCTTCACCCCCGCAGATGTCGCCCAGGAATTGGAACTGGGTGCCCTTAGGATCGTCCTGGTGAAGGTCGCCCGGACTGGCTTCTTCAAAACGCGGAAAATCATCTACCTCTGCCAGCAAGCCGGGATTCCCTGCATGATCGGAAGCCAGGGAGACTCAAGCATAGGCGCCGCAGCCAGCCTCCATGCGGCAGTGGCTTTTCCCAACATTCTTTTTCCGGCCGAGGTATCTTATCATTTGCGGATGAAGGGGGAGCTATTACGAAACCCGCCGGAATTCAAGAACGGGAAGTTGACCGTACCCGATAGGCCGGGACTGGGGATCGAGATCGATGAGAAGGCGCTGGGAAAATTTAGGATATAATAGCATCCGCTTATTACATAAAAAAAGGAGAGCATAAAATGGATAAGGTCATCCTCACCATCGCTACTACCGGGTCGCGTCCGACGAAGGAGCAAAACCCGAATGTCCCCATTACCCCCGAAGAAATCGCGAGCGCCGCTTATGAGTGTTTCAACGAAGGGGCCAGCATTGTCCATGTCCATGTCCGGGACCCCAAGACCCAGAAGCGGTCCCTGGCCGTCGAGCACTATGCCGAAGTGGTTGAGCGTCTCCGGGCCAAATGCAATATGATTATCAATCTGACCACCGGAGCAGGGGGGCAGCTTTTGATCGGGCCGGATAACCAGCCGCGGCTCGAGGGCTCCTACCTGGCGAGCCCCGAAAAGCGGGTGGAGCATGTGATCAAGCTGAAGCCCGATATGTGCTCGCTGGACGTAGGCAGCGCAAATCAGACCGGGGGTGTCTTCGTCAATGTGGAAGTGGTGATCGATAAAATGGCGGAGTTGATCAAGGGCGCCGGGGTCAAGCCCGAACTTGAGGTTTTTGACGTGGGCCATATACAGATCGCCAACCGTTTGATCAACCTGGGATTGGTTGAAAAGAACGCCCACTTTCAACTCTGCATGGGAACGAGAATGGGAGTGGCGGGAACCCCCAAGAATGCGATCCATATGGCCGAATCTTTGCCGCCCGGCGTGACCTGGTCGATTTTTGGGGTAGCTGCAACTCAATTCCCAATGGTCGGCATGGGAGTCCTGCTCGGCGGGCATATCCGCGTGGGATTCGAAGACAATCTGTATTTGCGGAAAGGGCAGCTCGCCAAGAACAATGCTGAGCTCGTCAGACATGCGGCCACAATCATCCGGAATCTCAACCGAGAAGTGGCCACGGTGGAGGATGCCCGAAAAATTCTGTCTTTACCGAGTCGTCCGTAATATGGAAAATCTTGTCAGAAAATTTCCCAGTCCCAAGACTGAGAGGTTATAATTCCTTAAGGTAAACCCCCGATCCTGCCGGGGGACACCCAGAGTTTGACATTTCCGGGGAGCTTGGGTCGTGGTCCGGGGTCAAGGGCGTTGTCCGCAGAAAGCATCGGCCGGGTGAGCCCTTTTCCTGGAGGCTCCGATCGGCTTCCGCAGGATGAGGCGGGCCGATCGGGCGACCGCCGGTCGCCCCTACGCAGAGCGGAAACCGTCACGGGAACCCAAGACCGGTTGGCCCGACCCGTCTAAGGCCTAGAAGGCGCCTTATGATTTCTGCGGACAACGCCCTTGACCCCGGACCGGGCAACAGAGGGAAGGCCACCTTTAGGTGGAGCCCATTCATAATCGGCTTTGAGGGGCTCGCGGTTTTTTGAGCCTCCGGCTCTGCCGGAGGTCATGACTCAAGGAATAAATTTGCGGGATATTTGAGGCTGGGAATGACGGGATCAGGCCAAAGGGTGCCTACATTTTACCTGCAATTACGGATCTTCCCAAAAGGCTTCTTGGCCATGGGTCCCCGGTTGCCTAAAATCCTAAAAAGGGAGGTGCTATCATGAAAGGAGTCGGAGAGGAGTGCACGGGTAAGATGGGTATGGGGTTGACCCTGGTTTGTATTTTTTTATGTGCGTTCGTGGGATGGACCTGGGCGGCCGAGTCAAAACCTCAATATGGAGGAACCCTGACTTACGCCGTGGCCGATGCTCCGCCTTCCTTCGATGCCCACCGGGAGTCCACCTTCGCAGTGATCCATCCCGTTTCCCCCCATTACAGCCTTCTTCTGAAATTTGACCCCAATAACTACCCGAAGATTATCGGCGATCTGGCGGAGAGCTGGACCGCCTCGCCAGATCATAAGACCTATACCTTTAAGATCCACCGGGGGGTGAAATTTCACGATGGAAGCACCCTCACTTCGAGGGACATTAAGGCCAGCTACGACAAGATCATCTCTCCTCCTTCCGGAATCGTCAGTGCGCGTAAGAGCTTTTATCAGGTTATCGAGACGGTGGAGACACCGGATGACCTTACCGTGGTCTTCCGCCTGAGGAGGCCCTCGGCCTCCTTTCTGGCCAGCCTGGCCTCGCCGTGGAATTACATCTACAAGGCGGACATCCTGGCCAAGGATCCCCGCTGGTACGGGAAGAACATCATGGGCACGGGCCCCTTCAAGTTCGTAGAGTACGTAAGCGGATCGCACTGGGTAGGCAAGCGCCATGAGAATTATTTTAGGAAGGGGAAGCCTTACCTGGATGGATACCGGGCCATCTTCATCCGTGATCAGAGCGTCCGTCTCGCCGCCCTCCGGGGCGGCCGGATCCAGGCCGAGTTCCGTTGGTTTCCCCCCAGCGCCCGCGATGACCTCGTCCGGGCCATGGGCGACAAGCTGAAAGTCCACGAACTGCTGGGAGGCTCGACCAATACGGTGATCTTCAACTGCGAAGAGAAACCCTTCAATGACCCCCGGGTCCGCCGGGCCATGACCCTGGCCCTTGACCGGTGGGAGGGGTCGAAGGCTCTGGAACGAATTTCGGAAGTGGGAGGAAGCGTCTGCGGGCTTCAGCGGCCCGGAGCGGAATTCGCATTGAGTGAAGAAGAACTTATGCAGATCCCCGGATTTTCGAAGAATATCGAGGCTTCCCGCAAAGAGGCGCGACGCCTGCTGAAGGAAGCCGGTGTTCCCGAGGGGTTCAGCTTCGAGGTCGCGAGCCGGCAGGAATACGAAACGTTGACCGTCTGGCTTATCGACCAGTGGAGGCAGATCGGCCTGAACGTCACGCAGAAGGGCCTGGAGGCTGGGGCCTACTTTAAGGCTCTCCGGTCGGGCGAATATAAAGTGAGCATCTATTTCATTTCCGACTACATGGACGACCCGGATCTCATGTTCCTGCCCTTCCTCTCCTCGGACAAAAACCCATCCAACTTTGGCAGGTACAAAGACCCGACCCTTGACGACCTATATCTGAAACAGAGCAGTGCAATGGACCCAGTAGAGCGCAAGAAGCTTACCCGCCAGTTCCAGGCGAGAGTCATGGGCGAGATGGCCTACGCGTATCCAGCCCTGGGCTGGGCGAAGCGAATCATCCTCCAGTCCTCCACGATGAAAGGCTGGAACCCCATGCCCAGCCACTATCTCAACATGGACCTCTCCGAAGTCTGGCTAGAAAAGGAATGAACAACCTGGCCGGCATGAATTCAAGAAGGGAGTAAGTCTCTTCCGGAGAAGCTTCATGGCCATTGGTCCCGGCTGCCGAGAATCATGAGAGAGGAGATGAGATCATGAAAAAGGATAGAGAGGAGTGCAGGGGCAAGATGTCGATGGGGTTGATCGTCACGTTCGTCCTTTTTTGGGTTTTCGGTGGGGAGGTCCTGGCCGCGGAAGAAAAGCCTCAGTATGGTGGAACCCTGACCTACGCCGTGGGGGCGGCGCCGCCTTCCTACGATGCCCACCGGGAGTCGACTTATGCGGTAATTCATCCTATTGCTCCCCACTATAGTCTGCTTCTCAAGTTTGATCAGAAAAATTATCCCAAAGTCGTGGGTGATTTGGCCGAGAGCTGGACGGTTTCCGCAGACCATAAGACCTACACCTTTAAAATCCATAAAGGAGTGAAATTCCACGACGGAAGCACCCTGACCTCGAAAGATATCAAGGCGAGCTACGATAAGATCATCTTTCCTCCCTCCGGAATCATCAGTGCTCGCAAGGCCTTCTACGAAGCGGTGGAGAAGATCGAAACCCCGGATGATCATACCCTGACCTTCCGTCTGAAGAGGCCCTGGGCATCCTGTATTATCAGCCTGGCTTCCCCCTGGAATTGGATTTACAAGGCGGACATCCTGGCCAAGGACCCCCGGTGGTATGAGAAAAATGTCATGGGTACGGGAGCTTTCAAATTCGTAGAGTATGTGACCGGCTCGCACTGGGTCGGAAAACGCCACG
>Ga0187849_1002236_pt1 | contig 18873 bp, 16 predicted proteins | sample June2016WEW_4_10_2_FD_132412 | JGI IMG/M metagenome (GOLD analysis project Ga0187849, IMG submission 132412) | Peatland microbial communities from SPRUCE experiment site at the Marcell Experimental Forest, Minnesota, USA - June2016WEW_4_100 | ecosystem: Environmental > Terrestrial > Soil >...
GTCACTAAGTTCACCTCCACGTCCTCCAGGCTTTTCATCACCTCGTCCAGTTTGTGGGGCTGTATTATGGCCACTATATATTTCATGTGCGTTAACCTCCTTATTCCACAACGGTGTAAGCGGATTCGTGATGCTGGGTAAGATCAAGGCCGATAATTTCATCTTTCTTTTCAACCCTCATACCCATAAAGGCATCAACGAATTTATACAGAATCCAGGTTACTACAACTGAGTAACAAATGGTGACGGCGACATAGAGCCCCTGTACGAGGAGCAGTTTGAGATTGCCAAAAAGAAAACCGTTCGCTCCGGCGGCATTAATTGCTTTTTCCGCGAAGAGTCCTGTTGCAATTGTTCCCCATACGCCGCAAATTCCATGAACGCCGAAAACATCCAGCGAATCATCATAACCTAGTCTGGCTTTCATTTTTGTTACAGCAAGGAAAGAGAAAACACCCGCCAAAATTCCGATGGGTATGGCCGCAAGAGGCCTTACATAACCACAGGCTGGAGTAATTGCCCCGAGTCCGGCTATAATACCGGTAACCAAACCGAGCATGGTCGGCGCACCGTGTTTTTGCCACTCCCAGATTGCCCATGTCAGAGCCGCCACAGCAGCGGCAATATTTGTGCTGACAAAGGCATTAACCGCCAATCCGCTCGCTTCAAGGGCGCTCCCGCCATTGAAGCCGAACCATCCAAACCAGAGCATGCCAGCCCCCAATACTGTAAAGGGAAGATTATGCGGCCGGAAAGGCTGTTCCTGATAGCCGACCCTCTGACCAATCAGAAGACAAACGACAAGTGCGGCAAAACCTGAACTTCCGTGTACAACCATACCGCCGGCAAAATCGAGGCCTCCCAATTCTTTCAGCCAGCCTCCGGCTCCCCAAATCCAGTGTGCGATGGGATCATAGACAAAAGTAGCCCACAGCAGTGAAAAAATGCAAAAAGACGAAAATTTGATGCGCTCCGCAAATGCGCCGATGACCAATGCGGGTGTGATGACGGCGAACATGCACTGAAAAATCATGAATGCGAGATGGGGAATCGTTTTTGAATATTCATTAAATGCATTGAAATCCACATTCCGCAGACATATGAAGTCGAGATTTCCAAGTATTCCGAAGCCTGAATCGGGTCCGAACGCCAACGTATAACCGAATAATACCCACTGGACACTTATCAGGCACACGACGATGATGCATTGCATCAGCGTGGAAAGGACATTCTTCCTGCGTGTCATGCCCCCGTAAAAAAGCGCCAATCCCGGAACCATAAAAAAAACCAGCGCTGTTGATACTAATACCCATGCCGTATCGCCTGAGTTCATACAATTTACCTCCCGCCGTTATTTGATTTGTCAGGGATAGTATTTGCAAGTTTGATGCTAACTCAGACATGTTTTGTAACTTATTGTATTAATTAATATTTTATCTCAGGTCTTGATCGCTGCACGCTATAATCTGTAACAATTTTGTTCATTTAAAATTGAAAGTAACGAAATTGTAACTACGGCAAACGGAATAGCAGAATAGTCTATGTAGGTTCCTCGGCAGACGGAAAAGCAACCACAGCAAAAGTGCGAGAGGTCAAGGAGGTTCTGGAAACCCCGAATACCAAAACAATTCCTACTTGAGAAGTATTATCTCCTAGGTGGGAGTATTGCCCGCAGTGCGGATGGGATCTCCGGGGTGAGAAAGATGCCCTGATTCTCATATGCAAAAATTGCAGCACTGCCTGGGAATTCAAGGACAAGGAATTTAAAAAGGTTGATCTTGCGACAATGGAAGGTGCGGGTGAAATATCACACTACCTGCAGTCCTGGAGAATGAAAACCCGGATAGAAGGCATCAAACTTGATACCTACGCAGACCTCATCCGCATAGGAAATCCCCCGAAAGCAATTGCTACGGCCATCGAGCAGACGCTCCATTGTTTATGGAGTCCCGCATTCAAAATTCACCCTGCCCTGTTTCTGAGGTGGGCGCGGCAGATGACCATTTCACAGCCGTCAGAAAAGACAGGCGACTCGATTCCGAATGCGTCCCTCTGCCCGGTTACTTTCCCGCTCGGTGCAGTGGCGGAAAGCATCATGATCACCATTGCCGATATCATCACGGATAAGCGGAGGGTTTTCCCTCTCCTTCCTCAAATTCGCATTACCCTGGATGAATGCCTCCTGGTTTATCGTCCTTTCATTGAAAACCACAATGAGCTCGTCCATGCGAATATGCACTTCAGCTTTGATAAGCAATCCTTTCCTTCGGTACGAGTTCTTAGCAGCAAGCTACGAGAAATTGCAATAGCTACCAAATTCAAGCGCTGCCCTGCGGTTTAAAGCGCATGAGGGCGTCATTCAGGCTTTGCTCATCCAGCGTCCTATCCTTAAGCCTGCTCCGAAATGCTTCAATCATGTAAGTGATCTTTGATACGATAAGCCCCCGTACGAGGTAATTGAGGGCAAATTCCTGGGAGGAGTCCATATCTCTAATATCAAGGAGCTCGAAAACTCTCTTAATCACGGGAGCAATCTGCTCGTTAATCGCCTTTTGAGTCGAAGTGAGTTCACCATCCTTCTTCGCGCCCCAAATAGCAGGGATAATAAAGGTGATCTCTTCAGACAGCAATTCCACCCTATAACTGACGAAGATATCCCAGACCGCCTTCTCTATCATTGGCCCGATGATATCGGCAATCTGCATGATGTTTCTGTGTTGTTTTCGAGATTTTATCTTTGTAAGAAATTCCATTAAGATTTTCATTGAACTCATCTGTTCGCTCCATAGTCATAGATTAGATCATACAAACAACTCCGCAATCATATTTTCGTCGATACTATATATTGCCTTTAATGATTTTTATCATCCGACGCGTCATGGTAGATCCGTCGCATAAAAAATACCAGGGGCACAGTCAAGACCAGCATGACAGACAAGAGATGGAAGACGTCGTTAAAGGACATCATAGACGCTTCCCTGATAACCTGCTCGTATATCGCGGCAAGCCCTCCCTGACCGGAAATGGCTGGTTCCAGGCCCCTCTGTTGCAGAGCTTGCGAGGCCTGACTGCTGCTCATGGCATATGTCATATCAAATGGGGTGAGGTGGTCGATAAGACGCGCCTGATGGAATTGGGCCCTCCGTGTCAGGATTGTTGTGGAAATAGCAACACCAAAGCTTCCCCCGATATTTCTCACGAGATTAAAGATTGATGTGGCATTTCCCATTTGCTCCTTTTTCATGCGGGAAAGGGTGAGAGTAGTAAGCGGAATTATTATTAACCCCACGCCAATTCCCATAATAATCCTTGGCCACACAATTGTGTTGAAGTCCGCCAGCCTGTTGAACATCGACATCAGATATGTCGAGTAGGCAGTCACAACAAGACCTGCGATAACAATACCCTTCGAATTTATCCTGGTTATAAGCAATCCGACAATTGGCATGACCATAAGGGTCGCAACTCCTCCGGGCGCCAGCACAAGGCCGGCGAGGGTTGACGTATAGCCCATCAGACTCTGCAGATACATCGGCAGAAGAACAATACTGCCAAAGAGATTAACATAAACAAAAAATACGATGATATTTCCGATACTGAAGGAAAAGTTTTTCAATATCCTCAGATCCACAATGGGATTCCTGACAAACAGTTCCACAATTACAAAAATGACGAGCGACATTACGGATGCAACGCAGAGCCAGATAATGAAGTCTGAAGAAAACCAATCCTCCCTCTGTCCCTTATCCAGCATGATCTGTAGGCAACCGATGCCGACACTGAGAAAAACGAGGCCCCAGTAGTCGATTTTCATCTTTATGTCCCGTATATACGCGGGGTCCACAATAAAGAGCACTGACATCAGGATGGAGATTATGCCCGCAGGAATATTAATGAAGAAGATCCAGTTCCAGGACCAGTTGTCGGTAATCCACCCTCCCAGGAAGGGCCCGATGATCGGCCCGAACATGATGCCTATTCCGAAAATGGCCATTGCCGTACCATGCTGCGACGGCGGAAAAGTCTCGAGAAGTATGGACTGGGATATGGGTTGAAGGGAACCGCCGGAAAGACCCTGGAGAATCCGGAAAACCACGAGGCTTTGTATGCTCCAGGCAAGACCGCACAGCAGCGAACTCAAGGTAAAAAGCGTGACGGAAAGAATGAGGAGGCGTCTCCTGCCTAAGAGCCTGCCGAGCCAACCGGTTATGGGGATAACAATGGCGTTGGCCGCAAGATAAGATGTGATAGACCACGTGGATTCATCGATTCCGGCGGATAGGCTGCCGCGAATGTGATCCAGAGAAACATTGACAACCGACGTATCCATAATAACCATGAGCGTCGGAAGCATCACGGTTATGGCAACCATCCACTTGTTTACATGTGAATCCACCAGGAAGCTATTCCCTCGTGATGATCGTAGGTTCGACAGACATTCCGACCCTGAGAATATGGTTGGGATCCGTCCCCTCATTGAGGACAATCTTTATCGGCACCCGCTGGACAACTTTCACATAATTCCCTGTTGCATTCTCAGGCGGAAACAGGGAGAAAATAGCGCCTGTTCCAGCCATGATGCTCTGCACCGTGCCCTCAAAATCACGGTCCGGATACGTATCTACTCTGATCTTCGCCTTTTGACCGGGCTTCACATTCTCGATCTGCGTTTCCTTGTAATTTGCAATTACCCAGATATCATCGAGGGGAACAACAGCCATCACCGGCTGTCCCGACTGTATCTGGTTGCCGGTTTCCACGGACTTTCTTGTAATGTATCCATCCGAAGGCGCATAAATTTTTGTATAACTCTTTTTCAAATCTTCCGCTTTACGGGTCTCTTCCCTCTGTTTCACCACAGAATTCTGGGATTTAAAAGCCGACTCCGTCTGCTGTATGACGGCCTTCTGTGTGTCCAGAGCGGCCTCAATCTGTTTTAGCTGCTCTTTCGACGCATCAACCTGTGCCGTAGCAACATCAAAATTCGTCTTTGCCTTTTCCAGCCGTTCCTCCGGCACAACCTCTTTCGCACGAAGCGCCTGAGCCCGTTTGTAATCTAGTTCCGCCTGCTTGAGATTTGCTTCCTGGAGCTTCAGGTTTGCCCGCGCTGACTTCACGCTGAATTGTAATTCCAGCAGTTGCCTCTTTGTTACGTCTACCTTCGTTGAAATCTCTTCGAGTTTTGCATGCTCCGCATTCCGCGCCGATTCAGCCTCTTTGACCCTGACGTCATAGTCTCTGTCGTCGATCTCGAGGAGGACATCATCCTTTTTTACAAACTGATTGTCTTCAGCATAGACGGCTCTAACCGTTCCGGGAACCTTGGATGCGATGACATGAATCCTGCCCGTAACAAAGGCGTCATCTGTGGTAACATACCTCGTTCTGTACACGCGGTAATAAAAAACGCCTGCCACACAGACAACCAGAAGAGCAAAAACCAAAAAAAGTGCAAATCTCTTCTTATTGTTGTCCATCATTTTACGGGCTATGCTCATTTATTAAACCTCACAAAAAAATACATCGAGCATCTGCATTTCGTCTTCTCAAAAAATAACCTGCACAATTATTCTAGTTATTATAGCCTCGAATGATCTATTTTAGCAATGCAAACCATAAAATACGCAACTCAAATTCAGTCTTCTTAAGAAGACTGAGCCTTTCAATAGAGGCAAAAAAAAAGGCCAGCCTAACCGACTAACCTGCTTCCACTTGCCGCGTGTGTCATATAAAAACGGACATTATTCCCCCCGACCTTTTATACGGAGGGTGAATAGTGCCATAGACCTCCTTTTGCTAATGGGATCTCTACAGCACATCTTATCAGTCCCTTATTTGTTTTTATGCCTGTTAGACTTCAAGCGCTTCTTGTATTTGTGTTTACTTATTTTCTTCTTTCTTTTCTTTACGACACTTCCCATTACTTACCTCAAATATATCTGATAAATTACCTTGTTTGCGCAAACTGAGACGATCTTTCAGTACCCGCTTTCTCCAAAGCAGGCGCATAATATATGATTGAATTGCTTATGTCAATGGAGATAAATGATTTCTTTTTTCCTGCAATCGAAGACAAAAAAAGGACAGTGCAAGCAACTCTTAACCGAAAATTACGAAACTCACCGTTCTTATTGACTCATTCAATACCAAATCAAACGACCATCAATATTGGTTTTTACCTTGTATTCTTTACCATATATTCCAGCATTGCAACCGCAGAAAATTATCAGTACTAAAGTCAAATATATATTGATCAGACCTCTGAAGTATTACCACTCTGCAGTTCTGCTGGAGTGAAAAAACTTGTCTTTCATAACACAAACAAGTTATAATAAAAGTAATAATTTAAGAACTCACTATCGAGAAAATCCTTTTTCATACTTTTGCCAAGATGATTTTCCTCATTATAATAGAATTCTTGCGTATTTGTGATAATCAAAAACACGATCTGTGCCGTTGTCGATTATAATTCCTGAACCATTCAACCCTGCGTGAGTGTGCGATGGACTCATTGTTAAAACTCAGTTTTTCGGGACAGAATGGACTTTTTCTTATATCACTTAAAAGATGAGGAGGAAGTTTCATGAGATATTTTGCATCCGCTTTGTTCGGCCTTCTCTTGATCGTTTTTTGCCAATGTGCAAGTGCTGCTGATTTACTGGAACAGCTCCTTCTTGCTAGTCCCTGGTGCACTTTTAAATACAACAAGGTGACTGGTTACAGTAGTGAAACGAGGGTACAGTTCTTCTCGAACGGCACTTACGCGACAGGAAAGCGGGGCGAAGGTTACTCAAGCGGGAGGGGCGGAACTTTTGGTAGCCAGTCAGACAAAAGATCTTATGGGCTCTGGAAGGTAGCAGATGGGGTATTGTACTTTGCTGAGCGGGGGGGAGCGCCCCAACCGGTCAATACAAAAGTTACCAGAAATTCCAAGGGTGCCCCGATCATTATTGCTGATGGCGTAGAATATTATCGGTGTAAATAGCTGATGCATTAGTTCGCGGCAGAGGTAGTGTCGACTCTTTTAAGTGCCGTGAAAGGAGTGAATATGGCTAACCTACAACGATATCCTCCGGTAATTCTCCCGGAGATAACCCTGGATGCTATCGCTCCACCGTACCCCGATTATCATTATTTCGATGGTGTCAAGCGCTACCCGTTCCAGCACCGTGCAATTGCGTTTGATATGGTAAATGCATAGTGGCTTATCAAAGCATCAACGCTCGCCTATGTTGAGGCGGTTTTCGTGCGCCCTTTGTTTCAAAAAGCGGGTTTCACGGAAGTAAAATTTTTTACGGGAAACAGTACCATGTGCTTTGTCGCGAATAACGGGGAACTGAAATCCGCAGACGCGAGGGGAAATCCGATTTCCGTAACATCATTGCCGATCTCAGAACCCATCCCGACATTATGCTTACGGAGTCGGGCCAGGGCGGGAAGGTTCATCGGGGATTTAAAGAAGCACTTGACGAGGTCTGGGAGAAAGAAGGCGTCCTCGAATATGTCAAGAGTAAAGATACCTTGAACCGGACTTTATGTTTCACAGGACAAAGCCTTGGCGCCACTCTCGCCGCTAACAAATATGGGAAGGCCCATGGCCTGTAAACGTTTGGCTCACCCGGGTGGGGGATGTCTATTTCGCGAATAACTTCCATATCAACGCCTACCGGTTCGTCAATAACAACAACATCGCTACGAGAGTGCCGCCCCCCAAACTATACAAGCACGTTGGTGATCTGAGGTACATAGACTGTGGCGCAATCGTTCATGAGAACCCAAGCCACTGGAAAGGAATAACCGACTCAATCCGCGGCGAAGTATCCCACATTTTCAACTCGTTGGGTAGCATACTGCGCGGGTCTGCCGATTTTATCCCGGACTGCATCATTGACCACGTTCCGACATTGTATGCCACACATATATGGAATAACATCCCGTAACTGAAGTTACGGAGTAGCCCGGGGTCTTGGTATGTTGGTGAAGACTGGCGGAAAACAAAGGCATGAAAGAGAGGAATTTAAACATTCCTCTCTTTCCATTGCGTTCGAAAAGAGAGGCTTAATCGACAGCTATCATTACATTTGAGGCTTTTATAACCGCATATGCCGTTTTACCGGATTTCAAACCGAGCTTTGTTGCGGATTCTTTGGAAATGATTGAAACCACCTGATCCCCGCCCGGAAGTTCCAAGAGTATTTCTGTATTCACAGCACCCTTTGTAACCTTGATTATCTTCCCCTTCAGCACATTACGTGCGCTTATCTTCATGGTACCCTCCTTCAGATAAGGATTTGATTGAACATAATAAGAGTATACGGATACAGTACTTATGTGTCAAGGAAAGATGGTCTTCAAGATGATAAATTCCGGAGACACCATACTCAATAATCTCTTGAACGTCGGGGTAAGTCAGGTCAGAATCAAGTTTAGCGTCCCGAAAAATATCGGCCACGATTCACGGGCAGGTGACCGTTGCAGTTGTACTGAAGTCGATTATTGCTTCCATCCGCTAATATCAAAAAAGTTAAACGTCTAAAGATTCTTAATGAACTGCCGATGTATATATAGAGATGGGCAAGACGTGCCAGATTTACCGACAGGGGCAGAATACTACGAAAGGATAGAGCACATAGTCAGGATAACGATGGTAACAAATCAAGAAAATATTCTTTCTTCCCAATCCTCTTCCACAGACGATTTGAAGAAGAAAAAGGTCCTTGTGGTGGAGGATTTTTTCAATTTCCGCCTTACCTTGAGGAATATGTTACGGTCGTTTAATATAGCGAACATTGATGAAGCCTCAAGCGGTGAGGAAGCCGTCGAAAAAATTTCCTCCAAGAAATATGACATCATCCTATGCGACTATAATCTTGGGCCCGGAAAGGACGGCCAGCAGGTTCTTGAAGAAGCAAGATGCTGTGAGTACATTGACCATTCTACTGTATTTATAATGGTGACCGCAGAAAACACCATGGACATGATCATGGGCGCCCTTGAATATCAGCCTGATGATTATTTAATAAAACCCTTCACAAGAGAGGCTCTGGAAAAGAAATTAAGGAACCTGTCGAAAAAGAAAGAGAACCTGAAAGACATCGAAAAGGCTGTCGAGAAAAAAGATTATGCAAGTGTAATCGCCCTTTGTGATGAGCAAATTAGCAGCCACACAAAAAGCCTGTCCGATTTGCTCAAACTGAAAGGCGAAATTCTTATCAAGAAACAGGCCTATGCTGAGGCGACGAAATTCTATGAAAAGGTCCTCGCTATGGGTAATCTGCCCTGGGCAATGTTCGGTCTGGGCAAGGTTAAATTCATCACCGGCGATTATAACGAAGCAAAAAGTGCGTTTGAAAAGATCATATCGAAGAATAACAAGATCATTGCCGCGTACGATTGGCTGGCCAAGACCCACGAAAAAATGGGGAGTAACTTAGAAGCGCAGCGGGTTCTGCAGGACTCTGTCCGTATATCTCCCAAAGCTATCCTTCGTCAGAGGACCCTGGGAAACATTGCACACAAGAATAAAGATAATGTTACGGCTGAACAATCGTTTAAAGAGGCAGTGAAACAGGGCAAACATTCTTTTTTCAAGAGTCCTTCCGATTATACATGCCTGGCCAAGGTACTTATTGACAAGGGTTCGCCGTCGGAAAGCCTTGACGTTTTAAAAGATGCCAGCAGGGAATTCTCTGGTAATCCCGAAGCGTCTATACAGATCTCCGTGATGGAAAGTATGGCCTTCAAAAAGTTGAACCGTGAAGAGGATGCCGGCAAGGCAGTGCAAAAGGCATATAAACTGGTGGCCACTCTCCCCGGCAGACTGCACGTCGATATCGAGCTTGATCTTGCAAAAGCTCTATTCCTGACGGGGGATGAAAAAAGTGGCAAGGAGATCGTCCGGCACGTTGTCCAAAACAATCACGATAACCAGGAATTGATTGGCAATGTCCATGCCATTTTTAAGGATCTAAACATCGAAGATAAAGGACGGGAGGTTATCTCCACAGCGCTGAATGAAATCATCAAACTCAACAACGACGGCATCAGGCTGTTCCAGGAAGGCAATCTAAGCAGAGCCGTTAACTTCTTTGAACAGGCAGTGGATAGACTACCGGACAACAAGACAATCAATGCCAATGCAGCACATGCACTTATGATATACATGCAGAAAAACGGCAGCCAGCCACGCCTTCTTGAAAAAGCCATGTTATATATCGATCGCGTAAAGAGCATTGATCCACTGTACAAGAATCTTGATATCCTGACAAACATGCATAAAGAGCTGATCCCGGAGGCATGACATCATGGAAGCTAAAATGGAGTTTCTCGATATACTTGCATCTACTCTTCACGATATGAAGAATTCTCTTGGGATACTTTTCAACACGCTGGAAGAATCAATTGAACAGTGCAGAGAAAAGGAATGCTCCTCGTACGGGAGATTTTTCACGCTTCAGTATGAAATCAAACGCCTGAACCATAGCATGATTCGCTTATTATCTTTATACAAGAAAGAAAAATCCCAATTTATTATCAACGTGGATTACTACCCCGTTGACGAAATTGTTGATGATATCATAATTCAAAACAAACCGCTCCTCAGTTCAAAAGGAATACAAATCGAAACGGACTGCCCCGAGGGGCTGTTCTGGACCTTTGACCGCAACTTGGTATCCGGAGTCTTGGAAAACGTGCTGAATAATTGTTTTCGCTACACAAAAGACAAGGTAAGAATCAGCGCCGATAAAGAGGGCGAATATCTCTTGCTGAGAATCGAAGACAACGGTCGCGGTTATCCGGAATGTATGCTTGTCCATGACAAGGAAGAATTATCCTACAAAAGAACGATCGATTTCGATACCGGCAGCACGGGTCTCGGCATCTATTTTTCCATGCTCGTGGCAAAATCTCACACGAATGAGAATAGGGAAGGTTATATCTCCATACTTAATGGCGGCGCATTGGGGGGGGGAGCCTTTACAATTTATATACCTTAATCTTTCTCTTTTATCATGCTTGGCTTCCCGGCAAAGATAAAATGGGATATGGAATATGTGAGCATACTCTCCGCTTCCTCTGCTTATCCCATCGCTAAAAACGATATGCCTATCAGCATTATAATTGCAGCAATAATTCTCTTTTTTGCATCTGCTTCTTTCAAAAGATTGGTTCCGAAAAATACACCAAAAACAATGCTGAGTTCGCGTGCCGGTGCCACATAACTCACGGGAGTTGTTTTCAGCGCCATCAGAACGAGAATAAAGGAAAATGGCGCGAACAGTGCTATGGCGATAATATGTTTCCAGTGTTGTCGTATCTCACGCCTTATTTCTTGTTTTTCTTTTACTGCCTTAGGAAGCAATACTAATAACGGCAAAATCATTGATGCGAATGTGAGAATCAATGCTGAAATATTATAGTCAGTTACAGCTATTTTATCCCATAGCGTGTATGCGGCAATAAACAAACCTGTAATAGTTCCGTAAACAATCCCAGTTTTCAATCTTTCATTATCGGGCAGGCGCAATTTTAGTCCAGTCAATATAAAAACACCGGTTACAATCAATATTATGCCGAAAATAGCCATCCAGCCCGGTCTTTCTCTGAAAAATAACACGGCACCAATTGCTGAAAGAAATGGCCCGGTTCCTCGTGCCATAGGATATACAACTGAAAGATCCGCTTTCCTGTAACCGACTTGCAGGACTATAAAATATAACAAATGAAGTACGGCGCTTGCTAATGCAAAACCATACATGATGCCTGTCAATGATACTTGACTTCGTGTTAGTTGCCAAATAACAAAGGGAAGATAGATGACTGCAGAAGCTAAAGAAACTAACCAAACAAAGGGAAGTTTACCATTTGTTTTTTTAAAGATGAGATTCCATACAGCATGCAACAATGCCGCGGATATAACTAAGAACAGTGCTTGAGTACTCATGTCTTTCTTATTCTGAGTCGATTAAACCTGTTCCTCCGATGCAACAGGTTGAGGTTTGTTTTCTCCGTAAGCACCTGTGTTCACTTTAGTACCATTGTATTTCAATCATGCAGCCGTCGGCCTCATCCCCGCACAGTATGGGTCATCCATATCATGACTATCGCGGAAATAACCTCCATCATTACCGTTAGAAGACTATATATTCATCGGGATTTAGGTTTTGTTGATAATAGAAATTATAGGTAAACGCACAGGTGAGGTGCGTAGGCCGGGTTGCATGATCTCCTCGAGCCGTAGCCGTTGAAGTTCAAAATCCTTGTCGCTTGCCCCAGAGGTCAGATCCAGCATCTCGCCAAAGCGCAGCTTCACACGCGCAAAGGGCTTCGGCAGCATGAAGCGGTCCCAGCTGTTAAAATACCAGGCGCGGTCGGACGTCGCGTAGACTGGAACGACGACAGCCCCAGTGGCGTGGGCCAGGCTGACCACCCCCGCCTTGATGATCCCGGCCGGCCCCCTCGGCCCGTCCACGATGTGCGCGGCAAGACCCGATAGTTTGAGGTGACCGATCATCTCCTTCAAGGCTCGGCCCCCATCTCGTGAGGATGATCCCCGTACCGCATGCCAGCCGGATTTCTCGGCAATACAGGCGACGATGTCACCGTCTTTGCTCTGGCTGATCATCAGGGCGGGGTGATAGGCAGCATAGGTCTTGAAGTGGCGTATGGCCGCGAAGAACATCTGGTGCCAGCAGCACAAGAGAACCCGACCGCCATTCTGCAGATACTCCTGCCAGGGCTTCTCATTTTCGATTTGAAGGCGGAAAGTCCAGCTGTAGGCGCGTATGATGTGATAGAGAGAGCATTGAAGCTTGTCAGTCAGCAAATACCGATATTTTTTCAACAATGGGGTCTCCTCCCGGCGCTGATATAAAATGTCCGCCAGAACTCCAAAGAGAATTGCGGCCATCCCTCACGTTTCAAAATATCTGCGTTGATCATTGAACCGCCGATCGGCACGATAAAGATGTTATTTCTCATACCGACCTCCTTAATCAGTTTGCTGCGAACTTACTTCCGTTACTGTAAAGTATATAGACTCATGCCTTAAGGAGCAAACCATTCTTGCTCGCAAACCGCTCACCGACAAAATATTCCTTGGGAATCATAGCGTGGATACCGAGGGTATAATCAACAACCTGAGTCACGTGTAAATCCACTGCCATGCTGCAGAAAGCGTATGCTTCACCCGTAGAGAGACCGTAATAGCTATTTAAGAACTTTATGGCCTTTCTTACAGCCATCCTGCAGGATTCCAGCAGATCTGTGTGCATCCCCATGGTGATCCAATGAGAGTGGGATGACGCCATGGGCCATTCCACCAGAGCCTTGAGATCCTTGCGCACTGTGAGTCTCATTGTAATAGTTCTGAAAGCTCCTTCCAGGCCATTCAAATCTACCTCGCCATGGGCTTGGGCGAGGTGCGAATCTCCCGTTTTCAATCCCGCACCCTTTACCCACACAGGCAGATAAAGAACAGTCCCGGCAACAAGATCCTTGTTGTCCAGGTTTCCACCGTGCTTCCCAGGCGGCACATTGCTCCACATTCCCGGCTCAGGTAACTCAACACCTATAGTGCCAGGGAATGGTCTAATTGGTATTTCTATTCCTGGTAAGAAATCAAACTTCATCTTCTTAAGATCTATTCGATACCACCTGACCTCACCTTTTGGGAAATCGTCCGCGAGAAGACCTAGCTTCATAAATGATGTCTCAGGGTAGAGGTTGAATCCATAGGTGTTGGGTACAATGTCTAAGATCTCAATCTGAAGAATATCCCCGGGTTCTGCATCTTCCACATAGATAGGACCGGTTAGATGGTGGTGGCCTGCGCCCCTTTTCAGCTTCTTCGCTCCAGCGGTTGGATCGGGATAGGTATAGGTTTCCGGAGTCTTCTCTATCACCTCCTTGTACCACTTCATCCAGTCGTTGATATCTGCGCCAGGAACCATTTTCCCCATTAAGTGGGTTCCTGTTTCGACTTCCACGACCTCACCCGACTTCATGCGAAGGACAGGGGGTGTGGAATTATCCCAGTACCCATCTGTAGACGTCATAGGGTTACATCCCAAGACACGGGTATTCCCGCCAGCCACTTTTCTATCAACATCGATGGCTGTTGCTGTCTGGAAATTTACACCGCTGACAGCTGCTGCAGCTCCAAGGGCAGCGCCATATTTTAAAAATGTCCTCCTATCTACCTCCGTTGATTCTGCATCCTTTTTCTCTTCTTTCATACTGCACCCCCTTAATGATAGAGATCACGGATTCTTGTAATTTCGTTATGGGAATCTTTGAAGATTTTAAATAATAAAGTCATATGAGTCAATATAATTACTTCATAAATGACGAATTACCTACACCCAATGCTTATACTATGTTTTAGACCGGAATTCTGCCACTTCTTCACTATTACCACTTGTAATGTTGAATTAATGCGGCGAACTCATGATAGTTGAAACTCTTAAAACTGACTTAGCAATAGGCATACAAAAGATTCTCATGGCAATAATCGAGATGCAACACCAGGAAAAATCTGATATGTGAAAACGAAATATTATAGCACGACAATGACACCTTGCAGCAAACGGAGAAAGGGCTCCGTATCATGGGGAGAAGCAATCATGGTCCAAGAAACGGGGCGCCTTCTCGAGCAGAACTTTTATGTCAACTGTGGTAAATGTCTTGGAGACAAGTGAGGAAAGAAAATGCCACTCATGGGTTGGAAGAATCTGATAAGAAGTTGTTCGTCCGGTAGACAGGGGCAACACCCTATAGCGGCTTATTCTGAGTTTATGCCGCCGATCCATTTGGGCTGTAGACCTTACGGTGGAAGGATATACAATTTCTTCTCTGAAAAGAACCCTTATGATTTCCCGGTCACAGAGTTTGAAGAGTATTATGAGTTGCGTCCGGGGCTGGAAAATATAGCCCATCAGGTTCTGGAGTCTCTGGTTTATCTGGCTCGCGGGGAACCCACTAAACACCTTGCCAAGAACAAACTAGTCAATAACCCCTACTGGCCCCCGGAGCTTGCCAAGCAGGCAGGAGCGTTAAATCATGAACGCTTCGTTTTGCTCCTGCCACTTGCACTTTCTCTCACCCATGACGACAAGGGAAGGAGACGGTGGACACTCTTTGGCGGCAGTGAACAGGGACCCGTCCGTCCATTCTGGAAGAGTTTTTCTATGCCTGACGGCAGCGAGCTCCCGTCAGAAATAGCAATGGATCATATCAGAACGCTTCTCCATGCTGCCTACGGCGAACCTTTCGAGAAATTATCTGATCTCCATGGTTGCGGCTTTCGCATTTTTGTGGAGGATGATGATCCACATAATAATCTGCGGCCAGCATGGGCATCGCCCTTAATCTGGCATCGAGGAATGTCGCTGAAAGGTGTCAAATATCTCTTGAATTTTGAACCATTTGAGAGACTTCCAACGGATTTGAAAAGGGCCTATTTCGCTGGGGAACTAAACTTGTTGCCTTTCCCGGGCAGCTTGCTTTTTTGGGGTGTCCCCGGTTATATCAAAATGCAGCGTGAATTAACGATGGCCAACCAGATCCCCTTGTTGGGTCTTGTGGAGCGCCATGAGTCTCCTTATGGACTTCGTGTGCCTCAATCCGGCTGGATGCATATACCACGGCAAAACCATCCTTTGCCCAATGAAGACTTCGGACCGATTAGGAGTACCTTCCGGCGAACCCATCGCTGGGCAAAAGTGCACCGTTACGAAGATGAGCTTGCGACTCCCGGACGTCAGGATCATATCGCCAACGTGCTTTTCAGCACGAATCCAAAAGACCTTGATCTGTATGGCAAACCCATGGCGCGCAACAGCCAGATCTGGACTCAGGACTATCAGCTATTGCTCGAAGGCCCCGACGCCACCAGAGCCGAAATTGACGCTGCCATCAAGTCAGTCAATCAAGGTGGTATGTTTGGATACAGATTTCAATATCCACCAATGTGCATAGGATCATACGAAGTCTACTGGCATCGCCCTCTCATAGCGTACATTCCCCACAATACGGATAAGCCAGCCGTGTTACATGACACTCTTATGGGATATCTTACTGCCTATAACGCCGAGCAGCGTGTTGATTTAGATCATCCGATTGAACTTTGGCCGAGCCTTTACAAACGAAACGAGCATATGGCCGTCATTGAACTTTTTAAAGATAAAAAACATGAACAAAAAACAGTTACAAAAGCGCTGAATCTGTTGGAAGCGCACGAACTCATCGGCAATAGAAAGATCCCTTTTACTTTTGCAAGACAGATACTGATGCTGCCGGAAAATAGAACTCTTGACGCATGGCTCGAATCTTTGCCGGAGATTGCGGGCAATAAAGAAAAAGGTCACATGCTCGCCACTCAATTACAGGATCAGATCGAACACAAAAAACCGATTTTGCCAATTTCGGGAAGAAAAGGACTACCGGCCTCATTGACTTTTGGCCGTTCCGCTGTTCGTTCTTTTGAAGTGCGATATTGGAAGGATATCCTTCATCTCTCGACCGGTGAATATACGAATAAAGCCAATTCTGACTGCATCCTGGACACTGTGACTCAAAGGATGCTGAAGCATCATCAGCGAGACCTCGAAGGGCTTGGGGATTACTTGCTTACCTACTATAGGCGGGTCATCGCTGAATGCGGAATGCAGGGAAAGGCACTGGTCGGAGACCTGCCTTTCCGATGGAAAACTGATTTTGACTTTGACTGGTGGGGAGGTTGGGCAAATGACCAATTGGGACGACTCGAGGAACGAAATCTCCTAATGGTGATTCCAGGACTTGATCGCCATCGGGCCGTTATAATGGCGGATCATTATGACACGGCATACATGGAAGATATTTATTATAAGGAGCAGGGTGGTTCCGGCGCGCGTCTCGCGTCGGCCGGGGCAGATGATAACCACTCCGCAACTGCTGCGCTAATGCGCGCTGCGCCCATCTTTTGCGAACTCAGCCAAGAGGGAAAGCTCGGTTGCGACATCTGGCTTATTCATCTGACCGGCGAGGAATTTCCATCAGACTGTCTCGGAGCACGCAATCTCTGCCAACAGCTCATAGAGGGCACATTGAAATTACGCTTATCAAAGGATAAAGAAAAAGATCTGTCAGATGTGCAAATTCAGGGCGTGTTTATTCTTGATATGGTTGCACATAATAATGACAGTGAACGTGACAAATTTCAAATATCTCCGGGAATGGGAGGAGAATCGTTATGGTTAGCTTATCAAGCCCATATGGCCAATGAAATATGGAACGCCTCTACTGATATTTGGAATATGAGGCCTTCCCGTCGCAGACGCGCTCGAGGAAAGCGAACTTCTGATGGAAATACGATCCCGGAAATTGCGTCACATCTGAAACTTGATGGTGAAATTCGTTTGCCTCGTGATCCCAAGAGTACGCTTTATAATACCGATGCCCAGATCTTCTCTGATGCAGGTATACCGGTAGTTCTTTTCATGGAGAATTATGACATCAGCCGTCACGGATATCATGATAGCCATGATACGATGACCAACATTGACCTTGACTATGGAACTGCGGTGACAGCAATTGCCATCGAAGCCGTATCCCGAGCAGCTACTCAGGAAAAAATATTCCCCAGACAAAAACAAAAGAGGGGCTAACCGTGATTGGCTAACCACTCAGATTTCAATGGTGGGTCAGGATAGAAGAATGACGATTTCCATTTGTAATCTAAGATAATAGCTGTTTATACTGCGCATACAAATCTGAAAGAAAGATTCATAGGTTCTTTTGTCTTTAGTTTTGGAATGATAGGAGGATATGATTATGGGAGAACAGAATTTGGTGGAAGCAGCTGATTTTCTAAGAAACAACTTGAGACTCAAGACTTTCCCTGTGGCGGTTAAATTCTTAAAGGATAAAAAAGGTTTTCCTGAAAGAACCCGTCAGCCGTCTGTAGCCCTGGGGAAAAAGATAGCCATTTGCCAGGCTGTTTCCATGGCCCGGGTTTATGGATGGACGGTAGGATTGACAAAAGACGACATCGTCTGTGTTCCTGCAGCCATTGCCTTCGGTTTCAGCGAGTCAACGGATTCTGCCGCCTCTCTGGGAAGGCTCTTTTGTGAAGGAACCTATTCGATGAGTGAGGAAGTAGGGCGGAAGGAGGCCACCTCGATCACGCGGTTGGATAAGGATGAGTATGGGGCCATTTTGCTTTCCCCACTGCACAGGGCGACTTTTGAACCGGACACAGTTGCCTTTTACGGAAATCCGGCTCAGCTTATGCGCATGGTACATGCTTGGACTTATCGACAAGGCCAACGAGTTAAGGGTCACTTCGGGGGTAAAATTGAATGCACCGAATATCTTCTCGCGCCATTTAAAGATATGGCGCCTCATATTGCCATGCCCGGAACAGGAGACCGCGCTTTCTCCATGACTCAGGATGATGAAATCGTTTTCTCACTGCCAGGTAGATACCTTATGGAGATACAGCAAGCTTTACAGGAGGCGGGTAAGAAAGTCGGTGCTCAGTATCCTGTGCCTGTTTATCTTAACTTCCAGCCGGAATTTCCAAAGCAGTTTAAAGAACTCGGAAAAGAGTTGGGCATTTCTTGAGTTCATAAAGTACGAATTTCTTGTGAAGGGTGGTGCTTACATTGCATTACCCTTCTTCATCGATACAGCCTTAAAGCAGCTGGGCAGAAGAACAATCGCAGCATCAATTCGTAAAATAAATATACAGCCGGCATTTCTTGCAAGGTAGAGTCGAGATGTGGCGCGGTTGCCGTAGGTATTGGCTTGTCTGTTTCCGTCCCTTTCGTCTGACGGTGCCCGTTTAGCCTTGCCATAGTTCCGTTTCCACACCCCGCTCATCGAACCGGA
>Ga0187849_1002239_pt1 | contig 18844 bp, 15 predicted proteins | sample June2016WEW_4_10_2_FD_132412 | JGI IMG/M metagenome (GOLD analysis project Ga0187849, IMG submission 132412) | Peatland microbial communities from SPRUCE experiment site at the Marcell Experimental Forest, Minnesota, USA - June2016WEW_4_100 | ecosystem: Environmental > Terrestrial > Soil >...
CATCACGGTATCGTATGACGGGGTGCAGGAGATCAGTGTGACGGACAACAATTTTGGTTCCACGGCGCCCTATGCCAACGGCGGGATTGCCATGGAAATGGGGACTGTTTCGACGGCCTACGCAATGTCCGTGTCCAACGTTGCAGTCATGGCGCTGACGGCTACAAACCCGGCGCCCGCCGTCGCGCTGACCTCGCCGCTCAACGGCGCGAGTTACACGGCGCCCGCGAGCATCACCCTGGCCGCCGGCGTCACCGCCAACGGCCACTCGATCACCCAGGTTAAATATTACAACGGGGCGACACTGCTGGGCGCAAACAGCTCCGCGCCCTACAGTTTGAACTGGAGTAACGTGAGCGCCGGCAGCTACAGCCTGACGGCGCAGGCCGTCTATGACGCCGGCAGCACGGTCGCTTCATCGCCGGTCAACATTACCATGGTGGGGCTGCCCGCCCCGTGGCAGACGGCCGACATCGGCAGCGTCGGCGTGGCCGGCAGCGCCAGCATGTCCAACGGCGTTTACACCGTGAACGGTGCCGGCACCATCAGCGGCACGGCCGACAACTTCCGTTTTGTCTATCAACCATTGAGTGGTGATGGCGAAATCACGGTCTGCGTCAATTCGGTGCAGAACACCGGCACCGGCGGGTGCATCGGTGTGATGATTCGCGAGAGTCTGACCAGCGGCTCGGAATACGCCTTCATGGGCATTTCGCCTGACGGCACATTCCGCTGGCAGCGCCGCACCAAGACCGGCGGCTCGACTTGGTCCACTACCTCAACCATCGGCACCCCGCCAAACGTTTGGACGCGGCTTATACGCACCGGCAACGTGCTCTACGGCTACCAGTCCGCCGACGGCGCAAACTGGACTGAAGTGAACTCCTACACGATCACGATGGCAACGCAGATTTACGTTGGCCTCGCGGTGGCTTCCGGCAGTTCCACGACGCTGAACACGGCCACTTTCAGCAAAGTGGCAGTGGTCCCGTAATCGCCGCGTTTCCAGAATGTGAGTCTATGAAAAGGATCGTCGCCCTCGGACTGGTCATGTTGTCCCTCTTGCTGGCGCCGGCCCTGCGCCGCCTCGGTTCCGGCCCGCATCCGGTGCCCGATGGCACCGCGGCCCCCGCCGAATCGCAGCCGGTGTCCAAAGCCGCAGACTCCCGTCGCGCCGCGCCCGCAGCGCTCCGGACAACACACCCAGGGCGCCCCGTTCACGCCCTTCTGCTGGCGGCAATCGAAGCCGAAACCGATCCTGACCGCAGAAGCGAAACCATCGAGCGCGTGGTCGAATCCGTTTCCGAAGCTGACTTGCCCGCCATGCTGGATTCCCTCGCGCGCGACATCAGCCCCGGAGCCGCTGAGTTGGGCCGACCCCTGGTCCGCCGCTGGGCCGAAAGGGACGCGCCCGCTGCGGCTGCGTGGACCGCGCAGCTTCCCGAAGGCGCTGTGCGCCGCGCCGCGCTCGAGCAAGTCGCCATCGCCTGGGCCAACACCGACTTGCCTGCCGCCGCAGGTTGGGTGCAGGCCTTGCCTCAGGGCGACGCCAAAGAAGCCGCGACCCTCGACCTGGCCTACGAAGCCGCCCGGACCGAGCCGGTTGCGGCGCTGGAGCTTGCGAGCACACTTCGGCGCACCCCTCAGCGCGATGACTTGCTGGTTCACGCCCTGAGCCAATGGCCCGGAACGGATTCCTCCTCGGCTGCCGCTTGGGCAATGAACGTGCCCGACCCGAGCCTCCGCCAACGCTTGGTGGCCGCCGTGGCGGTCGCCTCGGCGGAGCAGGACGGGGCTGGCGCCGCCTGGCTGGCCGCCAGCGCCCTCGGGGCCGGGGACGAACAGGGCCGCGCGGCGGTTTCCATCGTGCAACGCTGGGCGCAGAATTCGCCACAGGCCGCGGCTTCCTGGGTCTCACAGTTCCCGGATAGCCCACCGCGCGATGCGGCGGTACAAAACCTTCTGGCCCTTTGGATACCCCAGGACGCCGAGGCGGCAGGCAACTGGCTGCGGCAACTGCCGGCCGGTCCTCTGCGTGACGCCGGGACCGTTGCCTACGGTCAAGCGTTGGCAGAGCGCGACCGGAGCTCAGGAGTGGTTGCGCCTGCCGCTTCGACCTCCGGGAGGTAAATCCTGAACGTGCTGCCATGTCCCGGCTCCTTGGCAGTGAAGAACGGCTCGAAAATACGGGCCTTGGTCCGCTCGTCCATGCCGCAGCCGGTGTCGTTATTTCGTGAGGAATACGCATGGGGTACTGTTACGTCCCGCGAGGTCCGGCCGCGACCGAGGAATTCCTTGGCGCCGCCAGGGGATTTCTTGCTTGCGCGATGTCCACCAAATGATTTGGCTCATAACGGCCTTTGCATGAGTTTGTTGACTCTTGGCAGCAATGGAAGCACCTTTCAGGTGAAATCATGAAAACACAAGCAACCAGCAATGACCTGGGCACGCTGGCCGAAGACGCGCGCGCCCTGATGGCCGCCACCGCCGACGTGGCCGGAGAAAAAGTCGGGGAAGCCCGCAAGCGTCTTGCCGCCGCCCTGGAGCGGGGCAAGGAAATCTATGGCCGCGTTCGCGAGAAGGCGGTCGAATGCTCGAAGGCGACGGACCAGGCCGTGCATGAGCATCCTTATCAAGCCATCGGCATCGCCCGCGGTGTGGGGGCGATCATCGGCTAGCTGCTCGCGCGCCGCCGCTCCCGCAGGGACGACTGATCACACCATGGAAGCGCCCCCCAGCGAGGCCGCGCAACTCGTCGAGACGTCGAAGCGCTACGTGCGGCGGCTATTGACCATCGGTGAAAACCGCTTCGAGTTGTTGATGGTGGAGGTGCAGGAGGAGCGCGAGCGTCTCCTGCGCGCCATCCTGCTGGCCCTCGGCGTGGGGGCCTGTGGTCTGCTCGCCGGAGTGGCGCTTACCGGCGCCATCGTGGTCTTGTTCTGGGAAGTCTCGCGGTTGGCGGCGTTGCTGGTGCTGGGCGGCCTCTACGGGGCGGCGGCGGTTTGTCTCTACCGGCGACTCCTGCGGCTGCTGCGCGACTGGCAGAATCTTCCGGCCACCCGCGATCAACTCCGAAAGGACCGCGCATGTTTGGAAAAAGATCTCACGTAAGCCCGCTCGAATTGCGGAAGCGACTGTTGATCGCCGAGAGTGAACTCAACCGCGCCCAGTTGTCCGAGGAATGGCAGGAGATGACGCGCGGAGTTCGCGACTTGGCCTGCCGGGCTAAAATCATTGCCGCGTGGGCCTCGTCGGCGGCGCTGCTGGCGGCCGGTGTCAGGGCCTTGCGGCGCGGTCCGCCCGCGCCCGGCGCCGCGAAGTCCTCCTGGTTCCAAAAGGTTCTGAAGGGCGCGCGCCTGGCTTGGGCCATCTGGCTGGCTTTTCGCCCCCGCGGTGAACCAGCAGAACCCAAGCAGCGGCGTTCCGAGGAGAAACCATGAGCGAACAAACACCTGTCAACCACCCGATACACAACCTCCTGCCAAGCGAAGTCGAGGGCTTCGATTCCCTGGCCGAGTTGGCGCTGGATCTGCGCTGGTCCTGGAGTCATTACGCCGACGAAGTGTGGCGGCAGCTTCATCCCGCGTTGTGGGAGCTGACCTATAACCCCTGGGCTGTGCTGCAAACGGTCTCGCGGGACCATCTCAAGGGCATGCTGGCCGATCCCGCCTTCCGCCAGCGGGTCGAGGAGTTGGTCAGAGCCAGACGTGAGGCGCTGGAGGCCCCGGCGTGGTTTCAGCAAAGCCACCCCGAGGCGCCCCTGAGCTGCGTGGCGTATTTCAGCCTGGAATTCATGGTGAGCGAAGCGCTGCCGATTTATTCGGGAGGTCTTGGCAATGTGGCCGGCGATCAGCTCAAAGCGGCCAGCGACTTGGGCGTGCCGGTGGTCGGAGTGGGGCTGCTCTACCAACAGGGCTACTTTCGCCAGGTCATTGACAAGGACGGAGCCCAACAGGCCCTCTTCCCGTATAACGACCCCGGCCAGTTGCCGATCCTGCCGTTGCGCCACCCCAACGGCGAGTGGTTGCGGTTGGAGATTGCCTTGCCCGGTTACGTGGTCTGGCTTCGCACCTGGCAGGTGGAGGTCGGCAAAGCCAAACTCTATCTGCTGGACACGAATGACTTGGCAAACCTCCCGGCGCATCGCGGGATTACCAGCGAGCTTTACGGGGGCGGACCGGAGTTGCGCCTCGAGCAAGAACTGCTGCTGGGGATTGGCGGCTGGCGCCTGCTCGCCGCGCTGGGCCTCCGCCCCGAGGTCTGTCACTTGAACGAAGGACACGCGGCCTTCGCGGTGTTGGAACGTGCCCGCAGTTTCATGCAAGAGACCGGGCAGCCCTTCGCAGCCGCCCTGGCCGCCACCCGAGCGGGGAACCTCTTCACCACCCACACGGCCGTGGCCGCCGGCTTTGACCGCTTCGCGCCGGCTCTCATCGAGCGCTATCTCGGGGGCTATGCGGAGACGAAACTCGGCATTACGCTCCACGACCTGTTGGCCCTGGGCCGCCGCAACCCGAACGACTCGTCGGAGAGTTTCAACATGGCCTATCTGGCAATCCGGGGCAGCGGGGCGGTCAATGGCGTCAGTCGCTTGCATGGGAAGGTCAGCCGCCATCTCTTTGAGCCTCTCTTTCCCCAGTGGCCGGCGGAGGAAGTGCCGGTCGGACACGTGACCAACGGAGTCCACGTGCCGAGTTGGGACTCGGCGGCAGCCGACGATCTCTGGACGGAAGGCTGTGGAAAAAAACGCTGGCTGGGGCCGACGGAAAACCTGGGGAGGGACATTCGCCGCGTGTCCGACGCCAAGCTCTGGGAATTTCGCACGGCCGCCAGCAAGTCGCTGATTGACTACGCTCGCCAACGTCTGGCCCGGCACTATGTCGCCGCCGGGGCGTCGCCCGAGGCGGTTGAAGCGGCCGGCCAGCTCTTCGATCCCAATGCGTTGACCTTGGGCTTCGCGCGCCGCTTTGCCGCCTACAAGCGGCCGAACCTGCTGCTGCAGGACCCGGAGCGGCTGCTGCGCCTGCTCTCCAACCCCCGGTGCCCGGTGCAACTCTTCATCGCGGGCAAGGCCCACCCCGCCGACGCCGCGGGGCAGGCCCTCATCCAGAAATGGATACGCTTCATTCGCCGGCCCGAGGTCCGCCCTCATGCGATCTTCTTCAGCGACTACGACATGCATTTGACAGAGCGCCTGGTGCAGGGGGTCGATGTCTGGCTGAACACGCCACGGCGGCCCTGGGAAGCCTGTGGCACCAGCGGCATGAAGGTGCTCGTCAATGGCGGCATCAACCTCTCGGAATTGGACGGCTGGTGGGCCGAGGCCTACACTCCGGAGGTGGGGTGGGCGTTGGGGGATGGCCAGGAGCATGACGATGACCCGGCCTGGGACGCGGCCGAGGCCGCAACGCTTTACGAGCGGCTCGAACGGGAGGTGATCCCTGAGTTTTACGCCCGCGACGAGCAGGGCGTGCCCACGGCCTGGGTGGCGCGGATGCGGGAGAGCATGGCGCGGTTGACCCCGCGCTTTTCCGCCAACCGCACCGTGCGCCAATACACCGAGCAACACTACCTCCCGGCGGCTGCCGCCTACCGTTTGCGGATTGCCAATAAAGGGGCAATCGGCAGGCAAATGGCCGAGTGGCGGCACCGTCTGCAGCAGAAATGGGGCGCGCTGCGCTTCGGCGAAATCAAGGTGGAGACCAAAGGCCACCAGCACCTCTTCGAGGTTCAGGTTTATTTTGGTGACCTTGACCCGGCGGCCGTGCGAGTCGAGCTTTATGCCGACGGAGTCAACGGCGGTGGTCCGGTGCGCCAGGAGATGAATCCCGGCGCGTCCGGACAGCCGGCCGGCGCGTCGGGCGCCTGCGTTTACAGCGCGGCTGTGTCTGCGGCCCGTCCGCCAACAGATTATACGGCCCGATTGATACCCCACTGCGAGGGCGTTGCCGTTCCCCTGGAAGCCGCTCACATCCTGTGGCAGCGATGATTTTAAAGAGATTAAGCGGACGCTATGAATGCTCCAACATTGGATCGAGTTCTGACTGAAGCCGAACACCTGCCTTCGGACGAGCTGGGAATCCTGGAAGGCCTGTTGCCCAAGCGCCGCACCGAAGCGTGGCGCATGGAAACGGCCACCGAAGCCAAAAATGCCGCTGCTGCCTTTTGTTCCGGCAAGCTCAAAGCCCAATCGGTGGAACGTGTGATCGCTCGCCTGCGCGCAGCCAAGTGAGCCATGAGCCAACTCGCCCTCACCGCCCGGTTTGAGCGGGGGTTTCGCCGTCTCATTGCTTATCAACATCGGCACTCACGACGGAGTTCATTAAAAATCGTAACTGTTCAGGTGTGGGGCAGACCTCCGGTCTGCCAGTTCACGGAGCCTCGGGCTCCGTGAACCTGGTGGAGTCGGAACACCGGGCCAGAGGCCCGGCTAACCGGCAGACCAGAGGTCTGCCCCACACTGCCACTTGAACAGTTACTAAAAATCCAGGCCGCAGGAAGCACTGACGGAGTGGACAAGACGAACCGGAAGGGGACCAGCCATGGCCTGTCATGCGCCCGCCCGCCGTTGGCTCTCGCGAATCACCTTGCCGTTTGCTCTGATTCTGCCATAATAAGTTCCGTTGCCGGCGTATTGCGGCGGGTGCGGCACCCTGGGCGACGAGCGCCACTGGACCGTCAGTGCTTGGCAATCAACGGCGGGAAGGGTGGCTGAGTGGTTAAAGGCACCTGACTCGAAATCAGGCGTAGGGGCAACCCTACCGGAGGTTCGAATCCTCTCCCTTCCGCCAGCCTCATAATCTCCCACGAAAACGATGGTTCTGTGAGCATTTCTGGCCTCTTTGCGGGAAAGCGGCCACGCGGCGCTTCACGGCGGGGCGGACACCGACTCAAGGAACTCAGCCTTTTTGGTCTCGAAACACGCAGGGCATATACCGTGGCTCAGGAGGACGTCCAGGTTCTCGTGGAGGTAGGTTTCGACATCGGACCAGCGTTGCTCGGCGTCCCGAACTTTCTTGCAGTACATGCAGATGGGGAGCAACCGCCGCAGGGCCACCAGTTCGCTAATGTCCTCGATCACGAGCAGGACCAGCTTTTGGCTGCCGAGGGTGATCGGAGAAGCGGTGAGCACGCAGTGCAGGACTTTGGGGCCTGCGCTTGCCCGGAGTTCCATGCGGGCCTCCTGCCGCACGGGGGCCGAGGTGTCGTAGGCGGCCATCACGGCCCGGCGCAAGCGACACGACACGCACCGGACGCTGTGCCCGCAGCCGGCCGGGTGATCGGTGCTGCGGATGCAATGCAGCGCATCGCCCCCGCGCTCGAACAGCACCATTTGGCGGTCAGAATTGACCAGGGCCGCCGACGCCGCGTTGTAGTCATGAATGACCATGTCCCGATCCATCAGGAAAACATAGGAGGGGATGGCATCCAAAAACTGGCGGTCTATCGCGTTGAGCGGGAACATAAACCAATCGTTTTCCAGGTCCCGTCCAACGGGCTCTGGGCGCAGAGTGTTGCCGGGGCCGGCGCGGCGACAGCAAAAGGCACCTTTTTCATCAAACGCTATTAGCACACCTGACAAACGTTGTCAAACCGGTCATCGGCTCACCTCGCCTCGAGGCCGACGTTTATGTCCATCTTCATCAGCATGGTGGTTGCCTGGCCGCCCATGTCCATTTGCATCGAGAGGTCAGAGTGGATGTCACCCGTCGCCTTGAGCGGAAGAATCTTCCGCAGCTCGAACGTGAGGTCGCCGGTGCCCTTGCCGGCCATCTTCGTGAGGTCTAGCTGCAGCCCCTGCATCGCGGGGTTTTGGATCTTTTGGTTGGAGGCGCTTTGGGCAATGGTGCTTTTGGTGCTCACGCGCTGGCCTTCATGCGAAAGCAGTTGGTAGGTGGCGGTTTGGTCCATCGTCATGCCCTGGGAGATGATCGGTTCCTTGAACTCCCAGATGGCGCCGGGACCGACCGCCTCTTGGGGCAGCGGGGCCGCCATTCTGGAAAAGGCATTTTTGGCCTGTTCCAGGGCCTGGCGGAGCTGGGGGTCCGCGCCCGGGGGGACTTTCATCTCGATGCCCTTGTTCAAGCCGCGGTCGGTCATCACACCGGTGCCTGAGAGCCCCTTGAGACCCGCCATAGAGGATTTCATGGCCTCGACGACCTGCGGCAGGGCATCCGGTTCGTCGGCCACGCTGACGTCGGTCATGACCATCTCGTAGGCGATGTTACCGTCGTGGGAGACGCTCTTGACGGTCACGTCCATGGTCATCTTCATCAGCGGCATTTTCATTGGCTGGCTCGGCATCTCGCCCACTTGGATGTCCATCGCCATCTTGAGGGTCATGTCCGCGGTCTGCTTATCGCCGGGCTTGGGATGCAGGCGCAGCTTTTTGCGCGGCTTGGCCCCGGCCTGGAGCAGCTTCACCTCAGGCGCCGGCGCGGGCGTCACGGCCTTGGCGTCCGGGCGCGCCTCCCGCGTGCCGGTGGCACAGGAGGCCGCCAGCAACGCCACGACCGCCAGGGAGCAAATCTGCTTCGCATTCAGATGCGCGCGCCGAAGCCCGCCGGACATCGCGCCAGTAATCGAGATTGGGTCATTCTTCTTTGTCATGAGGCGCAGCCTAGTGTGGCGGCCCCGGAATGGCGATACATTTGTTGCTCCAGACTTCGGGGCCTTCAGATTGTCCTCACCAACTGGCTCCTGGGAAAGCGCACCTTGGGGGCCGATGCGTACTTGTCGCCCGGGCTGCGGTAGCCCAAGGCACAGGCCACGGCAGACCTAAGCCCTTGGCCGGTGAGTCCGAGAATCCTGTCAAACTCGGCCGGGACAAAGCCTTCCATGGGGCAGGCATCCACGCCCAGCAAGGCCGCGCAGGAGAGCAGGCTGCCCAGCGCGAGGTAGGCCTGGCGCACGGTCCAGTGCGGCGCCAGCAGTCTAAAACCCTCGCTCAAGAGCGTCCCCGTCATCATGCCGCGGTAGCCGGCGAGCGACTCGACCGGCTTTGCGCGCACCCTGGCCGTGTGCCTCAGAAAGCCATCGATCTCGGCTTCGGTTACCTCCGTGCGCGCGGCAAACACTACGAAGTGCGAGGCCTCGACGACCTGGCGCTGGCCCCACGCCTGCGGCAGCAGCTTCTCCCGCACCGTGCGATCCTCGACCACCAGAAAACGATACGGCTGCAAGCCGAAGGAAGAAGGGGCCAGGACCAGGCACTCCTCCAGGACGGCCCAGAGGCCGGCGGGAATCTTGCGCGCGGGATCGAAGGACTTGGTGGCATAGCGCCACCGCAACGATGCCAACAACTGCCGGCTTGAAAGGGCTTCCTGGCTCATGGGTTCATTCGGTTGAAGGTCAAATCAATCATCAACTTGCCGCCAAGTGTATCGCTGCTCGATTCTCTCGTCCAGAGGCTGTGCAGCGGGGGGTGCGATTAAAGGCGTCGGGCATGGGCCGCGGGAGTTTTGTCCCGGAGGGACATCTGGCAATAGTCGTTTCAACGCCGGGGAGGCCGGAACAGAGACCCTCGTCCCGAAGGGACGACTGAGAATACTCGTTGCCCTCAGCCGTCCCTTCGGGACGGACCTCTCTTTCGGTTCTCTGACCCGGCGTTGAAACGCCGGGCTATTCTCGGAAGCCCCCCCGGGGCAAAGAGGCGCCGTGAGCTGACCGACGGTTTTAACCGCACCCCGCAGCGGGCGGCCACTGAGTCATTGCTTTTGGCGGCCGGCGCCAATAGAGTTGGCCGATGCTGACGCCGGTGCCGATCGTTTATGATGCAAGATAAGGAGTGGTCTGAGACGGAAGCCGAGCTGGTCCGGCGTTTGGGCCAGGCCCGGGAGCAGATGCTGGCCGAGATGCACAAGATCATCGTAGGCCAGGAGGAGGTGCTCGAGCAGTTGATCTATGCCGTGCTCTGCCGCGGTCATTGCTTGCTGGAGGGCGTGCCGGGATTGGCCAAGACGGTCATGGTCCAAACGCTGGGGGCCACCTTGAATCTGACCTTTCGCCGCATTCAGTTTACGCCCGACCTGATGCCCTCGGACATCACCGGAACCGACATCATCCAGGAAGATCCGCAGAGCGGCCGGCGGCAGCTCGAGTTCATGGCCGGCCCCATCTTCACCAACCTCCTGCTGGCCGACGAAATCAACCGCGCGCCGCCCAAGACGCAAGCCGCCCTGCTCGAGGCCATGCAGGAACGCCGAACCACCTGCCGGGGCCGGACCTACGAGCTGCCCAGTCCTTTCTTCGTCCTGGCAACGCAGAACCCCATCGAGCAGGAAGGCACCTACACGCTGCCTGAGGCCCAGTTGGACCGTTTCATGTTCATGGTCAAGGTCGGCTATCCCACGCAGCCCGATGAAATCGAAATCCTCAAGCGGACGACCGGCGACCATGCCCCTGAGGTCAAGGCCCTCTTTTCCGCCCAGGAAATCCTCCAGCTCCAAAGGGCGGTCCGCCGCGTGCCGGTAGCCGAGCACGTCTATGAATACGTCGTCAACCTGGTCCACTCGACTCGCCCCGGCGTCCGGGACGTGCCCGATGCCACCAAGTGGCTCCAGTGGGGGGCGGGCCCGCGCGCCGGCCAACAACTCATCCTGGGCGGCAAAGCCCGCGCCTTGCTGCGGGGCCGCTACCATGTGAGCACCGAGGACATCAACGCCCTGGCCAAACCGGTGCTGCGCCACCGCATCATCTGCAATTTCGCCGCCCAGGCCGGCGGCCTGACGACCGACCTCCTGGTCGAGCGCCTCATCGCCCACCTTCACCCGAGCGGGGAGCAGATCTGACACTGCCTCATGACCCTGCTCGACAAAGTCCACCAGGAGGTCATTGAACGGCTGGGCAACCTGAGCGTCACCGCGCGCCAGGCCGTCGAGAGCGTCCTCGCCGGCCAACACCGCTCGGTGCGCCGCGGCCTCTCCGTCGAGTTTGCCGGCCACCGCCAATACCAGCCCGGCGACGACCTCCGGCATTTGGACTGGCTGGTCTATGCCCGCAGCGACCGCTACGACATCCGCCAGTACGAAGAGGAAACCAAGCTGCGCGCAACCCTCATCCTCGACACCTCCGGGTCGATGGGCTACGGCTCGACCCCTCGAACCAAGCTCGCCTACGCCCAGGCCCTGACCGCCGCCCTGGGCTTCCTCATGATACGCCAGGGCGATGCCGTCGGCCTGGCCGCCTGCGACACCGCCATCCGCCACTTCATCCCGCCCGGTTCGACCATGGCCCACCTCCTCAATGTCCTGGCGACGCTCGAGCAGACCGTGCCCGGGAACGAGACCAGCCTGGCCCCGGTTTTGGACGAAATCGCCGGCCGGCTCAGCCGCCGCGGCCTGGTCGTCCTCATCACCGATACGTTCGACGATCCCCGGGCGCTCCTCGGCTCGATCCAATACTTGCGCCATCGCAAGCAAGAGGTGCGGCTCTTTCAAATCCTGGATCCGCAGGAGCGGACATTCCCCTTCCAGGGCATGATCGAGTTTGTCGGCCTCGAGCATGAGCCCAGGCTCAAGCTGGACGGCGACCGCGTCCGCGAGCATTACCGCCAGGTCTTCCACGACCATCAACAGCGCCTCCAGTCCGGCTGTCATGCCTGTGGCGTACAGATGGAGACCTGCTGGACCGATGAAGAGCTTTTCACGGTGCTGATTCGAGCGCTGGCCTGGAAATGATTGAGTTCCTCAATCCTTTGCTCTGGGGCGGCCTGGCGGCGGTCTCGACGCCGATCATCATTCACCTGTTGCACCGCCGCAAAGTCAAGCAGGTGGATTGGGGCGCGATGCGGTTCCTGCTGGAAATGCTGGCCAAACGCCGCCGCCGGCTGTTCCTGGACGAGTTGCTGCTCCTGCTGGTCCGCGCCCTCCTGGTCGGCTGCGTCGCCCTGGCCATGCTCCGTCCCGCCTTTCACCGCCGCACTGCCGAAAACGGCGCCCGCGGCATCACCCGCCAGGGCCGCACCGCTGCCGTCTTGCTCATCGATGACAGCCTCTCTTGCGCTGCCGGCCGCGCCCAGCCCGTGTTCGAGGTGATGAAGAAATTGGGGCTGGCTTATCTGGATTCCCTGGCGCCCGGCGACGAGATAAGCGTAGTGCTGATGTCCCAACCAGGCGAGCCCGCCAACGACCCGCTCTTCGATATCGAGGGCCTCAAAGTTCACTTGGCCGCCCTCAAGCCCGCTTACGTCGCCACGGACATTCCCGCCTTGCTGGACGCGGGCATCAACCAGTTGAAACGGCACGTCAACCCGGGCGCTGAACTGGTCCTGCTCACCGATGGCCGCAACGATGGCTGGCACGAGGAAGACAAGGCGCGCTGGGATGACCTGCGCGAGCGCCTGCGCGGACCCAAAAATGCCCCCATCGGCACCCGCCAACGGCCCCAAGTCATCCTCCTTGCCCCCGAGGCAGCCGCCCTGGACGACAACCTCGCCATCATCGACATCGGCTTGGATCGCACGCTTGTGGCCGCCGGCTGGCCGGCAGGCTTGCGCGTGATGGTGGCCAACTACGGCAAACAGGGCAGCCGCCGGGCTACCGTGCAGGCCGCCGTCAACGGCCAGGTCATCGGCTCCAAAGCCATCGAACTCCCCGTCGGCGGCCGCCAGGAAGTGGTTTTCACGCATACCTTCGAGACCGCAGGCAGCTATGCCGTCGAGGCCGCCCTGGTCAATCACCAGGACCTTCTTCCCGCCGACGACCACCGCGCTTTGTCCGTCCAGGTCGAGGCTAGCGTCCCGGTCTTGCTGGTGGACGGCGGCAACTCCCCGGCCGGTCTGCAGAGCAAGCTCGGTTTCCTGGCCGCTGCGTTGGACCCGGACCTTGCCAGCCGCGGGCCCTTCAAAGTGACTCGCATCTCGCTCGCTCAGTTTACGCCCTCGCTCTTGCAAGATTACAGAGTCGTCGCCCTGGGCGACGTGCCTGTCCTGGAACCGGCCATGGTGGATGCCCTCGAACGATTTGTCGTCAGCGGCGGCGGCGTCCTCGCCGGCCTGGGGCCGGACAGCGACCTGGCGCTGATCAACCGTTATTGGGCGCGCAATGGCGAGGGTTTTCTGCCCTGTCCCCTCCAACGCCCGCTCACGCCCCCCAAACCCGCTCTGCCCGCTGCCATCAGCGCCGGACACGCCGTCTTCAACGGTTTTGGCTCCAAAAGCGATGAGGCCTGGAAAGCGGCGAGGGTCCGGTCCTACTTCAAACTGGATGCCGGCAAAGCCAAGGGCTCCGAGCTGGACGTTCTACTCGGGATGGACAATGGCGATGCCCTCCTGGTCGAACGCCGCCGCGGGCTCGGCTTGGTGGCGCTCCTGGCTACCAGCCTCAACGCAGATTGGACCGACCTCCCGCTCCAGGCTGCCTACGTGCCTCTGGTGCGCGGGGTGGCCGGCCACCTCGGCAGCTTCGTCATGCCGCCCAGGAACCTCCTCCCAGGCGAGCCGATCATTTATGCCCGAGTCAAGGACCCAAGCAAACCGATGTCCGCCGAAGATCCCTCCGGCAAACCCATCAAGCTCTCACTGGGCTCATGGGAAGGACGCACGGCCGTCCTGAGCCAACCGCTCATGGAACCGGGCGTCTATCTCCTCCACGACCCCCAGCAACCCGGTCCCATCCGCTATGCTGTCTCCGTGGCCCCGGCCGAGAGCGCCTTGCTGCCCGTCACCGACCGCCAGATGGCCCAGGCCTTCGACGGCCGCATGAGCCTCTTCCACGACCCCGTCCAAATCGCCGCAAATCTCGACCCCGCCCGCCGCCAGTCAGTCGAGCTCTGGGAATGGTGTTTGTTTGGCGCGCTCCTGCTGATGTTTGTCGAGGGCTGGATGACGCGCCGCCAAGCGCAGGGCGAGGGGAAGGTTGGGCAATGTTAGACGGCAGTTCAAGAGCATCCAGGCTCAGGGGCCGAGTGTCGAGCGTCGAGTGTCGAGTGTCGAGTGTCGAGTGTCGAGTGTCGAGTGTCGAGGCAACGACGTGCCGCCCCTCGCCCCTCGCCCCTCGACACTCGCCCCTCGACTCGCTCCACGCTCCACGCTCGCACGCTCCACGCTCGCACGCCCTGCTTGCCGGCTCGGTCTGGCAATTCAACTGCACCGGTTGGCCGTGGTGGATCGTGCTGCCACTGGCGGCAGCGGGGGTTGGGCTCATGCTTGGGTTGTATCGGCTCGAGCTGGCCGCCATCACGCCCAAGCTGCGGCGGCGTCTCCTGCTCTTGCGGGGGACGGCCCTGGTCCTGCTCGTCCTGTTCCTGATGGAGCCGGCCTACACGCGCCGCTCCACCGAGAAGGTCCTGCCTCTGGTGGCGGTGATAGTGGACCAGTCCGGCTCGATGGCGGTCAAGGATGAATCCATGGCGCCGGGCCAAAAACTGGCCGAGGCCATCGGCTTGAACCTGTTCCCGGCCAATATCCGGCCCTTGAAGACAAACGCCCCACAACAAGCGGCCTCAGACAAAGCCATCCTCGACTCCGCCCTGCCAGACTCGGCCCTGGCCCGAGGACTGGCCTCGTTGTCCGCCCTTTCCCGTTACGAGCGCGCCGTCAAACTGGCCAAGCAGACCGTCATCCCCGCCCTGCGCGACAAGGCACGCCTCAAGGTCTTCGCCATGGATACCGGCCTGGCGCCCCTGGACCCGGACCATCCCGCCACCCTCCTGCCCAATCGCGCGACCGACTTCCAGGCCTGCCTGGCAGCCCTCGCTCGCAACTGGGCCCAGGATTATGTCGGGGCCGTTGTGTTCCTGTCCGACGGCCGCCAGACCGCCGGCGCCGACCCCGTCCCGGTCATTCGCTCCCTCCGCGCGCGCGGCGCCCTGGTCGCCGGCATCATGGTCGGCGACCCCGGCATTCCCCCGGACGCCGTCGTGGCGGAAATCTCCGGCACCAGCGAAGTCTTTCTGGGCGAGCACGTCCCGATGACGGTTCGCTACCGCATCAGCGGGGCCGACGACATGGATTGGGACCTGGTCATGACGCATCAGGCAAAGGAATTGGAGCGCCGCCAGGTGCGCGGCAACGGTTCATGGCAGTACCAGACCTTTGCCTTCCCGGCGACCAACGCCGGCATCAGTCTCTACCAGGCCCGGCTCGAACTGTCGCGCGAACAAAGCGCCGACACACCCCTCTCTCCCTCCGGCTCGGTCACCCTCGAGCTGTGGAACAACATCAACGGCGATTATGTGGCTGACCTTCTCAAGAGCCCCAACTTCAAACGCCCCCCCTCCTCAACCGGCAGCTTCGCCCAGCTTCAGTACAGCGGCCGCGGCCAGCAATACGGCGCCCGCATTCGCGGCTTCCTCATCCCGCCCCAGAGCGGCAATTACACCTTCGGGATCTGCTCCGACGACTCCTCCGAACTGTGGCTCAGCCCCTCCGAGGACCCGAAAGCCAAGTCCAAAGTGGCCTATATCTCCGGTTATGTCCCCGTCGGCGCCTGGGACTCGAGGCCCTCCCAAAAGAGCCAGCCTGTCACCCTTCAAGCCCGGAAGCCGTACTACTTCGAGATCCTTCACAAACAGGGCGGCGGCGAAGATCACCTGGCCGTGGACTGGCTCTTGCCCGACGGCTCGAGGGAAAGGCCCATCCCCTCGACGCGCCTCGCCCAGTATGACGACCAAACTCTCGCCCGCCTGGCCCGGCACAAGAAAGAGGCCGCCCAAGCCAGAACCAACCTCTGGAAAGAAGCCAGCCTTGCCAATAATACCGCCGAGTTCTCCGTGGCAGTCAACCAGGACCCCATCAAGGTCCTCCTGGTGGACTCGACCCCGCGCTGGGAAAGCCGTTACCTGGCCGCCATGTTCGAGCGCGACCGCCGCGTTAGCTTCACCCGCCGCTATCACTCCGTGATTATCGAAGACAGGAACACGCCGCTCTTGCCTAAGAATCAATCCGAGTGGGACGCCTGCGACATGGTCTGCCTGGGCGACCTGGACACCAACGAACTGCCGCCCGACCAGCAACAATACGCGGCCAACTTCGTGGCCCAGCGCGGCGGCTTTCTGGTCTGCCTGGCCGGGCCGCGCGGCCTCCCCAGGGCCTTCAGCCTCGGCACCATGGCCAACCTCCTCCCGGTGCGGCTCTCCCTCCAATCCAGCCGCGACCCCGAACCCGTCACCGTCGCCTTGACGCCCGAGGGCGCCGACCATCCCGTCATGCAGGTCCTCAACGACCCCGGTTACAACCAGAAACTCTGGCCGTTGCTCCCACCCCTCCAATGGATTGCCGACACCGTTGTTGCCAAGCCGGGCGCCACCGTCCTGCTCACCGCCCAGAACCCCGCCAGGACCCCCATCGTCGCCCTTCAGCGCTTCGGCGCCGGACGCGTGTTCTGGGTCGGCACCGAGGAAACCTGGCGCTGGCGCGACCGCTTGGCCGAGCGCGTCCATCAGACCTTCTGGCTCCAGGTCATGCGCTGGGGCCTGGCCGGACGCCTGCGCGGCAAAGACCCCCGCCTCCAGGTCGGTTTGGACCGGTACCTGATGACCCCCTCCGAAGCCGCCGAACTCAAGGCCCGAGTCTCCACCAAAAACGGCCAGCCCCTTACCGAACCGCCCCGCGTCAAAGTCGAGCAGATTGCCCCCGGCGGCCAACCCATCCCCGAGTCCGCCAGGAGCCTTGAAATGTTGCCCGTCGCGGGCGCCCCGGGCATCTGGCAGCTCTCCTTGAATGGCCTGGATGAAGGCTCATGGCGCATTACCACCACCCACCGCCATGCTGAACTCAAGGGCCTGGCCGAAGTCCGCGATCTCATCGTCCGCAGCCAGAACGGCCTGGAAGGACTGGATCTGGGCGGCGACCTGCCCGGCCTGACCCGGATGGCCGCCGTCGGCGGCCACCTCGCCGGCGCCATGGACCAGGCCCGGCCCATCCTCCAAGACCTCGCCTCCAAACTCAAACCTCGCAGCCAGGAACACCGCGAAACCCTCCGCCTCTGGAACAGCTACCTCACCCTGCTCCTGGTCGTCGCCCTGCTCTCCGCCGAGTGGGTGATGAGGAAACGGCTGGGGTTGCCCTGATAAACCGAAATGTCCCCTCGGGACAGAAGGCCGACTCGAAGGTGTGTTCAGAACCTCATTTGCGCCCCGTTGCCCGGTGGGCCCAGGACAGGATTCTCTGACGCCGGATCGGGGAGGGCTGCCTTACATGCTCTGCCCCTCCATGAGCCCTGGATCGTGGACGCTTCTGCTGCCGACCGATTTAGCCCAAGAGCACGCGCTGAAAGCGCACCGCATACCAGCCCAGGGCAAGCGGAGCGCCGCCCTGGGTAAAGGGCCCTAAATGAATACACCCCTTTTCCCGAGTTTTGTTTTTCCCAGGCTTGAGGCCTGGGAAAAACAAAACTCGGGAAAAGGGAGGCGCTGGCGGTCGCGTGGCATCTACTTTATGGCCTGCATGATGTTAACCTCCGACTTCTCGGCTAGCATTAGACCACAGCCTTCCGGAAAAACCAAAAAAAGGATTTTACAGGGCGTGGCAAGGCACCTATTTTGCTCTGGAACTGAGCAACCGTCAAGTGAAAGGATTTGTCTTTGACATTGACAAGGCTGTCGCGGCAGCAGCTTATGTGACCCGGAAAAGGGAAGGCCAGAGGATTTCCATTTTCGAGCTTCTGAAGACGATGTACGCCGGGGAGCGCGAGGCGCTGGCCACGTGGCATCGGCCCATTACGGGCGATAATTTCTGCTCGATGCCGAAGGGCATTGTCCTGAGCCGGACTTACAACCTGATTAAGGGCGAGGTCATGGGAACCAACTCGGACATGGTGAAATGGTCGCAACACTTTTCGCCGCGTGAAGGCAATTTTGTCCGGCTGCTTGCTGAGCCTGACTATGATTTTCTGTCGGAGCGGGAGCGGGAGGCCCTGGACAATGGCGCCGGACTTATCGCCTCGCTGATTGCCAAACATGGGCGAATTGCCGATGTCCTGCACGAGTTGTGGCCGGGGTGGAAAAACCCAGAAGGGAAAGCGATGGGGTCAATTCCGCTTGCCCCGGAGGACGTGCTGGGTGAACTGATTGACGATGAGGATGAGGCTGAGCGCGTCGGACGAGAAATTGAGGCGGTTCAGACTGCAAAAGCCGCTCTCCAGACGGGCTGATCCGCGTGAAGCTCGGGGATACTTTCGTCTGGTGTCCGACAGTGGGGATTGATCACCTCTGAATAATAATTTCTGACCCGACTCAACACGATGGGGAGTGCGTGCTGGTGAACCTGACGGAATCGGCGCATCGGGTTCAACTGATTAGGATTTGGTTTTTTGCCACGCCGCCGGTTATGGACGCTTCGCGGCTGAAAACCGAGTCGCGCCGATGCCGTTGGTGCTGCGGCCGTAGCCGGGCGCGATGTCGGTCTTAATCTTTGGGATTACTTCCTCCAAAATGGCCGCAACCAACTTCGAGAAGAAAGGGCATCCGCAGCTTTTGACCTAACTTGTTCAAATGAAAATGTCTCGGACCAATTCGGTCCACCATCTGGATCGAAATGTGCCTCCCAATCTTCAAGATTACGAAGAATTTTAAGATCGTGGCTTTTGCAGGTGGAAAATGGCATTCGAGAGGCAGCTTTCTGCAAAATATACTTTGAGAGTGCGATTTTTGCGTTTCGAACATCGTAATAGTCATTTATGCCAGTGCGTCTGATTTCGGTGAGAATTCCAGTCAACCGACCAAACACGTTTACCTCATCGATTTTGATCAATGCTTCCACGGTGTCTGCAAAAAAAGAGGGATCTTCTTCCTTCAAGAGGATGTTACGAAAGCAAAAGTGGCAACACTTGATTTTACAGGCGATTTTTCATGTCGCTCCAAAAAGCGAACGCTCCGACCTTTTGGCAATTTCACCCCCAATCGA
>Ga0187849_1002244_pt1 | contig 18818 bp, 17 predicted proteins | sample June2016WEW_4_10_2_FD_132412 | JGI IMG/M metagenome (GOLD analysis project Ga0187849, IMG submission 132412) | Peatland microbial communities from SPRUCE experiment site at the Marcell Experimental Forest, Minnesota, USA - June2016WEW_4_100 | ecosystem: Environmental > Terrestrial > Soil >...
CGATATTTTCGGTTCACTCCTGGCAATTGAAGCGACAGTGGCTTTCTTTTTGGAATCCACTTTTATCGCGGTATGGGCTTTCGGATGGAAGCGGCTCTCACCGAAGGCGCACGCTGTAGTCATCTGGCTGGTGGCGCTCTCCTCGAACCTTTCGGCGCTATGGATTCTGATAGCCAACTCGTGGATGCAGCATCCGGTAGGTTTCGTCATTCGAAACGGCCGGGCAGAGCTTGACGATCTGATTGCTGTTATTACGCAGCCGTTTGCATGGCATACTATAGTCCACACAGTCTCAGCCGCCTATATCCTTTCAGCCTTTTTCGTTATGGGCGTCAGCGCCTGGCATTTACTACGCAAGCAGCACATTTCTTTTTTTAAGAAATCGTTTCGGCTGGCCGTTTCACTCGCCCTGATCTTTACGATCGTTGAGGTTGTGCAGGGCCATATGCACGGCGGTGAGGTAGCCAAAATACAGCCCGCAAAGCTCGCTGCCATGGAGTCGCTCTGGGAGACAAAAAAATCGGCCCCGCAGTACTTGTTCGTTATTCCCGATCCGGATCACGATCGCAATCTGGTCCAATTCGGAGCCATTCCCGGCGCTTTGAGCATGCTGGCATACCATGATTTCTCGGCGGAAGTGAAGGGTCTTAAAGCTTTTGCGCCCTCGGAAAGGCCTCCGGTAACCTTTACCTTTATCTCCTTCCGCCTGATGATGATGCTCGGGTTTTTTTTCCTTGTAATGGCAATCATCGGCTGGCTCAGGCGTAACACGGTCGAGGAACGGCCCAAGCTGCTCAAGGTGTTCCTCTATTCTATTCCCCTGCCCTATTTGGCTAGTGAGTTCGGTTGGATGCTCGCCGAAGTGGGGAGGCAGCCCTGGGTGGTATACGGGATGATGAAGACCTCGAATGCTGTATCTCCGATTGCCCCATCCCAGGTGGCGATCTCTTTTGGGGCGTTCGTGCTTGTCTACACCTTCCTGGGAATTGTGGCTTACTACCTTATGTGGAGCCATGCGCGGAAAGGGCCGGTAGATGAAACAGCCCTGCTCGAAGTGGACGATGAGGAGGTGGGATATGCTTGAGACAATCTGGTTTGCTCTCTGGGCAATTCTTTGGTCCGTCTATTTCGTCCTGGACGGCTTCGATTTCGGGGTCGGAACTTTGGCCCCGTTCATTGCAAAAAACGAAAGCGAGAAGCGCACCGTCTACAACAGCATGGCGCCTTACTGGAACGGCAACGAGGTCTGGCTGATAACCGCAGGCGGGGTTACGTTCGCCGCATTCCCGAAAACTTACGCAGTAATGTTCAGCAGCCTCTATTCGGCCCTTCTGCTGATCCTGTTTTGCCTTATAGTGCGCGGAGTCGCAATGGAGTTCAGGTCCAAATTTGCTTCAGGGGGCTGGAAAAGCTTCTGGGACGCCCTACTGTGGATAGGAAACTTCGGTCCGGCCTTGCTGTTCGGCGTGGCTTTCGCCAATCTGTTTCGCGGTATTTTAATTGATAAAGGTGGAATTTATCATGGGTCTCTTTTGTCGCTGCTCAACCCCTACGGGCTTATGGGAGGGGTCCTCTTCACCCTGATCTTCACGGTGCACGGGTCTCTTTGGCTCGCGATCAAGTCCGAGGGGGCGCTCAAAAAACGCGCCGGACAGCTTGCGGGCAATCTGTGGTTTGCTCTTGCCGTTGCGGCGGTGGTGTTCCTGGGGGCCACTTATATCTCAACGCGTCTGTATGACAATTACATGAAAGTTCCAGTCCTATTCGTTATTCCGCTTGCGGCTGTATGCGCGCTGATCGGGATACTGCTCTTTATCCGGCAGGGGAAATGGCTGAAAGCCTGGTTCTCCTCAGCGGTTTTCATTGTCATGGTTACGCTTTTCGGAGTCGGGGGAATGTACCCCAATCTGCTCATATCCAGCATCGATCCGGCATTCAGCCTGACCGCATTCAACTCATCATCGAGTCCCCTGACGTTGAAAATCATGCTCGGTGTAGCCCTGGTATTCGTGCCCATAGTAATTGCCTACCAGATATGGGTGTATAGGTTTTTCGGGATGCGCGGCGAGAAGGCCGCTGAAGTTAGAACAGTGAAGTTAGAAGGGTGAACTTCCGGCTAAACGCCTCGCGGAGCGTAGAGAAAGGACCAGATTATCCTCGCTCTTCACTCTTCACGCACAGCGGCCCTGCGAAAATCGGCGCCGGAAACAAAAACGGCTTGAAAAATCTGTGAGTGTTCAGAACATGGGGGCGGGATAGTAATTTAATTTCTGCTCCGAGTAATCGCAAACTTAAAGGCGGAGTCAAACAGGCTCCGCCTTGGGGTTTTGCTCAAAAAACACGAACCTTAAGACCGCATTATGGACCATCCGCTGCACAGGATCGATTTCCGGGCGGCCACGTCAACCAGTTGAACCCCTGGACAAAGACCACGGCGCTGACGCAGCGCCTGGCGCTATCCAGGGCGAATGCAGCCTGATTTTCACCTGTAGTCACTATTAACACGGGGGTTAGTACGAAGATCTGCCCCCGCCTGACTTGCCACCTGAACCACGGCCGCCGCCACCTCGGCCCTTCCTGCCGTGCGTTCCGCTCCGACCGCCTTTACTGTCGTAGATATCAAGGTCTTTGGCATCAAATGTACCACTTGTCCGATCTCTGTTGTAGCCGCCGCCTGTCGAGCCGCCCCCTGAGCCATAACCGGACCCGGTTCTGTTACTGTTCGCATAACCGCCCCCGCTACGCTCACGGCCTGGACCTCCCCCGGGTTCCCTGGGTCTTGCTTCGTTTACCTTAAGAGCGAAGCCGTTTATCTCTTTGCCGTTTAAGGCGGCGATTGCAGCCGTCGCCTGATCCTGGTTCGGCATTGTAACGAAAGCAAAGCCCCGCGATTTGAAAGTCTCGTGGTCCACAATGATTTTAACAGAACCTACCTCGCCAAATGTCTCAAACTCCTTTTGCAACTCCTCTTCTGTTGTCTTAAATGAGAGGCTCCCTACAAAGATGTTCATGTTTTTCCTTTTCAAATGAATGCCCTTTCAGCTAAATCCGATAGATCCTTGCTCGACCTCAATGGTGAAAGGATGCTTGCCGGATAGCCCCAATAAGGCATTACGGGTTTGGTGTGACGGCAATCGACGGCGAATTAAATCGTCTTCGAAACTTTAAATTATACTCCCCTTTTGACACACTTTAAACACTATAGCTACTGAAATTAACGAATTAATGCGGGCACCGGAGCTGCACGATGTGCTATTTGAGCTGCGAAGCAGGGCAAAATCCGGACAAGGCCCCCTGGAATCAATTAAATCCGAGATCGTGAGACCACGCCTTACGCCGCTCATTTTGCCTCCCTGATAATCGCGCGCAGGGCTTGAGCCTGCGACTCGATACTTTCGACAAGGCGGAACTGGACCAGCGCTCTTCGCAGGTTCTGCCGGCGGTCCTTTGCCTTGAAATAAACATTCCCCTCCAGGTAGTCGCAAAAAAACCTCACTCCCAGCTCATAGGCCAGCAGGCGGATAGAATCGTAGATGAACTCACGGTCGTATTCGGTGAGAAAGCCTTTGGCCACCGAAAAATATCCCCTGAGCAGCGACCGGCAGAGTTCAGGTTCGAAACGGACTTCATCGGGCTTGCCGGGGTCTTCTCCAAGCGGATTGCAGCATGAACGCAGGCAGTCGCCGATATCATAATGAACCAGGCCGGGCTTGACGGTATCCAGGTCCACGATGCTCACGGCCAGCCCTGTCCCGGTATCGATCATTATATTGCTCACTTTAGGGTCGCCGTGAATTATCCGCAGTGCCAATCTCCCGTCCGCTTTGGCCTTTTCCAGAATGGGCGCGATCTCTTTGCGCCGGTCTATGAAATCCATGCAATAAGCCGCATCGGGGGATGCAGGCGCGCAGCGTTTTTCCAGCACCGCCAGATAGCGCCCTAAATAAATCGGGGTGATGTGAAAGCCTTCCAGCGTGTCCTTTAGCCTGTTTGCAGGCAGATCGTTAACAAGGGTGTGGAAAAACCCTATCGCGAACCCGACCTCGGCTGCATGATCAAGGTTGATGACCGAATCGAATGATTCCGAGTTCTCTATGAAGCTGATCGCGCGCCAGAAATGACCGCCAGGGTCGATCCAGTGGTCCTGGCAATAGGCTGTCGGCAGGAGGCGCGGCATTTCCCAGCGCCGGCCGGCCGCCGGAATGCGCCTCAGGCGCTCTGAAACGTGCTCGGAGAAGGCGCGAAGGTTTTGCATTATTAATTCGGGCCTGCTAAATACACGTCGGTTTATGCGCTGAAGAATGAAATATTTTTCTCGATTCGATCTGGTGGACACAAGATATGTATCGTTTATGTTTCCGGTCCCAAATTTGCTGATTTCGGCAATTTGCTCTGCTGAGTCGAACTGCTCGGCCGCTGCCCTGACATAATCGGAAGCCATGCCCCTTGTACTCCGCTTTTTTGTCATTACATTTCCTCAACTCGATTCCAGCAGCCCTATATTCTTTGTCAGAAGTTTAATGTTTAACATTTATCCAAAGGAGTGGAAAATGGCTTATTTGAAGTACACATTGTTGCTGGTCCTCATCTCTAGCTGCTCGATGATATTACAAAGCTTTTCCTCGGCGGCCGGCCCCGAAGAAAATGCACAGCCCGCAAATCCGGTCGTCTTGATGAAGACGTCCCTGGGCCCGATCAGGATCGAACTCTGGCCTGGCAAAGCCCCTGAAACAGTGAAAAATTTTTTGCAGTACGTGGATGAGGGATTCTACGACGGCACCATCTTCCATCGGGTTATAGGCAATTTCATGATCCAGGGAGGCGGGTTTACGCCGGATATGAAACAGAAGCCAACCCATGCCCCTGTCAAGAATGAGGCTGGCGCAGAGCTCAAGAACGACCGCGGGACCATTGCAATGGCCAGAACAAACGTCGTTGACAGCGCGACTGCCCAATTCTTCATAAATGTCGTGGACAATGTATCTCTTAACCACAGGGACAATTCAGGCGCCGGTTTCGGCTATGCGGTTTTCGGCAAGGTTATTGACGGGATGGACGTCGTGGACAAGATAAAGAGCGTTGCGACTTCAAACCAGGATGTGCCTGTAAAACCCGTGGTTATCGAGAGCGTCAAACGGGAAAAGTAGCCGGCGCCGGCGGATCACCGGTCGCTTAAAAAGAATCCGAATATGGCTGGATCTAAGGCTGATGGTGTTATCGACCTTCACTTGGTCCGGCCATCCGCTCGTACTCACCGGGAGATATTTTGGGGAGCCGCCTGACGAAAGCGATCACGGCTGCTATTTGGTCTTTCTCGTAAATCGAGCCGAAAGCGGGCATTCCGGTTAGTTTGAGGCCATTGTCCACAATCCAGTACAGTTGTGCGTCCTCCCATTCGTTCTGTGTAGATCCCGAAAGCAGGTCTGCCGGGGCGGGGTAAAGGCCCTGGGAAAAGCGACGAGCCGAAATCCCCGGGGCCCCGTGGCAATAAAGGCAAGCTTCGTTATATAAGGCCGCCCCTTTCGGCGCCAGCGATGGGTCCGCCAGGGGAGGTGTTTTGACATCCCGGCTGTGGACGATAATCGACCGGTCGCGCAAAACCTCAATGGCTTCAACCGTGATGTCCCAGTGCGGGACACGGGCGGAGACATTAAAGAACCCGAACCAGACCAATGCGGCCCCGGCCCCGGCGGTCAAAACCACAAAGACAATAATTGTGACAAGGACCTTCATGAGGTCTCCTTTCGGATCTTGAGGTAATCGTTGACAGTGGTGTGTCGTACCCGTTCACCGCAGAGGTCCCTCGCGGAGCTTCGAGATACCAACACTCAACAAGATCAACCGTAACGCAGAAGCTATTTCCACCTTATTCTCAGGCCTTAGAAATAGCCATTTCTGTAAATCCTGTAAATCCTGCCTAACAAAGCTTTTCTCTGCGTCTGTCTCGAAAAGGCGTGACGGGCTGCGCTCCGCTTACGCCCGGCACCCCACCTACCGATCGTTTCATAGTTTAGGGTGTCCCAGTGGGACATGAGATGCTGTGGTGAACGCTTGCATCACCGGTCCGGCCAAACGCCACAAGAAAAGAGACAAGTAGCGGGGCCCGGCTCCCAAGTTGAGGATCACAAAAAGGAAAACGGGGTTTTAGGCCGAGGACAACCGGGCAATAATCTAACCCGGGGATTCGGTTTTTTAAATCAGGTATAGACGGTACTCCCGGAGGGAAAGAACTGTATTTATTAATTGTGTTTTTTGAACGGGGCGGGGAGTTCAAATTCCATATATCGGAACCGGAAAACTCCCGCCCCTTGTACATCTCTAGGTTTTTTCCAGCTTCTTTACTTCCTGTTCGTCGATCATGAACCCATGCTCGGGTCCGGGGAAAATGCCCTGCTCCACCTCTTCCCTGTATTTGACCAGGGCTGCTATAATCACATCGTCAAGCTTTGCGTATTTTTTTACGAACCGAGGTACGAACCTGTCGAAAAGCCCCAACACATCATGAATAACGAGCACCTGCCCATCGCAGGACGGCCCCGCCCCGATACCGATAGTGGGTACCGGCACGGCCTCGGAGATCATCTCTGCGATTGAGGAAGGAATGGCCTCGAGGACTATGCTGAAGCATCCGGCCTCAGCCAGAGCCTGGGCGTCTTCGATCAGCACCCTGGCGGCTTCGGCGGATTTTCCCTGTACCTTGAAACCTCCGAATTGGGCTGCGCTCTGGGGCGTCAGACCAAGATGGCCCTGCACCGGAATTCCGGCTTCCACCATTGCCCTGACCTGCGGGATCACCCTTGCTCCCCCTTCGAGTTTTACAGCGCTCGCCCTGGCTTCCTTCATAAAACGGCCGGCATTTATGAGGGCTTGTTCCACGCTCGCCTGATAAGACATGAAAGGCATATCGCCGATTACTAAGGCCCGGTTTGCCCCCCTGCTGACCGCCAGGGTGTGATGGAGCATTTCAGTCATTCCGACTGAAAGTGTGTCCTGCTGGCCCAAAACGACCATCGCAAGCGAGTCGCCGACAAGCAGCATATCGACTCCGCTCTTATCCGCCCATAACGCGGTAGGGTAATCGTATGCGGTAAGCTCGGTCAGTTTACGCTTGCCTTTGGCAGCAATGATCTCGGGAACGGTCACTCTTTTGCTCATTTGGCTCTCTCCTTTTTTACTCGAGCGGCATGGCGCCTGCCCGGTTGGTTGATGCCTGAAAACTCCGGCCAAAAGCCGAATCAGTCCCCCCAAGATTGATGGGACTATATATAATAAGGCCTCCCGCTCCCGCCCCGTCTCGCGGGTGGGTGGGCTGTCGAGAATGAGCGGTCGGCCTCCGCGCTACGCGCTAGCACTTCGCTAAGGGAGGCCAGCAAGTATTGCTTCACTTTGTGAAGCAATGCGAAGCTCGCGAAGCGTGATCTATACACTGGAGACACTTCACTTTTTGGAAGCGTTTAACATTTGGCTTGCCTTCAAACGCACCACATTTAATGTCTGTGCGTTCTGCATGGCTGCACGCACGGTCGCCGCTCTTATCATGACAGGCGCATTTTTTTCGAGCAGGGTATTATATAAGTCTGTCATACGAGGAGTCTTAATCCCTGCCATTCCATGTCATTTCATGTCATATCCCGGCTCGCGGCGTCTGCCAATCGCGCCTGTGGCGGCTCCCCGAGCCCACTACGGCGTCCTTGGGCCGGTGTATTGGGCTTCGAGCACCTTCATCAGTAATGTGAGCGTCCGGTTGACCGGGGTCGGAATTCCCGCCTCCTTCCCGAAGCGCACCACTGCCCCGTTTATTGCATCGATCTCGGTTTTCTTTTTCTTATCTACGTCCTGACCCATCGACGAGCGGTTGCGGGCAGTAGCCCTGGCGACTGCGATTACCCGTTGGACCATCTCCATGCCGATAGGAAAACCTTTCGACCCGGCCACCATTATTGCTTCCTCGACCGCTAAGCGGCACAGGTCGCCCGCCTCCTGCATCTCCGCTATGAAGCCGTTTCGTATGCCGGTCAGGCCTGTGATCGCGTTTATCCCGACGTTTATGACGAGCTTTTCCCAGATGAGCCTCTCCACCTCCTCGCTCGGTTCCGCTGCCAGCCCGGCTTCCCGGAATAACTCTACCGATCGTCTGACCCTTTCGGATGTGGACCCGTCAGGTTCGCCGATATAGGTGGGCCCGTTGCCTCCGTGACGTATTAAGCCCGGTCCGAGCAGAGTCGATCCCTGAGCGGTGCTGCCTGCAAGGACGGCCTCTTTGCCTGTGATTTCGGCTATCCGCTCCCAGTTTCCTATTCCGTTCTGGAGGGTTAAAAAAACAGTGGAGGGCGAACAGACCCCTTGCACGAGCGATACGGCCCTTTGCGTCGCATATGTCTTTACCAGGACAAGCGCGAGCTCAGGGTTGCGGGGGAGTTTGTCAACCTCGAAATAGGTCGTGAGCGGATAGTTGCGTACGGTTCCGTCAAGTTCCTCGATATCGAGTCCGCCCTGCCGAATAGCCTCCATGTGCTCGCGGTTTGTGCTGAAAAGCGAAATGGATGCGTGCGTCTTCGATAGCCGTGCCCCGATCAAACTGCCAAGCGCTCCCGCACCGACGATAAGAACGTTCATTGTCTCCCCTGTTGTTCCACCCTTGACCTGCTTATATCATCTCGGCTGATGACAACTATTATACGCAGCCCCAAAAAATATAAAGCGAAAAAGGAGAAATTACCGCAGTTTAAGAGTGGCAAGAGAAATGAGAGCAAGAATGCCTGCAACGATCCAAAGACGTATCACGACCTTGGTTTCGGCCAAACCCTTGTGCTGCAGGTTATGGTGCAGAGGGGCGCGGAAAAAAATCCGGCGACCGATCCACTTTACGCCTATTTTATCCTGCACCTGGCTGCTGATGGCTTCGGCGATGAACAGGGCGCCCAACAGGGGGAAAAGCATTTCCTGTTTCAACAGGACCGACATGACAGCCATTGTGCCTCCGATGGCGAGCGAACCCGTGTCTCCCATAAAGATCTGGGCAGGGTAAGCATTATACCACAAAAACCCCAGCCCGGCGCCTACGAATGCTGCCCCGAAGATCGTCAGCTCGCCGGCCCCGCGCAAATACGGGTAGTACAGATAACTCGAGTAAATCCGGTTGCCCTCAACGTAGGCGAAGATGCCCAAAACGGCCACTACGAAAATCGAGGGCGTAATGGCAAGACCATCGAGACCGTCGGTTATGTTCACTGCATTGCAAACAAAGATAACGAACAGGAATATGAACAGGCCGTAGAGCCATGGTCCGATGTCGGCGAGCGGGTATTTGTAAAATGGAACGAACACTTTGGTGGCAAGCGCGCTTCCAAGGGGCGCGTAAGGTCCGACGCAAATCCAGGCGAAAACAAGGCTGAAAAACCCCTGCAGAAAAAGCTTGCTGCGTTCTGAAAGTCCCCTGTCCCCGCTTTTCAACCGCACCTTGTACACGTCGTCCCAAAGGCCGAGCAGCCCGAACCAGACCATCCCCGCAACGGAGCAGAGCATAAAGGGGCTGCGCCAGTTGCCCCAGATAGCCATCGAAACGAGTACGGCCCCGATTATGAGCACTCCGCCCATGGTCGGAGTGCCTCTTTTGTCGAATGCTGAATGAACGCCGGTTTCGCGGACCTGTTCCAGAAAACAGAGCCTATGGATAAATAGAATAAAATGCCTGCTGAAAAGGAAAATGATTATGACTGCCGTTAGCGCAGACATTATGGCCCTGAAGCTTATGTAGTTCACCAGCCGGCAGAATGAAAAACTCTCGGAAAGCGGGAGGAGAAAATTGCAGATTTCGTAAATCATTGGATTTTCCTGGAGACATGGTCTGATAAAGCGGCTTGACCAGGCAAATGGTGCTCGGATTTAGACTCTTCTGCGCACTTCCGGACTGCCGCGTATGTTTCCTTTATCTCGAAATGCGGCCTGAAATCAGTCGAGGTCAGGATGAAAGACGAGGTCCTGGAGAGCAGCTCCTCAGAGGCTTCCACCACCCCCCGTTCGATCATTTTCTTCAGTCCGCACAAAGCGGCGTTGCGTACCTGCCAGTAGTGCGATTCATTCATGGAAAAGAGCGCCTCTGCGGCTTCCCGGTCTGTTCCTATCTCGCCCAGAGCCCTGGCTGCCTCGATTACAACCTCGAAACAATCATCTTCAAGGCGTTCGGCAATCCCATTTATCCATGACTTGTTTCCCGCCAAAAATGGGCCGAAATGAGCGGCGCTGCGGCAAGCCTGGACTCGCACTTCGAAATAAGGGTCCTTAAGGGCGGCAAGCAAATGTTTTTCAACATCAGAGTCGAAGTGGTCCATAACTTGAAGTGCCTGGACGATGTTTCTTCGGATAAACCCGACTTGCTCGAAATCTCCTCCGAAAAATTTTTTTATTTTGCTTACCGGGGTCCTGTCGGAGAGCATTTTAAGCAGCGTCGGGATTTTTTCCCTGTACCTTGTAAGACCAATCAGTTTGATACCCAGGTTGCGGTCCTGCCAGCCTTTGCGGCTCAGCAGCCCCGCCGCCCTGTGACGGTAATAGGCAAGGTCGTCAGGGTCGTCCACCACCGAAGCGGGGTCGAAATCGCGCCCCAAAAGGCTATACGCAGTGGAGAGCATTTGCAGGAGCTGGGCGTTTCCCGCCAGATCTCTGAAAGCTGTCACCTGATGGCCGTTGCCATCCATGAAGCGCATATCTCCATAGATTTCGCTCAATATCCGCTCGATGGCCTTTCGCCTCAGAAAATCCCTGCTCTTTTCACCCATCGACCGCAGCAGCGCCGGGTTTTCGAGCAGGGATAAAATCTTTTGCGCCAGAACTCGCCCATCGAGCTTCTCAAGCAGTTCTCCGTTCTCCATAACCGTGTCTTCGAACAGCACCTCGGCGGCCCCGAAGCTTTTCATGGCTCGGGCGTTCATCACCTGGTGATCGCCCGGCAGATTGACTTTCGGGATCAGCAGAGCGGGTTTCCCAATGCGTGAAATCTCGTTTAGGCTGCCCGCACCGCTTCTGCAAACGATTAGCGAGCTTACCGAGTAAATCTCGGCGATATCGTGAAAATAGTCTTGCCGGTAATATAGCTCCCCCAGCAAAGCCCTTTGTTCCGGGGATAGAGTTTTTTCGATCCGCCGTTCGGTGTCCGCCGCCGCATCGTATTCGACAGAGCTGGCAAGTCCGCTGCCGTGTATTATAAACAGCCGGTCCCTGTACTCGAGAAGGAAAGGAAGCGCATCGACTATTGCACGATTTATCGTACGCGCTCCCTGGGACCCTCCAAACGCGAATATCACATCCCGGCCCTGCGGGATTTCAAAGGAAAGCCTTTTTCTGGCCTGCTCCGGTGGGATAGCAACTATCGAGTGGCGTATAGGATAGCCTGCAACCGTTGCGTTGGGGAAAAAACAAAGGGTCTGGGGAAAGGTAAGCAGCACCTTGTCAGCCCACCTTCCCATTAAGGCGTTCAATTGGCCGGGAATGCTGTTCTGCTCGTGCAGAAAAATTCGTACGGGCGCAATTTTCAGCTTTTTCAATAAAATTGCAGCGATAATGACGGGCGCGCTCACATAGCCGCCGGTAGCAATTATCCACTTTGGAGCAAACTCAATCAGAATAATGATGGATTGAGCGATTCCCAGGCCGAGCTTAAAGAGAAACCGCAAAGTTCGAAAAGACGGACCAATGCCCGGATATCCCTCGGAGTAGACAAAACGAAGCTCATATCCCGCTTTGTTAACGATTACACTTTCGGCTTTGTTTTTTACACCGATGTAAAGAAAGCGCGTTTCGGGCTCACGTGATTTTATGCCCTCTGCGATGGCCAGCGCCGGGTTGACATGGCCGCCCGTTCCTCCGCCGGTGAGCACAACACGGGTATGGGCGCCCCCCAGCCTTTTCCAGCGGCGAGAGGCTGCAAAAGCGCCTGTCAGGATCAAAAATATTACCGAAAATCCAATCAGTATGTGCACTTATCGATTCTTCTCGAACTCTGCGGCATATCGGATGTCAATCTTCACACCACACGCAGCGTGGATATTGGTCTTTTTTGGTTTCCTTGTTTCCGATCTCCGATTTCCGTTCAATCGCCCGTCGAATATCTTTCCAGTCTATTTTGCCCGCCCTTATCAGCGCGGCCGGCTGAACAGTTATATCTACTATAGCCGAAGGCAAACCGCCAGGCAAATTCCCCGCATCCAGTAACGCCTCAACCGATAGGATCAACTCAGTGGAGATACCGCCGGGGCTTTTTGGAGGAGGCTCTCCCGCTTTGTTTGCGCTGGTTGAAACGATAAGTCCTCCCGAGGCCTGAGCCAGCATCGTGGCGACCGGATGAGAAGAGATGCGGATGGCGATTTTGCCGGTTTTTGCGTGCAGGACGGCAGCCAGAGACGCAGCGGCGGGAATGACCATACTCAATGGACCGGGCCAGAACAAGCGCGCCAGCGCCTCGGCCGATTCGGGCCATTCGGATGCGGCGCCCAGGACGGCCTGAAGGTCCGACGCGATAAGCGGCAGAGGTTTGCCAAGGTCCCTGCCTTTTATTTCGAAAACCCTCTCCACTGCTTCTGCAATCCCCGGTATCGCCCCCAGCGCATAAAATGTCTCGGTCGGGTACAGAACAAGCCCCCCCGACCTTAAGATGCAGGCAGCATCGCAAATCGCCTCCGCACTTATTTCCGCAGGGTCGATTTTAAAGATTCTCGGTTTAGACTCCGTTGCGGCAGGCATTTTTTGGGCCGCCTTTCGCGTGCCATTCTTCTGTGCCGGGCTGAAAAAGCCCTTCGTGGTTAACATACACTAAATAAAGCCGGATTTCTATCGGATGCCTCAAGGGTGGTTGCTCGCTTCGGCTCAAAATCCGGATTTGCAATCAGGAAGTCCGGGACATGATTTAGTACCGGATGACCGATGGGGTTCAATTGACATAGTGAGGCGAATGGTTATTTTGCGCGCTAAAAGAGAACGGCTTTAAACGAAGCAGAGTTCTCAAGAAAAGGAGATCCATCATGGCCCGCAAAACAATCAGGAAAAATGAAGATGAACAGGAAAAGGAACTGGAATTGACCCCTGATGAAATCGCCGACCTTCTCACGGGAGGATGCGACAATCAGGGAATGTCCTGACAGTCTTTTATAATCCGGCAATCTCCGCTTTTCTCAGATAAAATACCAGGCTTCACCTGCTTAGGATTTCTGACAAAGTCCCCGCACGCGCGGGGACTTTGCTTTTTTTCAGAGCCGGCCATTTCGAAAGTTTTCCGGGTAATTTAGAATATTTAGCTTGGCTAGCCCCATCCCGTTGTGCTAAGTCACTAAACCGGAAACAGGCAACAGTATTCGGGATACAGGTTGGTCATGGAAGAAACAATCAGGCGTAATGCAGAGCTGGTCATCAAACAGATGAAAGACCTGCTTGGAGTGACGCTCTCTTATGATGAAAAATCGGTCGCGTGGCTCGATGACTACATTGTACGAATCCGCGCCGATCTTTCCAGGGTCGTCACGGATAAACTGATAGATGTTCTCGGCTCTTTTTTCGGTGAGTGCATCCGGCATCGTTACGGAGGCGTTTGGAGGCAGACGGAGGGCAGGTGGGGCATCTCATTCGACGACAACAACGCCGTTTTCCCTTTCGCTAAAATAAGCAAGCACTTCGATGAAGAGGGCGAATCGATCCTGGGTCTCTATACTTCCATTCCGCTTGTCTTCAAGGACGTCTTAAAAGGCGAATTCTCCGCACCTTCAGACATGAGCACGGAGATGAATGCCCAGGAGGCTCAGGAGATTGCCTCTCTGCTCAAATCGTTGCAGACCCATGAGTATCTTTCCCGAAAATATCGCGTCAAGGGAGATGAGTGGTATGAGATCGGCAACAAACGCTTTTCGATGGAGTATCACAATCTCGCCGCAGAAGAGGACCGAAGAGTCAGGGCGATATTGATCGAGTTAGAAGACAAGCTGGGGCCGGCTGGAAGCATTCTTTCCCCCGGCTCGGAACGGATCGAAGACATAAGAGTGAAGGCTGAGGCACTCCCCAGTCCCTGGAGTGAGGAGAAGGAGGGTGATTTCGACAGCGCCTGTTTCTTTGCGCGCTACCCCAGGTGGACCCGGTTAGTACCCGGACTTTACAGTACTTACGAAAAATGGAAAGACGATCCGAGGTTTTTGGCGGAAGCCCCCAAGTTTAGACCTATAAACCCTTCCTGGAAACCATGACAAATACAAACTTCCAACCGCCGCGGGTTTTTCTCTTGCGTCCCGGCAAGCAATTGGGGAGAACTCCCTCGCAGGCTGCAGCCTGGTGTCCGTGGCGGCTATGCCCAGATGGGCGCAATGGCTTCCATGGCGCCGGCTATCGTTTCGACAAGCATTTCAGGTTCGCCGGTAACATAGTTGAAGATCCTCATCGCAGTCAAACCTGCGGGCGAAAGAATGGCGATATGGTAGTCGCTGCCCGCACCCAGGTCGTCCATGTACTCGGGCATAGAGTCGGCCTCGAGCAGCATGGCGACACACGGCCCATTCAGGAGGCCCCGCAGCTTCTCGTTTTTGGGCATAGCCCTGAATATCTCCCGAAGAAACGGCCAGCGTGTCCCGTCGTAGTCTATAACGAACGCAAGGACAGGGCGAGTCCTCTCATTCAAAAGGTCGATCGTAGCGTCGTAGCTTCGCCATAGGATGCCCTCCTTGGGAAACTCGGATTCGGACATAGGCGGCTCGCTCGGCGGCATGGTCATATTTTACTCCCCGGCATGAGGCAATACCGGCTGCGGCAATTTAGGCCGTAAGCAATCGAAGGCGCCGAAACAGCAGAGTGCAGCAAGCCACCATAGAACTACCGGCAGCGGACCACTTCACCTGTAACTACCCTAAAACATAAGATGTTTCAATCGGGGCGAGAGGATTTGAACCTCCGGCCCCCTGCTCCCAAGGCAGGTGCGCTACCAGGCTGCGCTACGCCCCGATGGAGCTATCCTCCTTATCATGAGCAAGACCTAAAAGCAAGAGCAGCCGGACCTCAGTGTAACAGGACCTCAAACTGTTGAGTTTTCCCATCTTTCTGAACTATTATTATAACTTTCGATGCAATAAACCGACACTTTAGGCGGGGAGTCAAATCTTAATGGAAGAAACGATCAGAACACTGGGCATTCTCAAGGCAAGGCATTTCAGCGCGAGACTCGATACCGTGAGACTCCGGACCGGCAGGGAGACGGAGCGAATCAAGATAGACCATCCGGAAGCCGCTGCAATTCTGGCGTTTCCGGACAGGGACCACATCCTCATGGTCCGTCAATGGCGGTATGCGATAGGCGGTGAAACTCTCGAGATACCGGCAGGCAAGGTGGACCCCGGTGAATCTGCGGAAGTGTGCGCCGGCCGGGAACTCACGGAGGAAACCGGACAAAGGGCATCGCGGCTGCTCGAAATCTTCAGCTATTATCCTGCCATCGGGTATGCCAATGAACTCATTAGAATTTTTATGGCTTCGGGCCTGGAGAGGACTTCGGACAAGGAGGACCAGGACGAAATATCCGGGGTGGAAATGGTAAAACTCGACCAGGTTCATGATATGATTATGTCAGGCAGGATTCGTGACGGTAAAACGGTCATTGCCGTATCTCTTTTCCGGGCCAAAATGGAACGAGGAGAAATCCCGGATAATTTTTTTGTGTGATCTGCGATGAAGCCCAAGGTCCCTATAACACGAAACGGCTATCGAAGGCTGATAAGAGAGCTTTCCCACCTCAGGAGGATCGTGCGTCCGGAGGTGCTGGATGAATTGCGCGAGGCCAGGGGTTATGGGGTAAAAATTGAGAACCAGCAGTATCTGGTGGCGCGCGAACGGCATGCCATCCTCCAAAAGAAGATAAACGATCTGGAAGAAAAGCTGGCCGGTTGTGAAATATTCGTTGGCCGCAAGTTCTTTTTCAAACAGGTGGGTTTCGGGACCGTAATAACCATCAAGAACCTTCAGTCCGGTGAGATCAACCGGTTCCAGATAGTTGGGCCGTGGGAGTCCGACGTATCCGGTGGCAAGCTTTCGATAGATTCGCCGGTCGGCAAGGGCGTAATGGGGCATCGCGAGGGCGACGAAGTCCTGGTCTACACGCCTTCCGGAACCCGTTTTTACCGGGTTCTTTCAATCGAAATCTGAAACCGGACACCGGGCCGGCCCCATGTCGTTCTCAGTTCGAGCAGTACGGTTGACACAGGAAGTCTACTCTTGGATGCCGCTGCATTTTGCTACTCTCCCTGATAGTACGCAGAGGACCCGGTGACGCATTTGACTATAAAACGCCTGATAGGCTTTTCAATTATCTACTGCACGTTTGGCCTGCTTTTTTCTTTCTGCCTTCCTGGAACAGGGTACGCAGTTTTTGCGCAGTCCACCAAGGAAATCCCTGCCGGCGCAAGCGCCATGGACTCAGCAGAGTCTCACTTAACCGCGTACGGTGACCCTTCTGCCCGGGTTTTCGGGGTCCTTGCACTGATCGTATGCTGTGCAGCCATCGGACGCTTTGGTGCGAGGAAACTGAAACAATCACCGGTTCTGGGCGAATTGGCGGCAGGGATCATAGTTGGCGCCATTGTCTATCAACTAGGCAGCCCGACGGTCATTATCATCCGGCATTCCGAGCTGATTCAGCAGACATATCACAGAGCCCTGAGTGAAGGCAAAAACTGGGAAACCACAGTTCGATCCACGCTGGAGCAGGCGGGCCTGCCCAAAGAGGTTGCCCAAAGAGTCGAGCGTGTACTCCTGAGAAGTGATTTCCCCTCGTACCTTTTACTGGCCAAATCGATCCAGCTCTTCGCAAGCTTTGGAGTCGCAATGCTCCTGTTCATGGTGGGGTTGGAGGTCAGCCTGAAAGAATTAAAGGCAATTGGAGCCGGCGCGTCGGCGGTTGCCCTGACAGGAGTAGGTTTAACTTTCAGTCTGACTTGTATCACGACATTGCTTCTGCTGCCAAAAACCTCCGGATTAATGCCTTCATTATTTGTGGGCGCAGCCCTGTGCGCTTCCAGTGTCGGGATTGCAGCCAGAATTTTCAGGGACATGAAGCAGACCGAGATGAAGGAAGCCAGGATTGTGCTTGGTGCGGCCATCATGGATGATGTCCTGGGGCTCATAGTGCTAGCGATGGTTATGGCGGTTGCCACTCATGGCGCCATTGGAATCGGGCATCTGTTCCTGACCCTGCTGAAGACGGCCCTATTTCTTGGAGCAGTGGTAGTTTTCGGGACCCGGTTTATCGAAAAAACGGTTCAATTCCTTGTAAGATTGGACCTGGGCAACATAAAGCTGCTGTACCCTTTTGTACTCCTCATGCTCCTGGCGTGGCTTGCCGACAAAATTGGACTGGCTGCCATTATCGGGGCTTTCGCGGCCGGGGTGATCATTAAGGAGGAGTCCTTTTCGGGTATTGGCCCCGGACTGGACCCTTGCCAGAATGTAGAATCGATCCTGGCGCCCTTTGAGGGGATTCTTGCTCCGATCTTCTTCGTCCTGGTCGGTTTACAGGTGAACCTCACCACGCTTGCAAACGTTAAGACCATGCTGACGGGACTAATAATTACCGCCGTTGCGGTAGCCGGTAAGCTGGCGTCCTCACTAGTGGTAAGGAACGGAGCCAGCAGGCTGATCGTCGGGGCAGGCATGCTTCCAAGAGTCGAGGTAGCGCTGATAGTCGCCAGCATGGGAAAATCGCTTGGCGTACTTGATGATGCCCTGTTTTCGGTCATTATCGTCGTGGTGTTGCTGACGGTTCTAATGACTCCTCCCCTGCTGAAATGGTCCATCGAGAGGAAACGGAATTAATTTCAACGAATATTGTGCAGTGAGAAAAAACCGATGCGGATTCTGGTTGTGGAAGATGAAAAAAAGGTGTCGGGCTTTATCAAGAAGGGCCTGCAGGAAGAAGGCTATGCGGTCGATGTGGCCTTCGACGGAAAAACCGGCCTTCAAATGGCCATGGACCGGATTCACGATCTGATCGTGCTCGATATTCATCTGCCGGGAATGGACGGCCTGAGCCTTCTGCACCAGTTGCGCACGGCAAGAGTGTCAACCCCGGTGCTGCTGCTCACTGTAAGAGCGAATATCGAAGACAAGGTCCTGGGTCTGGATGCAGGCGCTGACGACTATCTGACCAAACCATTCGCATTCCAGGAGCTTGTCGCCAGGATTCGGGCGCTGCTCAGACGGCAAACAGAGGAAAAACTTCCGGTGCTCCGGTTTGCCGATCTCACTCTGGACCCCGCTCGCCGCGTGGTCCTGCGAGGCGCCAGGAAGATTGACCTGACTGCAAAGGAGTATGCTCTCCTTGATTATTTCATCCGAAATCCAGGGCGAGTACTCACCAGGACCATGATCGTCGAGCATGTGTGGGACTACAACTTCGACCCGATGACCAACATCATCGACGTGTACGTGAACTACCTTCGCAGGAAGATCGACTCAGATCGCGAGCATAAACTCATTCACACGGTTCGTGGAGTGGGCTATGTGCTAAAAGAGGAGTAATCCTTGTATATCAAGTCTATCCGGACACGTCTCACAATCTGGTACACATGCCTTTTGACCGTTACCCTGCTCATTGTGGGAGGGGCGGCATTCGTACTTTTATCGTACAGCCTCTCCCACGAGATGGACAGCGCACTCGACAGTGTCGCCAGAGCATTGATCGAACGGGATCAAAGCAGAGCCACTACTTTTCCTCCCTCCGAAATCGATCAGGCTTTCCGCCGTTTTTTCGGCTTTTCGCCATGGGACCATTATTTTCAGATGCGCGATCCATCCGGCAA
>Ga0187849_1002247_pt1 | contig 18802 bp, 12 predicted proteins | sample June2016WEW_4_10_2_FD_132412 | JGI IMG/M metagenome (GOLD analysis project Ga0187849, IMG submission 132412) | Peatland microbial communities from SPRUCE experiment site at the Marcell Experimental Forest, Minnesota, USA - June2016WEW_4_100 | ecosystem: Environmental > Terrestrial > Soil >...
ACGTACTTCTTCGCCGCGTCGATCGTCCGGGCGAAGGGTTCCATCCAATCAGGCCTCGCTCCCGTCCGCGCCGGCGGCCGCCACGCCGCCTCCATCATTTCGTACGTCACCCGGCCACAGAGGAGGGCATCGGCCTGCTCGAGGTTCTCGACCGCGTGACGATGCAAGTCTTCGTCCGGGATGAGTGCTCGATGATCGCAGCAGCCGTCCAATGTGACGTTGATGGAATACCGAAGGGGTCCCATTGAGTAAGAGTACCGCCGATGAGATAGACGAGCTACCACGCATGCGTCAGGGGGCTTCCGGGGAAGCAGCCTGAAGACCGGGCAGCGGATTTGTGATGTGGAATCGGTCGTTTTCCGCGCGTTATCTGTTAACCCGCGCGCCGGTTGGCGCGTGCCGTGACGCCGTGATACGTTCTCCGGCCCGATGGGGGAGGACCATGAGCAGGCTGGCCAGGGATGCCAGGGAGGGCCGGATGGACAGGGAAGACGGCAACAGCGGCGTCCGCACGTTCGCCGCGGGACTGCTGATCGGCGCGCTCGTCGGGGCGGGGGTCGCCCTGCTCGTCGCGCCGTTGAGTGGCCGCGACACGCGGCGGATGATCTCCCGGCGCGCGCGGCGGCTCGCCGCGGACGCGCGGGACCGTTACGACGATGCGCGGCACGAGCTGCACCAGGCGCGCGAGCGCCGGCGCCGGGAGCACGACGACGCTACTGCCGGCTGATCTTCTCCAGCAGCGCCGCCGCCTGCTGCTTGTAGGTCGGATCGCCGGCGTCGCAGCCCAGCGGCAGCTGCGCCACCTGCTCCAGCTCCGCACGCGCCAACGCCGTGCTGTCCTGGTCCACGAGCGCCTCGGCGAAGTCCAGGTGGTGATAGATGTTCTGCGGATCAACCTGGATCGCCGCGCGGAAGTAGCGGTTGGCGTTCGGCCAGCTCGCTTCCTTGAAGACAGAGCCTCCGAGGAAGGTCCGCGCGAAGAACTTCTGGAAGCCCGACAGCCGCTGGATCTCCGCATTCCAGCGCCCCATCACGTGCATCGCGCCGTCGTGCAGGGAGTCGAGAGCGAGCGCCTTGAGCGCCGCGTCGCGGACCACGCCTGCCGACTTGACCCGCTCGTGCTGGCTCTTGGTCAGCGCCACGCGCCCCGCCGCCACCGCGACCATGTAGTGGCCGTCCGCGCCATTGGAGTCCACCCGCACCGCGCGCCGGGCCAGCGCCAGCGCCTCGGCGTATACGGAGTCGCGCGAGCGCTTCAACCCGTCGGGCATCAGCTTCCCGCTGTCGGCCAGCTCGCGGGACGCCTTCCAGTTCGCCTCGTAGTTGAGAGAATCGAGCGCGAGCGCCTCGCGGAAGTGCCCGAGGGCGCCCGCGATGCTGCGCGCGCAGCGCGCGGCATCGCCCGCCGCGAGGTGGGTTTTGGCGTCCTGCGCGGCCGCGGGCCCGGGAGGGGCGGCGAGGGCGAGGAGCATCGCGAGGGCTGCGAGCTTCAGCGTGCGCATGGGTGCGGCTCCGCCGGCGTGAAGGTGGCGTAATGTTCGTCCCCGGTCTGATCGAGCGCAAGCGCGACGGCGGCGTCCTGGCGAGCGGCGAGTTCCGCGAGCTGATGGACGCATACGCCGCGGGCGCACTGCCGGACTACCAGATGGCGGCGCTGCTGATGGCGATCTTCCTCAAGGGGCTCACGCGCGAGGAGACCGCGGCGCTCCTGGACGGGATGATGGCGTCGGGCAGCCGCCTCGACTTCTCCTCGCTCGGCAGGCCGGTGATCGACAAGCACTCGACCGGCGGCGTGGGCGACAAGGTCTCCCTCATCCTGGCTCCGCTGGCGGCCGCGTGCGGCATCGCGGTCCCGATGATGAGCGGGCGCGGCCTCGGGCACACCGGCGGCACCCTCGACAAGCTCGAGAGCATCCCCGGATTCCGCACCAATCTCTCGCTCAAGGAGACGCAGGCGCAGATCGAGCGCATCGGCTGTGCGATGATCGGGCAGACGCCCGAGATCGCGCCGGTGGACAAGAAGATCTACGCCCTGCGCGACGTGACGGCGACGGTGGAATGCGTCCCGCTGATCGCGGCGAGCATCATGTCGAAGAAGCTGGCCGAGGGACTCACCGGCCTCGTGCTGGACGTGAAGCAGGGAAGCGGGGCGTTCATCACCGATCCGGAGCGTTCGCTGCTCCTGGCCAGGACGATGATCGAGCTGGGCGCCGACCACGGATGCCCGACCGTGGCGCTGCTCACGGCGATGGACCGGCCGCTGGGTCGCGCCTGCGGCAACGCGCTCGAGGCCGAGGAGGCGATCATGGGGCTCCGGAGCGAGGGCCCCGAGGACCTGCACGAGGTCACCATCGCGCTCGGCATCGAGATGCTCATCCTGGCCGGCGAGAAGGACCGGGCGAAGGCGCGGAAGCGGCTCGAGGACGCGCTCAAGAGCGGCAAGGCGGCCGAGGCGTTCCAGAAGATCATCGAAGCGCAGGGCGGCAATCCGGCGTGTGTGGACGATCCGTCGCTGCTCCCGCAGGCCGAGGAGGTCGAGGTCTACTACGCCCGCAAGGCCGGCACGGTGCTCCGGGTGGAGCCGCGGGCGATCGGGCGCGCGGTGGTGGAGATGGGCGGTGGGCGGCGGAAGGTCGAGGACGTCGTGGACCCGACGGTGGGCTTCGTCATCACCGCGCGGCCGGGCCAGCAGGTGCACGCCTCGGAGCCGCTGGCCTCGATCTTCGCGAAGGACCCGGCCGGCATCGAGCTGGGGCGGCGGGCCCTGGACGCCGCCATCGAGATCGGGGCCGGGAAGGCGGCGCCGCTGCCGCTCGTCGCCGCCCGCGTCACGGCGAAAGGCGTCGAGAAGCCGGCCGCGAGCTGATGCGGGTAGCGGGGTACCGGCTGCCGTCGGTCGGTGCGCCGTCGATAATGTCGCCGATAACTGTCAATATTGGAATGCAGATTCACATCTGAGTAATGCCAAGACTCTTGACATAATGATTCTGTTGCAGTATTTTTCGAGTAATGACAATATCACGTACAGAAGATGACTTCTCACCCCTTGACGGCTCGGACGGCCGAGGCGACTATAAGCGCGCCGGGTTAGCCATACCCGTGCCGATTATGACCCCCCACCGTCGCCGCTCTGCGGCCACGGTGGGTTTCACTTTTGGGGGCCTCTGTGCCTGGCGATAGCACCTCGCCGCCGGCCGCCAGTTCAGCCCTTCGGCTCATCGTCGTCATTGACGGCACCAACCTGAAGGCCGCCCTCGACGGCCGAGGGATCAGCACGCACGTCAACTACCGCCAACTCGGCATCGAGATCGCGAAGAGGATTCCGGACGGCCATCTGAACGCGCGATGGGCGCTACAGCGGGTCACCTATGTCACCGCGCCTCCAATCCAGTCTCACGATCCCCCGCGCTACGAGCGATGGCGCAAGTTCGAAGCGATGCTGCGGCGTCAGGAGCGAGTGGAATTGAAACTCGGTCGGCTCGAGGGTGGTCCGGGCCGAGTTTACGAGAAGGGCGTGGACATCCTCGTCGCCATCGAGCTGCTCGCCGGCGCATACAGGGACCGCTACGAGGTGGCTGTGGTGGTGACCGGGGACGGCGATTTCGCCGACGTGGCCCGCGAGGTCCGCGAGGCGGGGAAGGTCATCTTCAACGCCTTCTTCTTCGCCGGCAAGTCATATGAGCTCGCCGCCGCCTCGAACGCCTTCATCCCTCTCGACTCGCTGAACTGGGAGCGACTGCGGCTGGCACCGCAGCCGGGCAGCACGTGGCGACGGCGGTTCTAAGACTGGCCGGTTGCGCCGAAGTCCTCCCCGGCTTCTCCATCGCCGGGCGCATGGAGCACGACCCAAAGGGCACGCACCAGGTCTTGCTGACACGACACCTGCGAGATGGTGTTCCCTATCGGTTCGAGGCTCGGGACGAACTGCGGATCGTGCCGGGACGCGGTACGGCCAGGTACGAAGTTCATTCCGGTGACGTGGTGTTCATGTCGCGGGGGACGCGCAACTTGGCCTGGGCGATCGCGGCTGTGCCCGTCCCGACGATCGTCTCTGTGAGCTTCTACATCCTGCGGCCGAAGGCCGAAGTTGAACCGAGCTACTTGGCGTGGTACCTCAACCAGCCGCCCGCGCAGGGGGCGATAGACCAGATCCGGACCGGCGCCGGGACACCCATCGTGCAGCGGGCGGCCTTCGAGCGCCTCGAGGTCGTCGTGCCAGCGCCGGACGTACAGAGCGCGATCGGCCACCTCGCTGAGCTGCAGGCCCGCGAGCGGCAGCTGCGGGCGGGCCTCGTCGAGGCGACGGATCGGCTTCACGCGGCCGCGGGTCACGAGATCATCGAGAGGCTGTGGCGCCACGCGCCGCGGCGGAGGACGTCATGACGGAGCGAATCTCACAGCAGCAGATCAACGACACTCTCTGGCGGGCGTGCGACACGTTCCGCGGCGCGCTGGACCCGGCGCAGTACAAGGACTACCTGCTGGTGATGTTGTTCCTGAAGTACGTGAGCGATCTCTGGGCGGATCGCCGCGAGGAGCTGGCGAAGCGGTACGATGGCGACGAGGTGCGGGTACAGCGGGCGCTGGCGCGCGAGCGGTTCGTCGTGCCGCCGGAGTCGGCGTTCCCGTACCTCTACCAGCGGCGGGACGAGCCCAACATCGGCGAGCTGATCAACATCGGCCTCGAGAAGATCGAGGACGCCAACCGGGCCAAGCTCGAGAATGTCTTCCGCAACGTGGATTTCAACAGCGAGCCGCACCTCGGCGAGACGAAGGACCGCAACCGGCGGCTCAAGAACCTGCTGGAGGACTTTGCCAACCCGGTGCTGGATCTGCGCCCCTCGCAGATCGGCGATCAGGACGTGATCGGCAACGCCTACGAGTACCTGATCGGCCACTTCGCGAGCGACGCGGGCAAGAAGGGCGGCGAGTTCTACACGCCGGCCGAGGTGGCAAACCTGCTTGCGAGGCTGCTCGACCCCAAGCCCGGCGAGACCATCTGCGACCCGACGTGTGGATCGGGCTCCCTCCTTATCCGCGTGGCGAAGCAGGTCGGGAGCAGGGACTACTTCGTGTACGGCCAGGAAATGAATGGCGGCACCTGGGCGCTGTGCCGGATGAACATGTTCCTGCACGGCGTGGACAGCGCGCGGATCGAGTGGGGCGACACGTTGAACAGCCCCAAGCTTATCGAGGGCGACCGGCTGATGAAGTTCGACGTGGTGGTGGCCAATCCGCCCTTCTCGCTGGACAAGTGGGGTGCCGAAAAGGCGCCGAGCGATCCGTTCCACCGCTTCCACCGCGGCACTCCCCCCAAGAGCAAGGGCGACTACGCGTTTATCACCCACATGATCGAAACGATCGCGGCCGACGGAGGCCGAGTTGGGGTGATTGTGCCGCACGGGGTGCTGTTCCGGGGCGGGGCCGAGGGCAAGATCCGGAGGCAGTTGATCGAGGAGAACCTCTTGGACGCGGTCATCGGACTGCCGGCCAACCTGTTCTTCGGCGCGGGGATACCGGCGGCGATCCTGGTGTTCAAGAAGGGCCGGAGGCACACCGACGTCATGTTCGTTGACGCGAGCCGGGAGTTCGAGGACGGAAAGAACCAGAACCGGCTGCGGGAACAGGACATCGAGAAGATCGTGGCGGCGGTCAGGGCCGGCAAGGACGTTGAGAAGTACGCGCACCGCGCCACGGTGGAGCAGATCAAGGAGAACGAGTACAACCTGAACATTGCGCGGTACGTGGACACGTATGCCGAGGAGGAGCGTGTCGACCTTTCTGCGGTGCAGCAGGAGATCAAACAGCTAGAGGAATCATTGGCTGACACGCGCGCCGAGATCGGCAGACATCTTGCGGATCTGGGCCTTTGACAGCCGAGAACCAGGTGCAGCTCGAGCCTAGACCCGCACATCGGCGGTGGCGACAGGTAACGCTCCAGGACTGCGTTGATCCGGAAGCTCCGATCTGCTACGGGATACTGAAACCAGGGAAGCATGTTCCTGGCGGAGTCCCAGTAGTCAAGGTGCGTGATCTCACGAGTGGACGTGTTCGCGTTGGCAAACTCCTGCTGACAGATCCGGCCATCGATGGGGCCTATCAAAGATCGCGGTTGCGAGAAGGTGACTTGTTGCTCTCGATCAGGGGGACCGCCGGGACCATCGCGGTAGTCCCGGCTGAACTAGATGGAGCCAACATCACGCAGGATACGGCGCGAGTCAGGGTGCGACCCGAGGTCGACAGGACCTTCATCGAGAAGGTGTTGTGCACGTACGCGGTGCAACACTACATCAGGTTCCACACAGTGGGGCAGGCGGTGCGGGGCATCAACATCCGCGACGTCAGGCGAATTCCAGTCGCCTTGCCTGAGCGCGCAGAGCAGGCGCGCATTGGTGCCCTGCTCCATGGGTTCGACCGCGCGGTCAGCAACCTGGTGTCGCTCATTGAAAGCAAGCGCCGATTCAAGCACGGCCTGATGCAGGAGGTGCTGACGGGCAAGCGGCGGTTCGGGGAGATGAAGTCGCAGGAGTGGAGGCAGCTACCTCTTAGCCACTGGTTCGAGGAGTTCTCGCGGCGCAATCCAAGTGGCGAGGTTCCGGAGGTCCTGTCGTGCACGAAGAAAGGAATAGTGCGCCAGCGGGATCGTTTCTCGAAGCGGCTCGCATCAACGGACCTGAGCAGGTACAAGGTCGTCAGCCAGGGCGACTTGGTTTACGACCCGATGCTCCTGTGGGATGGATCATTCGGGTTTGTCGAGATACCAGAGGGCGGAGTGGTCTCCCCCGCCTACGCCACTCTGCGCTACAAGGGCAGTGAAGATGACAGGGCGTTCCTTCGGCAACTGTTGGCAAGCGCGCATCACAGGCATCAGTACAAGGTCATCTCGCAAGGCACCAATCAACGGCGCCGGAAAGCAATCCCGTCCGACTACCTGAGAATCGCAGGCCCTGTGCCGCTGGCCGCTATGGAAAGAGCACGGATTGGCCATGTGGCTGACCTCCTGGAGAAGGAAGTCCAGAGCCTGCAACGCCTTCTGGAACTACTCCGGCAGCAGTCCTCTGCTGTGGCCGAGCTGCTCCTGACCGGCCAGGTGCGTGTGCCGGAGGCCGCATCGTGAGCGACTCCGCCACCCCGCTCTTCCTCGAGGATCACATCTCCCAGGTCCCAGCCCTCCAGTTCCTCCAGGACCTCGGCTGGACCTATGTCACCGAAGACGAGGCGCTGAAGCTGCGCGGCGGGCGCGCGTCGCGCGTCCTGCTCACGGGCATCCTGGGCCCCAAGCTCGCCGAGATCAACCGGATCGAGTTCAAGGGCGAGAACCTCCCGTTCTCCGAGGCCAATGTCCGGTCGGCGATCGAGGCGCTGGAAGACATCCCGATTGACGGCCTGGTCCGCACCAGCGAGAAGGTCTACGACCTGCTGCGGCTGCCCAAGTCCCTTCAGCAGACCGTCCTCGGCGACACCCGCAGCTTCGACTTCTGGTTCATTGACTGGCAGCACCCCGAACGCAACGCCTTCCACGTCACCGAGGAGTTCGAGGTCGAGCGAACGGCCAGCACCGACACCTGCCGGCCTGACATCGTCCTCTTCATCAACGGCATCCCGGTCGCGGTCATCGAGTGCAAGAAGCCCGGCCTCGAGAAGCCGCCGATGGAGGAGGCGATCTCGCAGCAGATCCGCAATCAGAAGACCGAGTTCATCCCGCGGCTGTTCCTCTACACCCAGCTCCTCCTCGCCGTCTCCAAGAACGAGGCGATGTACGGCACGACTGGCACGCCCCGCCCGTTCTGGTCGGTGTGGCGCGAGCCGGACCTGGACGACGCGGCCGTGGCCGAAGCCGTCAACCGGCCACTGACTGCGGATCGGAAGGAGCGCCTCTTCGCCGGGCGGTATCGCTATGTTCGCCGGCACTTCGACGCGCTGGAGGCGGCGGGCCGCGAGGTCACGGAGCAGGACCGCGCCCTGTACGCCCTATGCCGGCCTACGCGCCTCCTGGAGCTGATGAAGCGCTTCATCCTCTACGACGGCGGCGAGAAGAAGATCGCCCGCTACCAGCAGTACTTCTGCGTCCGCCGCACGATGGAACGCGTCAGCCGGCCCGGACCCGACGGCCGGCGGCCGGGCGGCGTCGTCTGGCACACGCAGGGCAGCGGCAAGTCGCTCACGATGGTGATGCTCGCCACCGCCATCGCCGAGGACATCACGACCGCGAACGCCAAGAAGGTGGTACTCGTCACCGACCGGGTGGACCTGGATGAGCAGATCGAGGGGACGTTCCACCGCTGCGGCATGGAGCCGAAGCGGGCCACCACGGGCAGGAACCTGGTGGAGCTGCTTCGGAGCGAACGCGACCCGGTGATCACGACGGTGATAGACAAGTTCGAAACAGCCGTGTCCACGAAGGGACTGCAGCTCGCCAGCCCCGACATCTTCGTCCTGGTGGACGAGAGCCACCGTGGCCAGTACGGCACCCTCCACGCGCGGATGCGGCGCGTCCTCCCCAACGCCTGCTTCCTCGGCTTCACCGGGACGCCGGTGATAAAGGCCGAGAAGGACACGGTGCGGCAGTTCGGCGGCCTGATTGACACCTACACCATCCAGCAGGCCGTGATCGACAAGGCGGTGGTGCCGCTGCTCTACGAGGGCCGGAACGTCCCGCAGATCGTGGACCGCGAGCAGATCGACCGCTGGTTCGAGCGCATCACGCAGCCACTCACGAAGGGGCAGGCGGCCGACCTCAAGAGGAAGTTCAGCACCACCTCGCAGCTCAACAAGGCGGAGCAGAAGGTCGCCGCCATCGCCTGGGATATCGGCGCCCACTTCGCCGCGACGTGGAGGGGGACCGGGTTCAAGGGACAGCTCGTCGCCCAGGACAAGGCGACGGCGCTGCTCTACAAGAAGCATCTCGACGAGTGCGGCCTGGTGACCTCGGAGGTCCTGATCTCCGCGCCGGACGACCGCGAAGGCGACGTGGACATCCTGGAGGAGAACAAGAGCGAGGTGGTGGCCTTCTGGCGCCGGATGATGGAGCGCTACGGGACCGAGCTGCAGTTAAACCGGCTGCTGATCAACGCCTTCAAGAACGCCGACGAGCCGGAGATCATCGTCGTGGTGGACAAGCTGCTCACCGGCTTCGACGCGCCGCGGGACGTGGTGCTCTACCTAACCCGCCCGCTCAAGGACCACACGCTGCTCCAGGCCATCGCCCGCGTGAACCGGGTGTACGAGGGCAAGGAGTTCGGCTACGTCGTGGACTACGCCGGCGTGCTGCAGAACCTCGAGCACGCGCTCGACCTGTACGGCGGCCTGCCGGACTTCGACCGCGAGGACCTGGCCGGGACCCTGACCGACGTCGCCGCCGAGATCGCGAAGCTGCGGCAGCGGCACGGCGATCTGTGGGACCTATTCCGCGGGGTGAAGAACCGGCGCGACGAGGAGGAGTTCGAGCGCGTGCTGGGGGACGACGCGCTCCGGGCCGAGTTCTACGAGCGTCTCTCGGCGTACGCGCGCAATCTCCAGCTCGCGCTCTCGACCCTGACGTTCCTCGAGCAGACGCCCGAGGCCAAGGTCGAGACCTACCGGCGGGACGTGCGCTTCTTCGTGGCGCTCCGCGGCTCGGTGCGGCGGCGCTACGCCGAGGTGGTGGACTTCGGCCAGTACGAGCCGCGCATCCAGCGGCTGCTCGACGTGCACGTCGGCACGGGGGAGGTCGAGAAGCTCACCGGCCTGGTGAACATCTTCGACCGGGAGGCGTTCGCGCGCGAGGTCGAGAAGCTCGGGTCGGCCGGCTCCAAGGCCGACACGATCGCCTATCGCACCAAGGTCACGATCAAGGAACGGTGGGCGGAGGACCCCGCCTACTACGAGCGTTTCTCGGCGATGCTGGAACAGGCCATCGCCGAGTACCGGGCGCAGCGGCTGTCCGACGCCGAGTACTTGAAGCGCGTGGCCGAGATCAGCGCGTCGGTGCTGGACCGCACGGGGGACGTGGTGCCCGAGCCGGTCCGCTACGATCCGGACGCGCGGGCCCTGTTCGGGGTCGTGCGAGAGGCGGTCGCGAGGTATCAGTTCGGCGGCCCCGGCGCGGAGACAGCCGCAGCGGCGACGGCGCTGGCGATCGACCGTGCGATCGAGGAGCGGCGGACGGTGCACTGGACTCACAACTCGGACGTCCAGAACCAGATGCGGAATGCCATTGAAGATGAGTTGTTCGAGCTGAAGGATCGACTGGGAGTTCCGCTGGCTTTGGATGACATCGACAGTCTGATGGAGCGATGCCTCGACGTCGCGAGAGCCCGGAAGCCGTGACGAGATCGGGGCTCCTAATGCGTCGAGTGCCGAACGGAGGCAGACCGCTCCTCTATGGATTGCGCTTCACCGACACATCCCACCTCTCGATCTCCGTTCACCCTGACCTTTCTGTAACGGCCATTGCACCTCGCAAGGCCAGCCCCGCCGCCGTGGACGCTCGTGTTCGGCGACGTCTCCCATGGATTGTCAGGCAGCGGTTGCGGTTCGAGCAATACCACCCGCTGCCGGTGCCTCGCCGCTACGTGGGGGGCGAGACACATCCCTACCTAGGCAAGCAGTACCGCCTCCGCGTGCGTCGCGGTCCAGACGACGTTCGACTCGTGGGGCGGTACCTATGGGTGTACTGCGACGATCCGGAATCACGTGCTCAGGTGAAAGGTCTGCTTGATTGGTGGTACAGGGCGCATGCGCCGGAGGTCTTTGCCCGACGGTTCGAGAAGCTGCAGGCTCAGGCTTCATGGCTTCGTGGGGTGTCGGCGAGCGTTCTGAGGGTGCGGGCCATGGCTCAGCGTTGGGGCAGCTGCACACCTGCCGGGAACGTCCTGCTCAATCCCGAGCTCGTGAAGGCCCCGCTCGGCTGTATTGACTACGTGCTGGCGCACGAGTTGTGCCACTTGAAGGCCATGGATCATTCGAGTCGCTTCGTGCGGCTGCTCCGTGGGCTCGTCCCGGACTGGGAACGGGCCCGACAGAAGCTCAACACTATCGCCCGCTAGGCGGAAAGCGATCGCGACGCCGGAGACTCCCAACGAGGACCCGGATGATGATCTAAGGCCCAACCTGCGCCAGAGGTCGAAGTTTGGAGCCACCTGTGGTCCGGCTACGACTTGGCGTATGCGGACCTACAAGACTCCATAGGTGACGATGCCGCCCGCATCTTCGACCACCTCGGGAGCTTTCTCTACAACGCCCTGACTCGCCTCCTTGTCGACGTTTCTGACGCGAGCCTCAGGCTGGATCTGGAGACGGAATTTCCGGCCTTGGTCGGGACTGATGCGGCAGGGCGTTCCACAGACCGCTCCAAGCGTACAGGACGAATTCGTCTCCGGTTCTGAAGCATTCCGTTGACCTGCAGCTCGGCTCGGAGGCAATCAGCCGAGCGCGGAGTGCCTTCGACAGGCTCCATCGCCTGGCAGAGGAGCTCGGGACGGCGCCGCTTCCGGTGCGCGTTCGCCAGTATCTGTCGGAGGTCGTTCACACCTTTCTCCTTGGGTTTGACGCGGCCAGCATCGCGTTGGCGAGAAGCGCTTTCGAACAGATGGCTCGCGAGGTTCTCGTTCAGGCGGGCGTGTACTCGCCGCGGCGGCTCGACAAGGAGAGGCCGACGGCGTTCAACCTCCTTCAGGAGCTGAAGCGGAACAATCTGATCTAGAGTGGATTTCCCAAGGCCGAGACACTTGTCACCCGTGCGAACACCGTCGCGTACAAGCACATCTACGAGCAGCGCATCATGGAGCAGCAGGCTCTGACGACAATCTCTGAACTCGCCGTCGTCGTCACGGAGTTGGCCGCTCGTACTCCCTTGTCGGGGTCCGGAGACTAGGCGCGGGCGCTCGAGGCGGCCGTCGAGATCGGCGAGGGTGCGGCGACGACCCTGCCGCTGCTCGAGGCGCGGGTAGCGCCGAAAGGGGGCGAGTAGCTGACGTGATGCCCGTGATGAGCCGGGCCGAGCGCTCGACCCGCAACGGCGCTAGCGTGTCATCTCTGCGGCCCTTCCGCCACGGACGCGGCGCGCCTAGAACCTGACTTAGTCGCCGGCTGCCTCGTGCTAGGGTGTGACCTTTGCACAAACGACCCACGGGACCATGGTTGCTGCTCCCGCGCTGGGATTGGTGAATGCGAGTGTCCAGCTGCTTGCGGTGGAGCCTACCACGTTGACCGTGGACGCTGTCACGTAGGTGCCGGTTGGAGCTCCGTTCTCCACCCAACCGGCGCTTACCGCCTGATAGCTCGAGACATAGTCGCATGTAACTGTTGTGGCGACCGTTGAGTGTGCCGGTATCGAGACCGATGGGCCGTTGACGGCCGTCACCGCCAAACGAATCGCCCCTGGCGCGACGTTGGCAGCCGTCACGGCTGCACTGGCGAGCTTTGCAGTCGTTACTGAGCCATCTGCTGGCGTTGCGACGGAGGGTGACCAGGCGCTGCCGTCGAACGCTAGAACCTGGCCGCTTGAGGGTGCGGAGTTCGCCACAGCTGTCCCCTGCAACTTCGCCACGGTCGGATTAGGGTAGCTGCCGGCCAGGTCCCCGCCGGCCGGGCCAATAGAGCCACCACTTGCCGCCGGTGCCCAGGCGGTGCCGTTGTAGGTGAGCACCTGGCCGCTGGTCGGCGCCGTGTTGGCCACCGCCTTGCCCTGCAACCCCACCACGGTCGGGTTCGGGTAAGTGCCGGCCAGGTCCCCCCCGGCCGCCAGACCAGAGAATCCCCCTGCCGCAGGGACCCAGGTGGTGCCGTTGTAGGTGAGCACCTGACCGCTTGTCGGTGCCGTGCTCGCCACAGCGGTGCCCTGCAACTTCGCCACAGTCGGGCTCGGGTAGGAGCCCGACAGATCGCCGCTGGCGGGCCCCGACGCCGTCCCGGAGGCTGACCAACTGATCAGAACATGCGAGGCCGAGAGGCACGCTGTCGGCGTCCCTAACAGGCCGATCAGGTAGAGCGCGCCGACGCTCGGTACATAGCACGCCTGATAGGTGGTCGGCGTCTGCGCGGCGGCCGGGGCCACCAGGGCCACAACCAGGAGCGGGACTGCGGACAGGTTACGCGCGATCAAGGCTATATCCCTGTGCATGACTGGTTCCTCCTGTTGCGCTCGCCGTTACTGCAGCCGCAGCAGCCGAGACGTCTGATCCACAAAGAGTCCAAACGTGGCACCGAGGGCCTTGTCAGTTGAGTCGGTCGCGGCAGCGATTCCCCTTCGAGCGTTCGCGATGCAGACCTGCAAGGTGTCGAAGTTGCCTGAGTTCATCCCTGTCAGGCACTGGGTGACCGCTTGCTGCATCTGTCCCCTCAGCGTGGCAGTCATGCCGTTTTGTAGAGCGCTCGCGAACAGGTCCGTCAGAATGCCGTGGGCCGTGGCGAAGTCGGCGTCGATTACCTGCTCCACTAGGGTTCCGCTCACGTCGCACTCCAGCGCTGTGGCTGTGATGGTAGCGCTGCCAGTTGCGACGCCCGTGACGAGCCCGCTGGTGCCGACGATGGCGATGGCAGGTGCCGAGGATTGCCAGGTGAAGGTGAAGCCTGCGGACGGGGGATTCGATGCGCTGAGAACTGATGCCGCCAGTTGCGTCGTGCGCGTTCTTCCGAGGCGAGGCCCTATCGGCGATGACACCTCCACGCCTCCGCAACGAGGTGCGGTAGGACCCTTTTCGCACCCGTAGGTAGCCGCAGCGCCGAAGGTGATCATCGCGCACAGGATGCGAGCTGTTTGCGGCGTCATCGCGGTCCCCTCTCCGGATGAGGAGCTGCTTGTGGAGCCAAGTCCGGTGCCTCTTGCTCCCCCTCAGACCGCCCAGTAGCGTTGCCTTCGCTGTCGGAAAGTCCGGTGCGACGCGGCGCGGTCTCAGAGCTTCGCGTAGGACATTGCCAGAAAGAACGTCTCACACGCGTCTCGCGGCCTCAGATAGCTGGGAATCGAGTGATGTGACGTGCACCTGACGCTGCCGTCCTATTCTCTTCAGGCGTGGCCCCACGCCGTGTGCCCAACCGCCAAGTGCTGACGCTTCGCACACTTGGCGCGTGGGGACTCCGGTTCGGAGAATCACCCGAGTCCGAGTCGGATTCGTCCCCCTCGAAGACCCTCGGTTTCCTCGTCTACCTCGCCTGCTCCCCGGGCGCCACAGCGCGACGCGAACGGCTCGTCGACCTGCTTTGGGCCCATATGGAGCCAGACGCAGGTGACGCCGCCCTCCGCCAGCTCACCTGGCACCTCCGCACACGGTTCGGTGAGGATCTCATCCGATCAGCCGCCGGCGCGCTGACCCTCGCCGTGCCCTTCGACTGCGACCGTGCGTCGTTCCTGGAGGCGATCGAGAAGCAGGACTTCGAAACCGCGGTGCGGCTCTACGGTGGCGACTTTCTCCCCGGCTTCGCGGCGCCAGGCGGCGCCGAGTTCGAGAGGTGGGCGGACGTCGAGCGTTGGCGTCTTCGGAGCCTGTTCCTGCTCGCCTGCGACAACCTCACCCGCCGCTGGCTCGCGGCCGGGAGGTTCCGCGAGGCGACGGCCCTCGCCCGACGCGCCCGCGACGCCGATCGCGACAGCGAGGCGGGCTGGCGACTGCTGCTGGAGGCGCTGGCGGCCTCTGGCGACTCGGTGTCCGCCGCCGTGGAGGCCGAAGAGGTGCGGCGTACCCTGGCGGAGGAGCGGCGCGCTCCGGAGCCGGCCACGGCGGCGGCGATCCGCCGGGCGCTGCATGAGCAGACTCAGGCGATTGATCGGGGCGCCGCACTCGTGACGGAGCTGGTCGGCCGCGAGCGGCAATTCACGGCGATCACACAGGCATGGGATGCGGCGCGCAGTGGCGCAGGGCGCCACGTGCACGTCGAGGGGACCGCCGGCCTGGGCAAGACGCGCTTGCTGCACGACGTGGCAAGCCGGCTCCGTGCCATGGGCGCTGTCCTCGTAGAGGCCCGTGCGAACCCGGGCGAGCAAGACGTGCGCTATGCGTTCGTGGCTGCGCTCGCCGTCGCGCTCGCCGAACTACCCGGATCGGGTTCCGTGGCCCCAGCCTCGGCGGAAGCCCTGGTGGCGCTGAACCCGCGGCTGTCGAACCGATACGCTGCCGCATCGCGCGCAGCGGCGGCCCGCGGCTACGACGCGCGGGTCTTTTTCCTGGCGCTCGGGGATCTGCTTGACGCGGTGACGGACGAGGTGCCGCTGGCCTTGATGATTGACGACGTCCACTGGGCCGACGGCGAGTCACGGGGGCTACTCGCAGCTCTCCTCCCGCGGCTGGCGCCACGCCGTGTACTGCTGGTCACCGCCGCCCGCCCCGGCGCCGAAGGCCGGTTCGAGCGTCCCGACACGCAGCACCTCGTCCTTGAACCCCTGAGCGTCGATCAGGTCAGGCTGCTCCTGGCCTCGGCCGGCAGCCTGCCGAACGCCGAGTGGGCGTCGGGCCTCCCGCAGGCCTTGCACCGTTCGACCTTGGGTTCGCCGCTCCTGATCGTCGAAACGCTGCGTCTGGCCCTGAGCCGCAATCTGCTCCGTCTGGCCGACGGGCAGTGGAGCAGCCCCGACCCGGTCGCCTTGTACGAGCTGCTCGCTCAGGGCGGCGCGCTCCACCAGCGCATCGTTGATCTGTCGCGCGAGCGTCGCTGGCTGCTGACGTTGCTCTCTACCGCTGGCGTGCCTCTTCATCGGCGAGTGCTCTCGGCCGCGGTGCGGCGGCCCGAGGCGGAGATAGCCCCGGATCTCGACGAGCTGAATCAGCTCGGGCTGGCCGTCCACTTGGGCGACGCCTGGTCTCCGGCGCACGATGCCATCGCCGAGCGGCTAATGGAGGTCACGACGCCCGAACAGCACCATGCGGCGCACGCCGCGCTTGGCAGGGCGCTGATGGTGCAGCCGGAAGAGACGAACCTGCTGCGCGCGGCCACGCAGCACCTTGGGGCCGCGTCGCTCGACACGGAGGCGGCGACAGTGGCCACGCGCTGGGTGCGGCTTAGGCGCGCGGCCGGCGATCCGCGCTCTGCCGTACTGCTGGTGTCGGACCTGCTCGGCGCCCAGCCTGAGGATGCGGCGGTGCGCGGCCTGGTGCGCGCGTTGCCCCTTGGCGCGCGACTGCGGAAGCGAAGGGTCATCGCCCTCGGTGGCGCCGCCCTGGCAGTCCTTGCCTTGGCCGGCGTGTTTGCTGCCGCTGGGCTGGCCACCAAGGGCCCCGGCCTGCTCGTGGGTCAGTGGCGACAGGATCCGAGCGGACACTGGCGCCTGTATGCGCGAGAGCTCACCGGCCGCGACATGGCGGCGGGTCACCTGGCCCTGGCGTCCCTCCGTCGCACCGACGTCGTCAGCTGGGATCGACCTGTCGGCGACCTCCGCCCCGGGTCGCCGAGCACCGTCCTGACGACGCGCGCCTACCCGGATTCGGGCGGCGAAGACATCGTGATTGGCACAGGCGACCGGCTTACGCGGGTGACCCGAAGCAAGGGCGACGACGACGAAGGATCCTGGTCTCCCGATGGACGGCTCGTCGCGCTGTCAACGGATCGGTGGGACAACGCCAGCCAGAGCGCCATCGCCGTGCTCGACCCGGCGAATCCCGATATCGTCCAGCGGCTGACCGCCGGTGGCACTACCAGGGACGTGAGCCCCGTCTGGTCACCGGACGGTGCGCGCATCGCGTTCACCCGGACGCACATCCTGGTGCCGCAGCCGAGTGAGTTGTGCGTGGTCACGGAGGACGGTGCACGGCTGGGTTGCCGGCGTCTGCCGGGCGTGAACCTGTTGACGGTGGTGGGGTGGTCCGATCCCCTCGAGCTGGTGGGTCTCTTCGCGGATTCGCTCAACGACTCGCACCTCCTTGCAGTCAATGTCGAGACCGGGGCCACTCACGAACTTGCCGAGGGCGATGTGGGACATCATTCTGTCGTCGCCGGCTGGCTCGCTTGCTACTGCCGGCGCGGCCAAGATGAACCACGCCAACTGCTGCTGCTGTCAGTGGCCGACCCCAGTCGAGCGCTGCGCCTCGAACCGGCCGTACCGCCGGGCGACATTCTCGTTTCGGCAACGGGGCGGCCCACGGGCTATGTGGACCGGCTGAAGATCGTCAACGCAGAGGACTCGATTCCCCTCGAGGGCCCCTGGCAGCTCGGCCTGCGCGCGTGGGACGCAGCCGGCCAACCGCGGGAGCCGCTCGCCGGCCGATGGTGGACGTCGGACACCCTGATCGCGACCGCGGACAGCGCCGGGCAGATTCATCCCAGGCGCCCCGGTAGCGTGACGATCTACGCCACCACCGGCGGATGGCGCACCGATTCGATCATCATCCGGATTCACGCCGCCGCGACGACGCGGTTGCTTTCAGAGAACTGGCGCCACGGGGTCGGCGTGGCGTGGGTGGCATTCGGAACTCCGCGTCCGTTCGTGTGGGAGTCGGGCCGCGGGCCGGCGCTCGCGCCGAACGGAGACAGCACGTTCTGGAGCGGAGTCTTTGCCCGGCACCTGCTGCCCGCCGACGAGGGTCTCGGCGTGGAGTTCACCGCCTCGGTGCCCGTGACCAGCATGCAGTGGCAATCGCTGACGGTCCAGTTCATCTCGGCGGGTCCATCCACCGCGAGCGGCTGGGATCTCGTGAAAGGGCAGTTGGCGATTCCGAACGAGCCGTGGCGGAGCTGCGGAATGACCGACCCCGCCGACCGGCGGCCGGATCGACTGACGCTGACACATGGGATCAATCGCGACGTGTCTGCCCCTCCTTCATCGGCGCACGGCCGCTGGATTCGAATCCGGCTGCAGCTGTTTCCGGACGGGCGCTGCGGCATCGCCGCCGACGGTGTGCCCCTCGCGGTCCTGGATCCAGCGGTGCCGATGGGAGACTCCGCCATGTTACTGATCCGGGGCGGTTCGTATCACACGAGAATTCTCGTCGGCCCCTTGGAGGTATGGCGGGGAGTACGATACGACCTTGATTGGCCCCGTGCCGCGGGCGCGCATCGGTAGGCGATCGGTGCCGCCAGCCGTCAGGTGAGATGCGAGCCACACGGCGGCATCCCGGGAGAACCCGCGGCCCCATCCCACGTCGGTCCAGCTCAATTAGTTCGCTGCCGAACAAATTCCCCTAGCCGGGGGCCGCGCGAGCGCTACTGGGGTCGCTGAGGGCGCCCCCTGTCCGTCTGTGCCTAGCCACGAACCATCTTGGGGTCTTGCGCCGGCGATCGGCCCTCGCGGCAACCCTCAGGCGGCAGCACGCGGCGACTGCCGAGGGTGGGCGTTTCGCGATAGGCACACATGTGGGCCTATCGCCGTCCTGGGCGACGGCGGGCGGACCGCACGTCTTCAGCCTGGCGTCCCCGCCGCCTCGCGGACGGCTCCTGTGATCAGCCGCGCCGAGCGCTCGAACCGCAGATAGGCCCACGCCCACTCGATCATCACCAGGAAGCGGTTGCGGAAGCCGATCAGCCACAGGATGTGGATGAAGCACCACACCAGCCAGGCCGGATAGCCGGAGAACCGCAAGCGGCCCAGGTCCACCACCGCCGCGTTCCGTCCGATCGTCGCCATCGTCCCCTTGTCCCGGTAACGGAACGGCGCCCGCGCCTCGCCACGCACGGACCGCATCACCGCGTGGGCGGCGTATTCCCCCTGCTGGATCGCCACGGGCGCGAGGCCGGGGAGCAGCCTGCCCGCGGCGTCCCGGCACGCCGCCAGATCCCCGATGACGAACACCTCCGGGTGGCCCGGGATCGTGAGATCGGCGTTGACGATCGCGCGCCCGGCGCGGTCCAGCGGCACGCCGAGGGAGCGCGCGAGCGGCGAGGGCTCGACGCCGGC
>Ga0187849_1002255_pt1 | contig 18743 bp, 14 predicted proteins | sample June2016WEW_4_10_2_FD_132412 | JGI IMG/M metagenome (GOLD analysis project Ga0187849, IMG submission 132412) | Peatland microbial communities from SPRUCE experiment site at the Marcell Experimental Forest, Minnesota, USA - June2016WEW_4_100 | ecosystem: Environmental > Terrestrial > Soil >...
ATCCAGAAGAAGGAGGGAAAAAGCAAATCAGGAAGAATAAAAACCAAAGGCAGGGAAGCAAAAGGCTTTTGCATGCGCAAAATGGAAGAAAAACGAGCCGCATGTTAGCCGGTCAAATGGTCATAAATGAGTTTCTAAGCCACGAAAACGCCCTTCCCATCGCTTCTTCTCACGGAAGATCAAGCACTTCGCGCGGCCCGACCCCAAACCGCGGATTCCCGGTTGAACTTATGTCAGGCTGGGATTACCGCAACTGTCCGTTAAATAGACCGCCGTGGTACATGCTCCTTTAATAGCTCTTTCACCCCTGCGTTACACACTTCCAATCACCTCTGATCATTTCTCCTATTCTCCCCGCGCGCTCAGAATAGAGTGAGATACTCTCCCAGTTCGGTTCTTTGCTCACTTTCTGCATCAACAAGCTATCCCCGTTGACAAAGCTTGGCAGCATGCCGCCGAGGAAATAGCCGTGTCCGCGCAAGATATCCGTCGCCGCAGGCGCCAATTGACTGGCGAGAGGCAGCCAGACTTGAAAGACCTCCACACCTTTTTCCCGCGCCTGGCTTTCCAAGCGGGCAATGAATGAGTTGAAATCCGGCCCGATGCAATCTATCGAAATCCGCGCGACCTGCGCCGCGTCGAAGACGTTCATGCCGCCATGACTGCTTCCCTCAGCCGGCAAATCATTTCTCGAATACACAAAGGTGCGTTCCACCTTTAAACCGGCATAAAGGTACTCCAACTCATCCCGATAGACCGGCGGCATATGAACGGTTTGCACTCCAGGTCCGTGCATGAAACATCCCAGTATCACAGAGGTGCGGCCAGATGCGTCCGGGCCCATGGCATAGGCAGACGCCGGCATGAGATCGACTTCAAGACCTGATTCCTTAAAATTAAGCTGCAAGCACATTTTCTGCAAATGGACATGGCTGCACACGGGTTCCCCGATAATTCCCTTCGCGCCGCAACGTTTCGAGGCAGTGACTATAGAATGCTCAAACACGCGAGCGAAGGTGCCCTTGCCACGAAAAGCCGGCAGCACTGCTCCTGCTGCATTTTCATAGAGGTGAGCGGCGGAATCCAGAAGAACGAGCGCATCATGGCCAACGACTTCGCCGGCACGTGTCCGGGCCACGCTGGAGATGATGTGACCGGCGGCATTCTCCTCGATTAACCGGTCCGGGAGGTAATAAGTCCTGATGGGGTACCCTGATCCGTAGACCTGGCGAAAAAGCCGGGCGATCCCAGGTGCGTCTTCGATACGAAAAAAATCAATCTCTGTTTCCTGTGTCGTTGTGTCTGAAGCTGGAGTTTTGCTCATTGTCCATCCTCATCCCGGCGCCATCCTGAATAATGCGTCAACTTGACTGTTAAAAAATCATGAGCCTGTTTCCGGGTCAGATTCCATCAGAAAAAGCTCTTGGAATGCCGAAGGTCCAAAAATCATACGATATTCCAACTCCGCTATCAAACTCTTTCCCCAAAGCCAATCGGAGAACCGCGTCTACCCTCAGATGATCCGTGCACTCATTGCAATCTTCGTAAAGGTGGAATTCGTCTCTCTCCTTGACCGGACTATGCACCATAATCTGGTCAATCCGCTTACCGGCTCTAGCCGGAAGCTCTGCTACGAAAAGAGCTGATGGGTTGCGCTTCGCTCCACCCATCCTACGGGTCTTTTCATGGTTTGGGGTGTCCCGCAGGGACATGAGGAACTGTGGTGAACGCTTACCAATCTTCATAGCCTGCCGCTACCTGATAGACCCCCTGGCGCAGCACAGCGGGAGCCTTCCGCGCTCCGCGAGGCACCTCGCTGGGTGGCGTCCGGAATTGAAATGGCATTTTTTAAGCGTTCACCACGAAGAGCGGAGCATAGTCCGGTCAAGGATAGCACACTAAGATGAGGCAAGAGACCCGGAGGGTCTGGAGACCAGGCATTTCGCCCCTTATCTCCTTCGAGGCCTTCACCCCGCTGCGCTCCTCCTTCGTGGTGCATAAAATTATATGCAAAGTGCCGTGAACGGTTACATTTTTTGTAAGCGCCCACCACGAAGAGCGGAGCATAGTCCGGTCAAGGATAGGGCACGAAGAAGAACCAACAGACCAGGAGGGTGTGGAGACCAGGCATTTCGCCCCCTATCTTCTTCGAGGCCTTCACCCCGCTGCGCTCCTCCTTCGTGGTGCATAAAATTATTTGCAAGGTGCGGTGAACGGTTACATTTTTTTTGCCGGGTGCTGTATACAAGTTTGTTTGACAAGGCGCCCGCGAACGCCAAACGCAATTCATAGACACAGCGCAGCGGGCACCTTCCGCGCTCCGCGAGGCACCTCGCTGGGGAGCGTCCGGAATTGGTATGGCATTTTTTTTGTTGAGTGCTGTACATAAGTTTGTGTGACGAGGCCCCCGCGAACGCCCCGTCTCTGGTCATAGACAGGTCATGGAAAGCGTCGAGAATGAGCGGGTGCCTTCCGCGCTCCGCGAGGCACCTCGCTGGAGGACGTCCGGAATCGGTATGGTATTTTTTTTGTCGAGTGCTGTACATAAGTTTGTGTGACAAGGCGCCCGCAAACGCCAAACACAATTGACTTCCGCCTAAAGGCGGTGCGGGTGCCTTCCGCGCTCCGCGAGGCACCTCGCTGGGTGACGTCCAGAATCGGTATGGTATTTTTTTTGTTGAGTGCTGTACATAAGTTTGTGTGACGAGGAGAAAAGGATGATGCAAGAAGCGCAGGTTGCGCCGGCCGAGGCCGCTAAGGGCCGGACCATCCTGGGGCATCCGGCCGGCTTGTTCGTGCTCTTCTTCACCGAGATGTGGGAGCGCTTCTCCTACTACGGGATGCGCTCGCTTCTCGTCCTCTATATGGTCGATCACCTGTTCCTGCATCCCGAAACCGGGCAGAGGGTGCTCGGGTTTGGCCTCGTTAAGGGCGGGCTCGAGGCGATCTTCGGGCCGCTTGCGCCACAACCGCTCTCCTCGCAAATCTATGGGCTCTATACCGCGTTCGTCTACCTGACCCCCTTCTTCGGCGGGATGCTCGCGGACAGGGTAATCGGCCAGCGCCGCGCGGTGATCCTCGGCGCCATCCTGATGGCGATCGGCCATTTTTTAATGGCCGTCGAATCGCTCTTCTTCCCCGCGCTGCTGTTCCTGATCCTGGGCAACGGCGCCTTCAAGCCGAACATCTCGACACAGGTCGGAAGCCTCTACCCTCCAGGCGATCCGCGGCGGGACCGCGCCTTCACGATCTTCTACATGGGGATAAACCTCGGGGCGTTCTTCTCGCCGCTCGTCTGCGGCACGCTCGGACAAAGGCTCGGCTGGCACTACGGCTTCGCCGCCGCCGGCGCCGGCATGGTCGCAGGCCTATGCCTCTACCTCCTCGGGCAGCACACCCTCTCCCCCGACCTCCTCACCAGAACGGCGGGACGGCCGCGAAAGAGAGAGCCTCTCACGCACGACGAGCGGAGGCAGGTCCGGGCCCTGGTGCTGCTGTGCGCGCTCAACATCATCTTCTGGGGAATCTACGAGCAGCAGGGCAACACGTTGCAGCTCTGGGCCGACCGGAACACGAACTGGAACTTCCTGGGCCTGGACATCCCCTCGACCTGGTTCCAGGCGTTCAATCCCCTCCTGATCTTCCTCCTGGCCCCGCTCCTGAACATATTCTGGTCCCGGCAGTCCCGCAGGCGCTCGGAGCCGTCGAGCATCATGAAGATGGCCCTGGGTTGCTTCCTGGCGGGCGCTGCCTACGCGGTCATGATCCTCGCCGCGCAGGGGACTGGGCCGGAGGAGCGCCGCAGCGCCGCCTGGCTCCTCGGGACGATCTTCATCCTGACCATGGGCGAGCTCTATCTCTCGCCGATCGGCCTCTCGCTGGTGACCAAGGCGGCGCCCGCGCGGATCGTGTCGATGATGATGGGCATATGGTTTCTCTCGAGCTTCTTCGGCAACTACCTCTCCGGGTTCCTCGGCACGTTTTGGGAGCGGATGCCCCGCGAAGCCTATTTCCTGATGCTAACGGCACTGGGCATCGGCGGGGGGGCCGCCATTTGGTTGCTCGGGCGTCCGCTCGAGCGGGTCGTCTCGGGGCATGACGGGACGGCCTCTCGGGAGGGGAGTTGATGGCCGGCAGGGCTGCGAGCATAGCATACTTTTGAGTAATACTTTCATTCGCTTGAGGATTTTGCTATCTTTTAAGTATTTGGTTGTTCCGCACACCTTTTCATGGAGGGAGTGGCATGGCTGAATCGCCAGCATTGGAGAGGCTCCTGGAGTTGGCAAAGCAGCTTTCAGCATTCGACAAGATACGCCTCATCGAGCGTCTTGCGCCACAGATCGAGTACGAACTGAAGTCTTGCAATCCTGTTGAGCGGAAACCGCTACGAGGCCTATGGAGTGGTGTGGATCTTTCCGAAGAAGATATTGCTCAGGCACGGCGGGAAACATTGGCCGAGTGGGGTGAGTGAACCTTTGGAAAAGGCAACGGAAATCGGCGTATTGAAAGGAAGCGATACGGATTACGGTAGATTTATCCTTCGCGACCCACAAGTCTGTGGTGGTGAGCCGGTAATTGCGGGAACTCGAGTTACAATTCGAACTATTCTAGCCAGTCTGGCAGAGGGTGCGGGTATAGGAGAAATCCTCAGAGATTTTCCGGCACTTACTGAGGAGCAGGTGATGGCGGTAATAGCATTTGCTGCTGCTTCCGCTGAAGAAGATCTGCCGGTTCACGGTATTCCGAAGGTCGCATGAGGATTAAACTTGATGAAAACATGCCTGTGCGGTTGGTTACTTCACTGGGCGGCATGGGAAACGATGTTGAAACCGTCTAGTCTGAAAAGCTTAGCGGCGTAAAAGACGAAGAGCTATGGTCTGCCGCTCAAGACGAACCGCGTCTTTTGATTACACAGGATCTTGATTTCTCCGACAACCGGCGTTTTCAACCCGGATTCCATCATGGAAGCATCCTGGTTCGGCTTCGCAGACCCGGTGGTGATGCCCTCTTCCGCAAGGTTATAGAGCTTTTCAAGGCAGAGAATGTCGAGAGCCGGCTGGGGTGCTTTGTCGTCGTGACGGATCGCAAGATCCGCATTCATCGGCCCAAACATTGAAGTTGGCGATGAGCGCATCGCGTGGTCACACCTCCTGGAGCCGCACCTACACTTTTGACGCCCCAAGCCCGCTCTCAAGCATTCCAAAAGACTTGCGCGCGGAATTCAAAACTAAACCGTAAATAGTAAGTAACATTAAGATGGCCCCGGGTTGTTTCCTGGGGGGCGCTTCCTCATAAGCGCTCAAATAAGCAGCGCATGAACATTGCCTGTAATTTCAATGCCCCAACGGGGTTGCATCATTTAGCCCACGATCCCTACAGCCCACCCACCCGCGAGGTGCCACCCTGGGTTTTGACGCCCGAATACATTGCCCTAAAAGCTACATAGAAATTGTCCGGTATTCGCAGTTGTGTTTTCCAATTCGGATTTTATATAACTCCTTCAGAGTACAGAGAAAAAAATTATGGAACCCCTCACCCAGGGTGGTGTCCCGCGAGGCGCGGGACTGACCCTGGGCTGAATTATTCAGCCCTTGCAGGGCTTAACACGCTAATTCTGAAATATTTTAGAAAATTGCAATCATGTATACGTCTAGTTTCTTATTTGAGCGCTTATGGGGCGCAAAGAATTCAAGGCTCGGCCAGGTATCACTTGATACTTTCTTGACCGCAACCTGGTATAAGAGTCCAAAGATTCCGCGAAAGACGCGGGGATGCATATGTCTGAACGGAAGCTTTCTTCAGGAGATGGGCAAATATGAATCCTGGCGGCCGAATGCGGGCCGGAAAGCGATAAAATACGAGGAAAATCCATGACGAACAAGGCTTTTCTCGCCGTGTTATTAGCAGTTGCGACAATAGTGACGATGACATCCTATGTGCATGCCGCAGCGGAAGACCTGTTTGACGCTGCCAAGGCAGGAGACATTGCCGCAGTCCGCCGGCTCCTGGAACGGGGCGCGAACGTAAATGCCAGGGATGAGTACCAGGAGACGCCGTTGCATCATGCAGCTTATTGGGGCAAGACCGAGGTTGCGGCGTTGCTCATCCGGAAAGGCGCAAAAGTAAATGCCAGGGATGAGCACCAAAAGACGCCGTTGCATCATGCCGTTTATAGCGGCAAGACCGAGGTTGTGGCATTGCTCATTCAGAAAGGCGCAAAAGTAAATGCCAGGGATGAGCACCAAAAGACGCCGTTGCATCATGCCGTTTATAGCGGCAAGACCGAGGTTGCGGCATTGCTCATCCGGAAAGGCGCAAGAGTGAATGCCAGGGATGAGTACCAGGAGACGCCGTTGCATCATGCCGCTTATTGGGGCAGGACCGAGGTTGCGGCATTGCTCATCCGGAAAGGCGCCAACGTAAATGCCAGGGACGAGAACCAGGAGACGCCGTTGCATTGGGCCGCTGAGGACCAGACCGATGTGGCCGCATTGCTCATTCACAAAGGCGCAAAAGTAAATGCCAGGGACAATTACCAAGAGACGCCGTTGCATCATGCCGCTTCCAGGGGCATGACCGAGATTGCGGCATTGCTCATTCAGAAAGGCGCAAAAGTAAATGCCGGGAACGAGGACCAATGGACGCCGTTGCATCATGCCGCTTTTGCGGGCAACGCCGAGGTCGCGGCATTGCTCATTCAGAAAGGCGCAGACGTAAATGCCAGGGGCGTGAACCAAAAGACGCCGTTACATTGGGCCGCTTTTGCGGGCAACACCGAGGTTGCGGCTTTGCTCATTCAGAATGGCGCAGACGTAAATGCCAGGGACGTGAACCAAAAGACGCCGTTGAATTGGGCCGCTTCTCAGGGCAACACCGAGGTTGCGGCTTTGCTCATTCAGAATGGCGCAGACGTAAATGCCTTACATGGGAAACATTGAACCGGTTATACCAAGTTGCGTTCAAAAAAGTATCAGTGATATCTGGCGGAGCCTTGAATTCTTTACGCCCCCCACACCCCCTCCGCCTCGCGGACCGTCGAGATCTATGTAGCGCTGCGGCGGCGGCCCCCGCGTATGTGGTGGCTTGCCGCCGACAGCGCCGAGCGCGCCTGGCGGAGCCTAGAGATCGAGGGGAATCATTCCCCCACCTGGCAGAGCCTGGAGTTATTAGGCGCTCTTTGAACGCAACTTGGTATTGGTCTAAACTTGACCGTCTTCTCAGGCTGTATACTCATTATGATTTCGGAATCAGGGCGGCTTTCGAAAGAAGCTCTATACACTGTGCATGATACAAAGTATCAGGGGAAGCCTGTCACCCTTTTTTCCGCCACAATCCTGGTTATTGCCAACATGATCGGGACCGGCGTCTTGACGACGCTGGGTCTTCAGCTGATCAGCGTTCATTCTGTTCCTTCCGTACTGATGTTGTGGATCGTGGGCGGCGTGAGCGCTTTCTGCGGAGCGCTTGCGTACGGAGAATTGGGAGCCATTATGCCGAGGTCCGGAGGGGAGTACGCCTATCTAAGCAATATTTATCACCCGGCCGCCGGCTTTCTTTCAGGATGCGCTTCCTTCGTGGCGGGCTTCGGCGCTCCAGTCGCACTTACGGCTATCGCGCTGGGCCACTACATGCAGGCCGTTTTCCCGGAGATAAACAGGACGGCGGCGGCCGTTTCCGTAATCGCCGTCCTCACCATGATTCATCTGGTGGATGTAAGGTTCGGCTGCCAATTTCAGAATGTTTTAACGGCAGGCAAAATTCTGCTCATCGTCACGTTCATTGCCGCAGGTTTTTTCACCCCACATCCGCAACAGGTTGTCCTGTGGGAGGGAAAAGAGGTGGAAACGATCTTCAGCCCTGCATTTGCCGTTGCTCTCGTGTATGTATCCTATGCCTACTCCGGCTGGAACGCATCGGCTTACGTTGCCGGTGAAATTCAAAAGCCTGAGCGAAACCTTCCTGTCTCCCTCTTTGTGGGAACTCTCTTCGTGTCGATATGCTACGTTCTGCTCAACTTCATCTTTCTTTATACCGTGCCGGTTCAGCAGCTCACCGGCAGAATCGACGTCGCATACCTGTCCGCCAAGGCCGTATTTGGATCGAGCGGCGCCAGGATCGTTACCCTGTTGATCTGTTTGGCCCTTATTTCAAATCTCAGTTCCATGATCATGGCGGGACCCCGGGTGATCCAGGCAATGGGCGAGGATATCCGCGTTTTAAGACTTTTTGCCAAAAAGAACAGAAGAGGCTCACCTGTCTATGCCATTCTCCTCCAGTCGTCTTTCGCCCTGATTCTCGCAGTCACCTCGACTTTCAATGCCATATTGATTTATGTGGGCTTTACCCTGACCCTGTTCGCCTTCGTAACCGTATTGGGGGTATTTGTGCTGCGTGTGAAGAAGCCCGGCATCAAAAGGCCTTTCAAAATGTGGGGCTATCCCGTAACGCCTGCATTCTACCTGGTGTTGAACGGCTGGATGCTTTGCTATCTCCTGATCCAAAGGCCTTTCCCTTCTGTGGTTGGTCTTTTGACTGTGGGATCAGCGCTGCTGTTGTACGGTCTGCTGGCAAGACCCGCAAATACCACCTCTTAGAGGGATGCTTTCAAATGAGAATCACAAAAGGCAATTTCTTTTCGCAAAGCCTGATTCTTCTTATTTTTTCCGGCTTGCTTTTTTCTTCATATACTCTTTCCTGGCCGGGGTCTGAGACCGGTGCAAATACACCACCGGGTGAGGAGCTTCTAAAGCGCCGGGCCTCTTACGCACAAACCGCCGCGCTTATTGCGGGCATTCGCACTCCGCAGAGCATCCCGGCGCCTCTTGAAAGCAGACCGGTTTGGACCGAATTCGCCAGGTCCTTCGACCACAACTGGGAGAAATACGACAGGATGCAGTTGGCGCCAATGAGGGAGTGGGCCGCCAGCGAGCTGGCCAAACCAATGTCTTCCGGGTTCACCGTATTTTATCCATTCAGCGGGCCGGATTTTATCAGCCCCTACACTCTTTTCCCCGGCGCAGGGACCTATATCCTGGTGGCGTTGGAACCCATAGGCAAGATCCCTGATTTCCAGGCCATGAGCCAGAAGGACTTCGATTCATTTTTTGCGGACATCCGGAAGTCGCTCCACGATCTTCTGAACATCGACTATTTCATCAGTTCACACATGCACACAGGCATGGAAAGCAAAGAACTCAACGGTGTTCTCCCTTTTCTTCTATTCTTCATGGCGAGGGAAAAGACCCGTATCCTCGATGTCGAGTATTGGTTCATGGAGCCGGACGGAACGATTCAGAAAGTCCCCGGCTTTGAGAGCGGCAAGCCCGGTCCGGCAGGCGCCATTCCAGGAGTACGGATTCTCTTTGAAAGCGCAGGCTCACCAGGGAATAAGCCCCAGACACTTTACTACTTTCGGCTGAATCTTTATAATCGCACCTTTCGGCGGAACAGCCATTTTATTACTTTTTTGCAGAACTTTGGGCCGCTTACTACCTTTATGAAATCGGCGGCTTATGTGATGTTCGATCGGCAGGCCTCGATCGTGAGGCAGTTCGTTCTCGATCAAAGCCGGTATGTGCTTCAGGAAGATTCGGGAATTCCGTTCAGGTACTTTGACCCTTCAGTCTGGACTTTGCAATTTTACGGCACTTACAGCGAGCCCCTATCGACTTTCGAAGATGACTACCAGGCGGATCTTGCCAAGATATACGAAACCGGCAGGGACATCAAACCCCTGCCCTTCGGAATAGGCTATCGCTTCCAGGTGGACACGGCCAACCTGCTGTTCGCAACCAGGAAATGACGGCCACTGCCCACTCGGATTTTTGCCAACTAGTACGTTGTCAACAAAGTTATTACATGTTGTAAGGAATCGTCACCCCGGCGAAGGCCGGGGTCCAGTGCTGTTAACCAACTGAAAAGACGCTGGATTCAGGCCTTAGCCGGAATGACGGGCTGAAGGCCCTTACCTATAGGAACTTAGTTTACGCTGCACTAGGCAGATTTGAGGTTGATTTTTGTAGTTGACCCTTTGTGTTGTCGAATCAAACCTGTTACATGGTTGGCGACACATATTACCAGCCATGTTTTACGGGTGCGGAGACGAGCTGCTGCGTTGTTGCAACGCCCTGTCAGGAAGTCATGCACGGCTGCTCTCATCGTAGGATTGAAGTCTGCAATGACCCGCAGTAGACAACGTTCCAACTGATAGTCCAAGGTCGATTGCAACAGGAGCCTTTCGGCCGAAGTTTCCAGGATTAAGGGTTAACAGCTCCGGACAGGCAGGGAACATGGATATCAGCTTCAGTCGGGAACCTAATAACACCCTTGTCGTCAGGCTTGGCGGCCGATGGAGTATTGCCGATGGTATCCCCTCTACAGAGGAACTCCAAAGGCAAATTGCATCGACTCCACACCCTGAAACGGTTGCCTTCGACGGACGCAGGCTTGGGGACTGGGACAGCAGTTTGCTGGCATTCCTGATTCGGATGACTGATTTCTGCAGACAAAAGTCCATCGCTATTTCCAAGGAAGGGCTGCCCAAAGGGGTGGCAAGGCTGCTCGATTTGGCTTCTGCAGTCCCAGAACAAAAAGATGCGCGCAAAGAGAGCGGTCGGGCGCCGTTTTTGTCAAGAGTGGGAGAGGCCACTCTGGAGGCTGTTAAATCGGCAGGCGAGATGCTGGCTTTCATCGGTGAGGCATTCCTTGCGCTTATCAAGCTCCTACGTGGTAAAGCCCGCTTCCGGCGCTCCGACCTGACGCTGCTGATCCAGGAGTGCGGCGCCCAAGCCCTGCCGATAGTGTCCCTCATCAGTGTATTGGTGGGCCTGATCCTGGCCTTCGTCGGAGCCGTACAGTTGAAAATGTTCGGAGCCCAGATCTATGTGGCAGACCTCGTCGGTATTGGGATGGCGCGCGAGATGGGCGCTATGATGACGGCAATCGTCATGGCCGGACGCACCGGGGCCGCTTTTGCCGCACAGCTTGGAACAATGGAAGTAAATGAGGAAACTGATGCATTAAAAACCCTGGGCATTTCACCCATGGAGTTTCTCGTTTTACCACGGATGCTGGCGCTGGTCCTCATGCTGCCCCTGCTGTGCCTGTATGCCGACCTTATGGGAATCCTGGGCGGCGGGATAATCGGTGTCGGAATGCTCAATATTTCGCCGGCTCAGTACTTCCATGAAACTGTATCAGCTCTGAACCTGACGCAGTTTGCCGCCGGCCTGATCAAGGCGGGGGTCTTTGGCGTCCTGGTCGCACTCTCGGGATGCCTTCGCGGAATGCAGTGCGGCCGCAGCGCTTCCGCGGTTGGTGAGGCTGCAACCTCGGCGGTTGTGACCGGAATTGTTTCCATCATAGTCTCGGATGCCCTGCTGACCGTAATCTATGACAGAATTGGCGTGTAGGTCATTTATGGAAAATCATGCGGATCAGACAACTGCCTGCATAGAAGTGCGCGACCTCACCATGGCCTACGGAAGCTTTGTGATTCAGCACGATCTCAGTTTCACTGTAAACAGCGGTGATATCTTCATAGTCATGGGTGGGAGCGGATGCGGAAAGAGCACACTTCTCAGGCACCTCATAGGTCTAAAAGAACCTGCTAAAGGACAGGTCTTCTACGGTAACGTGAGTTTCTGGGATTCCGAGCCTGCCGGCAGAGAGGCCATCATGAGGCGCTTTGGGATCCTCTACCAGAGCGGGGCATTGTGGAGCTCCATGACACTGGCTGAAAATGTGGCGCTCCCTCTGGGTGAATATACTCGACTGAGTACATCGCAGATAAAAGAGCTGGTTTCCCTGAAACTCGCCCTTGTAGGTCTGGCAGGATTTGAGGACTTCTACCCTTCCGAGCTCAGCGGCGGGATGCGCAAACGTGCCGGCCTTGCCCGTGCCATGGCCCTCGATCCGGATATCCTCTTTTTCGACGAACCCTCGGCGGGATTGGACCCGATCAGCGCACGGCGAATGGATGAACTAATCCTTGAGCTTCGTGACAGCCTGGGGGCCACAGTCGTGGTCGTCACGCATGAACTTGCGAGCATCTTCGCTATCGGTAACAACTCGGTTTTTCTCGACGCGGAAACCAGGACCATGATCGCGGTCGGGGATCCCAACAAACTCCTGGCTGAAAGCAATGACCCCAAAATTCGTAGCTTCCTGACCAGGGGTGAACAATGAAAAGCACGATGATTCTGGGCGGCGGTCGCCTGTCAGTGCATTGCGGCAGGCAATAATCCTGAACCTTCCATAACAGGCTCGGAGAACAATGAGCAAACAAGCGAACACAAAGCTAATTGGTGGGTTTGTTGTAGGGGCGATAGTGCTGACCGTGGTCGGAATACTGCTTTTCGGGTCCGGAAAGTTGTTCGGCCATCAAAAGAGATTCGTCCTCTTTTTTCAGGGTTCCGTAAAGGGGCTCAATATCGGCGCGCCAGTGGATTTCAAAGGCGTCAATGTTGGGACGGTAAAGGACATCACGATCGTTCTCAGCAAAAAGGATTTTTCCTTGCTGATTCCAGTCTTTATAGAGATCGACCCGAATCGGATCGCCTTAGGCGGCAAAGAGAGCGAGATAAGAAAACTTGTTGAAACAAGAGAAAGAAAAGGGTTTGTTCAACTGCTGATCAACCAGGGATTGAAAGCGCAACTCACGATGCAGAGCCTGGTCACGGGCCAGCTCGGCATCCACCTCGATTTCTACCCGGATAAACCTCTAAAGCTTGTCGGTGCAGAACCCTCTTATACGGAAATTCCCACGACCGAGTCGACCCTTTCGGCGCTTGCCAAGACCCTGGAGAATATCCCTCTCGGAGAAATTGCCGACAAGTTTGAAAAAACTCTCGACGGTATCGAGAAGCTGGTTAATTCCCCCGACCTTAATGCGACTTTGGTCTCTCTTCATCAGACAGTTGATGAAGCTGATGTATTTCTGCGAAATTTGGATAGCCAGGTAAAGCCATTGGCGACAAGTACGCAACTCACCCTGAGTGAAGCAAAAAAGCTATTTAGAGATGGCGGACAATTAGCCCGCAACCTCGACTCGCGTATTCCATCGCTTATAGCCAGTCTGGAAGATACCTCCAAGGCAGCCGGCCTAACCATGAAGGAGGCAAATAATGCTGTGGACAGGTTTGCCGGAGCTAACTCTGCCGTGCGCCTTGAACTGATAAAGACCCTGAGCGAGTTTTCCGATGCGGCTCGTTCTGTCCGCATTTTGGCTCAATACCTGGAAAATCATCCCGAAGCTCTAATCAAGGGCAAAGGCAATTAATACAGCGGAAGAGGCGACCGATTGCTCCGGGCAAATGAGAAAGGAAAACATATGGCTAATAAAGTTCTAAATTCCGGGATTGCGGCAATCTTCCTGCTTTCTTTACTGTTGCTTTGCGGCTGTGCCTCGAAGCCGTCCAATTACTATATCCTGAACTCGCTTCAAAGCGCGGCGCCTGGTGTAGAGATGGCGAGAACAGACAACGATCTGACCATCGGGGTGGGTCCCATCAATATTCCCGAATATCTCGACCGGCCGCAAATGGCCACCCGGTCAACCCCGGACAGCCTCCAATTTGCCGAGTTCGACAAATGGGCTGAACCTCTGCAGAAGAACCTGACCCGTGTCCTCGCCGAGAACCTTGCAATACTGCTTTCGACAGATCGTGTCGGGGTTTATCCCTGGCTAACCGGCACGCAGGTTCAATACCAGGTGACCGTCGATATTACGCAGCTTGAACGTATGCCGGAGGGGAAAGTCATTCTGGCTGCACGCTGGAATGTTCTGGGAGATCACGGAGACAACTTGCTTCTGGTCAAGAGTTCGCGTTTCAGCATACCAATCGAATCCGCGGGATATGAGGGAATAGCGTCAGCTGAAAGCCGGGCGGTCGAGGCTCTGAGCCGCGAAATCGCGCTGGCGATCAAATCTTTGCACTAGTGCTGTGTCGCAAGGTCTTGTCGAAATGGGAATCAGATGATCCGGATCATATCAAACTCGATGCGTGAAACCATTTCCGAGAGGTATAAAAGCGGCCTTCACCCTCGATGTTGCCTGACATAAGGCTTTTTGCATTGATGTTATACAGCTTTTCCACCCTGCCTGTCCAATTTAGTGACACTGACCGATATAGAGCGATACAGACAGTCCCTTACGTTACCGGTGCCGGGCTTTGCGGTAAGGCAGAATCACACAGCCGGGTCCGGACCGACTTTTACGAGCATCTTGCCGAAGTTTTCGCCTTCGAAGAGGCCGATAAATGCCTTGGGAGCACTTTCAATGCCTTCGATGATCGTCTCTTTCCACTTTATCCTGCCCTGACGAATCCACCGGCCCATATCGGAGGAGAACCGCGCAAGCTTGTCCATGTGATCGAGCACGAGAAACCCCTTCAGGGTCAAGCTCCTGGTAACCGCCAAAAACAGATTCCATGGTCCCGGTTCCCTTTGGGTGGCGTTATACATTGAAATCATGCCGCAGAGCACAATTCTCCCGAATAACTTCATGTTATCCAGTGCGGCTTCCAAATGTTTCCCGCCCACATTTTCAAAGTAAATGTCGATACCTTCGGGACAGAGTCCGGCAAGTTCGGCAGTTAGATCGCCAACCTTTTTGTAATTGACGGCAGCGTCTATTCCCGCCGTTTCAAGGAGCCATGAAATCTTTTCATCGGACCCTGCGCTGCCGACGACACGGCAACCCTTAATTTTTGCGATCTGGGAGACTATTGAGCCGACAGCACCCGAGGCGGCCGAAACAAAGACGATATCCCCTTCCCTGGGTTTGCCGATATCAAGAAAGCCCACATATGCGGCTAAACCCGGCATGCCGAGTGGACCGAGGTAGGTGTGAACAGGCGCAACAGCAGGGTCGATCTTTGTTAGACCCGAGCAATCGGAAATGTAGTATTCCCTCCAACCTTTCATGCCCAGTGCGTAATCACCCCGCTGAAACTTATCATTTCTTGAACTTACAACCTGTCCAACGCATCCTCCCTCCAAAGGCTTGTACAGCTCAAAGGCAGGGAAATAGCTTTTCCCTTCGTTCATACGCCCACGCATGTAAGGATCAACGGACATGTAAATGTTTCTTATCAGAACTTCCCCCTCAGACGGTTCGGTTACCTCCGCCTCCACGAGCTCGAAGTCATCTTCTGAAGGCATTCCGACCGGGCGCTTTTTTAGCCGAATCTCTCGACTTGTAATTTGAGCCATACAATTTCTCCTCTTAGAAAAAGTCATCATCTGCAACAGAACCAAGATAATCACGCTTTAATTGCCCTCAAGCCGAACCAGGCGACATGCGCACGAGAATGTGGGGCACAGGTTTTCAAAAACACACACTATTTTGAAACATAAATGTTGCATATTATCGGTTAAATTCACAAAACCGTTCTAATTTTTGAAGCTTTCCTGCGAAATTCGAAGCTGCTGCGCCGAAAATGAGATAACTCTAATTCCAGCTTCACAGTCAATTTTCAGGCCAATCGGCGAGGGATAAACGCGGATGGGCGCCTCAAAAATGTTTCCCGGCGCCAAGTTTGGCATGATTATTGATTGTGTAATACCTCATTATGGAAAGAAGAATAAGGGAGACCGAACTAAATGTCATATTCGAAACGTGCCGGGTTATCGGACAGGCCCTGAAACTCGACCAGGCCATCGACACTATTCTTGCGATCCTTTCATCATCCCTGGCCATGAAGCGCGCAACCGTTACTCTCAAAGATGAAGAAACCGGCTATCTCATAATCCGTGCTTCTCACGGTCTCACAGAAGCGGCTAGAAAGCGGGGTGTCTATCGCGAGGACGAGGGGATAACCGGCCTGATCTTTCGGACCGCCCAGCCATATATAGTACCGGACATAAGCAGAGAGCCCCTGTTTTTGAACAAGACGCGCTCAAGGCACATTCAGAAGGAATCCGTAAGCTTTCTTGGCGTTCCCATCCTGCTGCACGGAAAGCCGATAGGCGTGCTCCACGTGGACAGGCTGTTCGGGGATGAAGTGCCTTTCGATGAAGACATCCGGCTGCTGTCCATCATTGCGACCCTGATAGCACAATTTGTAAGCCTGAACCTCCAGGTCAGGCTGCGAGAAGCGAAGCTACTGATGGACTGTTCTTCTCCGAGCAAAAGCGACTCAGAGACTCAGAGCCGCTTCTTCATGGTCGGCAAGAGCCCCTCCATGGTGGTGGTGCAGCATCAGATGGAAAAGGTTGCGCCGAGCAAGGCGTCAGTTCTTCTGCTGGGAGAGTCCGGAACTGGCAAGACCCTGGTTGCAAAGATCCTGCATGAATTGAGCACGAGGTCCGGATCTCCGTTCGTGAAAATCAACTGCGCATCTTTGCCCGAGAACCTGCTCGAGTCGGAACTGTTCGGTTATGAAAAAGGGGCCTTCACGGGAGCGGTCAGATCGAAGGCGGGCAGAGTTGAAGAGGCTGACGGCGGCACCATCTTTCTGGATGAAATCGGCGAACTCACGCTGCCGCTCCAGGCAAAACTGCTCCGCTTTCTGCAGGAAAAGGAGTTCGAGAGGCTGGGCAGCGCGATTACCAAGAAAGTCGACGTCCGGGTTCTGGCCGCCACGAACAGAGATCTTGCCGCCGGGGTGGCTGAAGGCACTTTTAGGGAGGACCTCTACTACAGGCTGAACGTCTTCCCCATTCATGTCCCTCCCCTAAGGGAGCGAAAGGATGACATCCCGGACCTTCTGCGCCATTTCGTCGGGAAGATATCTCAGGAGTATGGCCGCAATGTTGACATATCTAAAGCCGCAATGGCCGTTCTCACCAAATACGATTGGCCCGGAAACGTACGGGAGATGGAAAACCTGATCGAGCGTCTGGTTATCATGGCCGATGGCGATGAGATTGATGCGAGCCTGCTGCCTTCATTTTTGAGCGGACAAGGTAACGCTCAGAGCGCAGAACAGCCGCTTTCGCGAATCGAGGAGATCGAACGAAAGGAAGTTCTGGCAGCCCTGGAGCGCAACAGATGGAATCAGACGCGCACTGCAAAAGAACTGGGCATTACACTCAGGCAGATTTCGTACCGGGTCAGGAAATTCGGATTGGATGGTCTGCTGGCAAAGTACAGAAGAGACGCCTGAGATGCATTTGAGTGAGCGTGTTTTTCGGATATCTGTGTTTCTGCGTCGGGGAGTCAGGGGCATAGTCGAAATTGTTGGTTTTGCCTTGCCCCTCCAGTAATCTTATGAGATCATCCCCTTCCGAAATACGTCCACGTGATTTATATTAAAAAAACACCGCTTTATGCGGTTTTGATTTGCCTGGTGAGGATGGTTTTTTAATTGAGCAACCCGGCGACAGCCCAGCAGCAGCCTTTTGAAAATGAGGAACCCGAACAGCAGGGATGCTTTGCGTCGCCGACTGACAAATGCCTGCACAGTCGGCCCCACACCATCCTCGATTCCAAGCCCGGCGCCCCTAAGGGACGCCTGGCCTCGCTGGACGCCTTTCGAGGCTTTGCAATCGCCTTGATGATACTTGTGAACAGCCCTGGGGATTCTGGGGCCGTCTATTCACATTTGAGCCATGTGGACTGGAACGGATGGACTTTTGCCGACGCTGTCTTTCCATCCTTTCTTTTCATAGTTGGAGTTTCGATCGTCTTTTCATTTGCAAAGCAAGAAGAAAAAGGCATACGAAATTCGGCATTTATGGTCCGGCTCCTGAGGCGAACTATCATTCTGTTCGCGCTTGGGCTTTTTATTAATATGTTTCCAGCATTCCACCTGTCAGAGATCCGCATACCCGGAGTTCTGCAAAGAATTGCCCTCTGCTATTTTTTTGCTTCTCTGATTGTCCTGAAGGCGGATTTGAGAGGCCGCATCTTGTGGCTTATCGGCCTGCTTGTCTCCTACTGGCTGATGATGCGGTTCATACCAGTGCCGGGGATCGGCGCCGGGGTGCTCGAGCCGGGGAAAAATTTTGCCGCCTGGGTCGATTCTTATTTTCTGAGCGGGCACATGTGGTCATATTATGCGGGGAAATGGGACCCGGAAGGGATCGTGAGCACAATTCCCGCAATCGCCACCACTCTTTTCGGGGTGCTGGCGGGACAATGGCTCAGGTCTTCTTTGCCCGACCGCAGGAGAGTCGCCGGGATGGTATGCGCCGGCGTGGTTCTGCTCGCCGCCGGTTACATACTCGATCGCTGGCTGCCGATAAACAAGAGCATTTGGACCAGCACTTTCAGCATATTCATGGCGGGGATGGCTCTTGTTTGCCTGGCATTCTTTTACTGGTTGATCGATGTCGAGGATTTTTCTCGATGGGCTAAACCTTTCATTATATTCGGACTGAATCCTATCACCGTATATGTGCTATCGGAAATCTGCGATACAACACTCAGAATCTTGAAGCTGTCCATTTCCAAAGGACAAGTAATAGACTGCCAATCATACGTGTTCGGATATCTGTGTGTCCTTAATTCAAAACCGGAAAGCGCTTCTTTGTTCTACGGGCTCCTGACTCTCCTGTTTATGTTTCTAATCGCATGGATTATGTGGCGAAAGCGGCTTTTTTTAAAGATCTAGCCCAGTTTACGTCCGGAAAGGGTCTTTTTCCACTGACAATCAGCAGCCGGGGCGCCGAAAAATCCTTCTAAGATAGACTAAGTAGTCCATTTCATAAATTCGGTGACGTATCCAAACTGAACTACGCAGCCGCCCGCAGTTCAATTTGGGAATTTAGCTTGTCGATTAATTTGTTCAGCTTCTCTC
>Ga0187849_1002260_pt1 | contig 18723 bp, 17 predicted proteins | sample June2016WEW_4_10_2_FD_132412 | JGI IMG/M metagenome (GOLD analysis project Ga0187849, IMG submission 132412) | Peatland microbial communities from SPRUCE experiment site at the Marcell Experimental Forest, Minnesota, USA - June2016WEW_4_100 | ecosystem: Environmental > Terrestrial > Soil >...
CCTCGACCCATCATCGTCGTCCCCGCCGCCCCGCGTCGACGTAGCCGTCCGACGCGCTGCCGAGTAGAATAGGCCGCATGAACGCCGCCTTTGCCACCCTCCTCTTTGCCCACGTCACCGGCGACCGCGTTGGCGACTGGCTCATCACCCACGGGCTGAAGATCGTCGTTATCCTTGCCGTCGTCCTCGCCGTTTTCGTCTTTCTTCGCATCGCCGTCCCGCCCGTCATCGACGCCGCCGTGCGACGACAAATGCTCGGACGTCCCGCCGAAGAGACCTCCAAGCGTTCCGCCACCCTCGTCAACGCCTTCCTGCGTACTGCCGAAGTCGTGCTGGCCGTCGTCGTCCTGCTTATGGTCCTGCCGGAGCTGAGCGTCAACATCGGCGCCTTGCTGGCGGGCGTAGGCATTGCCGGCATCGCCATCGGCTTCGGTGCCCAGACCCTCGTCCGCGACACCCTGAACGGCATGTTCATCCTCATCGAGAACCAGTTCGGCATCGGCGACGTCGTCACCGTTGCCGGCGTGACCGGCCGCGTCGAAGAAGTGAACCTCCGCCGCACCGTCCTGCGCGACCTCGACGGCGTCGTCCACAGCGTGCCCAACAGCGAGATCCGCGTCTCCAGCAACTACACGCGCGACTGGTCGGGCGTCAACATGAACGTCACCGTCGCCTACGACGCCGACCTCGACAGAGCGACCGCCGTCATCGACGCCGTTGGCCGCGAGCTTGCCGCCGACCTCGACTTCGGCCCGCTGATCACCCAGGCGCCGCACGTCGAGCGCGTCGACGCCTTCAAGGACAGCGGCGTCTCGCTGAAAGTGCTGGGCGTGACGAAGCCGATGCGACAGTGGGATGTGATGGGAGAGCTGCGCCGTCGCTTGAAGAAAGCCTTCGACGCGGAGAAGATAGAGCTGCGTTGGTAACGTCTGTGGGTCGTGTGCTGAGCGTGTCGCCCCCACCGAAGCGCATGATGAGCTTCCTCGGATGCTGAGCCTGCCTGCCGGTAGGCAGGGGCTTCAGCCCTCGGTGTGTTTTTCCTTTTCGCCGTCGCCTTAAGAAAGCGTTTGACGCCGAGCGTATGGAGCTCCGCTGGTAGGACGACGAGGCGCTATTCCATGGGAGGCTTGCCTGCTTCGGCCAGCTTCTGGTTTAGTGCGTCTCGCTTGCGTTGCAGCATTGCTGGCTGAACGAAGTAGAAGTCGAAAAGCCCCTCCAGCAGGTCAAGGGCCCACTCCGCTTCGCCGGGCTCGACGTCAATGATTTCCCCGGTGTTCGTGCTTTTCATGGGATGGGCTGCGAAGTTGCCGATATTCCGAATAGCATCGAGTCCATTCGCTAAGTGGGATGGTAGCGCATTCGAGGAGATGACCTCGTCGATCTCTTTTGAAAGATCGGACGGTTTGACGCCGGCCTTGTCACGGAGAACCATCTGCAGACATCGGCGGCCGAGCGCGGCGCTGGCCTTGGGGCTGTCAGCAAGGACCATGCAGGCCTCTCTGTAATCGCCAGCGAGGGGCTCAGGCACGTCGCGAGAAAGTGGTTCCCGAGATATCGCCCTCGGATAGACGATGTTGTCCCCGACGACGATGTTCCCAACAGAATGGCGAAGCAGGACGATTAGCCGTCGACAAGCCGGACAGTTCGACACGAGCACTGCCCATTGTCCTTCCGGGTCGGCACCGCTTCCCAGCATTGTCCAATTGTCATGGAAGCTGTCTAGGCAGTGAGGACACTTCATACTTCCACCCTGCGCGTCATTATAAGCGTCTCTCACGACGGCTGCAAAGCGCGAGTTCCCCATTTGGGGAGTTTCATAGTCTCCGGGACGACGTGCTTGCTGAGACGCGGGGCGCCTATGGCAGTTGCGTGATCTCCGTCTTTGCCGTCGTATCGCAACTGTTCGCGTAGGGCGGCGGCATGATCCCCGTCTCGTCCGCAAACCAGCGCCCGTCCGGCGACCACGTCGTGTCGTCGAAGAAGCCTGGAAGGAATGACGTTACCTGGTAGCCCCCCGTAGCGCTTCTGACAACTACCCCCTGTGCCGGTTGCGTCCCGCTCGCCGACGGATCGGCCCCCTCGTAAGCGATCATACTGCCGTCGGCGGAGAAGCGCGGTATGAAATCGGCGCCCGTAATCGTCGTGCGGATGCTCCCGTCCGGGTTGACCAGCAGCAGCCGCGAGTCCGGCGTGCAGCGGTCCGCGATGGTTGCCAGCACGTCCTCCGTCGGCGACCACCCTGTATCCTCCGACTCAACGTTGGTGATCTTGGTTCCCCCCGGGCTTCCATCGAGCGGCACGACATAAGCATCCCGCGAAACCTCTTCCACGGCGAGCGCGAACTTCCCGTCCGGCGACAGCCTGACGGCGTCCGGCGCGACGTTGCTGCCCGCCGGCCACGAGTAGAGACGCGTTGTCTCCCCGCTCGTCGCGTCGATTGAAAAGATGCCGTCCGTGTTCGCGAAGACCACCGCCCGGCTGTCCGGCGTCCAGTCCACCATTCCGCTTACAGGCGCGTCCGCGGGCACCAGCTTCGGCTCGGCTTCGACGGAGGCGATGAAGCCGGTCGTGCTCCCCGCCGATTGCAAGAAGATGTGCTCATCATCGGGCGCCCAGCTCACGTTGGGGTTCCAATTCTCGATAGCCATTGGCCCGTTGACTATCCGGCCGATCTCCCGGTCGTCCGCAACCGACGAGATGACGAGATCGAACAGGTCCAGGCTTGTCATGAGGTCGCCCGAGTGCGAGACCGTGATCCCCTGCTCATCCGAGCGCGGCAGGCGGCGCAGCGCCTTCGCGTCCAGGTCGAGCAAGTAGCAACTTCGGTCTGATGGCATCCAGCCGCACAGCACGAGTTGCGTTGGCGATATCCATTCCCATGGCTCCAGGATGGGCCCGGGCGCTGTTATGATCTGATACGGCCGTCCCGTCGAGGCATCGACGATGTACATGCCCGGCGGGTAGTCGCCCCGCGCTGTCGGCGCAAGCGTTATCGAGCTCAGCTCCGGCAGAGGCGGCGACGGCGTCTCGGTCAGGAACAGCGTCGCTGTAGGCCCGGACGTTGCGGTGTTCGACGAAACGTCATCAGCGCCGCTGCCGCGCCCGCAGCCGGCCACGACCAGCACCATCGCCGCGACCGTTAGGAGTACAAGGAGCGAACCGACCCTGGCGTCCTTCACGACAGTCCCCCGTCTGTCCTGGATTACGCTTAACATAATCCTACGACCGGAGTTGTGCTTGACGCCAGCCGTGCGCTTACCCTGCGACACCCTTACGAGGAGATGTCTTTCGGGCTTTCGTCGCGACGGGGAACGCGGCGACTACGGGAACGGCAGGACCTGCGTGCTCCCGCCGACATCCTCGCACTCGTATGGAAGCGGCCCTGTCGAGTACGCCAGCCAGTGGCCGTCCGGCGACCAGGCGTCGGGGCGGTGGAAGCCCGGCAGGAACGTCACTACGTCGCCCCCAGCGACGCTTCTCAGCACCAGCCCGTCCTTCACCTGCGTGCCCTGCCCGTTCGGGTCCGATCCCACGTAGGCAATCGTCTGGCCGTCCGGCGAGAAGGCCGGCGTCTGGAGCGCCTGGTCCGTCGCGACGGTCGAGCGGGTGCTGCCGTCGGGGTTGATCAGCAGCAGCCGCGCTTGCGGCGTGCACCAGTCGGCGATGGTTGCCAGCACATCCTCCGTCGTCGACCACGCCGAGTTGCCCGACCAACTGGCGGTGACCTGGGCCCCCTCCGTCGTTCCGGAAAGAGGCACGATCAGCGCGCGGAAGCCGCCTGCGGCGTCGCCGGCGTTGACGAGCGCGTACTGGCCGTCGTTAGAGACCCTCAGGCTTTGCGGCTTCACGTTGCTGCCGGCCGGCCAGGAATAGAGCGTCGTCTTCGCGCCGCTGTTCGCGTCGACGGAGTAGATGCCCGCTGAATCCGTGAACACGACCGACTTGCTGTCGTGCGTCCAGACTGCGTTCAGAGAGGACTGGCCCGTGTCTACCGTCGTGACCTTCCAGCCAGACCCGACCTCGGCGATTCCGGAGGGCGAACCGGGCCAGAAGACGTGCTGATCGTCCGGTGCCCAGACGCCGTAGGCCGTCGGGCCGGCGGTGACCTGACTTAGCTGGTGCCCGTCCTTCGTCGACGCGATCAGCAGCTCACCGTTGGGACCGGTGGTTGCCACCATGTCGCCGGCATGCGAGAAGGTCGCGTTCGATGCGGTTACGGAGCCCTGAAGCTGGTCCAGAGTCTTTGCGTCAAGGTCCAGCAGATAATAGTCGCCGTAGTAACCGGACGCGATGAGTTGAGTCGGCGAGAGCCACTGCAGCGGCGACAGCGGCGACTTGGGCTGCGTCTTCACCTGGAAGATGTCGCCCGTGGACGTGTCACCGATGTACAGCGTGCCGGTGGCGCTGCTGTCCGCTGCCGAGACCTTCGTCAGCGTCACGTTGCTGCTTGCCGGAAGTTGCGGCGGCGTATCGGACGTGCTGTCGCTGCTCCCGCAGCCGGCGACGAAAGGCGCCAACCCCATGAGTATCAACCCGAAAAGAGACGTGACTACCGCAGTCTTCATAGCAACCCTCGTCGATTCTTCGATGCCGGTATCTACTTTACGCCTTACATCTACGGCGGGAAACACCCGTGCCGGCTTTCGAAACATCCGGCCGCCCCGTTACGCGCGATGCCCCTGCTGCGTTTAACCATATGAGGCCGGCTCGACGTCCCGGCCCCCGCGACAACCCCGCCCTGTGGTCGCGTTCAGCCGCGTCTGTCAGGGAGCGTCGCCATCCGCTACGAGTTGCTCGAAGGAGAGCCCGGCTTCTCTCGCCGCACGCCGCTGCTTCTTGCCGCGCCCGTCGCCCTCGCGCGACTCGTCCTGCACGCGTTCCTCGCGCTCCTGCGACTCGCCCTGTCGACGCTCTTGGCCCTCGTCGTCGCCGTCGTGCTCCTCAACGTCGGGCTCGCTTTCGCCGGCGGCCATACCCCCGCCATCGGCGACGCCGGCGATTATCTGTCGCACGTGCTCCGCGTTGCTGGCGACTGGGCGGGCCGCGATCAGCCGTCCGCGCAGGACACGAGCGGTCTAATCAGCGAAACCTCTTCGACCAGCACCTACTGGCCGGCTTCACATCAGCCTCCAACGACTGCCGGTCTCGTCGCCACCCTTTCGGACCTTGCCCCGCCGGACCTGCGGAACACCTACCAGCAGGCCGTCCCGATGCTCGAGCAGTACGACGCCATGCTCGGCGGCGTCCAGACCGCCCTCGCCAACGACCGCGACCTCGACACCTTCTTTAAGGACGTCGACCCCTGGCTCAACCAGAATGCCGCTCCGACGCCGACCCAATAGATAACGTAGCCGAGACTTTCCAGTCTCGGCGGCGAAGGCGCAGCCGCGCGCCCTGACATCGCGTCCACGGGGTGAATCGCTATCCCTTGATCACCGCCAGCGGCCGCAGCCGCGCCACCTTCCGCGAAATCCCCGCGCGGTCCAACACCTCGACGACCGCCGCCACGTCCTTGTACGCCTCGCTCGCCTCCTCCGCCAGCAGCGCCCGGTTGCGCACCCTTACGACGATCCCCCGTCGCTCCAGCCCGCCGGCGATGTCGACGCCCTGTAGCGAGCGCTTCGCTGCGCCCCGGCTCTGTAGCCGTCCCGCGCCATGGCACGTCGAGCCCCACGTCTCCGCCATTGCCCGCTCCGTCCCGACGCACACGTACGAGTAGCGCCCCATGTCGCCCGGCACCAGCACTGGCTGCCCGACCGTCCGGTAGCGCGGCGGCACCTCCGCGTGGCCCGGTGGGAAGGCGCGCGTGGCCCCCTTGCGGTGCACGCACAGCCGCATCGACTGCCCGGCGACCCGGTGCTCCTCGACCTTCGCGATGTTGTGCGCGACGTCGTAGACCTGCGTCATCCCCAGCTCTTCAACGGAGCGCCCCAGCACGCGGGCGAAGGCCTGTCGCGTCCAGTGGGCGATAGCCTGTCGGTTCGCCCAGGCGAAGTTCGCCGCCGACGCCATTGCCGCCAGGTAGTCCTTGCCCGGCTTCGAGTCGAGCGGCGCGCAGGCAAGCTGCCGGTCCGGCAGGACGATCTCGAATTGCCGCGACGCCTTCTCCATGACTTCGAGGTAGTCCTGGCACACCTGGTGCCCGAATCCCCGCGAACCGCAGTGGAAAGACACGACGACCTGCCCCATCGACAGTCCGAAAGCCTGAGCCGCCGCCGCGTCGTAAATCGCCTCTACCGCCTCGACCTCCAGGAAGTGGTTGCCGGCGCCCAGCGTCCCGACCTGCTCGTGCCCGCGTTCCCGCGCCCGCCGGCTGACGGTCGACGGGTCGGCGCCCGCCAGGCAGCCGTGCGATTCCGTCGTCTCCAGGTCGTCCGCCGTCCCGTGGCCCCGCTCCACCATCCAGGCCGCGCCGCGCACCATGATGTCGTCCAGCTCGCGGTCGGAGAGGCTGAGCGGGCCGTGCGCGCCCAGGCCGGAGGGGACGTCGTGGAATAGCTGGTCGGCCAGGCGGCCAAGGTAAGGCTGCGCCTCGGCCTCAGTCAGGTTCGTTCGGAGGAGGCGTGCGCCGCAGTTGATGTCGAAGCCGACGCCGCCGGGCGACACCACGCCGCCGTTGAGCCGCATCGCCGCCACGCCGCCGATAGGGAAGCCATACCCCCAATGGATATCCGGCATCGCCAGCGACCAGCCGACAATGCCCGGCAGGAAGGCCACGTTCGCCACTTGTTGGAGCGCCTGGTCCTCGGCCATCGTCCGCAGCAGCCGCTCGTCGGCGTAGATGAGGCCGGGGACGCGCATGCCCGCCTTGTAGGTCGCGGGCAGCCGCCAGCGGTAGTCGTCGACCTTCTCCAAGATGCTGAGCCATCCCTTGCTCATCGAAGCCCGCCTAGATGTCGAGGATGACGCGTGCTTGCCATACGCCGTCGGCCTGCGCGACCTGAAGCATGTGGCGTGTCACGGCCTTGACCATCAGCTTCGGATTGTGGCGCTCCAGGTCCAGCGGCTCGCCATAGGCCCATGCGACCATGCGAGTGTCGCTGATTTCGTCGACCTCGAAGTGGCTGAAGACCAGGTTATCGACCTCACTGACGTACAGCAGCTCCGCCAGCCAGTCGACGAGCAGCGACTCGCGGTCGTCGGCCTCGACCTCGATCCGGCGTTCCTCGCGTGGCTCTACCCGGTCGAGGTCCACCATCAGCGAGAACATAGCTTTGGCGGCGTTGGCGAACGCTTCCGCTAGGTCCATGCCGCGGGCGATTATGCCGACGTCGGCGGTGTGGTCGAACGTCTCGAACGGCGGCTCCTCCCTCATTCCCTCTCCTCATGTAGGGGAGGACTTCAGTCCTCCCGCGTGGAGGACTTATCGAGCCTTGGTCTCCCGCCAGAGCGATTCCAGCGCTTCGATGGACATGTCCGCCAGCTGCAGCCCGCGCTCCCTCGCCAGCGCCTGCAACCGCTCGAAGCGACGCCGGAACCGCCGCGACGCTAGCCGCAGCGACTCTTCGGCGTCCAGCCCCAGCTTCCGCGCCAGGCTCACCAGCACGAACAGTGTATCGCCCAACTCCTCGCGCTGCTCGTCCAGCGACTCCGCCCGCGCCAGCTCCGATGCCTCCTCTACCAGCTTGTCGAGCACGTCGGGCACGCCGGGCCACTCGAAGCCCGTGGCTGCTGCTTTGTCTTGCAGCGCCTGGCTGTACGCCAGCGACGGCAGCGTCTGCGGCACACGCGCCAGCGGGTCCTCCTCGTCGACGCGACCGCGCTCCTCCCTCTTGATCGCCTCCCACTTGAGGACGACCTCGTCGGCCGTCTCCACCTTCGCCTGGCCGAAGACGTGCGGATGCCGGCGCACCAGCTTCGTGGCGATGCCTTCGATCACGTCATCGACGTCGAACTCGCCGCTCTCCGACGCGATCTGGGCGTGCAGCAGTATCTGCAGGAGCACGTCCCCGAGCTCCTCGCGCAGCTTGGCCGGATCGCCGCCGTCGAGGGCGTCTAGCGTCTCATACGTCTCTTCCAGCAGGAATCGACGCAGACTTTCATGCGTTTGGACGCGGTCCCAGGGGCATCCGTCCGGCGCTCGCAGGCGTCGCACGATCTCGCGCAGTCCATCGAAGGTGCGCGCGTCCGGCACGGGTGGCTGTTGCAGTTCTGGCATGGGGATCTCCAGCACGCGGCTAGGTTCGATTATAAAGGTCAACGAAAAGGATTGACAAGGTTAAGCCGCCTACCTAACATAGCTTCTAGTCAACCTGATGTCGGGCGGGGCGTTTCAGGTGAGGAAGGTGCGGCTTGGCGGTCGTCCGAGGCCTGGCAACGGCCCTGTTTGTTCTCGCCATCCCTTTGGCGTTCATAGGCACGAACGTCCGCATCCTGGCGAACGATAAGCACGTCTACGACTACGCCTTCGGCCACTACAACGCCCCGGCGCGCACCGGCATATCGCGCGCCGAGCTCGACCGCGCCGGGGCCGAGCTTCGCAGCTATTTCAACAACGACCAGCAGTATATCTCAGTCCAAGTGATGCAGGGCGACCGCGAGATATCGCTCTTCAACGACCGCGAGACGCTGCACCTCCACGACGTGAAGAGCGTCTTTCAGTTCGTGAACCATGTGCAGGAGATAGCGCTGGTTTACATAATGGCGTATGTCGTCGGCGTCTTCGTCTGGGCGCGAGAGCGGCCCCTGAAGACACTGGCGCTCCACGCCCTGAGCGGGGCTCTGCTGACCATCGCCGTCGTCGGCTCGCTCGCCGTCGTCGCGGCGACCGGCTTCGACCAGGCTTTCACGCAGTTCCATGAGATCGCCTTCAGCAACGACTTCTGGCAGCTCAACCCGGCGACCGATCACCTGATCCAGATGTTCCCGGAAGGCTTCTGGTTCGATATAACGATGGCGCTGGGCGTCCTCACAATCGTCGAAGCGGCGATACTCGCCATCGCCTCCGGCGTTCATCTGACGGTGAGCTGGCAGGCAGTCCGACACCGCCTCTTGCCGAGCCACCAGCCCGCGCCGTAGACGACGAAAAAGGGGAGCGCATTGCTCCCCTTCGTTATGCTCACTCGCTTCGGACGTCAGCCGATGCCGCAACTCCCGCAATCGCCTGACGAGCAGCTACCGCAGGCGCTCGCCACCGACGACACGTCCCCCTCGGCGCTCCTCGTCAGCGCGGAGAAGACGGATATTATCCTTTCCGCGCCTTCGTGGCCGCTTGGGCAGGTCGCCGGCTCGTCGGAGCGGCTCATCGAGCGCAGCAGCTCGAATTTCTTTTCGCAGGTCGGGCAGTAGTATTCGTATAGCGGCATCTGAGTTCTCCTAATTAGATCGTAAGTCCGCCTTCGACGAAAAGTCAACGCGACATCGGCGGCTCGTACAGCGTTTCGACGAGGTTGGCACTGAAGGGCGGCGACGTTGCAGAGACGTACACTAGCTTCTCGGTGTCCAAGTTGCGGATGGAGTGCAGGGCGCCCTTCGGGACGAAGACAAGAGTGCCCGGTCCGACCTCCTCCTCTTCGCCCGCGACGTGCATCAGGCCCTTCCCCTGAACAATCACGTAGACTTGCTCGGAATCAGCATGCGCGTGGCGCTCCTGCTCGCTCTCAGGCTCGCCCTCGACCCAGGTCACCGACAGGTTCTCCGAGCCGGCGTCGCCCGCCGTGAGCAGCAAGTGCGATATCTGCCCTCCGCGATGGTGCTGCGGGCCTTCGTCCAATTTCCGCGTGTACACGGTGGGGTCCTATTCGAGGTAGTCCCGGAGCTTGCGACTGCGCGTGGGGTGGCGCAGCTTGCGAAGAGCCTTTGCCTCGATCTGGCGGATGCGCTCCCGCGTCACGTTGAACTCGCGCCCAACCTCTTCCAGCGTCCGGCTCCGGCCGTCCTCCAGCCCGAAGCGCAGCTCCAGCACCTTCCGCTCGCGCGGCGTCAGGCTGGCCAGCACCTCCATCACCTGGTCCTTCAGGAGCTGGTGCGATGCCGCCTCCGGAGGCGCCAGCGCGGCGGAGTCCTCGATGAAGTCGCCCAGGTGGCTGTCCTCTTCCTCGCCGATCGGCGTTTCCAGCGACACAGGCTCCTGCGAGACCTTGATGATCTCCCGCACGCGCTCAGGCGCGATCTCCATGCCGCGGCCTATCTCGTCGCTCGTGGGCTCGCGGCCGTACTCCTGCACCAGGCGACGGCTCACGCGCACCAGCTTGTTGATGGTCTCGACCATATGGACGGGAATGCGGATCGTTCGCGCTTGGTCCGCAATGGCGCGCGTGATCGCCTGGCGGATCCACCACGTCGCGTACGTGCTGAACTTGTAGCCCTTGCGGTAGTCGAACTTCTCGACGGCGCGGATGAGGCCGATGTTCCCTTCCTGAATGAGGTCGAGCAGCGACATCCCTCGCCCGATGTACTTCTTCGCCACGCTTACGACCAGGCGCAAGTTCGCCTCTGTCAGCCGCTTCTCCGCCCGATAGCCTTCTCGCTTCAAGTGGTCGAAGTAGGAGCGAAACGTGGATTCGTGCGAGTCGAGCTTTTCCAGCTCCTCCCACGGCGCCGGCAGCAGCTTGTCCTCGTCGCCGAGCGATTCGCCGGCCAGTCGCACCAGCTCCGGCGTCAGGATGTGCGTGATAATCGAGAGGCGTACCAGCGCCTGCTCCGCCTGGCCCGGCTGCAGCCTGAGCGATTCGTAGAGCGCCAGCGCCAGGTCCTGGTCGAGCTCGCCGTCGACGGCCGAGCGGAAAATCGGGTCGCCGATCCGCTGTGACACCGACGCCTTGGCCAGCCCGAGGTGCTTCGCGACGCCGTTGTAGTACTTGCGCGCCTCGTATAGCTCGTTCAGCAGGCTGAAAAGTATCTCCGAGCCTCTCGCCGGGCGGCCGTGATCCTCCAGCCAGCGCCGCTCGATGCGCTGAATATGCTTGCCTTCCTCCATCGCCCGCGCCAGCCGCTTCTCGTCGTCGGCTGTGAGCAGGTAGACCTTGCCGATCTCCCGCAGGTACATGCGGACGGGGTCATCAATCCCCTCTTGCTCCTCGACGAGGAGGTCTTCCTCCTTCTCGGGCTTGACCTTCTCCTCGGGCTCCGCCCAGATATCGCCTTCCGTCTCCGCCGGCTCCGCGGTCGGCCCGGCTTCGCGGTCTGTGTCGATTACCGACAGTCCGCGGTCAGAGAGGCGGTTGTATACTCGCTCTAGCGGCTCGAAGTCGTCCTCTTCGTGCCCCAGGTCAACGAGGCCTTTTCGCTTCTTCTCGTCGTCCTCGGCGAAGATATCCTCGTCCGCCTCTTCTCTCTCGTCAAAGTCGTTGGTCATAATGTCGTTCTTGCTGTTCCTTGCCGAAGCTAGGCCTTTCGCTCATGAAGCTCCAGACCTGCCTCCACTTCCCGCACGACGATTCTTGCGTCGTCGGTATCATCTTCCGGCAGGTCTTGGGATGGAGCCTCGCCCGCGATCAGCTTTCGGGCTTGCTCGACGAAACGTCCGGCGCCCAGCCTCTGTTCTTTCTCGGCGATCTCCAGACTTATAAACGCTCTTTCTATCTTAATCTTACTCCTTTTGAGGTGCTCAGCACACGTTTGTAACGCTTTCTCCACCTGCGGCGGGTCGAAGGGCAGGTCCCGTGACGCGATCTGCTCCAGGTGCGGGCGCAACTCCGCCGCCAGTGTCTCCTCCAGCCGCTCCGGCTCCGACGCCTTCCACGCCGCGAACACCTGACGGTTCTCCGTCCGCACGAACAGCTCCTCGTCCAGCGCCAGCCCCTGCCCGCGCAACTGCGGATACCGGATAAGCAGCGCCAGACACGTCTCCTCTCCCTTCGACACGTCGATCCGCTCCTCATCGCCGGTACCTGCGCTACGACGCGCCTTCGCCGTCCGCTGGCCGTGCTCCGTCGGTGTCGACTGGATGCGCGCGGACGAGAAGGCTTTCGGCGCCTCCGCCTCGATGACGAACCGTCGCCAGCCGTCCGGGTCGGCGCGGATTATCTCGTCCGGGTCGCGGCCCTTCGGCAGCTTCATGACGCGTACGTTCACCCCCAGCCGTTGCGCCACCAGGTCGCCGCGTTCGCTCGCCGCCTGCCCGGCTGTGTCCGGGTCGAAGGCGAGAACGATGTTCTCCGTCAGCCGCCGCAGCAGCCCGAGCTGACGCTCCGTCAGCGCCGTCCCCATGCTGGCGACAACGTTGCCGTTGCCGTGCTGATGCGCCGCAATGACGTCCATGTAGCCTTCCACTATGACCGCCACGTCCGCGCGCCGGATGCTCTCCGCCGCTCGGTCCAGCCCGAAGAGTATTGCGCCCTTATCAAAAATCGGCGTTTGGGGCGTATTCAAGTACTTCGGGCTTTCCGAGTCGCCGGTGGGCTCCTCGCCGTCCGCCGCCGGCAGCTTGCGCGAGCCGAAGCCGACGGCGCGTCCCTGCCCGTCGCGGATCGGTATCACCGCGCGGTGACGGAATCGGTCGTAGAGTCCCCTTTCTCCCTCGACAAGCAGGCCCGCCCGCAGGAGCTCCCCTTCACCGAAGCCGCGACCCTTCAGATGCTCGCGCAGGGCGTCCCACGAATCGGGCGCGTAGCCCAACTGGAACGCCTCCGCCGTCTGCCGGTCGATGCCGCGCAGCGAAAGGTAGTCGAGCGCCTTCAGGCCGGGCTGCGAATTCAGGAGCGCATGTTGGAAGAACAGCGCCGCCGACTCGTTTGCCTGGCGCAGACGGTCGCGCTCCGTCTCCTCTGCCGCTACGTTCTTTCGTGCCAGGCTGATGCCCGCTCTCTCTGCCAGGAGCCGCAGCGCGCCGGTGAAATCGACGTTCTCCTTCTTCATGATGAAGGCGAACACGTCGCCGCCCGTGGCGCAGCCGCCGAAGCAGCGCCAGGTCCCCTTATCCGGAAAGACGAAGAAGGAGGGTGCCTTCTCGACGTGGAATGGGCAAAGCGCTCTGTAGTTGCGTCCTGCCTTCTGCAGGTTGACGGACTCGCCGACGACGTCGACGATATCCAGCCGCTGCTTGATCTCCTCGATGGGGTTCATCGTCGATCGGATCCCTCACAAAGACCCAGCGTCGCCGCGCCTCCCGACGTTTCCGTCCCTACCCCGTCCAATCGATAGCGCCCCCGCCGTCTGCGATTCGCCGAGGCGATCGCAGTCCGTGTCTTACGGATGAGGCGTCGGCGTAAGCTCTGCCGCTGTCGTTGCCTTCGCTGTTGGAGCCAGCGTTGGCGTTGCTGCGAACGAAACGAGAAGCCGGTTGTTCGTGTCGTCGCTCTCCTTAATCTTGCCGTTCGGGTCGACGATCACAAGTACCTGGTCCGGCCCTACGACGGTGACGTACCCGGTTTGAACGTCGATGCTCGCGCCGGCGCTGAGATTCTGCGTCGTCACACTGGCCGACTTCAGCAGTTGTGCCCCCGTCGCGTCGAACACCCCGACCTCGATTGTTGCGTTCTTCAGCGCCCCCTTGCCCTGATTCGTCACCGTCACCACCAGCGTGCCACCCGAAACCAGCGTTCCGCCCACCACTAGGTCCGGCAGCGCCTGCGACGGCGTCGGCGTCGGAGCCAACGAAGTGGCGCTCTGCGTCGCTGCCGCAGTCTCCTCCGGCACATATGTCACCGGCACGTCTGTGGGGACAATCGCCATCGGCAGGTCTTCCGGCGTGGAGACAGGGATTGCCGCCAGGTCGGCGCTCGTGTCCACCGAGCTGGCAATGATCCAGCCGAGAAGGTTCGAGTGCGCCGGATACTCGATCTCCAGCCAGTCGCCGTCGTCGCTGCGGCCCACTATCTTCGCCTCCGAGCCGCGCCGCAGTACGCCGAGAACCACGTAGCCGTTGCTGGGGCCGCTGCGGACGTTCACGGAGCTCGTCGCTGTCGCGGCAGGCCCGTCGATCACTTCTTCCGTGGCGCCCGCAGTCGGCGTCCGGCCCGTCGCCGTCGGAGCGGAAACCGAGCCATTCGTGGTCCGGCCGGACGCTCTGAAGATCATCGCGACGGCGAACACAAGAGCCAGGGCAATCGCGACGAACCCAACTAGCATTATGGGACTGCGGAGGGATGAAGCGCCGTCTTGGCGGAGGGGTTTCTTCATAGTCAGCAGAGAGATCGGGTCCTGTGTCGCATCCACCTCGCCGGGCGGGCCTATTCTAGCAGAACAACGCCCTCAGATGTAGCTGCCTGCGCCGCGAAAACGCTCAATCCTAGAAACCCAGTTGCCGTCCCAGGTCGATGGCGAAGGTGTCCGTCATGCCGGCGATGTAGTCGGCCGCGCGCCGTTGGGGCGGGTCGTCGCTCAAAGCGAAGTCCGAGCTGATCTCCTCCGGATGCGCCAGATAATACTCGAACAGGAAGCGGACCAATCGTCTGGCGCTGGCGGCCTCCGGCTGCGCGTCCTCCCACAAATAGACGCGGCGGAACATGAACTCCCGCAGCTCGTCCGTGGCAGCGAGGACGGCGTCGCTCATCCGTATCGAAGGCGCCTCCCGGCCCGGCGCCAGCCCTGTCGCCGCCCACGACTCGTCGACGATGTCGCAGACCAGCGTGTTGATTCGCTGCGAGTGGTGATCGCCGAGAGTCGTGCGCACGTTCGGCGGCAATTCGTCGTCCGTCAGCAGGCCGGCGCGAATGGCGTCGGCGATATCGTGGTTCAGATAAGCGATGCTGTCGGCGATGCGCGCGATCTGTCCCTCCAGCGTCGCCGGCAAGTCCGAATCGACCGTCATGACTCCCTCCCGCGACTTCGAGTGGTGAAGGATGCCGTCGCGCACCTCCCACGTCAGGTTCAGCCCTCTACCGCCGCGCTCCAACCGCTCCACTACCCGCAGGCTCTGCTCGTTATGCGAAAACCCTTCCGGCAGAAGGTCCGCCAGCGCTTCCTCGCCGCGGTGTCCGAAGGGCGTATGACCCAGGTCATGCCCCAACCCTATCGCCTCCGTCAGGTCTTCGTTCAGGTTGAGGGCGCGGGCGATGGTCCGACCGATCTGCGCCACCTCCAGCGTGTGTGTCAGCCGCGTCACGTAGTGATCGCCGGCGGGCGCCACGAAGACCTGCGTCTTGTGCTTCAGCCGCCGAAACGACTTGCAGTGGATGATGCGGTCGCGGTCCCGCTGGAACTCCAGGCGGACCGGTGAAGGCTGCTCCGGACGCTCCCGCCCGTGGCTGGTGCTGCTCCTCGCCGCGTAAGGCGATAGCTCCGCCTCTCGCTGTTCAAGAGATATCCTTACCTCTGCAGCGTGGAGCATCGCTGGTCTACGGGAGGCGGCACCAGGCGGGTGAGATGTCGTCCGCGGGATTGTGAGTGAAGCGCGTCGTTCCCGAGCCGTCGGCGTTCATGATGTAGATCTCCGGGTTGCCGTCACGGTCAGAGACGAAGGCGATGCGCGAGGCGTCGGTCGAGAAGGCCGGCGCCCAGTCGGTCGCGTTGTTGTTGGTCAGGTTCTGCGGGTTGGACCCATCGGCGTTCATAACGTATATCTCGGGATCGCCTTCCCTGTCCGTGACGAAAGCGATCTTCGAGCCGTCCGGCGAGAACGAGGGAGCCCAGTCTTCGGCCGGGTTGTTCGTGAGCCGCGTCTGGTCCGACCCGTTCGCGCTCATCACGTATATCTCCTGATTGCCGTCGCGATCGCTGGCGAAGGCGATCTTGCTGCCGTCTCCCGACCAGGAAGGCTCCCAGTCGTCTGCGGTGCTATTCGAGATGTTCGTGTCGTGGCTGCCGTCAGCCTTCATGAGGTGAATCTGCTCCGCCCCGCTCGCTTTTGAGGCGTAGGCTATCAGCGACCCGTCCGGCGACCAGCGTGGCGTATAGACGCCGCCGCTGCTGCTCGTGAGCGCATGCTGATCGCTGCCATCGGCATTCATCACAAACACCTCAAGGTCACCCGTGCGGTCGGACGTGAAGGCGATCTTGGAGCCATCGGGCGAGCACGATGGCGAATAGTCCCCGGCGGGGTTGTCGCTCAGGTTCTGAACAGTGCTGTCGAATTGCATCGAGTAAACCTCGGAGCCGCCGTTGCGAGAGGTGGAGAAGACGATGTACTCCGCTCCCGTCGCCTTCTTCGCGCCGCCGCTTCCGCCGCAGCCGGCCAGCACGAAACCGAGGGGAAGCGCTACTAGCGCCAGGAGCAGGAGAAGACGACGTGAGTGCAAGTTCGTGGCCTGGATCATGTTCGAAATCGTAGATCAAACCATAAGGTTGCCGTCACCCTATGTCAAGCAGCAAGCGAAAGGCGGAAGCCCAAGCTCCCGCCCTTCGAGATCGCGACAGGAATGTTGCCCTACTCAGGCTTGATTCCCAGCTTCGCCTCCGCAGCCGCGACTATCTTCCGCGTCCGCTCGATAACGTCGGGGTTCACCGACACGGATGTTATCCCGAATTCGACCAGCTTCTCCGTGATCTCCGGGTAGTCCGAAGGCGCCTGCCCGCAAATCGACGACGTGATGCCCCGCTGGCGGCACGTCTTCACGATCTGCTCCAGCGAGCGCGTCACGGCCGGGTTCCGTTCGTCGAAGTCTTTCGCCAGGATCGAGTTGTCGCGGTCAATTCCCAACGTGAGCTGCGTCAGGTCGTTCGAACCGATAGACACGCCGTCGATGCCAACGTCGATGAACTCGTTCAAAAGGATGACGTTGGATGGGATCTCCACCATCATCCACAGCTTGAACTCGGGAGACTGCTTTAGCCCCAGCTCCTCCATCAGCTTCTTAACGCCAGCCATCTCCTCAGGCGTCCGGCAGAACGGAATCATCACGTGGAGGTTTTTGTGCTGCTGTCGGACCCGCTTGACGGCCTCGATCTCCAACTCGAAGACCTCGCGGTCGCGGATGTAGCGGGAAGCGCCGCGATAGCCGATCATCGGGTTCTCTTCCGACTGCTCGTACTTCTCGCCGCCCTTCAGGCCGGCGTACTCGTTTGTCTTGAAGTCGGTTGTCCGGTAGACGACCGGACGCGGGTCGAAGGCGGCCGCAAAGGCCATGAGCCCCTTCGCCATCTTCTGCGTGAACTCCTCGCCGCGGCCCTGTTCGAGGGCGTAGCGCGGGTGCTCGCCAATGTCCGCGACGATGAACTCCGCCCGAAGCAGCCCCACGCCGTCCACGTTGCGGGCGGCCACCCGGTCCGCCAGGTCGGGCTGCGCCAGGTTGACATAAACTCGCGTCTTTGTCTTCACCGCCGCTCCCATGGCCACCGCCTTCTCGCGCTCGTAGTAAGCGAGCGTCGCGGCCGCGCGACCGTCGTAAACTACGCCGTGCGCCCCATCGACCGTCACGATCTGACCGTCGTGCAGCGTCTTCGTCGCCTCGCCGGTGCCGACGACGCACGGTATGCCCAGCTCGCGGCTGACGATGGCTGCGTGGGCGGTACGCCCGCCGCGGTCCGTGACGATAGCGACGGCGCGCTTCATGGCCGGCACGAAGTCTGGCGTCGTCATCTCCGCAACGAGGATGTCGCCGTCGCGCACCCTACCGATCTCGCTCGGATCGAGGATGATCTTGACTTCGCCTGCGGCAGCTCCCGGGCTCGCCGCCGAGCCCTTAAGCAGCACCGGCGCAGTCTCATCGAGTGCTTCCGCCGGCGCCGTGGTCGCTTCCGCCAGCGTGGTCACCGGGCGCGTCTGGACGATGTAGAACTTGCTTTTTTCCTTCGCCCACTCGATGTCCTGAGGGAAGCCGTAGTGCTGCTCGATGCGCTTGCCAATCTGCGCCACCTCGCGCACCTCGTCGTCGCTCAGCTTCTGAGCGGACCGCAGGTCCGGCGGCACTTCCTGCCAGGAGATGTCGGCTATGCCTTTGCCTCCGCCCACCGCCGTCCGCGCGAGCTGACGCTCCTGTACGGCGGTGTGCTTCTCCAGGATCTTCAGCGTCTCCTTGTCGACGACGTAAAGGTCCGGGCTGATCTCGCCCGAAACCAGCCCCTCGCCCAGGCCTACGATCGCCTCCACGGTGATCTTGCTGCGGTCGCTGGTCACCGGCTCGACAGTGAACATAACGCCCGAGAGCTCCGACTGCACCATCCGCTGCACCGGCACGGCAATCTTGACCTTCATGTGCTCGAAAGCATTCTCCGACCTGTAGAAGATCGCCCGCGCTTCGAATAGCGACGCCCAGCACTCCTTGACCGCCTGCACGACCCTGTCGCCGCCGAGGACGTTCAGGAACGTGCTCTGCTGCCCGGCGAACGACGCCTCCGGAAGGTCCTCCGCCGTCGCGGAGCTGCGAACGGCGACCGGTGGCTCGCCCATATCGCGGTAGCGCCGCTTGATCTCGTCAGCCATGTCGGCGGGAACGGGCGTGTCGACGACCATCTTCTCGATGTCGCGCGAGGCCTTTTGGAGGGCGTTGCTGTCCTGAACGTTCAGATTGTTGAGGATCGCTTCAATCTTGGGGCGGAGCCCCGATTGCTCTACAAAGCGGCCGTACGCGTCGGCCGTGACGATGAAGCCGCTCGGAACGGGAATCCCCGCCCGAAGCATTTCCCCGAGATTAGCGCCCTTGCCTCCGACCACGGGGATATCGGCCCTCCCCACCTCTTCAAATGCGACAACGTCTCGCTGCTTGGTCATTGTCATTTGTTCAGCCTCCCTTGCTTTTGAGGTTGGCGCTGGCCCGCTGCGCCGTCAGTCAAACGGAGTACAGGGTCTTCCGCAAATGAAGACAGTATATTATCGGGCGAAAGGAAATAAGAACAATAGGCGGAGTCCTCCTGGGGGAAACCCTATTCGACCGTTACGGTCTTCGCTAGGTGGCGTGGTTGATC
>Ga0187849_1002261_pt1 | contig 18713 bp, 18 predicted proteins | sample June2016WEW_4_10_2_FD_132412 | JGI IMG/M metagenome (GOLD analysis project Ga0187849, IMG submission 132412) | Peatland microbial communities from SPRUCE experiment site at the Marcell Experimental Forest, Minnesota, USA - June2016WEW_4_100 | ecosystem: Environmental > Terrestrial > Soil >...
TCTTTCTCGGCCGCCCGCCCCCGAAGGGAGCGCAAACGCGCCTCCTCCTCGCCGCTCACGTTCATGACGTAGAAACCGGCGCCGGCGCAGAGGAGCGCAACAACTATCAGCGCGACCGCGAGTCCTGCAATCATTGCGACCTACAACCTCAGTCCGCTGGGAACGCCCAGGTTCAGATTAATGCCGCTCTTCGCAAAACGGTCTACGAACGTCGGCATTATGCCTGTCGGCTCCAGACTCCCGAACAGGCGGCCCTCAGCGTCCACCCCCTTCTGGTCAAATCGGAACAGGTCCTGCATCGTGACGATCTGCGACTCCATGCCCGTGATCTCGCTCACCAGCGTGACGTGGCGGCGTCCGTCGGCGGAGCGACTCAGGTGCACCATAAGATGGAACGCAGAGGCCATTTGCTCGCGGATCGCGCGCACCGGCAGGTCCAAGCCGGCCATCAGCACCATGTTCTCGATCCGGGACAGGGCGTCGCGGGTAGAGTTGGCGTGCACCGTCGTCATCGATCCCTCGTGGCCGGTGTTCATCGCCTGCATCATATCGAATGCTTCCGCGCCGCGCACCTCGCCGACGATTATGCGGTCGGGACGCATGCGCAGGGCGTTGCGGAACAACTCGCGCTGTGTGACTTCGTTCTTACCCTCGATGTTGGGCGGCCGCGCCTCCGCGCAGATGACGTGGCTCTGCTGGAGCTTCAGTTCGATCGGGTCTTCGATTGTGACGATGCGCTCGCTGCTGGGGATAAAGGAGGACACTGCGTTCAGCAGCGTGGTCTTGCCCGTGCCGGCGCCGCCGGAAATCACCAGGTTCATTCGCAGACGCACGCATGCCTGGAGAAAGTCCGCCAGCGGCTGAGTAATCGTCCCATTGGCCACGAGGTCGCTCATAGTGTATCGGTCCGGACGGAACTTGCGTATCGTCAGGACGGGACTCTTCGGAACCAGCGGGGGTATTATGACGTTCACGCGCGAGCCGTCGGGGAGGCGCGCGTCCACGAACGGCGATTGCTCGTCGACGCGGCGTCCCAAGGGCGAGATGATCCGGTCGACGATGCGCATTATGTGCGCTTTGTCGCGGAAACGCACGTCTGACAGGTAAATGACGCCGTCGCGCTCATAGTAGACTTCGTCCGGGGCGTTTACCATGACCTCCGAGATCGAGCCGTCCTCGACGAGCGGCTCGATGGGGCCAAGACCGATCGCTTCGTTCAGGACCTGCCGAACGATGCGCTCCGCCTGCTCGCCGAATACTCCCGGGGCAATCTGCGCCAGGAGCGCGCGCGCCGTGACCTGCACGGCGTCCCGCGCCTCTTCCGGATCGAGCTTCTCGACGGCCTCCAGGTCGATCTCGCGGATCAGGTTCTGGTGGACGGCCGTTACGAGATCGAACTCCTCCGTCGAGAGGCGCTCCGCGTCATCGTCCAGCGTTCGCATTGTTCCTGTGATTTTTTCGAGGTCTTTCATGACGCCTGGCTCTCCTTTGTCGTGGTGTTACGCTGGCGCTCACCCTCCCGGCCCATGAGAACCCTCAGGCGACTGAAGAGACCCTGGCGCGCTGGCTGAATGCCGACTATCGTCTTCGCAAGGTCCGTGAGGCTGCGAGAGCCGGCCGCTAACGGATGCCGCAGCACCGCCGGCTCGCCCACCTGTCCGTCGCCGCGCACTCGCTGGTCGAAGGGCACCTGCCAGAACACCTGGTGGCCCAGCACCTCTTGGATCGTTGTCGCCCGGACGCCGTCGCGCGTCGCCAGGTCGTTCGTCACGATTCGCACGCGCTCCTCCGGATACGACGCCGAACGCAGCGCCTCCAGCGCTCGCAGGGAGTCGCGCACGCTCGCGAACTCAGTCGTCACAACCCAGAGCACGAGCGACGCGGCCTGGAGAGCGACCAGCGTCAGGTCGTTGAGGATGCCCACGGTGTCGATGACGACGATATCATGGCTCTTGGAGAGCAGCTCGACTATCTTGCGGAAGTCATCTGCCTTCACGGCGCGCCAGGCCATCGTCTGTGACGGCGCTGCCAGCACGTTGAGGCCGCTGGAATGCTGCATCAAGTATTTGGGAAGCGTGTCGCGGGTAACAGATGAAAGATCGCGCGCAAGGTCGACGACACTGCGCTCCGGCTGGATATCAAGCATTCCGCAGACGTCCCCGAAGCCGTTGTCGCCGTCCACCAGCACTATGGACTGCCCCGTCTCCTGAACCAGCGCCGCCGCCAGGTTCACCGAGACGGTCGTTTTTCCCACGCCGCCCTTGGCCCCGAAGACGGTGATCACCGTTCCCTGCGGCCCCCACGACGCCGTCTGGCCGCGCAGCCGCATCTGCCGCCGCTCTTCCGACTCCAGCACCGACGCTATCGATTGGCTGATGTCCTCCGTGCTCACCGGCGCCGTAAGGAAGTCGCGCGCTCCCGCCAGCATCGCCCGACGCGCCATGTCGATGTCGCGCGAGGCGGAATAGACGACAATCGGCGTCTCCGGAAGGGCGTTGAGCAGCGACTCTACTGTTTGCATGGAGCGCATGACCGGCTCGCGCACGCCCAGCAGCACCACGTCCGGTTTCAGTTCCACCGCCATCGACACTGCCTCGGTGCCGAAACCGGCCTCACCGGCGATCACGAAGCTCGACTGCTTGACCGCCCGCTTCATGTCATAGCGGGCTTTTGCGTCCTGATCGACTACTAGCACTGCGGGGATTTTCGCCATAACTCGTCACTCCTAGGGGGATGGGGTCTTGGCAATAGCGCCGTAGGGCACAAGGTTGGTCTCCGGCGGCGTCACGGTCGCGCGGTCGCCGAAGGAACGCAGCGACAGCGCCAGCGTGCCCGACGACTGTGCCAGCGCCAGGAGCTGCGCCTGCTCCTCCGTTACCGCCAGCGTAACCGTGCGCGCGTCTGGGTTCGGCTTGGCGTCAGACGGCCGCTCGCCTAGGGTGCCCGACGTGTCGGGCGTGGCCGTTGCGCTCGTCTGCGGTGGGATCGCCTCCTGCGCATTCTGCGCCACGGCGAGCACCTCAATGCCTTGCATGAGGGTTACTGCCTTGTCGACCCCCACCAGGTCCTTCTTGAGAATGGCTATTACGTCCACGAGGTCGCCCGGCAAGATCAAGCCGCCGACGCCGCTCTCCTCCGATACGGTGATGGAGAAGGCGCGCGTCCCGGCCGGCAGCACGGACGACAGCCCCTCGTTGCTCACGTCGCTCGTCACGCCTATCTTCAGCGCCGTCACCTGCTCGTTCGCGGCCAGCGGGTACCGCGTGATCTGGCCGACGATGGCGTCCGTCGACGAGTAACCGTTGCTTAGAGCGGTGTCCTTCGGCACATCCGCGAGCTTCAGCATGCCGCTCTCGAGCGTCGTGCGCGCCGGTACGTCCTGCGCCGCGACGACGACGCGCGTGGTGTCGCCGCTGCTGCCGGACACGGTCTGATTACTGTTGCTGCGCGTCAGCGCCACGATTGCCAGGATGGCGGCGACCGCCGCGAAGAGCAGGGCAAGCAGCAACAGCCCGCGCCCGGAGCCCTTAGACATGTTTGCGATTGTTCTTGCCATGCTCTTGACCTCCAGCTATTGAGTGAGTGATCGCCCGGTTATGGCCCAGGCGATGGCCTGAAACGTCTTCATGAAGCCGCTGACGTCCGTCTCGTAATAGTGGTCATTGGTGCCTGTTTTTGACGAGGCGATACACTTGGCGAGATTGCGGTCATAGTTCTCGTGGTTCTGGCGGTTGCTCCCGGTGCCCACCAGCCCCCGGGTGCAGTTGGTCCCGTCGTCCGTGCTGGTGTTGCCAAAACTCACAACGTAGATCTCCACGCCTTGCGCCTTCAGCGCGTCGGCCTCCGCCAGGGTCAGACTGTCCAGGTTGTTGATCCGCGCGTCATACAACGGCGAGGGGTAGGTGCTGTTCAGGTTGGGGCCCGCGGGCCGGCACACGCCGGAGCCGTCCGTCGGTGTCCCGTTGCTGTCGGTAATGGACAACGGATATGTGTTAGGCACCGGGTTGGCCAGGTGCCGGCCCGCCGTGGGTAACGAGGGGGGATTTAACGCGGCGACGTCTGCCTGAGCGTAGTCGGTATAACTGTTATCCCCGTCGGTCAGGATTACCAGCGCCTTTCGGGCGCCCGTTTGCGACCCGGGGCCGTTGAGTATCGTCCCGCCGCGGAATAGACCCAGACAGACGTTCGTCCCCGGAAAGCCGCCGGGGGCCTGCAGCCGGTTGATGCCTGCGTCTACCGCGTTTGGGCTGTTGGAGAGCGAGATCGTGTCTGTCAGCTTGACGCAGCCGCGGTTCGGGTCCGACTCGCTCAACGGGTTGATGTTGGCCGTAGGGTTGTAGCAGCCGCGGAATGGTGTGAAGCCGACTTGATTGGTGCTCGTGCCCGGCGGTGGAGTCGGCGTGGGGAGCAGGTAGTTGGTGAAGTTGGTCGCCGCTAACTTCGCCTGGGCGATCGGAGTGCCGCTCATGGTGCCCGTGTCGTCCATGACCAGTACGGCGTCCAGCGGTTTTGCCTGCACGTAATCCCCCGCCGCCGAGCCGAAGCCCTCCTGGGTCCCCCCAACATGGAAGAAGGATGAGAACAACTGGGTCGCCGGCTTGTTGACAGTGACCTGGATAGTGTCGCAGTTGTCGTCAGTAACCTGCGGCGTGTAGCTCAAGACCGCGGCGCAGGATTGCAGATGCTGGTAGCCGCACGCGATTGGTTCGGTGCCCGTGTTGAGGCAAAGCCCTGCCTGGGGCAGCGAGGGGTCCGTGTTCGGGCGACAGAGGAGCTGCGCGTACACCTCGACGCCATCCTGGCCGTCTTGATAACCGTTGCGTTGCGCCCACAGGCAAGCGTCGGATATGGCCTGCGCCTGGTCCGCTTTGGGGCCGGCCACCCAGCCACCGGGCCCCGGGCCCGGAACGTCCGGTTGGCCGACATGTCTCAGAAGGCTCTGTGACCCCGCAAGCGCTGCCAGGTCCGCCGCCCGCTCCACACCCTGACGCTCGCTGAACCAGAGACCGAAGTCGATGGTAATGGCGCCGATGGCCATGACAACGGAGAATATGCCAACGAACATGAGGATGAGTTGGCTTCGCTCCTCGTTGAGCCGCTTGAGCAATCTCACGGATTTGGCGTTGGCACAGGACATGGGCACCTCGGGTCGGAAGACCCCGTTGGCTTCTGCTCTAATCGCGCACTGCCCGTCACAGGCATCGGAATGGCGCCGACGGTTCCCCCAAACAGGCCGCTGAAAATGGGCCGGATTATTATCGGGTCGTACGTGTAAGGACCACCGGTGGAGGTCTTAATGCACACGTCCACCGAGTCGCCGACATCCGCGTTCGGCTTGACCTGGTTTGTTTTTGGGTCCGTGTAGCAGACTACCACATCACTCGTGTTGACCATGCCCTGGGCCTGCTGCGCAGTTCGGTATTGGACCGAGCCGCTGTCGAAGCTGATGTCGTTGTTCACGGCGCCGTAGCGGGCCCCCTCGCGGGCGGCGTGCTGGAGAACGATCCGATGGTCCAGAGCGATGCCAAAGTCTACAATCACGAACAGAAATAGGCATACGATGGGCATGATGAAGGCAAACTCGATTATCGTTTGGCCCCGCTGGGATCGCACGAAACCCGCAGCGCGCTTGATGCTACTCACCTTCCCCCTCCTGCCCGTTGAGTTGGAACTTTGGGGGGCGAACCGCGTCCGCCCCCCAGGCCTGATGCTTTGCTAGAAGGGGCCCGAGCAGACAGTGGTGTTGTTGAAGTCGATGCAGTTAGCAATGCCCTTGACCATGTTCTGCAGGGCGCCGGTCAGCAGAGTCGTAACCGCCAGGATCCCTATCACAATGAGGCCGCCGAGCATGGCGTACTCAAGCATGTCCTGGCCGTGGTCGTCGCTCAGCCACATCTTCAGAACCAGGAACTTGACTACCAATGTGTCCAGCATTCTTTGTCTCTCTCCTTTTGGTTGCTGTAAGAACGAACGCTACTACGGCCACGCGGCCGCTGCGTTGAGTCCGTGTCCTTGGTCGCGGGCATCACCCCCTTTCGCAACCAGGAGAGACAAAGGCATGGTAAGCTCGTTTTCGCCTCGGATTCAGCGTTTCGCCTATTGCTAGAGCTCAACCCTGAAGCTATACTGGGCTCGCAACCTGGGGGCCTCTGCTCCTGTTGCCCCGGTCCCGTCGGCTTGCCCCGGCGGGACCTCAGTGTTCTTATTCGCCTCTAACGATGAATGCACCGGCGTTCGACGGTAGTCATACTCACAGCGATGACCATGCGGTCGACGCCGGCGCTCACCGATTATGCAAATGACAACACTACACTAGGGGCACTGCGAAAAGGGGATTGGCGGGGGGTCCTTCCCCCTTCTTGCAGAACTGCCACCAATAGAGATTAACGAATTTACTTTACAGACGTTACGGGCCGCTTGTCAAGTATCTAGCTCGGACACAACATATGCAGATTCGCGTGGCCGCGAGCGATATGGCCTTTAGCGATGAAGATGGCGCGTTCCGTCCCGCTCTCCGCCGTATGTCATACCCCGCATTGAACACAGGAGCTCTCCGGACGTGAATCAGCCCGTCCCGCTCACTGAGCCTGCCGTCCCGCGGCCGTCCCTGCGACGCCGCGTGCCCATCGCCTGGGTCCAGCTCGCGATGGTGGTCTCTCTGCTCGCGATACTCTCGCTGCTGAAGGAGGTCGACCCCGACTTCTGGTGGCACCTGCGCACCGGCCAACTCATCGTGGAATCGGGAATCCCCCGTCACGACCCGTTCTCCTGGACCGCGGCCGGCAAGGCCTGGGTAACGCACGAATGGCTGTCGGAGGTCTTCATCTACGGCGTCGAGTCAACGCTCGGCTACGTGGGGAACGCTCTCATCTTCGGCATCCTCGCCGGCGTGGCGCTGCTCGTCATGTTCGCTCTAGGTCGGCGCATGGGCTCGGGCACGAAGTTGCTGGTCCTCCTGATGTTCCCGGCCGTCTTCGTGATGGTTCGATTCATCGCTGTCCGACCGCAGGAGTTCACGTGGCTTCTGTTCGCCGTCTTCGTCTACGTCCTGCAGCGTCGAGAGGGGGGCGACGCCGTGCCGTTGTGGGTCCTGCCGCCGCTGATGGCGCTGTGGGTCAACCTGCATCTCGGCTTCGTCTACGGGCTGATGGTCGTAGCGGTGTGGACCGCAGTCCAGATCGTCCGCTGGCTGCGAACGCGCGCCACCGACCTGCGGACGCCGCTGCTGGTGGCCGGCGCCTGTCTCCTCGCGACGCTCGCCAACCCGAACGGGCCGGAAATCCTCCTCTACCCGCTTCACTACCTGCAAGGCGGCGCTGAACGCTCGCTGATCGTCGAATGGCAGCGCCCCGACTTCTCGCAGCCCGTCAACATCCCGATCACACTGACTCTAGTTCTCCTCGCCTTCTCGCTGCCCTGGCAAAGGCGCCGGCCGTTCCTCGCGGTGGTGACGCTGGTTGTCATCGTCATCAGCATCCAGGCCGTGCGGAACGTGCCCTTCGCCGTCCTGATGCTGCTGCCCGTCGTCGCATCTGTCATGGCTGACCACTGGGCGCCCGCCGGCCGCCGCGGCGACTCTCGCACGACGTTGCGGACGCCGTTTGCGGTCGCGCTCGTCGCTGGGCTGGCGGTCTGCGTGCTGGTCATCGGCCCGTCGTTCGGACACGCCATCGCGGGGTTCAGCCCGAGCAGCGACGGCTATCCGTCGGAGGGCGTCTCCTTCATCGAGAGCAACTACTCGGGCGCGCGCCTTTTCAACGACTACGGCTGGGGAGGCTACGTCATCGACCGTCTCTATCCGAGCACGCCTGTCTTCATCGACGGTCGAGAGGAGTTCTACGGCGACAAGATCTTCGGCGACTACATCCACATCCTGCGGGTGGCTGCCACCTGGGACGACCTGCTCTCGCAGTACGGCGTACAGGTGGCGCTTGTCCAGCGCGACTCGAGGCTCGCGAAGGCGATGAGGACGAGCAACGACTGGCAGGAGAAGTTCACCGGGCCGGTGGAGTCGGTGTTCGTCCGCCGCTAGCGATCCGACGTCGGCATGTGCTCGAAGCGCAACCGGTGCGGCGCGATAACGATCTCGTCGCCGTGCTCCAGCACCGCCCACTTTAACTGTTTCTCCGCGAAGACCGTCGCGTAGCGTCCGCCGACCTGGCCGCTGGCGTCGGAGAGGCGGAGGGCGCAGTCGGCGTCGGAGCTGAGGGTGACGGCCTGCTCGCCGAGGTCGACGCTGCGGCTGCTATCCGGCCCCTCCACGACGACGAGAGGCGGGCGGACGGCGCGAGCGCTCAAACGAGGCGATGTAGGCAGCTCTTGTCTGAACGGGCCAGGATGTGCGAGTTACGTTGCATGTTTCGGAGTGGTTCTTCGATAGCCTACAGCCCAAGGCCCGATACTGTCCGCCACCTTCTCCTATCTTACATGTTCTGAAACTGTACAAGAGTCGTCAAGTATCGGTCGGCAACAACCTATCCTTAGACTTGCAAAGATCGTCGCGCTACATTAGTGCCGTAACTAGCCCTGGCGATCACCTCTCCGTGCCACGGAACGGAGGGCAGACGGTGGAAGCTGGCCGGGGGAGCAGCCGTGGACTCAATGGGATTGACAGTCTACTGCGCTCTCACTAGGATCAACCTACTGCTCTAGGCCGGTTTATGCCGTGACTTCCACTCGGGAAGAGAAGGGGAACATCGCCGCTTCCGTTCGGGAGATCGTGCCAGCACCGCCCGCGAATCTCGGGGCGCAGTGGAGAGTCTGCGCGGCCCTGCTTGCCGCATGGCTGACCGTACTTGCATTCATCCTTCCGTACGACCCCGACGAGGCCGTTTACAAGATCATCGCGACGGGCATCGTCCACGGGAAGTGGCCGTACCACGACCTCTTCGATCATAAGCCTCCGCTGATCTATCTCTGGTATCTGCCTGGGGGGCTCGGCGCGAGCATCGAGTTCGAGCGCGTTCTGGCGGCGCTGATGGTGGCCGCCACCCTCCCGGTAGTGGCGCTGCTGGCCAGGCGCTGGCTTTCGGGTCGACAGGCTTCGCTGGCGGTCGTTGCCTATACGCTGCTGATGGCAAACCCCTTCATGCTCGCCAAAGCCAACACAGAAGCATTCCTGCTCCTGCCGCTGCTGGCGTCGCTTGCCGTCGGGTCGCCGGTGCTTGCCGGCGCGCTGCTGGGGATTGCGGTTATGACCAAGCCGGTCGCCATCGTTTTCGCGCCCGTTCTTGTGCTGCTCTGGCGAAAGGATACTTGGCGCGTAGCGATAGGCGGCTCGCTGGTGTGTCTTGCTGTCTCGCTGCCGTTCCTGCCGATCTGGCGAGATTACTGGGATGCCAACGTATCGTTCAATCTAACTTATGGCCACAATCTTGGCTACGAGAACGGCTTGGCTTCACTGTTCATCCCCAATCTGGTCGTGCTCATCGGGGCGCTGCCGCTATGGGCCTCCGCCCTGATCGGCTTGTTCTGGCAGCGCAGAGCGCTGCTCTGGCTCTGGCTGGCCTGTGGGGTCGTATCGGTGAAGGCCACCGGCCTTGATTGGGGGCATGACTACGCCCTGCTTGCCCCGCCGGCGGCGCTGTTCGCCGCAATCGGGCTCGAACGCATCCTCCAACGACGAGCAGTTGCTCTTGCGCTGGGGGTCGTTGGTGCCCTCGTCGTGGCACTCATTGTCGTGGTCTTGCCATGGTCCGGTGCCAGACCGCAACAGGCGATGCTTGATACCATTCACACGGCTAAGGGGGAAGTCTACGTTCTAGGAGACAGAACATACTTGTATGCCTATGCCGACCGCCAGCCGGAGAGACGCTTCTTCTACAGCGTGCCTCTCGTCGCAAGACGAGATTGGGGCGAGGCGATGCGACAACAGTTGATAGCCTGCCCGCCCGCCCTTATCGTTATACCGAAGCATATCGTCTTTCCGGTTGATTGGGAGGACGACATCAAGGCCATCTACACGACTCAGACTGAGTACGATGATGGTCTCGTGCTCACGCAGCCGATGGTGCCGTGTGTGGGGAGAGATTCCCCTAGGTAGCTGTCACTTCCCAGCGTTGCGGGCTATCGACGCACTAGCATAGATCATGCTAGCGTTTGTGGGGGCAGGTTAATCTGGCTAGCGATCGAAACGAAGGCTGCAAGCGGGAAGCCCGCTACTAGCCTAGTGCTATGCTTCGCTCCTCGTCGCCTCGAAGCGCAGCCGGTGCGGGTCGATGGCCGAGCGGGAGTTCTGTGCCGGTTTTGGGGTGTCCCCCAGGCGATCCATATCCTAGCGGCGGCCGAACGGGGGGTGGACGCCGTGGAGGGCCAACTGGTAAAGATGGAAGATGAACCCAAAGATCACGCCCCAGCCGAGCATGCCCATCAGGAGATCTCCGGGGCACACGCCAGGCAAGGCAAGCCAGGCTCCGATGCCGGCCCCCAAGGCTGCGCTCAGACCCACGCCAAAGCCGTTCATTCCATCTTGACTATCGGCAACTCTGCCTGTAACGGTTAGTCCGCCGGTCACAGAACGTCGCCGACGCCGGCTCGCTCGCCTGGGCGATGGTACACTTCACTCTTTCCCATCGACTCAAACCGCAGCCGGTGCGGGCCGATGACGATCTCTTCGCCCTCCTCCAGCACAGCCCACTTCAGCGAATTCTCCGCGACAAGCGTCGAGCAGCGTCCTTCCGTCAGGCGGTGCAACTCAAGAGGTAAGTGCAGAGGCGTCAAAACAGGGCGACCAGGGAAGCGGTCCGTTTCCGCCAGCTCTCTGGCATCCCAAGGCCGGCGCTGCCTCTTAGGGCGTCCTGCGCGCGGTGCCTATCTTCTGAGTCGACGCTTGGGTGGACGGCCTGGTCCCTTTCGCCTTCGCTCCTCGATCAACTCTCGTTTGACGTCATCAAGGGCGCGTCTCACCACAGCCGGCTGGCGAATTGTCCGAAAGCCCCGTTCCCACCTCGAGATGGTCATTACGTTCAGGCCGAGTCGGACAGCCAAGTCTTTCTGAGACAATCCTTGCTCGCGTCGGAAGCGACGGACGTCATCGCCAGTTAGTTCGCTCAAGTGCCCGTCCGAAGACAAAACTAAGCCGTCGACCGAGGAAGCTCCAGTCTAGGCCCTTGACACGTGGTATACCATTGGTCTATAATACAGGTATGGAAATACTGCCGGCGGTGGAGACTCTCAAGCCTATCAGGGTCTAGATCATGTTGGTTGCTCCCGATGCCCGCTGCGAGATCTGCGGCGCCTCTCGTAACCTGGAGGTCCATCATATCGAGCCGCGTCGTATGGGAGGATCCAGCCGGCCCGAAATCGAAGCTGCATCCAACAAGGCTGTCGTCTGCCGCTCATGCCACAGGCAGATCACTGAGCAACATTGGCGTCTGGAACGCACGGAAGACCAGCTGATTGTGACTGAGGCCGCGACGGACGCCGTGGTCGCTAGGCGCCTCTTTGGCCTCGACTTCAAGCCGGCGGAGTACTTTCAAGAGCTCAACCTCCTGGAATTGCGGCTCGATTCTCTCGTCCAGGGGATACCATACCTCAGCGACGAACAGCTTGTCGACCTCTTTCTATACCTTCGCGGCTTCGACCAGCGCGCCTGGAAAGCCCAAGCCGCCATTCTGTGGGAGGCCAAGCAGCGCAGCGTGTACGGGGACCGAGCCTGGGAGGCAATGGGCAGCACCTTCGGCATCGGCTGGCGCCAGGCCTATAACCTGGCAAAGGTGTGGGACGTGTTCTTCCGAGAGGAGGATGGCCAAGTTTGCAATCGAATGCAAAACTGCTCCCTTCAGGAGGTGACCTGGTACATCGTGGCTTCTCAGACCGATAATCCCCATTTCTGGCTCGCGTATGCCGAGGACCGGAAGGCTCAGAGTCCTTCGTATTCCATCGCCGACTTCAAAGCGGAGCTGGCTGCCGCCGGCGGGGCGATTGAGGACGATGTGTTGGCAAAGCCGGGGCCCTGTTCGTGGCTGCAGATGTACTGCACGGAACGGGGAGAGACGGTGTCCCCGCAGATCTGCAGGGCTTGCAACCGCTATTGAGAGCAGCGATCAAGAAAGGAGAGATAGATGTACGGCTCCCGATATGAAGCGAAACTTGCTCTGTTTGCGGAAGGCAAGAGGCTAAGGAGGTTCCGGGGCACGGTGCGCAATCCCAAGGACAGCACTTGCGATGCTTGCGGCTCGGCCTTACCCAACCTTCTTTGGGGACTTCGAGACGTAGAGGAGCAGAGGGACTACTTCGTGGGAAGCAACTGCCTAGCTGGTCTCGCGCGTATGCTCGTAATCGAGAGGCCCTTCGTACGGGCCAATGTCACTCAGGCTTATGAGCGAGCGAGGCTGAACCGGCTGCCGGGAATGGGCGCCGATGGCATCGGTGACCGCGCTCAACAGGCCAGTTGACTGGGGTGCGGGCCGTGGAACCGTCTGAACTAGAAGCCCGGGCGAAGGATCGAGCTGTTGCCGAGCGGATCCGCCTCGTCAAGCTGGCGGGAACCAATCGCTACCTCGCGCGCAGCCGCACCGCCGAGCCGGGCTCCTACTTTGAGCTAGACGTCAGCCCCTAGGGCCACATTCGTTGCAATTGTGCGGCTTACACATATCGAGGGGTATGCAAGCACGCGATGGCCTTGAGGATGAGGCTGGCGAAAGAGAGGCAAGGACAATGAAGCTATATGAACTGACCGACGCTTATCGCTCCGTCCTCGAAGAGCTCAGCGAAGCCTCTGAAGATGGTGAGGATGAGACTCGTTATCACGATCTGTTAAGCGGTCTCGGCGGTGCCTTTGACGAGAAGGTTCTGAGCATCGCCAAGATCATCCGGTCCATGGAGGCCGACGTGACGGTTCTTGCCGCGGAGGTGGACAGACTGCAGGGGCGGAAGAGGCATCTCGCAGGCCGCATCGACTGGCTCAAGCGCTATCTGCTTGGGGAGATGGAGGCGGTGACTCGTGAGAAGGTGAGCGGGCCGACGCTGACGGTGTCGCTGGCCAAAGCTCCTCCTTCATGTGACATTATCTGCGACGACCAGGTGCCTGTGGAGTTCCGACGCGTCAGGGTGGAGGCGGATCGCCGCCGCATTTTGGAGCACTTCCAGCAGACCGGCGAGGTCGTACCTGGAACGACGGTTGTCGTAGACCGGCGATACGTCCGAATCTTCTAGGCAAGGTTCTTTCCAACCGCCGAGCTACTTCGCAGAAGTCTGCCCGCTCCGCGCGCGGATAGCCCCAAGCACCAGAGCTGGATCAACCTCGTCACGCGTTGGGCGGCGCGCCGGTTTTCCCTGAATCGCGGTCGACCACGCACTGTTCGCCGGTTGGTGTGCTGGCGACGAAAGGCCAATCTTCTTCCGGCTGGTTCAGAGTATAGAACTGATGCGCGAATGTTTCTTGTCGATAATCCCTGTGGAAGGTCGAATCACACAGCTCGACCAACGCAAAGGAGGCGTCGACGTGGCTAAGCGCGGACCAAAGACTGAAGAGGGGAAATCGGCCGTGCGCCTGAACGCTATCCAGCACGGTGGCCTTTCTACCGTGCCCGTGATTCCTGGCCTAGAGCGGGAGGGGGACTGGGAAGCGCATCGGGCGGGCGTTCTTTCGAGCTTAAAGCCGGAGGACCATCTGGAGGCAACGCTTGCAGACAGAGTTGCACTCCTCCTCTGGCGGCTGGCACGGATTGCGAGATACGAGCGCGAGATTGTTGGCTTGGCGCAAGGGAGAATACCGGCGGATCTCATTGCGGGGGAACCCTCAAGACAAATCTGGCTTGATGAAGAGACCGTTACGGATCCGGTTGCCATTCGATTTCATGTGACCGAGGCCCGTGATTACTCTGATTTGCTTAGCAACCTGTTGGACGCGGATGACGAGGATGAGCTTTCGGTGGAAGAGGCTATTAATATCCTGGCGTCGGCGGCCGCAGAGGCGCAGGTTCCTGGGCAAGACGCCGACATCATAAAGAATCTTTCACGAGACTTCGCGTCCTCGGGTTTCGTGACGGTTCGGACAGTACGCCAGGGCTTGAACGCAATCGCAACTAGTGCTCGACGAGAAGTGGAAGACGTATTGGATAAGCTTCGGTTTGCGGCAATTGCGACTGCAAACGAGGTGACAAGGGAGGCCAAATCAATTGAGCGCGAGCGTCAGCAGTTGGTTCAGGAGCGGCTGCTCCCGGACGAGCAAGACCTCGGGAAGGTGATTCGGTACGAGGCTCACCTCCATCGGCAGTTGCTTCAGACCCTGCACGAGTTGGAAGCCATCCAGGCGCGCCGGCAGGGTCTCCAGACTCCGTTGGCCCGTGTAGACGTGCAAGGACTGCCTGGAGAGTGAAATTGCGAAACAAATTCATCGGGCTCCCGGTTCGAGGTCCTGGCCCGCGGATTCACCGCAATGCTGATTGTCGCGTGGACGAAACATCCAACAATCATGGCGAACTCGGCTTATTGGCCGAGTCTGATTGGTCTTGACGCCCCTCGTGCCACTTGCCGGGGAAACGATGACCTCCCTCGAGCTCGAGATCAGGCCACAGCCCTGAGGGGCAGTTTCGGGACGCAGAGTCGGTGTGGTTTGGCTGGAGCGGGGGGGGGGGGCATCGAAGGCAGCAAACGGAAAGCCCGCTACAATCGTGGTGTTATTCCTTGCTCCTCGTCGTCGCCTCGAACTGCAGCCGGTGCGGCCCGATGACAATCTCGTCGCGGTCCTCCAGCACCGCCCACGAGACCTGCCGCTCTCCCACCTGCGTTATGAAGCGTGATCCTTCCAGGTGGTGCAGCATGAAATGCCCTTCCCGCAGCCAGATCCGCGCCTGACGCCCCCCGACGCGACCGTCCGGGTTCGCAAGCCTAAGCGCGCAATCGGCGTCCGAGCCTAGGGTGACCGCCTCCTCGCCTAGCGGGACGCTCTTCCCCTTGTCCGGCCCATCGACGACTACGAGACGGGCCGTGGGTGACGATTCGCTTTGCCAAGCAGCCATCGGCGGCGGCGTGTATGAGCGGCTCGACGCAGTCGCGCCCGACTCCGATGCCGGCGTCCTGCGCTGCCGCACCCGCCTCACACCGACGACCCCGCCACACAAAAGAAGTGCGGCTAACGCGCCGACCAGCGCAAAGAGCGCGACGTTTGGGCCACTGCCGCCGCCTGTCGTGCCGGCGACGGCCTGCGGCGCTTGTCCGGGCGTCTTGCTCGCCGCGACGCCTGGACGGACGAATTGCGCTGAGCCGCTGGCCGAGGCGCCCCCGGCGTTGACCGTCAGCGCAAGGTCGGACGTTCCGCCGTCCGACGGCTCTGTCAACTGCAGCCGCACCAGGTACTGCGAGCGTAGCATGATGCCGATGTGATCGTAAACGGTCGGGATGTCCGCAGGTGCGGGTGCCGCCAGGAACTCGCCGCCGGTGCGCTGCGCCAGCGCCTGCAGGTAGAGCACGTTGATGTCGTTGCCGAGCCCGATGGTGAAGAATGGGGCCGTCGAGCCGACCGCCTCGCTCAGCGAGCGATCAACGTCCGCCGCGCTGCGGTTCCCCGACTCCTGGCCGTCGGTGAGGAGAACTACGACCTTGCGCGGCAACGGCGCGCTCTTCGCCGATTGCGCCGCAGCCACGACCGCATCGTACAGAGCCGTCGAACCGCCTGCCTGAAGACCGCGCAGCGTCGCCGCCAGCGCCTGCTTGTCGGAGGTCAGAGGACTGGGCACGCCCACGCTGTCCGCAAAGGGGATGACGATCGCGCCGTCCTTCGGCAGCAGGCTATTGACGAAGCTGACCGCCGCCGCCTCCGCAGCCGATAGCGGCGCTCCCGCCATGCTGCCGCTTGTATCCATGACGAGCACGACCGCGAGGCCGACGTCGGCGTTTACGGCGGCCTGAACCGAGGTTATCGCGACGGGGTTGCCGTCCTCGCTTGCCGCGAAGTCGGAGGCGGCGAGTCCACCGATTGGCGTCCCCGTCGCATCCTGCACGCTGACTATCGCCGTAACGTCGGGATAAGCGCCGGCGATGACCTGCGTTACGTTGACGGTGATCGGCGACTGCGCGTGCGCGGGGAACGCCGCCGCAAGCGCCGCGAGGAGTCCGATTGTCGCCAGTCCTTTCAGCAATGCCGGCCCCAATTTGAAGAAAAAGACTCGTTGGAGATAGTAAAATGCTTTCCCTCAGACTAGGTGAGGCTCTGCACTCCTGTCAAGGCGAAAAGCGCGGCCGCGAGAGGCAGGACGGGCGTCGCCGGCTGTCAGGGGCGACGGCGAAAGGGTGGTCGAACGCCGCTGAAGGCCATCTTGTAGAGGTGGAAAACGAAGCCGAAGGTCGCTCCGAGGAAGACCATGAGCATTAGCACCTGACTGAGCTCGAGCTCAGGGCTGACGATTGTCGCGCCGATCTCGATGCCGATAGCGACGGCCGCACCGACCACAAATCCGTTCATAACGTGTATATTGTCGGCCATGGCCCGTTTCCTGTCTGTCAGCGATCTCCCGTATTCTCGCCCGGGCGGAGCGGTTTGCCGCCGGCCTCTCGTGCGCCATGATTTCACTGCAGCCAGACGGTGAGCAATGAACAGACGCCGGACGATAGCGCTGACGCTTCTTGTCGCGCTCGGAGCCAGTGCAGGCGGTTGGTAGAGGCTCGCCAGGGTTTTCGAGATTATACGAGTCGGGGCTTACTCGGCCTTGGTGAACGCGATCGCCAAGCGCTCGCCGTCCATCTTCGCCGACACTGCGCGCCGGCCGGCCAGCGCACGCGGCAGCAGCACCTGGCGCTTGTAGTCGCCGACCCGTATCGTCAGCTCGTCGCCGCGCTGCGCCAGCGACACGTCCTTCCGCTCCACGAAGGGCATGCCCAGGCTGAGAACGTATTCGCCGTCCAGCGCCCGCACTTCCTGCGCGACGGCGGGGTAGTAGATGCGAGTCGGGTCCGCGCCGCCGAAGAGATGGTCCGCCATCTGCCGCAGCCCTTCCATGCCGACGACCTCGTGCTCCAGTAGCGGCGCCGTAAGCACCGGCAGCGGCGAGAACGCCTCGTCGATCTGACGGCGGTAGCGCTGCTGCGCCTCGTGCCAGCGCGAGAAGTAGTCGTCCTCGATCTGGTTCGGCAGCAGGCGGTTGCAGACCACGGCATCGGTCACATAGCCGTACAGGTTGAGATAGGTGAAGCTGCGTTGCGCCTCTTTGACGACCATCTTCTCCGGATTGACGACCAGCCGCACCGTCGATACGTCGCGGTCCGAGAGGAGGTCGTGCAGCTCCGCCAGCCGGGCCATCAGGTCCTCCGCCGCGTCGAAGACCTCCTTCTTCGGCACCGGCATGCCGGTCAGGCCGCGCACGACAGGGCCGGCTATCTTTGCTATGCGCCGCTCCACGGGAAGCACCTTGTCGATCCACCAGCGCGCCGCTTCCGGAAAGCTGAGCAGCGAAAGCGCCTGTCCCGTCGGCGCGCAGTCGACGATGACGGTGTCGAACTGCCCGCTCTGGTAGTTGCGGGTGACCCAGAAGAGACTAGCGAGCTCGTCCATCCCCGGCAGCACTGCAACTTCGTCGGCATCTATCTCCCGCATCCCCTGCCAGACGAGCAGTGCCGTTAGCCACTCCTGGACGATCCCCCAGAAGTGCTTGATATTGAAATAGACATCGCTCTCCTGCGCCCAGAGGTTCTCGGCGACCGGCGTCGGCTCCGGGCCGAGCGGCGTGTCGAACGAGTCGGCGAGGCTGTGCGCGGCGTCCGTGCTGAGAACGACGGTGCGATGCCCCAGCTCGGCGGCCCGCACAGCCGTGGCGGCAGAGACCGTCGTCTTTCCAACGCCTCCCTTGCCGGTGTAGAGGATTATTCTGCCCATGTCCCTCCGAGTGACCGCTCAGGTCCTTTGCGCCACGTCCTCCAGCGTCATGTCACGGTAGATCTCTTCCAGCTCGAGCTGTCGCTCGCCCGAGACGCGCATGAAAATGGCGTCCGCCTCGGAAAGCACGGCGCCCTCGGCGGAGCGCACCTCCGCCCGCACGGTAACCCAGCGGCCGCGGTTCTTCTCGATCATCCCGACGACGGTTACCGGCCGGAAGAGGGGCACCGGATCGCGGTAGCGTATGTTGATCTTGCCGGTCACCGCCCAGATGCCGTGGCTCATGGTGACCCAGCCCATCGCCTCATCGAGCATCGTCGCGACGAGGCCGCCGTGCATGAAGCCGGGCCACCCCTGGTGCTCCGCCTGCGGCGTGAAAGCGGCCCTCACCTCGCCGTCCTCCATTTGGAAGGAGAGGTGCAGCCCCAGCGGGTTAGTCTTGCTGCAGCCGAAGCAGTAATGTCGTTCGGAAGTCTGCTCTTCCATGCCTTCTTTCGCGATCACGCGGCTCTTGCTGCTCCTTCGACTGCCGCCAGCGCCTCACGGTGATCGCGCGGCTGGAGCATCTCGCTGCGCGTGGTGTAGCGTATGATTCCGTCCTTATCGATGACGACGGTAAGACGCTCTGCCAGCCCCAGCGCCTCGTTCCAGCAGCCGTAGATACGCGCCACATCGCCCTTCATGTCGGAGAGAAGCGTATGCTTGAAGCCCATCGCCTCTTTCCAAGCCTTCAGCGTCCAACGGGTGTCGCGACTGGCGCTGAACACCCGCGCGCCTTTCGCCTCGAACTCCGAGTAATCGTCGCGGTAGGCGCACATCTCGGTCGTGCAGACCGGAGAGAACGCCGCCGGCAGGAAGACAAGCACCACCGGGTTGCCGCGCCGCTCCGAGAGTCGCACCA